>Ga0207714_1000161_pt1 | contig 43857 bp, 51 predicted proteins | sample PonA232FremontCA_2_FD_187270 | JGI IMG/M metagenome (GOLD analysis project Ga0207714, IMG submission 187270) | Marine sediment microbial community from Fremont, CA, USA - Pond A23 Sediment 2 (SPAdes) | ecosystem: Environmental > Aquatic > Marine > Unclassified | place: USA: Fremont, California... | reverse complement strand
AACAGAAACTCCGAAAGACGATGCGCACGAGAGTACTCAATCCAGACTGGATCGAGAGTATGGAAGCACACGACTACAAGGGCGCTGGCGACCTGGCGACAACCGTCGACATCGCCTTGGGCTGGGACGCCACAACCGACGCGGTGAGCGACCGGCTGTGGGAGGATATCGCCGAGCAGTACGCCCTTGATGAGGACCGACAGGACTGGTTCCGAGATGTCAACCCGTGGGCGCTTGAGAGCATCGCCGACACGCTGCTTGAGGCAATCGACCGTGACCTCTGGAGTGCCGATCAGTCAATGGCCGACCGGCTACGGGATGTCGCGCTCTCGGTCGAGGGCGATCTTGAGGCCAAGACCGCCTCTCGGGAGGGCCGAGGCGATGAGTAACGACGATCCCTACGTCGATCTCGGCGCAACGACCTCCGAAGGGGCGTCGATTGCCGAGGAGAGCATGCGACGGGTCAAGGCCCTTGTCGATGACGACAGCCTTGCGGGACGGCTCAAACAGAAGGCCGTCCACGCAACCGGCGATCCCGAGTTCCAACATCTCATGCGGTTTCAGAATGACCCGGTTCGGGCAGGAGCAACAGCCGTCCAGGCCGAGCGTTCGATTGTGACCGACATCACGATGCCACGGCAGGGCATCACCACACGTGGTCACGACTGTCCACTCACGACCGCGCTTGGAAGCGGTGAGGAAATCGCCGCCGAGGAGGGAATCACCAGAACGGCCGCGGGCATGCTTGCCCTCGATGATGCCGGGCAACTCGACGATGCGATCGTCGTCGTCGGCAACGCCCCAACGGCAGCGCTAGCGCTCGCCCACCGGATCGAAGCGGGGACGCGGCCAGCAGTGGTGGTTGCGACACCCGTCGGGTTCGTGCGGGCAGCCGAGAGCCGCAAGCGCCTGCGCGAGGTCGGCGCCACAACAGGCGTGCCGACGGTCACGAACGTCGGCCGACGCGGCGGCAGTGGCCTTGCGGCCGCCCTGACGAACGAGTTGATCCACGTCGCTACCGACGCCGACGCCGGGGAGGTGACACTATGACCGACTACGACCTCGACGCCGGGCCGGATCCGGCCACACGCGCTGCCGCGACGCCGGAGCCAACGGCCCCGGAAGCGCCGGTCTACGCGGTTGGTATCGGTCCAGGGACCCCCGAGTTTCTGACCCCACGCGGCCGGCAGGCGATCGCCGAGGCTGATGTCGTCGTCGGATTCGAGGCCGTCGTTGAGGCGGTTGAATCGGCGATCACCGGCGACCGGCTTACGTGTGGGTACGCCGACGAGGCCGAGACGCTCGCAACCTTCGGTGAGCGGGTGGCCGCGGGTGCGAGCGGAACAGCCGTGTTGATGGGCGATCCGAACCACTCAGGGTACCAGTTCCTCGGAAAGGTCGAGGCGGCAGTGGACCGACCGGTACGGGTCATTCCCGGGATCTCGGCCATCCAGATGGCCGCCAGCCGGGCGCGCACGCCGTTAGAGGAGACGCTGTTTGTTACGCTGCACAAAAGCGGCGACGTGAGCACCGACCTAGACCGACTGACCGCGGCTGTCGGCGAGCGTCACCTCCTGGTCCTGCCACGGCCGTTCGATCTGATGCCCGAGGACATCGCCGTGCGACTGCTTGAGGCCGGCGCTGATCCCGAATTGGAGACGCTGGTGCTTGAGCGGCTGACCCACGAGGACGAGACGATCACGCGCCAGCCACTTGCGGCACTGGCGGCGATGGCCGACGACGAGGACAGTCCCTTCTCGGATCTGTCGGTGCTGGCGGTGCGCGCCCGGGGTGCGGATCGCTGATCGGGGTAGAGATGGACTCTCGATGAGCGTCACTCGGCGGGTGCGCCGGGGAAGAGGATGTCTTGTATTGGCCGATTCATTGGTAGCGATGCGCTGTGATCCCCCGGTATTTTCATTTCATCTGATCAAGACCACAGGCGATGTCGTCACACTGTCCTGACGCCAGTGATACCAGCATCGGACGACGGACACTGCTCTCGGCTGTCGGCGGTGCCGGTCTCGTCCTACTGACTGGGTGTACAAGCCAGGATGCCGACGCCAACCAGACCGAAGACGGGACCGACACAAGCAGTACGGAGGGCACATTCCGGCTTCTGATCAGCGATCAGCCGGCAGCTATCGAGACGTTCGACTCGTTGACGGTTACCTTCAGCGAGGCCCGGATCTTCCCGGCCAGCTCGGCTGCAATCCCGGACAACGAGACAGACACCAACCAAACCCGAGAGACGAACCGGACACGGGATCCGGACACCAATCAGTCGACCGATACGACCCAGGCGACGGACAACGAGACGGACGACGACAGCCAGCCTGGCTTTTTCATCCGCGACCTTGATGGCGCCAGCGTCGATCTGACTGAGGTGGTCGGCGACAAGGCGACGCCGATTCTTGAGGACACCCTGCCTGCCGGTACGTACACCAAAATCGAATTATACGCAAGCGAGGTCGACGGTGTTGTCGACGGCGAGTCGGTTTCGGTGATGCTCCCAAGCGGCAAGCTCCAGATCACGACCTCCTTCGAGGTGGTCGCCGGAGAGGCGCTTGATTTCGTCTTCGACATCACCGTTGTCGAGAGGGGTCAGACCGGCGAGTACAACCTCCAGCCGGTGATCAGCGAGAGTGGCGTCGCCGGCCGAGATGTCACCGTTGAGGAGGTCGGCGGACCGGCAGGTGGCTCTGACGGCTCGACCAACGCAAGCGACAACCGGACGCCACCGAACGGTGGGGGGCCTGACACCTAACCGTCAGTCCGCGCTTGCGGCGCGCGCCCCACCGGCTGTATCGTCGCGCCAGGTGAAGTAACTCGCGAGCGCCGGACCGGTAACGTTGTGCCAGACGCTGAACAGCGCGGGAATTAGGGCCGCTGCGGGATCGAACAGCGACGTCGCGAGGGCAACCGCAAGACCGCTGTTCTGGAGGCCGACTTCGAAGGCGGTCGTCCGAGTCCGGTCGGGTGGCATGTTAAAGGCGCGGCCAACACCGTAGCCGGCACCGAGGCCGATACCGTTGTGCAACACGACCGCCAGCAGGACAAGCGCTCCGGCCGTCAGGATGTTGCTGACGTTCGCCCCGACAACACCGGCGACAATGGCGACAATCGCCGCGACACTGATGACGGGGAACACGTCCAGACCGATCTCGGCCGCCCGTGGTGCCGACCGATCAAGGACATACCGGATGGCGAACCCGGCGATAACCGGGATGATGACGATCTGGACAATGCTCGTGAACATCTGCATGAAGGTGACATCAATCGTCTCGCCAAGGATGAACAGCGTCCAGGCGGGCATCACGATCGGGGCCGCAAGCGTAGTGACCGTCGTGATCGCGACCGACAGGGCGACATCCCCCCGCCCGAGGTAGGTCATCACGTTCGAGGCCGTTCCACCGGGGGCTGCACCGACAAGGATCAGACCGATGCCAATGGCGTCGGGCAGATCAAATGCGACGTACAGCGCGTAGGCGGCCAGTGGCATCACGAGCCACTGAGTGACCGCACCGATCCCGACATCCACCGGCCGGGCGATCAGCCGGCGGAAGTCCTCGGGCTGGAGGGTCAGACCCATGCCGAGCATGATGAGCCCCAACAGCGGATTAACATAATCGAGGATCGGAACGAATGCGTCCGGGACAACCAACGCAAGTCCGGCGGCGGCGATCACCCAGACGACGAAGTACTTCGTTGCGACACGAGCGACACGCGAAATCTCGTCTCCGACGCTCATGAATAATCGATGGAAAATCCCGGGAAGAATGCTTCGCTTGACGGTCGCCACTCACACGTCGGGATCGAAGGCACTCCAGCAGAGGCACGGCGACCTGAGGACAACGATCCGAGCGAGTTGTTAAGCGTCTGTGCCCGAATAGCGTCTCATGTCATCCACATCGGTGAGCGCGCTCACACGGTCGGTCGGCTATCCGCTTGGGCTGTTCGGCATCGTCGGCGTCGGACTGGGGCTGACCGGCGTTGTCATGCTCGGCGCGCTTGGCGGAGGCGCTTCCCTCTTTTCCGGGCTGTTCGCGCTACTGGTTATCGCGTTTGCACTGCTCACGGGCCCGATCGTTGCCGCCGTTGTCGGGGCCCAACCGCCCCGAGACGACGCTGACACTCCACAGTACGGGCTCGTCTTCGTCGGGACCGCAGTCGGCTACCTCCTCATGATGGTGCTCGTCCTCGTTATCCTCGTGATCGGCATCGCGGTGCTTTCCGCCGGTGGGGGGAGTGCCAGCGGGACGACCGGAACGACCGGTGGCAACGGATCGGTTAACCCCGGCCAGTACCTTCTACCGGTGTTGCTCATCGCCGTACCAACTGGCGGTGTGGCGGTCGCGACCCGCTACTGGCGACACCGACAGACTGCCACACCCACCGACGACGGGAGCGAGGCCGCCATAGCGCTCCCGGACGTGCCCCGACAGTACCTGATTATCGGTGGCGTTGGTCTGCTTGCGCTCGGCGCCATTGTCGCCGGCGTAATGGTGCTCACCGGGCCAACGGCAGCCGACCAGCTCACGGTGACCGGCGAGGGATACTCACAGGGCCAGACGATCTTCGTTGACGCGACCGTCGAGAATATCGGCGAGCAGACACAAACGGCGACACTCAGCGTCGAGACCAGCTTCGGTGGCGAAGTGAGTCAGGGGTTCAGCACGTCTCGCGAGGTGACCGTCACCGGTGGCGAACGCGCCACTGAGACGGTCGCGCTGGGCGAGTTTGGTGACCTTACCGCAACCCAGGAGCAGGCGCTCCAAAGCGGGGATTTTCGGATCGACTTCAAGATCGACGGTCAGACCAAGGACACCTACACGGAGTGAGGCCTCACCGCGGATAAGCGAGCCAAGCAGGCGACGTGGTAGCAGCCCGCCGTCTGCCTGTCATTTTTAACCACGAACCCGTTAGATTTGGTATCATGACTTCTCGCCGCCGGATGCTGGCCGGGGTGGCCGGGGTGAGTTCGCTGGCCGGCTGTGTCGACATCCTCCAACGCAACGGCGAGGAAACGCCGCCACCGGATAACGAAACCAACGCGAGCGACGACGCGGACGTTGACAACGAGACCGAGCCGCCGGCAGCCAACGAAACGGACGAGCCCGAGCCGGAGCCGGCGCTGGGTGAGCTTGAGGCGATCCAGCCGGCAAAGACCGATCTTGAGGCCGCACTCAGTCAGTACGTCGCGTCGGCCGACGCCGACGATGCCACGGTGCTGTCGATCTCGTCGGCATCCGAGACGTTCGACTTCGTGCCGGTGGTCAATACCGCCCGAGCGGCGATCGACGCCCTGGATGCAGCCGAGCGGTTTGAGGACGATGAACGCGTTCTTGCGGCGATTGCGATCCTCCGACAGGAGCGGGTTATCATCGATCAGATGGCCCGCACGCAACACCAGGGTCAAGAAGCGGCCGCGGAGGCACGGGCGTATCTCGGAGCAATCGAGGAAAACTTCCAGTTGTTGCGGGGTCGCAACAGACTCAGAGAGGAAAACGAAGTATTTACCACCGAGATTGACGCGTTCGCGTCCGAAGTCGAAGCAGCTGCTGAGACCATCGTCCGCGATCGACAGCGCTACGCCGACAAACGCGAGCAGTTTCGTCGAGAACAGGAGGCCTTTAGAATCTACACGGAAACCTACGAGACGGTCTCGGAGGGCCTTGATCTGTTGCGTGATGCTTCTGCAGATCTTGAAGATGAGGACTACAACGACGCCGAACCGACAGCGGCCGAGGCTATCGAACGCTTCGACGAAACGCTTGAACGTCTCGCTCAGACACCCGAGGACGTACTGATTGATCTTACAGACGCGTTCATCGCAACGATCGAGCTTCGCCGGGAGAGTGCGGCATCAATCCGTACACTCGCCGCAGACAGGCGATAGCCGTTCGTACACAATAGTGTCGCCCACCAGATTGGGAAACTTCAGCGCTGTTCGAGTTCCGGCGGCAGATTGTCACTGCCCAACTGCATCCGCTTGCCGATGATGTGGTGGGCAACGGCCGAGACGGCAAATACGACGACAGTGAAAAGCGCAATATCGATCGGCGAAACGGCGTTGATCAGCGGAATCCCACCAACATTAGCGAGCAACAATAGCAGGCTCAGTCCACTGAGCCCGGTGTAATAGAGACTCCAGGGAATCTCGTGTCCGGTCAGCACCTCGACATAGACATCGACCTCCGCGAGTGTCGCCGTGGGTGCAACGGTACGATCGTCGACAAATCGGATGACCCCTGCTTCCTCAAGCGTTGGGAGGTGCGTCCGTTGGAGGGTCGTCTGTACGTTTCGGCGATCGTTGTAGTCTACGTCCTCGGGATCGAGATCGCGCTCCCACGCCGTTACCTGTTCGGCGAGTTCGGCGATCTCGATGTCACCGTTGGACTGTTTGAGCGCGTGGATGACGAACCGGCGGCGCCGATTCGACAGAAGCGTGAATACATCCTCCTCAGAGAGTGTCTGTTCTGGTGGTTCCGAGGTGACCGCGGTGAGTGTGTCATTGAGCGGCATAGCGAATTCAGGGTCGGTGCCCCCAGTTGACCCTGCCGCTGGTATCGGGGCACTGTGACATAAAGTAACAGTATGTTTTAATTTACATTAGGACTATATTAACGATGGTATGGACCGCTCACAGATGGTGAGCGGGGATCGAAAGGGATCCCGACAGTTGTGAGTGGCCATTGTGGGGCTGAAAGGGCACCTCGGGAGAGAATGACGAGTGCTGAGGAGGACTCGACGGTCGAATGAGCAGCAATCGCGTGCCATCGAGGGGATATCAAGGACCTGTTGAGTTGCTCATAACAATCATTCCGGGGGGGTATGTGTGGCGTGAAGCGCTCCCGGCCTACTCCGGCGGTGGGGCCGACCGGGGGCGTGGACCACACCAGTGATCAACTATGGATCGTCGAAAACTCCTGATCGGAATGGGATCGCTCGCCGCCGGGTCGGCGGCTGCAATGGGTACTGGAGCACTTAGTGCTGAGATCACCGGTCGTGATGCAAGCATTCAGGTGAGCGGCGACACGGGCTCACTCATTCAGTTAATTCCCGGGCATCACGACAATGATGATAGCTCGGTCAGCGACGATCGCGTTTATATCAACGATGGACAGCTCGGGATCAGTTTCAGCGACGAAACAGGTGGTAGCGGTATTAATCCGAATTCCACATACCAGGTGGGTGCAATCGGATCTGACGCACAGGAGGCACTGAATGTGCTTCCAAATCGACCTGCACAGTCAGATGTGCTGTACGGAGAGGCCGTAGGTGATAGTGATACTACTTACGACGACCCCGCGTTTTACCTACAGAATTCAACAGATAACGAACACAAAATTGAGATCACGTGGGAGGAGGATAGCTCACCAAGAGACGAGGGAGACGTGAATGCAGAGAACGCAGGTGCGGCCTTCGTGTCCGATGTCGGGTCAAATGAGGTTGACGCGTACGGAGATGCGACCCGAGCCGGGTTCGTATTGAGTCTCGATGGAGACGGAGGAGAAAATGGAAGTGCATACTCCGGATTTACGGTCGGCTCTGGAGAGAAGGTTGGGCTGTCGCTAATCGCTGCGCTTGGTGACGTGAATCCAGACACAAACTGGAGTGGGACCCTCAAGATTCGGGTTGGCGAAATAGCCGACAACACCGTGTGACTCAGTAGTTTCAGGTGACGATGAAACGACGGAAATTCGCTCTCGGTCTTGGCACGATGGCAGCTGGCGCCGTCGGAGCATTCGGCACGGGAGCGTTTGGTGCGGCGAGCATTGAGGGTCGGAAAGCGTCGATTCCGGTTAACAGCGACTCGCAAGCTCTGATCGGACTTATTCCAAATCCAGAAGTTTCTGGCGTGCATAATAATGGCGGAGAGCTTAGCATCGATCTTGATAAAACCGGGATCAACCAGAACTCGATTTACCAATTCGGTTCCTTTGTTTCCGACTCGGGGGTAAGTGCTGAAGAGGGAGACTTGGGAGAGTTTCCGCTCACAGAGTCGGGTAAGATTTCGAGCCGCAATGGGAGTGGTGAATTTGGGTCGGCATTTCTCATAGCAAATCAGACGGAGAACAAACAGGATATAGCGGTCGATTATCAGTTAAGCACAGATCCAGAGGAGATCAGTACAGAATTTTGGTTTGAAGTCCATAACGATGGAAGTCGATGCGACGATAATGGCCTAATTGAGGAGCCTACTGACGGAAAGCAGACTGCGACAACGACACTTGCGGCCGGTGAGGCTATCGGTGTCTCGTTGCTCTTATATGCTCCACAGGGAGCAAAGGGTGAAGAGATTACAGGAAGGCTCTCAGTGCGAGCAGGAGAAGCAGTCGAAATCCCCTAGTCGGCTCTCTGACTATTTTTTATCAGGCCAATATTGCACACGGCATAATAAATCGTCACCGATAGCACGGTGAGCCGTACAACAAATATAAACACCAACCGATTGAATAATGCGGTCCAGTTCGGATCGCGGTTGTCCGGATGGGTTGGGACGGATTCGAACCGTCGGCCTGCTCCGTGTGAAGGAGCCGTCATAACCAGGCTAGACCACCAACCCGCAACCAGTGGTACCGCCGGTTTGGACTTAAGCGTTGTCTCTCCGCCTACAGCGGTTCGATGAGTTCAACGGCGTGACCGTCAGGATCGTGGATGAAGGCCGTTCGCGCACCGGCCGCGGGCTGGTCGGACGGGCCAGAGCGGATCCCGTGGTGATCGATCGACTCGACAGCCGCATCGACATCCTCGACCTCAACTGCCAGGTGATCGATCATGTCCCCCGACTCAGACGGTGTCTCACCGTCGGTGTCAGAAAGCTGGAGCTCAATTCCGTTCTCGTCAGCGACGTAGAGGTTGCGGGTTGTGCCGTCCTCGGTGGTGAACTCCCAGGAGCGTTCGAACCCGAGTTCCTCAACGTACCAGTCGGCCGTGCGCTCGGCGTCAGCGACGTTCAAGCAGACGTGCAACAGCGCCATACCGCGATACAGGACTACCCGACAATTAAAGATGGAGGATTCGGGGCAACAGATCGTAAGTCCGAACCCCATCCGGGCCAAGATATCGGCGATGGAAACCGGCGTGATCCCGGCCGAGTCGATTCCCGGCGGGATCGACCTCACGACGACGCTTGAGAGCGGACAGACCTACATCTGGCGGCGTTCAGACGGCGCGATGTACGCCGGAACACCGCCGGGCGACGCCTGGTACGAGACGGTCCTCGACGGCGCTGTCGTCCGGGTGCGCCAGCGTGAGGCCGGCCTTGAGTGGCAGGGCTCCACCGATGTCGTATCGCACCTGCGGCGGGCGCTCCGACTTGATGACGATCTCGATGCGATCTTCGCGGATGCGCCGGCCGATCCGCTGATCGACCGGGCCTTCGAACACGGCCGGGGACTCCGGCTGGTGCGGGATCCGCCGGTGGCGAGTCTCATCTCCTTTATCTGCTCGGCGCAGATGCGCGTGCCGCGGATCCACAACATGGTCCAATCACTCACCCGGACCTTCGGAGCGGTCCACACGCTTGCGGGAGCTGAGTATCCCGCCTTCCCAACAGCCGACCGGCTGGCGGCCAGTACCGAGGGGCGACTCCGGGAGCTCAAGCTCGGCTACCGGGCGCCCTACGTGTTGCGCACGGCACAGATGATCGCCGACGGCGAGGCCCACCCCGCGGATGTCGGCGAGCGCCCCTACGAGGCGGCCCGGGAGTACCTCACGCAGTTCGTCGGCGTTGGCGAGAAGGTCGCCGACTGCGTGTTGTTGTTCTCGCTTGGCTACCTGCAGGCCGTGCCGCTTGACACCTGGATCCGGACGGCCATCGAGACGCACTATCCCGACTGTGAGCAAGGCAGCTACGCCGAGACCTCCGCGGCGATCCGCGAGCGCTTCGGCGGCGCGTACGCCGGCTACGTCCAGACGTACGTGTTTCATTTCCTCCGGACAGCCGACGAGGATCCGGCGGCGATCACCTGAGCGGCGTTACACAACGGTTTTGGTCGTGGCTAGATCCCCTCCGGATACCATCATGACCGAGGAATCCAGCGACACCCGCATCGAATCCGACAGTCTCGGCGAGATCGCGGTGCCCGCCGACGCCGCCTGGGGGGCTCAGACCCAGCGGGCCATCGAGAACTTCCCGATTTCTGATCGCACCTTCGGCCGCCGGTTTATCCGCGCGCTGGGAATCGTCAAGAAGGCCGCTGCACGCGCCAACCGCGAACTCGGCACGCTTGAGCCAGCGATCGCCGACCCGATTATCGCGGCCGCCGAAGCCGTCAGTGCCGGCGAGCACGACGATCAGTTCCCCGTGGACGTCTTCCAGACCGGATCAGGGACCTCAACGAACATGAACGCCAACGAGGTGATTGCCCACCTCGCGACCGAGCGGGCCGATGGTGTGGAGATCCACCCCAACGATCACGTCAACTACGGCCAGTCCTCGAACGACACGATTCCGACAGCGATGCACATCGCCGTCTACGAAGCCATCGAGCGGGACCTCCGGCCGGCCCTCGAAACGCTCGCCACGGAACTTGCGTCGGCGGCCGACCGATTCGACGGCGTTGTCAAGACCGGTCGTACCCACCTCCAGGATGCGACACCAGTGCGGCTGGGCCAGGAGTTCGGCGGTTATCACACGCAGGTCACGAAGGGCCTCGACCGGCTGGACGCCGTCGCTCCGCGACTGGGCGAGCTCGCCCTTGGCGGCACCGCCACAGGGACAGGATTGAACACCCATCCCGAGTTCCCCGAGCAAGCAATCGAGTACATCGCCGAGGAAACCGGCCTTGATGTCCGTGAGGCCGACGACCACTTCGAGGCCCAAAGCGCTCACGACGCGATGAGTGAGGTCCACGGCGCGCTTCGGACGATCGCCGGGTCGCTCAATAAGATGGCCAACGACTGCCGGCTGATGGCCTCCGGGCCGCGTAACGGCCTGGGCGAACTCGATCAGCCCGAGAACCAGCCCGGATCATCGATCATGCCCGGGAAGATCAACCCCGTGGTCGCCGAGGCGGTCAACCAGGTCCACAAGCGCGTCGTTGGCAACGACGCAACGGTCACGGCCGCCGCTGGTCGGGGCGAACTTGAGTTGAACCTGTATAAGCCCGTCCTGGCCGATACGACACTTGAGTCGATCCGTCTGCTCGCCAACGCCAGCGAGGCCTTCGCCGAGAAGTTTATCGCCCAACTAGCGGCCAACGAGGCGGCCTGCGAGGACGCCGTCGAGCAGTCGATGGCGCTGGCAACGGCGCTTAACCCCGTTGTGGGCTACGATACGGGGAGCAAGCTCGCCAAGCGCGCACTCAAGGAGGGACGGACGATCCGCGAACTCGCCGTTGAGGAGGGGGTGTTGAGTGCTGAGGAGGCCGACGCGGTGCTCGATCCCGAGCGGATGACCCACCGGGGCATCCTCGGCAGCGACGTCGAGTGAGCTACATCCAGGGGACCGACCGGGTCGTACACTCGCCGGCAAGCGACTCGCGCATGGCGGCCGCCGGATCCTCGCGGTGTTCGAGCACCCACATCAGTTTGACCAGGGCCGTCTCCGGGAGGGTGTCCTCGGCCTCGATAACGCCCGCCTCAAGCAGGTCGCGGCCGGTGTCATAGACGCGGTCACAGACCCGCCCGTCGAGACACTGGCTAGTCATCGCGACGGTCATGCCATCCTCGACAAAGGAGGCGAGTGTCGGCACGAGATCGGTGCTGACGTGACCAAGCCCGGTGCCCTCGACAATCAGCCCCTCGGCGTCACTAACGGCATCGAAGTGAGCGGGGTCCATCCCGGGGGTGAACTTCACGAGTTCGACGTTCGGTTCAATGTCAACAGCAATCGCAAGGTCGGCACGCCCGCGCTCGTGGTAGGCTCGCCGGAAGGTCACCCCCGTGTTACTTCCGACATCGGACCCCGCCTGGTCGTGGACGACATCGTAGTCAACGATCCCGAGTGGGTCCCGACCGACCGTCTCGAAGGCATCCCGTCGGGAGGTGTGATTCTTGCGCGTTCGGACCCCGCGGTGGAGCGCACACCGGTCGTCGGAGCTGCTGTCGTGCATGCAGATGAGAACCTCCGCACAGTCGGACTTGGCGGCCTCAACCGCACAGACCGCGTTCATCACGTTATCCGAAGAGGGGCGATCCGCCGAGCGCTGGCTGCCGGTGAAGACGATCGGGACCGGCGTCTCAAGCATGAACGACAGCGCGGCGGCGGAGTACTGCATCGTGTCGGTGCCGTGCATCACGACGACGCCGTCGGCGCCGGCCTCAATCTCCTCGTGGACCGCCTGGGCCAGCTCCTGCCAGACGTCCGGACGCATATTCTCCGAGAGGATGTTGGTGACAACCCGGCCACGGTAGTTTGCTCGGCCGGCCAGATCGGGGACGGCCCGGAGGACATCCTCGGCGTCGAACTGGGCGGTCACCGCACCCGTGCGGTAGTCGACCGTCGAGGCGATGGTCCCGCCGGTCGAGATCAGCGAAATCGTCGGAAGCGACGCGTCGGTTGTGATCGTTGAGGCGCCGGCGCCGCCGCCGGCATCGGTCGACTCGAAGGTCCGTGCACCGGCATCAAGCACCTCGACGGTCGCCGGGTCGCGGTCGATCCCCACATTGTAGCCATCATCGAGCTTGAGAACAAGTCGATTCGCGTCGGACGACGGGAGAACGATACCCTCGTATTCGACGGCTTCGCGCTCGACGCGAACCCGATCACCCGGCTCCATGGCTGTGCGTTATCGACGACGGGACTTGAACCACTAGTGTCGGCGCTCGTCGACCCGCGTGTCAATGCCAAGGATGGCGTACACGAACGAGCGGCGCGCGAGTGCTGTCGCAAAACAATACAGCGCGAGCACCCCAAAAAACGGCGCGAACCCCTCCGGAAGGCCGGTGATCCCCAGCAGCGTCCCGATGGCCGTCGGGCCGCTGATCGCCCCCGTCCATAGCCGAATTGCCCGATCGACCGGCCCGATGTTCCGTGCGGGACCGGTCGTTTGAGAGGCACGAGACGAGCGGGACACGCACTCACTCGGCGGACTCCTCGGCGTCACTCAGATCGGCGCCACAGTGTGGACAGGTATCGTGGCGGACCTCGACGCTTGACTCGCGGACCTCCCGCATGACCGCCGAGATGCGGTCCTCGGCGTCGAGTTCCTCCTCGACGGACAGTTCGACCCCTTCGACCTCAAGCAGGAACTTTGCCACCTCGGAGGCCTCGTACATGATATCATCAAGTTCGTCGGCGGTGAAGAACTCCGTCATCGCCCCATAGAGGAACGTCGCCCCGGCCTTGCGGACCTTCTCCTCGAAGGACGCCCGGGCCTGATTGACCGCCTGCGGCGAGTAGGTGTCGGTCATAAAGGGCACCAACTCGGGGAGGTTCTCGCCAATCTTGGTCATCTCGACGCCGGTCTCGGTCCGAAAGTCCGCACACAGCCGGGCGATTGCCCACTCGCGGGCCGTGATGTAGGTCCGCTCGCGAAGAAAGTCATTCACCCGGTCGTACTGGGCACCGTCGACCTTCTTGAACCGGTCGTACTTCCGGACATCGGGGGGCGTCTGGCCCTCATTAGACATGTCTGTGTGGTACCTGTCGCGGGCCATTAAATCGTCGCCAGCGGGCCCGCTGACTTTATCCGGCCGCCAGTCTCACACACGGGTATGAAAGTCCTACTGGGGGTCGGTGGGGGCGAGGACTCCGACATCGCCCTCGATCGGACACTTGAGCGCGCCGCCGAGGCGGGTGACGATCTGACGATCGGTGTCTTCGGCTCGAATAACGCCACGATTGAGGAGGTCGAACAGACTGTCAAGGATCGGCTCGCGACGGCCGATGTCGACGCGGACATCAGGCGCATCGAGGAGCAACCGGCGAGTCGGCTCGTTGAGCTCGCCGAGACCGAGTCCTTCGACCAGCTGGTCATCGGCGGCGGGCAGCGCAGCCCGATGGGCAAGATCTCGCTTGGGGCGATCACGGAGTTCGTCCTGTTGAACGCCCAGGTCACCGTCCGGCTTGAGCGATGACGGCGGACGATCGGTATCCACGACCGCCGGAATATTACACCGACGCGGAGGAGCGCGAGGTCACGATCCGGTGTCTCGAAGACGAGGATGTCGACGCGCTTGTTGAGATGTACGAACGGTTCGACCCGGCCGATCGGGCCCAGGGCATCCCACCAACGGAGCCAAGTCGGATTCACGAGTGGCTTGAGGGGCTTCTCGACGGCGGCGTCGACGTAATCGCGAGCCACGAGGGACGGCTGGTCGGCCACGCCACGCTTGTTCCCGGCGCTGAGGGTGGTGCACACGAGCTGGCGATCTTTGTTCTTGGGGACTACCGCGGCGCAGGAATCGGCACGCGGATTCTCCGACACGCGCTCGGCACCGGCGCGGATCGCGGGATCGACCGGGTCTGGCTTAGCGTCGAGCGGTGGAATGCACCGGCGATTGCCGTCTACGAGAAGGTTGGCTTCGAGCGGTCGACAACCGACCGATTCGAACTGGAGATGGCACTTGAGCTGTGATTACACTGAGAGAACGGGCTGATCGGCATACGCGAGCACGTGCCCGGCCGCCTTTCCAAGAACGTCCTCGCCGGCCTCGCGCGGCAGGACGATGAAGTCGCCGCCGATCTGATCGGCCGAGTCAAGCACGACATTGCCGGGGTGGTGGGTCTTACGAGCCGTCGAGAAGCCCGAGGCCTCCGTTGCCCGCATCGATACGCCCTGCTCGGCCGCCCGGTCGCGGATACGATCCAAGAAGGCGTTGGTTTCGGCGGCAATCGTCGCGGTATCGGCCTCGCCCGCATTGATCGCCTGTCGCGTCTCAGAGCCGAGGAGGTATAACACGACCACCTCGGCGTCATACCGGTCGCCGACCGCGAGGGCGTACTCGACCGCCTCAAGTGACGCGTCGGTCCCGTCGACGGGGATGAGCACGCGATCGACCGCGATGCGTTCGTCCATGTCCGATGCGTCCGGCCGGGCGGTAAAAAGTGCATCCACATCCACCGGACCAGGGACAATGGTGCGGACCGTAGCGGTTTTGTATCCATCTACCGGCCTCTCACACATGATCGACACCGTCGTCGTGGCGACCGATGGGTCCGATAGCGTCCGGCGCTGCGTGATCACGGCCATCGATCTCGCCGATCGATTCGATGCCGAACTCCACGCGCTGTACGTCGGCGAGGATCCCGGTGACGCCCTCTCGAATGTCGCCGAGCGGACGGACCGACCGGTCACGACGGCTGTCCGCGAGGGGGCTCCGGCAGACGAGATCACCGCCTACGCGGTCGAACACGACATTGATCTCGTCGCCACCGGAACGCGGGGACGCCACGGCGAACACCGATTTCTGCTGGGGAGCGTCGCGGAGAAACTCATTCGCGAGTGTCCGGTCCCCGTCTTGAGCGTCCGACAACTCGCCGAGGAGGCGGCTTAGCGATCCGGTCGCGCACCGGTTCCCGGCCGGTCAAGCGCCTGTAGGTCAACCCGGTCGTCGCTGAATGGAACGCCCGCAAACGGATCGTCGGCCAACAACAGGGCCCCATCGAGGTCGGCATAATCAAGCAGCGGTGCCAGTTGTGCGGCCGCCGCGATCGACGCGTTCGATTCGACCATACACCCGAGCATCACCTCAAGGCCGTGTGCCCGGGCTGTCGCAATCATCCGTCGAGCGGCACCGAGCCCGCCACACTTCATGAGCTTGAGGTTCACGATGTCACACGCATCGGCGATCTGTGGAATATCGCTCACCGTCCGACAGGACTCATCGGCGGCAATCGGGACGGCCGACCGACGAGTGACCCGTCGCAGGGCGTCGGGGTGGGCGGCCGGCACCGGCTGTTCGAGAAACTCGATGTCGTACTCGGCGAGCGTTCGGCTCATCCGGATGGCCTCCTGAGCCGTCCACGCCTCGTTCGCGTCAACACGGATGCGCGCGTCGGGGGCGGCCTCCCGAATGGCCGCAACGATCGCGCGGTCCTCCTCGGTTCCGAGTTTGATCTTGAGCACCTCGTGGCCGTCGGCGACAGCGGCGGCCGCACGATCGGCCATTGTCTCGGGGGCGGCGATTCCGATGGTGTAGGAGGTTTGGACCGTCTGGGTGGGATCGAGTCCCCAGAGGCGGTATAGCGGCACACCGAGTGCCTTCGCCCGGAGGTCCTGTAACGCCATCTCGATTGCGGCATGAGCGGCCGGAGTCTCCTGGATGGACGCGCTAAGTTGCTGTCGGTGGGCATCAAGGCGGTGAATATCGTCGATCGCCTCGACACTCGGTCGGAGCCGTTCAAGAACCGTCTCGACAGTATCGGCCGTCTCGCCGTACCGGGGAGCGGGAGCGGCTGCCCCGTAGCCGGTGTGCTCGGGGCTTTCGAGGGTAACGAACACGACCTCGGCGTGTTCCTGTCGGCCACGAGCGATCTCGAAGGGCGTCTCGATTGGGAGCGACGCCCGATCAATCGAGAGTGAGAGTGTCATAGAAGCGCCTCAATCGACTCCGTGAGGTCGAATCGGAGAGGGTCACTCGCCGGCGCGTCGATCGCCTCGGCATACGCGTCGACCGCCTCTTGGGCCGCCGCATCGGACTCGATTGTCCGGGTGTTGAGCATCCCGGCGGCCACCTCGGCCTCTGCCACCGGGGCGGCAAGGGACTCATACAGGTCGACATAGGTCTCGACGGGCGGGAGATCAAACGCGGAGTAGCCGTGGATCGTCTCGCGGCCGGCCTCGTGACAGAGCACGAGCGCATCGGGCATTGCACCGTGGAGGATCCCGCAGGTCACCGCCGAGTACGCGGGGTGGACGATCGTCCCCTGACCCTCAACGACGAGGACATCGTGGTCGGCCGCCGCCTTCGTAACCATCTGCTCGACGGCGCCGTTGAGAAAGTCACCGATGACCCGGTCGACGACGATCCCCCAGCCCTCGATCATGACGCCCGTCTGGCCGGTCGGAACGGCCGCCGCGTCGTAGCCTTTGGCACGCAACGCGTCAACGAGCTCCATCGTGGTGGTCATCTTGCCGACCGAACAGTCGGTACCGACGGTCGCGATGACGGTGGCATCAACATCGCCCGCGGTCCCGTTTGCCACCGAGAGATCCGTCGGCGGATCGCGCACGTCCCGCAGAGTGCAGTCGTTTGCCTCGGCAAGCGCCGCGAACTCCTCGTCATCGTTGAGCAGATAGTGGAGACCGGCGGTTACGTCCGCGCCGCGCTTGAGTGCGGCCCGGACATCGGGGCGCCAGGACTCCTCAAAGCCGCCGCCGATAGGCGCGATCCCAATGAGCAGCTCCTCAATGTCCGCGGTGATGTCATCGACACCCTCGACAATAGGGGCGTCCTGGACATCCGGGAGGTGCTCAGCAACGCGCTCGCCGGCGTGGGCGCGGTCGATAACGGCAACGACATCCCGGTCGGAATACCGGAGGATCCCGACGGCCGTCTTGGCGTGATCGGGGAACCGTTCGTGTGCGAGAATCGCGACTGCCATGCTCGCACTCGGCGGAGCCGATACTAAAACCCGGCTGTCCGCCGCGGGTCAGGCAAGCGCCGCTCCAGCCGCCCCGCCGATGGCGCTATCGATCGCCCCGAAGAGCCCGCCAATGACGACGAGAACGAAGAGGCCGAATCCGGCGGCTCCACCGACCAGCCCACCGATGGGCCCGCCGGCCATGCCAATGACTACGAGAGCGACCCACACCAATAGCCCAGTGATGATTCCGCCGAGACTGCCGGCGAGGAGGCCGTGCCAGGCGCCACCGGTTAGTCCACCACCAGCCAGATAGCCTGCGACACCGCCGCCGATGAGTCCGGCGGCCAGCTGGCCGATGCCGGGGATCGCCAACCCGAGGACCCCCAGTACGACGATCGCAAGAAAGCCAATGCCGACGGCAGACCAGTCGGTCATACCCGATGCTTGCCGCCGGGCGGGTGAAAACGTGGCGGTCCCGAAAGGCGTGTGCTTTTAGCCGCCGCTCACCTACGTAGATGTATGATTTTCGAGGATCTCCCTCCGACGCCGACCGCGGAGGACCTCATCGACACAGCGTTCTCGCGGGCGGCGCGGGCGGGACGAGCCAAATCCGGGGCCGACGCGCAGCTATCGATGCTGCAGACGGCCGCGAACGTCATCTCGGACAACCTCGAGAACGTTGTCGATGGGTGGCCGGACTTCGATCGGATCGATCCGTTCTATTATGAGCTCGCGGACACCCTCGTTGATGTCGACGCGCTGCGCGGCCATCTCGGCGAAATCACCTGGGCGAGCCGCAAGGCCGCCTCGCTCCGCGACGAGTATCAAAGCCGGGTGCATGACGACACCGAGACCGCACGGAAGTACCGCAAACAGGCCTTCGCGCGGCTGGCCGATGTGGTCGAGTCCGTGGAGGCGGATCTCGAAGCCGTTATCGAGGCTGGTAAACAACTCAAGGAACTGCCCGACATCCGCCCGGACGAACCGGCGATCGTCGTCGCCGGCTATCCGAACGTTGGAAAGTCATCGTTTCTCAACGCCGTAACGCGGGCCCGACACGAGACAGCATCGTACCCGTTCACGACCACCGGGATCGGCGTTGGACACCTCACACGCGATCGGGTTCGATACCAGGTGGTCGACACGCCGGGGCTACTTGACCGACCCCCCGAGGAACGCAACGACATCGAACAGCAGGCAATCAGTGCCCTCACTCACCTGGCGGACTGCGTGCTGGTCATCGTTGATGCAAGCGAGCGGTGTGGTTATCCGATCGAGCAGCAACTCCGGCTGCGCGATGCCGTCGCCGAGCGCTTCGACGTGCCGGTATTGACCGTCTGTAACAAGGCTGATTATTCACGAGACGTCGAGGCAGACCACTATATGAGCGTGACCGAGGACGAAGGCGTCGAGGCGGTCGTTGCTGCCGCCGTCGACGCGATTGACTACGAGCCCGAGTTGCCGTTCGAAGCGGCCGAGTGAGCACCGGCAGTTTGGACGGTAACGAACCGGACCTCGATCGCTGGGACACGCTCGAGTTCGGCGCGTAACTGGTCTGAGAGCTCAGCGGCAACCGGCGGCGGTGGCGCTCCTGGCTGTTCGAGTCCAACCGTCAAGATAACCCGGTCAGGCTGACTGCGGAGGGGCTGACGGGTGTGTTCGATCTCAACGGCGAGGAGCGTCGCCTGGTCGTGGGTATCGAGGACGTCCGAAGCAGTGGTTTGGATGGTGGTTTCGGCCGCCGCTGCCTGGTTGTTCGCGATCGTTACGGCTCCGAGAAATCCAGAGAGAAGCAGAATTCCAACGGCAAGGACACCAATGCGGGCGAGCGTCCCCCGGCGGATCTGTCGCTGCTCAAGCCAGGAATCCGGGCGGTAGCCTTGGTGCCAGAGAACAACGAGTGCGGCCATGTTGATCGAGAGGAGATTGACCAGAACGAGTACACTCGCACTGACCGTCAGCGTCGGGAGTGCCCACGCAAGACCAATCCCGGCGGCTGCCGCCGGCGGGATCAACGCCACGGCGATCATCACCCCGACAAGGGCGGTCGAAACGCCAGCAGTGAGACTGAACGCCCCAGCAATTCCAGCTCCGACGGCAATCGCCAGTGAGAGCATATCGGGGGCCAGGCGCTGGCCGATCTGATCGATACCGAGGATATCGAGCGTCGGCGGGACAAACCCGGCAAGACGGGCAATCAGTGCAAATACCGTTGCCGCCGCGATCGAGAGGGTGACCCCGATGATCTGCAAAAACAGCCCCTGTCGACGGATGTCAGCGTTGTTGACGACCGTCCCGACACTGGTCGCCAGTGCCGGACCAACAAGCGGCGCGATCACCATCGATCCGACGACGACGGCCGGTGAGTCAAGCAGGAGACCGGCGGTTGCGACGACTGCGCTGACGATTGTTAATACGAGATAGTTGCGACGCGCCGGTAGGAGTTCCTCCCCGGCACTGATCAACTCCTGACGGGCGACCTGGTCCTCGTCAGTCTCGGTCTGGTACTCGTCTTTGAGCCGCTCAAAGCGCCGTGAAACGATCGTATTGGCCTCAAGAACCACGGTGACGGCCTCCTCGTCGACACCGGCAGCCTGAAGATCCTCAAGAATCTGCTCAACCGCTTCCTGGGGTAACGGAAAGTACGCCACGGCGGCAAACCGGGTGTTGGCGACCGTGTCGGTCATGACGTAGTCGATCCCCCGGTCCTCAAGAATCCGCCGGACCGCCTCACGCCGTCCGGTCGGCACCGAGACCTGTACGAGTCGCACGTCGGTGACAATGCCCCCCTGGCGCATATATTCCGGGGGCTTTTGCTGATCGCACGCCAACCTCAAGTGTGTCTCAGTTCGCGGACCGTCCCAACCGGGCGGACGAGGTGGTCCTCGTCGGGCGATCAAACGTCGGGAAGTCAACGCTCATGCGTGTGCTCACCGGTCACGATGTCGAAACCGGCCGTCGGCCGGGAGTGACCCAGCAGCCGTACCACTACGACTGGGTCGAGGCGGACTTCATGATCACTGACCTTCCTGGCTTCGGGTTCATGGAAGGCGTCGACGAATCCCGCCGCGAGGAGATCAAGACCGCGGTGGTCCGATACCTCGAAACCCACGCCGATGCCATCCGGGTCGCGATCCTCGTCCTTGATGCCAACAGCGCCGTCGAGATCATCGACCGACACACCGCCCGTGACGCCGTACCTCACGATGTCGAGTTATTCTACTTTCTCGAAGAGTTGGACATTCCAACGGTGGTCGCGGTCAACAAGATGGACAAGGTCGAGGACCGCGACGATGAGCTTAATGCGATCTGTGATCGGCTCGGTCTCCATCCGCCCTGGCAGCAGTGGCAGGACACGGTTGCCCCTATCACCGCGAAACGCGAGTCAATCGATGCGCTCACCGACGCTGTACGGACCCATCTGAAGGATCAGCGCCGCCACGACCTCCTGCAGTTCTTCTAGAGTTCGTGGGTGCGTGACTCGGTGCCATCAGCCGGCAGGTCGGCGTCCTCATTGGCGACATACCGCCGGATTTCCGTTGCCGGGCACACCCAGACCTCCTCGTCGTACCACGCAAACAGCTGTGCGGCCTGTTCGTGGGCGGCATCGGCATTCGGGGCAACGACCCGTCCGACGTGACGCGCCTGTGCCCCCTCCTCTTCACGGGCAAAGACCGTCCACTCGTCGTCGTCGGCGTCGGTGTCGACCCGTTGGCGGCGTGCTTTTTCGACCATTTAGTTGGCCGGTATTTCCGGCCCCTCGAAGAATCTTCCGGACGGCTCAGTACGAGCGTTCCTTGGGCTCGTAGCGACCGTGATCGCCCTCAAGGACGGCCGGCTTGTACCACACCTGCGGGCGGCCGTCGTTCCAGTCGATCATGGTGTGTTTGAGCCAGTTCTCATCATCACGGCTCTGGTAGCGCTTGCGCCAGTGGGCACCGCGGGACTCCGTCCGCAGGAGGGCCCCCAGGGTGATCGACTCGGCGACATCGATGATGTTTCGCGTCTCGATGGCGTGGATCAGATCGTAGTTGAACGACCGGGAACTGTCCTCGACGGTGACCTCACGGTAATCACGGCGGGCTTGCTTGAGGTCCTCAAGCGCTTGTTCAAGACCCTCGCGCTCGCGGAAGACGTTCACATGGTCGGTCATGGTCCGCTGGACGGCGTCGCGCACTGAGGCGTAGCCGCGTTCGCCGTCACCCTCAAGCAGCTGGTGGATGCGGGTGCGCTCGCGCTGGACCGTGCGCTCGATGACCGCATCGGGCTCAACCAGCCGCTCGCCACCGTCAGCTGCAACCGTATCGGAACCGTCGGCACCGACGCTTGGTCCGGGATCAACAGGCAGGTCGGTGTCGGCCGGTTCAGCGTCGGGAGTCCGACCGGTGCTCAACGCCGCCTCACGGGGCGGCTCACCAGCGGCGGACCGGCCGGCACGGGCGCCGAAGACGACGAGTTCGGCAAGCGCGTTTCCACCCAGTCGGTTGGCGCCGTGGATGGACACGCAGGCGGCCTCGCCCGCCGCGTACAGCCCGTCGATGAGCGTTGCGCCGTTCTCGTCGGTCTCGATGCCGCCCATCTCGTAGTGCTGGCCCGGCTTGACCGGCATCGGCTCCTCAAGCGGGTCAACCCCCTCGAAGTCCTCGGCCAGGTGGACGATGTTCTCCAGTCGGTCGAGAATCCGCTCCTCGCCGAGGTGACGCATGTCCAGCATGACGTGGTCATCGTCGAATCCGCGACCCTCGCTGACCTCGGTGAGCTCGGCCCGCGAGACGACGTCGCGGGAGGCCAGTTCACCGACGTTGTTGGCGTATCCACGCTCGAACATGAACCGCTCACCCTCGGTGTTATACAGGATACCGCCCTCGCCGCGGACCCCCTCGGTGATCAACACCCCGGTCGAGGGGAGCGTCGTCGGGTGGAACTGGACGTACTCCATGTCCTCAAGTGGGACGCCAGCGCGGTAGGCCATCGCCATCCCGTCACCGGTGTTCGCGGTGGCGTTGGTGGTGTGATCGAACGCCTGTCCGTTACCGCCGGTCGCGATGACGACCCCACGGTTGGCCTTGAATCCAGCCACATCACCGGTGTGCAGATCGTAGGCGACCACGCCGTGACAGGTGCGGTCGCTCGGATCCTCATGATCGGTGACCGCGAGGTTCGTCACGAACCACTCGTCGTAGATTTCGATCCCACGCTTGGCGACCTGCTGGTAGAGTGTGTGCAGCAGGTGATGGCCGGTTTCGGCGCCCGCGAAGGTCGTCCGCGGATATGACATCCCGCCGAATGGACGCTGGGCGACCGTGCCGTCCTCCTCACGGGAGAAGGCCATCCCCCAGCGCTCAAGTTGGAGGACTTCGCGTCGAATCTCCTGGGCGAAGGCCTCGATAGCCGGGGCGTCACCGACGTAGTCGGCGCCCTTCATTGTCTCGTAGGCGTGATCCTGCCAGTCGTCCTCGTCGTCGAGGGCTGCATTGATTCCTCCCTCAGCGGCGCCGGTGTGGCTCCGCACGGGATGAAGTTTTGAGATAACGGCGACATCAGCGCCTGCCTCGTCGGCCGCGATTGCCGCTCGCAAACCCGACCCACCACCGCCAATGACGAGCACATCGTGCTCTCGCATGCTATTTCATCGTTAATATCGAGGGTTACTTGGCTCTGTGGGTTCGGGCACAAGACTCCCCGAGAGCAGGGCGGCTCAGGCGTCGCCGTCGTCTACCTGAAGAGCACTTCGCAGTCCCGGGAGTGTCGAGGCCAGTTCGGCAGCATCCTCGCGGGCGTCCTCAACATCATCGATGAGATCATCAAGCCGATCGATCTCCGCAGCAAGATCATCGGCGTCATCAAAGGCCCCGGCGCGCTGGCCCATCGTGAACCACTTTTTCGCATCACGGAGGTGCTCGCGGGCGTCGCCGACCTCAAGCGCTGACTTGAGCGTGTTGAGCGTCCCGAGGGCATTCTCACCGTCAACCTCCCAGATCGCGTCTGGATCCGGGAGCGACGCGCGAGCGTCCGCAAGCGACGCTTCGACATCGTCACGCATCTCAGAGGCCGCTTCGCCGAAGAGGTCGTCGTCATCGAGCGTTGACTGACTCATACGGGTCGCTTTGCCCGGATCACAAATAAATAATCGGCCGTAGCGGACTCACGCGGGATCGCTCGGTCGGGCTCCGTTGGCTCCCGCACGCTGGTCGGTAACGAGATCAAGCGGTGGCGCTGTTGTTCCGATCACGAGGAGTGCGTAATACCGGAGGTACACGTGAAAGGGGACCGAGACAACGGCCGCAATGACAAGTGCGATCGCACCGCCGAAACTCCCAAGCCCCGCCAGCACGAGCCGGCTCACCGGCGTCAGCCCACCGACGAGCAGAATCCCTCCCGACAGGGTGCCGACAAGTACGACGACGGCACCCACCCCGATCGCGATGGCGAGCGCCGCAGCAACGCCGACGGCGACACTCACCACCGGTCGGACAACGGCATACGCGAGATACTCGATCGGATGGGCCCGGACAACGACGCTTAACCGGCGCCAGGCGGCAACAATAGACGTATCGGCCGCAATCGATACCGGAACAGCGAGCTGGCAGGTGATTGCATCAAGCACCCACGCGAGCGCGACCCCGACACCGGCGACCACAAGGGCGAGAGGTGACGGGTAAATGACAGGGATAACAACATCAAGCCACGCAAGCGCGAGCATCCCTGCCGGAAGGAGTCCGAACGCCCAGATAATGACTCGGAGGACGAACAGTCCGAGTGCCCGATTGCGATGGTGGCGAGCCGTGTCGCGGATGGTGGTCTGTGGCCGGTGAAGTCGTTCGACGAACACGTAGTGCATGAGCGACCCGGCGGCGAGGTAGCCGACAAGAAGGACCCCCAACGCTCCAACACCGACGAGAAGCGAGGACACAAGCACCTCCGGGAGGGCAGCGGTGGTTCGTCGGGGGATCGTCCCAGCCGCAGGGAGTGACTCCCAGAGACGAGGATCAACAACTTGTGGGGTCGCCGGCAGCGGCGTTCCGGCAGGGCCGAGAAACGCCACGACGGCGGCGAGTACCCCCCATCGGCGGGGTGACAGCGGGAACAGCAAGGCTCGCGTCAGGTCGACAGCATCGCTGAGACTCCGGAGTGCCGACAGCGCCATATCGAGTCGTTGTTGTGGACAAGTGCTAGTCGTCGGAATATTCCACGGCAGCGAGTTGCATTTTTGGATAACCGTCGTCGGTCTGCATCACGGCTCGCACACGAGTACCGGCACGTTCAACGACGAGTTCGACATCCATCAGCGCGCCGGTCAACTCGGCGTATGCCCCCTCTCCGGGGCCGGCGTTTGCCGCCTCACGGACCCGCTCGGGGTCGATATCGACCTCGACGGTGGTGCAAAACGGCTGGTTTTCGATCGCCTCAGCGATCGCCGTTTCGAGACTCGGCGCTGAGGCGGGGGTAACGGGTGTTCCGGCAAACTGGTGATAGAGGGCCCCAAACTTGATTCCGGCCTCGAAACAGGCCGTTTCGGCGGCAGTCTCGGACATAGGTTAGGTTTGTCTGGGCTGGTCTTCGGTGTGGCGGTCGCGGGCAACCAGACGTTACTTATTCAGGGTCACACAACGCTGACCCAAGTGATGGACGAGCCGGTATTGCTCACCGGAGCAAGCGGGCGTGTCGGACGGGCGATCCTCGACGGGATCGGTGACCAGTACCGGTGGCGCCTGTTCGACCGACACCCACCGGACGCGGAACTTCCCGGCGAGTCGGTTGTTGCCGATATCACCGACCGCACCGCGGTCCGCGAGGCCATGGAGGGCGTCGGTGCCGTGATTCACCTCGCCGGCGATCCCCGGAAGAACGCCCCCTGGCAGAGTGTACTTGAGAACAACATCGATGGAACGCAGGTCGTCTTCGAGGCCGCAGCGGAGGCCGGTGTCGAGAAGGTGGCCTTCGCCTCGTCAAATCACGCCGTCGGCGGCTATGAGACCGACGAGCGTCAACCAGAGTTGTACCGGAGTGAAGACGAGTTTCGGCTTGATGGCACCGAATTACCCCGTCCGGGAAATCTCTATGGTGTCTCGAAGATTGCCGGTGAGGCACTCGGCCGGTACTACCACGATTTTCACGATCTCTCGGTGGTGTGTGTCAGGATCGGCAATCTCACCGCCGACCATCCGCCGGTAGAGTACGAGCGCGGCCAGGCCATGTGGCTCTCACACCGCGACTGCGCGCACCTCTTCGAGCGGTGTCTTGAGGCTGAGTACGAGTACGAGATTGTCTACGGCATCTCGGACAACGACCGGAAGTACTACTCCATCAAGCGGGCCCGCGAGGCCCTTGGGTATGACCCACAGGACAACTCCGCGGAGTACCACTTCGACGGCACGCCGAAAAAAGAACCGTGAGTATAGCAGACGCATCCGGGCGTTTTTGCGTACTGCGTCGAATACTTGCTCGTCAGCGTGCGTGAGTTTGCGTTTGAACTATCGTTGTGTGCCCGTCTTGAAGCCGATCACGAGGGGCTTGTCGCGCGACAGCTCGGCGGCGGTGTCGCCCGTCCAGGCGGCCGGATCGTCGACACTGTCACGGTCGCCCCGGGGCCACAGTTCGCCGATCGAGCGGCACTCACGGCCGATGGGATCCCGCTGGCGGCCATCGAGGCCGACGTGGGCGCTGGGCGGTTTGTCCCGGTACGGGAGGCGTTCGATGGCCCACCTGAACGCCGCCGCGAACACGCCGAAGCGGCCGTCGAAGCGGGGTTTTTCGAACAGCGACGTCGGAACGGTCGACTTGAGGTCAAGCAGGTTGCCCGGTATCCAGCCGACTGGTTCGATACGCTGGTCGGCATCGAAAACAAGCCGGATCTCAACCGGCCAGGCGATCTTGAGCGACAGCTACGGATTGACGTGGGCCTCGGCGTCTTCGATCGGGTTGTCCTAGCAACGGCAGATCACGTGACCGGTGCCCAGCTCAACCGACTGCCCGACCCAGTCGGGGTCTGGCGGTACAACGGCGACGTGATCGAGGTGATTCGTGAGCCGGCAGCACTCTCGACGACAGCCTACGGCGTCGAACTCGACACGGTGTACGCCGGACGCACAGACATCGACATTGTCACGCCAGAAGCGAAGCGCCGGGCCCGTCGGCGGATCGCCGAGCGTGCTTACGGCAAGGGCTGGCGCACCTACGCGTTTCCGACATGCGAACAGATCAACGTGACCGAGCGGCACGGCACGACAAGTCTCCCATGGTGTAGGTACTTTGACCGGATCGTCGATCCTGGCGCTGAGTGTGGCCCGGACTGCGAGGGATACGAACAGGGGTCCCCTCCGTCGGTCACGCTGGCGGACGAACGAGCCCGACGCAGTGGCTGGAGGTCAGATCCGGATGGGGGACGACGCCGCCAGAGCGGGCTTGACTACTTCGAGTGATCACAACACGAAGTGCTCGCCGTCGACCGCCAGTGGCTCCTCGAAGGCCCGATCGGCGGGATAATAATGCGCGACGTGAACGATCCGGAGATCGCTCGCCGAGAGGTCCTCGGCGAGGTCAATCGCACCACGTCGTGTCATGTGTTTGGTGCCGAAGGTGCGTGGGACACCATCAGGGGCGTGGTGGTCGCCGCCGTAGGGATGGCGCTCGCAAAAATCGGGATGGACGATGCCGTCGGCCAACAGGAGGTCCGGATCATCGAGGACAGCCCGTGAGCGATCGGGAACCGCGTAGTTGGTATCACCAGAAATCGAGAGTTTGGCACCTGTCTCTGGGTCCTCAATGGCGACGCCGAAACACACCAGCGGCGGGTGATCGACGGGCACAAGCGTGACGTCGAAGCCACAGATCCGTGTCGGCTCGTACGGCGTCATCGGGATGATGTCGAGGACGTCAAGGTAGCCGTATCGCCGATCAAGCGTCTCGGCGACGGTCTCCTCAAGCGCAGGATCGGTCGTATCGGCGGCGTACACAGGAAAGGAGGCGGGCTCGCCGGCCGTGCCGAGGAGTCGGTAGGCGTTGCCCAGACCGCTGGCGTGATCGAAGTGCACGTGTGTGACCACACCGGCGTCGGGGAGGGCAACATCCTCGCTGAGAAACTGATCCCGGAAATCCGGGCTGAAGTCGATGAGCAACGACGCGCCGGTCCGGTCATTGTGGACGTGCACGGAAAAGCGCCGGCGCTGGACGCCAAGCTCACGGGCGCGCTGGCAGGTCGCACAGTCACATCCCGGTGTCGGCGTGCCCGTGGTGTCGCCTGTCCCCAGTAGCGTGACCTCCATGGCCGCGCTAGTGCTCGTGGACGTGTTCGGCCAGTTCGCGCTCTGCACCGCCGGCAACGAGAATGTCATCGTCACCCTCGATCATGTCGAGGTTACGCAGCGTGTCCCGCCGCTCGAAGTCCTCGACAGCGTCGATGAGATCTTGCTGGGTGAGGGTTGTCCGCTCCTCGGTGAGGGCCTCAAGAACGGCTTCGCGGAGAACCATCCGGAGGTCGCTTCCGGTTAGCCCCGAGGTCCGTTCGGCCACCTCGGCCGGATCGAATCCTTCGATCTCCATCTTGCTCGTGATCAACTGGAGGATCTCCGTGCGCATGGCATCGTCGGGCTTGGGGAAGTTGACAATCTCATCAAACCGACGCCAGGCGGCTGCGTCAAGCTGATCGGGGTGATTCGTCGCGCCAATCAGCAACACCTCATCGTCGATCAGACTAACCTCATCAATCGACTTCAACAGGGTATTGACCGCCCGTTTGACCGCGGCGTGCTCGTCTGACTTGCGGGTCTTTGCCACCGAGTCAAACTCGTCGATGAAAAGGATGCACGGCGAAAGCCGCTTGGCCACCTCGAAGGTCTTATCGACGTTCTTGGCCGTCTCGCCGAGGTACTGGCTGGTGATCATCGAGAGTTTCACCTCGACGAACGGCAGATCAAGCTTTCGAGCCAGCCCCTTTGCGGTAGAGGTCTTGCCCGTTCCGGGAGGACCGATAAACAGGAGTTTGCCGATCTCACGGAGGCCGATCTCGGCGAGATACTCGCGGTGTTCGATCGCCTTGACAATCTTCGTGATCTCGTCTTCTTGCTCCTCGGTGAGCACGAGATCATCAAGGCTCATGTCGATCTCCTCGGGCGCCCGGATCTCGACGAGATCCAGCATGTCCTGATCGTCGTCCTCATCAAAGTACTCCTCAAGCAGCGAGTCGATCCACACTCGGTCGGCCTGGATCGGACGGTTGTTGTCCCGAGCGGTCTCGTAGTCGACGCCGTCGGGAGCGTCGGGCTCGTCCTCGAACCAGTAGGCCAGCGTCGGATTGGACTGGATGCGCTCGAGATCGGCACGCGAGAGGAACCATTCCTCGGCCATCGAGCGGTCGGTCAGCGTGATCGTCCCGGAGAACTGGTCCCGTTCGGTAAACATGAGTCCTGAGACGGCATCCCAGGGCTGTTCGACACCGGTGGCTGCTCGCGCCGTACTGGGCGTCACCGAAAGCGGTCGCTCGAAGGTCCCCTCCGACCAGAAGACCCGTCGGTACCGCGGAGGCACGTCGTTCTCATCGAGGGCTCGCGCATCGTCGTAGACGTCAGCAGTCAACAGGAACTCGACGACATCAATCGCCGCAGTGCTCATTCCCGCAAAACTTCGGCTCGAACCGTGTTAAACGCGTCGGCACGGTCGCACTGGGAGCCGCTCAGGGGGATGCCCCGACCGGCAGGAGATACAGCGGATCAAGCGCCGCCGGCAACTCAAGGACCGAGGCGGTCGCGGCGTCGTCGAAGGCACCAACAGGACAGCTGGCCAGCCCGCGGTCGACACAGACCAAATGGAGATTCTGCGCGGCATGGCCGGCCTCCATGTGGACGTATCGGCGGCCGTGATCGGGATACTCCCGGGTCGTCCGGTCGTACTCGGCAGCCAGCACAATGGTCGCCGAGGCGTTGTCAACCGCCGGCTGGTCGTTCGCGGCGGTTACGAACTCCGGCCGAAGCGTTCCCTCGATGGACGGCTCAAGCGTGTGCGCAACCGGATCATACCGGTACAGCCCCGGATCGAGATCCGTAACACCCGCCTTCGGCACCTCAAGATAGGTCTCAAGCGGGTAGGTCGCGCCGGCGCTTGGGGCCGCACGCATCGGCTGGTCGGCGTCGCCGTGGGTGTACCCCTGGGCCGCCCACAGGACAGCAGCGACATCCGTGAGCGCGATCGGTCCGGAGCCGAATCCGCGGTGGCTTTGCCGGTCGGCGATGGCGCGATCAAGCGCGTTCGATGCGGCCGCTGACGCGTCAGGGAGCGTGATCGGTGACACGAGTACGACCAGATCCCCAACCAAGGTAATCGCAACGACTCATCCGACGTAGTCGAGATACTGACAGGCGCCTCGGACGTTCAGCTTGATCTCTTCGCGTGCCTTGTGCTCGCCCCACGCGTCGATCAGTTCCTCATCAACCCGATCGGCGAAGTACTCTCGGAGGGCGTCGTCGGAGCGATCATCGCGGTGGGCAGCCACCGTCTCGACCCAGTCGGTGATGCGCTCGCGATACCGCTCAAGTTGATCATCCGCTGGCGCTGGACCGTAATGGGGGTACAGTAGGGCATCCGGATCGAGGGCCTCGATCGTGTCGACATCCTCAAGGACCTGTTCGAGATTGAACGTTGAGGGAGGACTCGACTCCTGGACGCGGTCGTACTCGGGTAGATACAGTCCGGCGGCGTCAGCAACAAAGACAGCGTCGTCGGCCGGTGACTCGAAGATGACCTGATGGAGCGCGTGGCCCGGCGCGTGATGGACCCGAAGGGATCGATCGCCGAGGTCAATCGTGTCACCGTCGGTCAGCGGGGTGATCCGCGCGTCGGGAATAGGTGTCGGCTCGACATAATACTGCCACTGGTCGCCGACGGCCTGTTGCGTGCCGGCGATGAGGTCCGAGGGATCCGCGAGGTGAGGGGCGCCACGTTCGTGAGCGTAAACAGTTGCGTTCGGACACGCCTCAGCCAGTCGACCGGCCCCGCCAGCGTGATCAAGGTGGACGTGTGTTGGCGCGATGACCTCGACAGCCGTGCGGTTGATACCGAGATCATCGAGTGCGGCGAGGATGTGATCGGCCCCGGTTCCGATCCCGGTATCGATGATGGCCGGTCGGTCAGCATCGATGATGTAGACGACGCCGTAGCCGGTGGTGTCGTACATCCCCGTTTCGAGCCAGTAAATGTCCGTACACGCGCCAACGTCAACGCGCTTGAAGGCACCTACGTCCATGTCCGTTCCCATCGCTCCGGGGGGACAAAAAGCACCCCGGAACCCCCACCACAGCACCGATATGGATTTCACCCCGGCGGCGGAAGGCCCCATATATGATCGACCGGGACGTGCTCCGCGAGGAGCCCGACCGCGTGCGAGCAATGCTCGAGGATCGCGGGATCGATGATGTTGATCTCGACCGGATCCTTGAGATGGATGAGGAATGGCGGGAGCTCAAGGCCCGCGGTGATGAGCTTCGACACGAGCGTAACGAGATCAGCGACCGGATCGGCGAGCTCAAGCAGGCTGGCAAGGACGAGGAAGCCGAGACCGCAATCGAGCGCTCCCAGGAACTCAAATCCGAGATCGAGTCGGTTGAGGCACGCGCCAACGAGCTCAGCGCCGAGCTTGACGAACGACTGCTTGAGATTCCACAGGTCCCAGACGAGTCGGTGCCGGTTGGTGCCGATGAGAGTGACAACGTCGAGGAGCGCCGCTGGGGCTTTGATGACCGCCGAGAACTGCCCGCAGAGGTAACGCCACATTACGACCTCGGAGCAGAACTCGACATCATCGACGAGCGTCGGGCCGCGAAGACCACCGGCAGCGGGTTTTATTTCCTCAAGGGCGATGGGGCGCGTCTTGAGCACGCGCTGATCCAGTTCATGCTGGATGTCCACCGCGAGCAGGGCTATACCGACTTATTCCCCCCGATTCCAATCAAGAGCACTTCGATGGAGGGGACCGGACAGCTCCCGAAATTCGCTGATGATGCCTACCGAATCGGCGCCGACGAGGAGGCCCCGTATGACGAGGAGGACCTCTGGCTGTGTCCAACGGCGGAGGTCCCCGTGACGAACATGTACGCCGACGATATCCTCCTTGACGATGATCTGCCGCTCAAACACCAGGCGTACACCCCGAACTTCCGGCGGGAGGCAGGCGAGCACGGAACCGAGACCCGCGGGATTGTCCGGGTGCACCAGTTCAACAAGGTCGAGTTGGTCAACTTCGTCCGCCCAGAGAACTCCTGGGATCGCCTCGAAGGACTCGTCACCGAGGCCGAGGAGGTGCTCACGCGGCTCGGATTGCCCTACCGGGTGTTGACGCTGTGTACCGGCGATCTCACCTTCGCGTCGGCGAAGACCTACGACATCGAGGTGTGGGCCCCCGGCGATGATATGCCAGAGGGCCCTGACCTCGGTGGACGGTGGCTTGAGGTCTCAAGTGCATCGAACTTCAAGGCCTTCCAGGCCCGCCGGATCGGGCTCCGGTACCGGCCGGAACGCCACGAGAGCGCGGAGTATCTCCACACACTGAACGCGTCCGGAACGGCCGTCGGACGGGTGATGGTCGCCATCCTTGAGTACTACCAGAACGAGGACGGGACGGTCACCGTTCCCGAGGCATTGCGTCCGTACATGGGCGGCCAGGAGGTCATCACTGGCCACGAGCCGGTTGGCGAGGCTGCCGTTGGCGAAGGCCGACGGGAGTAACTCAGTCGGTGTAGGTCCGAATCTCCGTGATCGTGCTGTCAGCGCACGCAAAGACGTCCACAAACGCGAACAATCGCTCGCCGTCGCCGTCCTCAAGAACACCCTCGGCGACGGCCGTCGAGTCGTCCGCACAGGCGATTGAGATGACGTGGGTCGTATTGGTCAGTGGTCGGTCCTCGCGCATGAACCGGACGAACCGGTCGGGGCCCTCAAGCGTCCGGTCCGGTCGGTCGTGGACAAACGAGTCCGCAAGCACCTCTCGAAGCGCGTCGTACGCGCCATCGTCGATTCGCCGGTAGTAGGCACGCGCGAGTGCCGCCGCATCCATGCGACAGCGTGACAGCCCGATCCTAATAGGCACTCGGGTCTGGACACGCGTGCGAAACCCCTATACTTGCCACTCGCCGGCATTCGAGTGATGGATGTCGCCGAGGTACTCCCGGGATTCGTCGAGGCCTTCTCCTTTGAAGCGTTCAATCGGATGCAACAGGAGACCCTCCCGGTCGTCCTCGGATCCAACGACAATGTCGTTGTGAGCGCGCCGACAGCCAGTGGGAAGACGGCCATTGCTGAGGCAGCCATCTGCAAGGCGCTTGATAACGGCCAGACGGCGCTGTTTGTCGCGCCGATGCGGGCGCTGACGAGCGAACGCGAGCGCGACTGGGAGGGCTTTGAGGAGTTGGGCTACTCAGTCTACGTCGTCACCGGCGACCGGGAATTGAATCCGCGGCGGGCAAGTCACGCGGATATTCTGGTGATGACCCCCGAGAAGGTGGACTCAGCCACGCGGAAGCACGATCGACACCGCTATGCGTTCATTACCGATGTTGATCTCTGTGTCATCGATGAGGTGCACCTGCTTGACTCCCGCCGGCGCGGCAGCGCGCTTGAGGCGATTGTATCGCGGCTGCGCCGTCTGTGCGATCCCCGGTTCATCGCGCTGTCGGCGACGATGCCGAACGTTGATCATGTCGCGGCATGGCTTGAGGCTCCACCGGAGGCCACCTTCGAGTTCGATGAGTCATATCGACCGGTCGAACTCACCGCCGACGTCCGGACCTACACTCACGGCGAGAACGCCTTCGCGGACAAGTACCGTCGGCTCTACCGGGCGCTCGATATCGTTGAACCGCACATCGATGGCGACGGTCAGGCACTGGTCTTCGTCGCCTCGCGTCAGGACGCCGTCGAGGCCACAAAGACCGCCCGAGACGAGCTCGCCAGCCGGGACATTCGTGTCGGCGACCGGGGGGATTATGCGTTTCACGACCAGACGCAGGCCCTCGAAAACGACACTCTCCGTCAGAGCGTCCTCGACGGCGTCGCCTTTCACCACGCCGGGCTCTCGAAGGCCGATCGCGATCACATCGAGTCGTGGTTTCGCGAGGGGCGGATCGACCTGCTGTTTTCGACCTCGACGCTGGCCTGGGGGGTGAATCTCCCCGCCCGGTGTGTTGTCATCCGCGACACCAAGTATCACGATCCACTGGAGGGCGAAATCGAAATGAGTCCGCTCGATGTCCTCCAGATGCTCGGACGAGCGGGACGTCCGGCGTACGACGATGTCGGCTACGGCTGGGTTATCTGTGACCGCTCGGATGCCCGACGGTACCGTCGCCTGCTTGAGGACGGCAAGGAGATCGAGTCACACCTGCTGTCGGATCTGGCCGAACACCTCGTCGCGGAGGTTGCCCTGGGAACGATCAGCGATCTTGATGACGTGATGGCCTGGTTCGAGACAACGTACTGCTACGTACGGGCTGAACGCAGCACGGAGACACCGGCATTACCCGAGGTCGAAGACCGCCTTCAAGAAACGCTCACGACGCTCGTCGATCGGGGGTTCGTTGCTACCGACGAGGACCTCGGCGTCACGCCGACGCCGCTAGGACGACTCACCTCGGCGTATTATCTGCGGCTTGAGACCGCACAGACGTTCCAGACGGCGATAACAGGATCAGCTGATCTCGCCGAACAGACGGTGCTTCAGGCGGTGGCCGCGGCGGCGGAGTTCGACGACGTTACCGCACGGAGCGACGAGACCGACGCGATCAACGCTGTCCTCGGTGACCGCGGCACCGATCTCGACGACGGACAACGGAAGGTGCTGGCCATTCTTCACGCTGGGATGACAGGCACGCTTCCCACGGAATTGCGCTCAGATGCGTGGATCATCCGCCAGAACGCGCTCCGGCTTCTGGCGGCCTTCGGCGCCATCTGCCAGGAGTTCGGAGCGCCCCGCGAGGCAAACCTCGTGCGACGGATCGAGGCTCGGATCGAACACGGGGTCGGCACAGACGCCGTTGGGCTAACAGCAATCGATGGGGTCGGACAAAAGCGGGCAAACGCCCTAGCCGATGCTGGCTTCGACCGACCGGGAGAGGTCGCCGATGCGCCAACGGAGGCGCTGACCCGCGCGGACGTGAGCCCAGGCGTCGTCGACCGAATCCGGGAGGCGGCCACAGCGGAACCGGATCTCCGGATCGAATGGCCCGACTTTCCTGATCGGATCACCCGCGGTGAGAACACGCTCAGAGACCTCCGGATCCACAACGCCGGCGGCGGGGCAACGGTGGGCATCCGCGTGACGGTCAACGACGTCGAGATGACCCAGACGGAGACCTACCTCGGACGCGATGCCACAACGACGGTACCGATCGGCATCTACGGTGGGGACCCGGACACGATGACCTACGCGGTAACCGTGACGACGCCAGAAAAGCCTCTCCAGCCGGTGACTGCTGAGCGTCGCGTACGCGTGGACTAGCCGGCTTCGGCGGCAAAGCGATCGGCGACCGTCTTGAGGTCGGCCGCCCGTTTGAGGTGGAACCGATCGGACTCCGGATCCGTCTCGAAAACGACCGTGAGCCCACCGTCGGGAGCCGGCCGATACCGGCCGATAACGGTGTCACGCTGGCGGTCATGGACAATTGTCTCTGTCTCGTGAGATTCGACGGCCAGTCGCCCGTAGCCACCACTCGTGCGGTTCTCAAGCTCGCCGGTGAGTAGCGTTGCGATCCGTTCGCCGTCGGTCACCTCCTCTTCTACCATGTGCGCGGTTGTGCCGCCGGGATCAAGACGACTCCGGTGTAAGCGCTTCAATGGCGTCGTCAGCCAGATCGTCGACATCGATTCCTCGGCGGCGGGCGAAGACGACTGCGGCGGCCTCAATCGTGACTGCAAGGTCGGCCTGGAGCTGATTGACGCCCGCGACGGCCTCTTGTTTGTCGATGCCGGCGTCAGTAATGCGATCAAGGAGCCGCTCGAACGTCGATCGGCGTGTGAGGACACTCTCGTCGGGGACGAATTCCTCTGGCGGATCGACGGCCCCGACATCGAAGGTCGGGGCGAGGGCGCCGGCCTCGCGCTCAAGAAGGCCCTCGCCGGTGGCCAGATCAACCAGTCGCTTGGCCTGGTCGGGCGTAAACCAGTCAAGATCCATCGCGATCGTCGCGACAAACTCACTTTCGGTGAGGCGGTCGGTCCCGCGGTGACGGTATGGCGCCGCGACGGTATACCGCAGTTCCATCACCTGCGTGTGCTCCGTCATCGGGCATGAACGTGGCGGTTATCCTCGCTGATTCGAGCCTTTCAAGTAGCGCCTCGGGGTTTATTCGAATAGCTATGACTGACCACGGGCGATCGATGCGCAAACGGACAGGTGGTCGGCTCCGCCCGATCCGGGACCGCCGCAAGCACGAACTCGGGAACGAGCCGGCGGAGACCCGCGTCGGCGAGCCGAAACTCAAGTCGATTGACGCACGCGGAAGCGACGACAAGATCCGGGCGCTGCAAACGAACATTGCGTCCGTCGCTGAGGGCGGCGAGACCTACGAAGCGACGATTGAGGACGTTGTTGAGAACCCCGCGAATCCGAACTACGCCCGACGAAACATCATCACGAAGGGCGCAGTCATCGAGACCGACCGCGGCCGCGCACGGGTGACCTCACGACCGGGGCAGACCGGGCAGGTCAACGCCGTCGCCCTCGAGTAACAGCCTACTGTTCTGTTGTCGAGGCGTCCAACCCGGAGGCCACGAACGGCTTGCCGAAGGTCCGAGCAATGCGACTAGCGGTATCCTCAAGCAGCGGTCGGTCGTCACAGAAGACCTCAACCGCAACGGTCCCATCAAAGCCGCCAAGGGACTCACCGACGAGGTCGTAGTCGATTTCGCCAGCGCCGATCGGCAGGTGGGTGTCGCCACGTCGGCGGACATCATGGACGTGTAGGTGTGAGACCTGCTCGCCGTGGTACTTCAGAAAGCGCTTGATGCCGTCGTGGCCTTCCTCCATATAGGCGTGACCAACGTCGAAACAGATCGGGGCGTTGACCTCCTCGGCGATGTCGCCAAGGACCGATAGCTGCATGCCGTTTTTCTGGTGGCCGACATTCTCGACGACGACCTCAACGCCAGCGTCCTGTCCGGCGGTGACGATCCGGTTGAGCTGGGTGGCGAAGGTGTCCCGCTGGCCCGTGTCGTAGGGATCCCGGACGGTGCCGTGGAGGACGGCCTTCTCGGCGCCCATCCGTCCGGCCCACTCTAAGAGCGTCCGTTTGTGTGAGACGATGGCGTCGTTCATCGCCGGTACGGGCGTCGAGACGACCTGCTTGAACGGGAGGTGCACGCACAGGTCGACATCGGCTGCTTCGAGTGCGGCGGCGACGCGCTCACGGTCAACGTCAGGCGCCGTCTCAGCGATGCCGAGTTCAACGAAGGCAAAGCGATCCGCAAGTGCGTCGATCCGGTCGAGTGATTCCCCGACGGTGAGGCCGATCCGCATGTCCAAGTGGTCGTGAGGCCGGGGTATTTGTGCTTCGGTCAGCCGGTGGCACACAGGATGGCCTTATCCGGTTGCTCCGCGGGCGGTTAGGACGATGCCCGCGAGGACGATCCCGCCACCGACGATCGTCGCTAGCGCCGGCTGTTCGTCGAGGAGTACGGCTGCGAGGATAGCGGCACCAACCGGTTCGCCGAGCAGCGACACCGACACGAGGCTGGAGTTGAGGTGGCCAAGCGCCCAGTTGATGACGGTGTGACCGAGCAGGCCAGGACCGACAGCGAGCCCAGCGAACAACAACCACTCCCGTGTTGGGTAGCCAAGCAGCGGAGCGCCATCAAGCAGCGCGATCACAAGAAGCCCAGCGGCCGCCACCGTGTAGACCACAACGACGTATGGAATCAGCGGAACCCGCTGGCGAAGCGACCGACCCGCGAGGACGTACCCTGCCGCAGCAAGGGCACCGATGAGGGCAAGCGCGTTTCCGAGCGCAGGATTTGAACCGACACTCCCTCCCAAAAGATCACCCACCGAAATGACGACAACGCCACCGACGGCGAGAAGAATGCCGCCGATGATCGGCCGGGTGAGCCGCTCGCGTAAGAAGAGCCAGCTCCCAAGGGCGACAAACAGCGGCTGGGACTGCACGAGTGTCACACTTGCCGCGACACTCGTCCACGCGAGGCTCTCGAACCAGCTGGCAAAATGGATCGCCAGCGCGAGTCCCGCGAGCGCGGCGCCAATCGCATCACGACGATGAATCGCACCGAAGGCATCGCGGTAGCGCCATATGGCCACGACCGCCAGCGGGAGTGTGGTAAAGAGCACGCGGTAAAACGCCGCGACGGCCGCCGGAGCGGCACTCCAGCGCACGAGGATCGCGCCGGTGCTGATTGCTCCAATCGCGACAACGAGGCCAACGCGTGGCGAGCGAGCAGGTCCCGGCTCCACACTCGCGGTGGTCGGGCAGCAGACATACCGGTTGTGGTCGGTAATCACCAGCGCGCGCGAGCAGATTACCGCCAGCAAAGTGGCCGTCCCTGTCGTTGTCACGGGCACAGTTGGGCAGGCGACTGACCCGATCCCCGTCTCACATCGTGGTGAGCGGGTGGACACCCGGCGTGATCGGGGCGACCTCTTTGCAGCCTGGTAGAAAATATTACCGCAATATCGGGGCTTAATCGTACCTCTATCTACCCACCTGGTAAGTACATTAATAATGATCCAAGTGGGTGTCAACGGGTACGGGACAATCGGAAAGCGCGTGGCTGACGCCGTCGCCGAGATGCCAGACATGGCGCTGGTCGGCATCAGCAAGGCAAGTGCGAACCACACGGCGGATGCTGCCCTCAAACGCGGCTACGACATTTACGCGCCTGACGGGCGCGCCGAACAGTTCGAAGCAAAGGACATGGCGGTGGCCGGCAGCGTCGAGGACCTCGTTGTAAACAGCGATGTCGTCGTCGACACGCTACCCGAGGGCATGGGCATCGAGCACCGCCCGCTGTACGAGCGCCACGACACGCCGGCAATTTTCCAGGGCGGAGAACCGGCCGAGGTCGCCTCGGAAAGTTTCACCGCGCGGGCCAACTACGAGGACGCTCGCGGGGAAGAGTATGTCCGGATCGTCTCCTGTAACACGACCGGACTCAACCGGCTGTTCGCCCCGCTGCTTGAGGAGTTTGGCATCGACCGGACGGTCGTGACGCTGGTGCGGTGTCGCGGCGAACACGCCGTGATCTCCGCGGATCCGGTCAAGCCGCCATCACACCACGGGCCCGACGTGCTTGAGGTGCTTCCGGAAATCGAGAACATCCAGACAATGGGCATGAAGGTGCCGACGGTCCGACACCACATGCACTCGATTAACGTCGAGCTCGAGTCGGCCCCCTCAGAGGCGGCTGTTCGGGAGGTCCTTGAGAATGAGTCGCGGATCCACGTCGCCGACGGCGATCTTGAGATGAACTCCGGGTGGGATCTACAGGAGTTCGCGCTTGACCGCGGACGCGACCGTATGAACCTCTATGAGAATCAGGTCTTCGAGGACTCGATTGCCGTAGAGGACAACCAGCTCTATCTGTTCATGTCCATCCACCGCGAGAGTGACGTGATCCCAGAGAACATCGACGCGATTCGGGCGGTGACCGACACAGCAAGCCGCGATGAAAGCATGACGATGACGAACGAGACACTCGGTATCGGGGAGTACTGACGATGCAACAAGACGCCACACAAGCGCCAGAATCGGACGACGACGAGGTGATCTGTACGGGCCTTGGCGCCAGTCCAGGCACCAACACCGGAGTCGCGCGGGTACTCGATGGGCATGGTGACGTCGACCGCGTTGATGAAGGCGATGTGATCGTGACCGAGATGACGATGCCGGAGATGGTCCCGGCGATGAAGCGGGCAGCGGGCATCGTGACCGACGAGGGCGGGATCACCTCCCACGCGGCGATCGTCTCGCGCGAACTGGGCGTGCCCGCGGTCGTCGGATCTGGCAACGCGACGAGCGCGATTGAGAACGGCGAGTACATCGCGGTTGATGGCGAACGGGGCCGCATTACGCCGGCGACGGAATCAGCCGAGACAACAACCGAGACTGAGACCACCACAACCCCCGAACGACCCTCAGCGCCGGCGACGACATCAACGGGCGTGAAGGTGAACGTCTCGATCCCGGAGGCGGCCGAACGCGCCGCCGCGACCGGTGCAGACGGTGTCGGCCTTCTGCGGTGTGAGCACATCATCCTCGGGATGCAAAAGACGCCCCGCAAGTACGTCAACGATCACGGCGAGGAGGCGTTTGTCGAGGCGATGGCCGAGGAGGTCATCAAGGTCGCCGATCCGTTTTACCCACGGCCGGTCCAGGCTCGGACGCTTGATGCACCAACGGACGAGCTAGCCGAACTCGAAGGCGGCAGCGAGGAGCCCCACGAGCACAACCCGATGCTCGGCTGGCGGGGGGTGCGGCGCTCACTCGATGAGCCCGAGTTGACGAAACTGGAGTTACGGGCGTTCAAGCGCGTCTACGAGCAGGGGTATGACAACCTGCGGGTGATGTTCCCGCTGCCGAACGATCCATCGGACGTCGCCGAAGCACGAGAGTTGATGCGGGAGGTCGGCATCAGCCCGGACGACCGAACCTGGGGAGCGATGATCGAGACCCCCGCGAGTGTCCGCCAGATCGACGCGATCATCGAGACAGGCATCGACTTCGTCGCACTCGGGACGAACGACCTCGTACAGTACATCCTCGCGGTGGATCGCAACAACGGACAGGTCGCCGACCGGTTCGACGAGCTCCACCCGAGTGTGCTTGATGCGGTCAGCGAGGTCATCGAGGCGTGTAACGAACACGGCGTCGAAACGACGATCACCGGTCAGGCGGGCTCAAAACCGGAGATGGCCCGGTTCCTCGTCCAGGAGGGCATCTCATCGGTCTCGGCGAACATCGACGCGGTCGACACCGTCCGCGAGGTGATCGACCGGGCCGAACGCGAGATGCTGCTTGAGTTCGCCAGAGAGCGACTGGCGTCCCGCTGAGCCCCCGCACCCCAACCGTTATTCGAACGCACCACCAGGCGTCACATCAATATTAATCATGACAATACTCGCAGCCATTGACGACACGATGGCCAGCGCACCGATCATCGAAACGGCCGAAGAACTCGCCACCGGTCTCAACCAGGAGTTACTGCTCTTGCACGTGATGCCGGAGGAAAACGACGAAGAGACGACACGTGAGGCCGTTGAGGAGGTGGTCGCCGCGTCGACGGAGGGGCTGGACCCGACGATTCGGATCGTCCCGGAGGCAGCCAAGCGGGATGTCCCGAGCGGCCGGATCGCGGCCAGCATCATGGCGGTCGCCGACGAGGTCGACCCATCATACCTGGTCATCGGCTCGCGCAAGCGGACGCCGGTCGGCAAGGTTCTTCTCGGGAGCGTCTCCCAGCCGGTGTTACTGGAAACCGACAGGCCGGTCGTGACGGTGCGCCAAGAGAGTTAACGACACGACCGGGCGACGATGGACCCGCATCGGCAATCCTGATACGGGGGGACACCCCCTTAATGTAATTTATGATAATGCAAATTCTGTGCCTTTCTTAGGTGTTATTTCATTATATTCGTTGGTACGCGTACGAGCATGTGCTGTAACGCGACGTTCAGTCAGACCGTGACGTTCCTCCACGATGTGATCACACGTTGGAGTCCGTCACGTCCAACGAGAGAGCACCCGATCGACCGATCGCTTCGGATGACGACCGACCGCCTGTTTGCGGGTGAGCACACGTGAGTACCGAAACCGAGTCCGGGACGGAGGCGGTCGCCGGGTTCGGCGGGGCGGAGTTGAGCCAGACAGACGATGGCCATCGGATTTCCGAACCACCGGAGTCGATTCGCGGGTTCTTCGAACACATGGGCCCGGCGTGGGTGTTCACCGCCTCCCAGATCGGTGGCGGTGAGGCGCTCAGCGTTCCCATCGGCGGGGCCTACCTCGGGATGGAGGCCATCTGGCTGATCCCGCTGATCACCTTCACCAAGATCTTCGGGCAGTACTATCTCGTCAGGTACGGCGTGATGAGCGGCGAGACGTTCCTCGGCACGCTCTATGAGCAACGTCCGTGGCTGCGGTGGATTTTCTATTACGTGTTCCTTGGCGGGATCGTGTACGCCATCGGCCTGTCGGGGCACCTCGGTGAGACCGCCGGCGCTGCCCAGGAGATGTTACCGCTTGGGGGGCTGGCCGGACTCGATGGAACGGCCTTCTGGATGATCGCTACGACGCTGCTTGGGATCAGCATCGTGTTACTCCGCTCGTATGAGATCGTCGAGAAACTCTCAACCGCTCTGCTGTGGGTGTTTTTGATCATGATCGCGGCGGCGTCGCTTATGACCGCCGATCGCTGGATCGGTGACCTCGGCGCTGGGCTCACCCCGACGGTTCCTGGCTACGTTGACGGACTCGGCGTTGGCGGCTTTGCGTTCGTGATGACAATGTTCGGCTGGATCGGCGCCGGCTTTGGGCCGACGGTCTCCTATGTGTGGTTCGCGAAGGACAAGGTGATGGGCATGTTCGAGCCCAAGGCCCGCGGCTATGATATCACCAAGGAGGATCTCACCACCGAGGAGATCAGCCGCCTCAAGGGCTGGGGAGAGATCGTCTTCCTGCAGAACATCTTCGCGTCGCTTCTGTTGGGGACGTTCTCGTTTTTCATGTGGACGGCCGCCGCGGCAACGTTACACGAGCAGGGCATTCGGCCGGCCGGGTTTGATGTCGTCCCCGAGATGGCCGGAATCTTCACGCAGGTCTACGGCGAGTGGGCCGCGTGGATCTTCCTCATCACCGTGATGGCGGCGCTGTTCTCGACGCTGATCGGCCCGCTGTATGGGATGTCCCGGCTGTGGGAGGACGCCTTCGCGCTCCACGGCGTCTTCGAGCGCTTCGACATCACCCGGGCGAGTGTCTTCCGGGTCACGGTCGTGTTCTTCGCCGCGGTGCCGCTGGCGCTCAATCTCCTCATCGAGGCGCCGCTGATCCTGTTTGCCATCTCGGGTATTCTATTCGCACCGGCGATCGGGCTGATGTACCTGGCCGCCCTGTATATGTCCTACAAGGAGGTCGACCTTCCCGAGTTACACCCACAGCGGACGTGGGCCGTCGCGATTGCCATCTTCGCGGCGATTGCCCTGATTGCCTCCGGGCTATTCGAGGCGCTCTAAGCCCCAACACTGACATCGCCGCCTCACCGACACGCTGATACCACGATCCATGACAGACCCACGACAGCAGGTCTCACAGACAGGGATTCGCATCCTCTTCGCGTTCGTTGTCGTGTACGTCGCCGTCGGCGCGGCGCTGTACTTCCGGGCCGACCTGCCGGCGATCGCGTACGCGGGCTACGGACTCCTCGGCTGGGGGGGCGGCATGTACCTCTTCTACCGGCTCCACCGGTCGTTCATGGCCGACCTTGAGGCTGATCTTGAGTGAGCCGTCTTTCCGCGTTGCACAAGCGCACGACAACCGACGCACTGGAGTTTCTTGCGGGCGTCGTGCCGCTAGATGCGTCGAGCTGCGTATCTGGCCTGGCTGATCGTCGGGGTCGTTGCGGGTGGCATTGCTGTGGCGATGCTTTCGCCGTCGGCGGGAGCCGCGACGCCGTCGGTTACGGTTCCGCTGGTCGGCGTTGATAAGATCCTCCATGCAGGTGCATATGCCGGGTTGACGGCACTCGTCGCCGTGGCCGCGTGGCTGAGTGGATGGCGCCGTTCTGAGGGGTACGCGAGTGGTGGTGTGAGTCTCTACAGTACGATGCTCGAAGGCCTGCAGGGAGCCGTCCCATCGCGAGCCGTGAGCGTCGGCGACATCGGTGCCAACCTCGTCGGCGTGGCCCTCGGGATTGGATGCTGGTGGGTACTTCGGCGCGGAATCGCGTGGTGGCACCGAGGGTAATGAAGCGTCTCGGGGTCAAACGCTGGAGCATTCGCTTCGACCGGCCGTATACGACAGAATCCGCTCCGTAAGGGCATAGTCTCGGGATACTGTGTACGAGTGATGAGTGTCGGAGGGGTGCGAGCTAGCCAATAGGTCATTGGATTTCTCTCATATACCCGGTGTTGAATCTGTGAGTAACAAGCGGGTGAGCACCCTCCGATACGAGCTGTGAGAAACTCTCTAGCAGTCGGAAACGGGGACGGGTGCGACTCACTCATCACTGCGCTGGTACGGTGCCTGCTCGATCGCCCGGTCGTGGACGTCTATGTCGAACGTGACGTCGTCAAGCGTCGGATCGTGGTCTTTCACCGCAGCGATGATCCGCTCGATCACCTGTGTGATCGCAATAGCCTCCACTGCAGGCACGCCGAGGCCGTCCGCGACGCC
>Ga0207714_1000158_pt1 | contig 44225 bp, 44 predicted proteins | sample PonA232FremontCA_2_FD_187270 | JGI IMG/M metagenome (GOLD analysis project Ga0207714, IMG submission 187270) | Marine sediment microbial community from Fremont, CA, USA - Pond A23 Sediment 2 (SPAdes) | ecosystem: Environmental > Aquatic > Marine > Unclassified | place: USA: Fremont, California... | reverse complement strand
CATGATTTCCCTCACGTTGATCACGCCTGGGACATCCAGGACGCGTTGGGCCATCTCCTCGCGGTCCCGATTCCCCGTAATAATCCGACCGCTATCGATATCCGCGACGACGACAGCATCCGGGATGCTATCGATATCAAAAGGAGAGTCCAGGGGCCCTGTAGAGGCGAAACTCGAGGTTTCAGCCCCTTCTTGCCGTTTTGACATGGATAAGCTCCGCTACGGATCGGGTGAACTACTCCGGGGTCAAGCCCCGGAGCTTCTTCCCGTGGATTGGTCGGACACACCCGACACACCATCGGTCTGATGGCCTTCAACGGTGTGGTGGGTCACGGTCGGGCCGTCCACAGGCCCCGATGCCTGCCGTCGCAACTCCCACTTCCGCACCTGCGGGAGTGTGTTGAGAGCAGGCACATTTCTGTCCTCTTGTGTTCTCAGCCATTTCTGTGCGACACTCACTCCAGCGCCACGGTCAGCGTGGTCTTGATACCCGCAATCACAGCATTTGAACCGCTTTCCGTTACGGTTCGCCCGTTCTGTGTGTCCACAGACCGGACACTGTTGGCTGGTGTACTCCGGGTCAACGTCATCTGACGGAATACCGCACCATGCGGCTTTGTACGTTACAAATTCCCGGAGTTTGGCGAATGGAAGTGAATGGAGTCGCCGGTTCATGCGTGTCCCGTACTCAATGTCGTCTCTCATGTCTTTGAGGTCTTCAAAGACAATTGCAGGACTGTCGAACCGTTGAATCCACTCGACCACGCGCCGTGACACCGTGTGTAGCTGGTCGTGAACGAACTGTTGCTCCTTGTTACGGAACACGTCATTGAATGCAGTCTGTCCGGCTTCTTGCATCCGTTTCCGCATCGTGAAGTAGCGGTGTCGTTCTTCCTTGATTTCTGGGTAGTCAATGACGACGGAATCTTCGATACCCTGTTCAGTCAGTGCCGCTAGGGCAACACAGTCTTCGTTAATATCAACGCCGACGACGGTTTCTGCCGCTGTTTTCGCACCAACTTTGGCGGTTTCGTTCGTGACGGTGACGTGTAATTCTTCACGCCCGTTTCGGCAGAGTGCTTCGGCAGTGCCAATGTGCCAGTCATCATCTTTCATCGCCTGCGTAAGCAGGTCGTACTGGTCTTGCGTGCCGCAAAGCTCGCCTTTGACGTGGTTGTACGGCTTTGCTGAAATGCGGAACCGTATCGTTTCGTCTTCGAGAAAGAGGTTATAGCCCTCGCCGAAGTTCATCCGCAGCGGGAATGGCTCGGGGTTGTACCATGGTCGTCCCCAGTCGTCGTTGTCGTAGTAGTTGTTGAGTGCGTCGAAGGCTTTGTCGATGATGCGCTGTGCAGTGTTTTGCACGAGGTCCGCATTCTGCTCAACAACATCCTCGATGTCGTTCCAGTCCCACCCCTCGTAGTTGAGGCGTAGCACCTCGTTGAAGACGCGCCGACACTCTAAACGGGCGTCGTGAAGCAGGCTCTTGTTGCCACTCTGAATGTCAAGCGGAAAGACGAGTGTCTTGGTGAGAGCCTGCGCCTGAGTCATTCTTGGTCGTTTACCCAGTCTTGGACAAGTTCACGAACGACTTCTGATTTCGGACGTTCAGCATCGATGCATTTCTTCGAGAACTCCTTGTATAAATCGTCCTCGAAGTCCACAGTGAGGCGTTTGGTCATTTTTACAGTATTTACTTATTTGCATTTATACTTAACTTTTTGGCATGGCTTTAGCAGATATGGGCGAAAAACGGTCAAATCACACGGTGTACAATATCAACTACCATTTTGTGTGGTGTCGTCAATCGAAGATTGACTGCTTGCAAATCTCCGATTTGCAATGTCCAAAGTATCGCCGCTCAGTGCTTGAGAAGATAGAACAGTCGTTAGAAAAATCGTTCAGACAGGTATGTGACGAGTACAACTACGAGATATTGTCGTTGCATATCTCGCCAGACCATGTACATCTGTTTCTTTCAGCACATCCAAAATATTCTCCGAGCGAAATTGCACGCAAAGTTAAGAGTATCACAGCCAGAAAGATGTGGGATCAACACGAATCTTTGTTGGAAAACTACTTCTGGGGTGGTGGATTCTGGGAAGAATCGTACTACATTGGAACGGCTGGTGAGGTATCTAGCCATACGATTGAGCAGTATATCGAACGTACTGAACACGTCTAATGGAGCTTACGGCATTCACCCTCGGGGTCAAGTGGTTCGAGAATCGAAGATTCTCGTCATCACGGAAATCACCGATTTCCGTACGACCCCGAGGCACTCTGCCTGCTATCTCTGTAAATTAATCCAAAGACCCCAATGAATTGGGTTTTTAACTTTGAAACTACGTTGGGAGTCGCAAAATCAGCGAAAACGTCTCCCTACCGACCGCGCCGTTAGTTGTGTTTCTCGCGAACGCCGGATTTCTCCCGGATCTTGTCCTCGCAATTTGGACACACCCGCGGTTGTGTCTCGCCGTTTGGTGCAAAAACCCGAACGTAGGCTTCAGTTACTACGGAACCACAATTTTGGCACGCGGGCATACGTGATACAGGATGGGCTTACTCATTAAGGGACGGGTTTTGACGCCGTTTCGAGGCCGGTATCTCCGATCGCCGGAAGTCGAGGTCAGAGCGGAATCCAGTTCAGTTACGATACCGATTCGTGGTTGGGGAATCGAATCGCCCCCGGAGTTTAAATACTGACGACGGCGAGTAACGCTCACCGCGAACCGGAATTCCCAGTATGACCCTCGATGGAATCGCCGTCCCCGAAACCGAAACCCCGGCTGGCCGCTGTGAGTACTGCGACCGACCGTTCCCGACGGCTGAGAGACTGACCCTTCACAAGGGCCTGGAACATGCCGACGAACTGGACGCTTCGGAGCAAGAGGCCTTCGAGGCGGCCCGGGCCGAGGAAGAGACACAGTTGCGGGATTTCCGTCTAAACGCCATCGGGGCGATCATCGTCCTATACTTCGGCCTCCTATTCTTGTATGCCATCGTCACCTGAATCCGAAGACGCTGCAACCGGGGGCGAAAAAGAGAGCGAGGAGTTTTCAATTCGTCCCGCTGCCCTGCGAACGAGCAGTCTGAATTTTCCCCGATCCCTCTTAGTCCACCTCCTGATGTTGGCGGGGATGCTCTTTCTGTTCGCCGGCCTCGGGGCCGCGAGTAACGGAATGACACTCTCCAAACAACCCCGGGACCCCATGTCGATCCCCCGGTGGCTCTATCTCGCGACCGGTGCCGGCGTCATCGGTGCCTCGGCCCTGCTGGCGAGTGTCGTCACCGATCGAGAGTATATCCACGGCGTGCATACCTGGTCGGGACCGGAGCTGTCCGTAGACCTTTGGTGGCGCCCACTCGTCTGGCTGGGCCGAGGGGTGGGCGTTATCGCCCTCGCTTTGGCGGTCTATCTAGGGTTTACGGGGCCGCAACTCCCGACCGCGAGCTTCACGATTCTCGTGACCTTCGTCGTCGTTCGAGCGGGATTGCCGATGGTCACCTACCTGGGCGGAAACCTCTGGCCGACGCTCAATCCCTGGCGAACCCTCCTCATGTGGCTTCCAACCGGCTTTATCGAGTATCCGCGGCGTTTCCACCGCTGGCCAGCAGTCGGCGGACTCCTCCTGCTGGTTTGGATCGAGGTGATCCTTCCGGTGAGTGCCGTGCCACGCGTGCTCGCCAGTATGATCGTCATCTATACGGTTTTGACCCTGGCTGGCGGGATGCTGTTCGGCCCCGAGGCCTGGTTCAAAAACGCCGATCCGCTGGCGGTCCTGTTCGACTTTTTCGGCAGCATCGCGCCCGTACAGCGACGGACGGATGGACTCACGATCACCCTGCCAGGATCGATACCCCCCGACAGGGACGTATTCACCAACACCTCTGACGTCGCCTTCGTGGTCTTCCTCATCTGGGAGCTCACCTACAGCGGCTTCATCACGACTGAGACCGGGGCTGGAACGATCGAAGCGCTGGTTGGGATGACCGACGTGGGAGTGCTTGGGCTCCAGGCCCGCGCGATTGTCGTGTATACGGGACTATTGATAGCCGGCTTTGCCGTCTTTTTCGGCGCGTATTGGTCCGCCAGCCTGCTTTCCAGGCGGTATACTGGCACCTACGTCACGGCGCGACAGATCGCGTTTCGGTTTGCAGGGCCGCTGTTGGCGATCGCGGCGGGCTATCACCTGGCTCACTACGTCGAACTGGTCGTGTCGCTCAGTCCGGCGCTGTTGATGGTGGCTTCCGCCCCGCTTTCGCCGCCAGCGAATCCCCTCACGCTTGCCCCGCCGGGCTGGTTCGACGGACTCAATATTGCCTTCGTGTTGGTCGGGCACGTGGTCGGGATCTGGGCCGCCCACGCGACGGCCTTCGAGGTGTTTGCCAGTCGACTCGTCGCTATCCGAAGCCAGTATCCGTTCATCGCGGTCATGATCGGCTACACGGTACTCAGCCTCTGGATCCTCTCACTGCCGGGAGCGACCCCGCCGTTCCTGCTTTAGAATCCGACGGCGCTCTAACAGTTCCCGGCAGTCAACCGACCGTGAATTCGATCGGAGGCATCTCGAGAAAGGCCGTCTCGTAGCCGTCGTGTCTGGACACTTGTGGCGGCGTCTGGACCTCGATGCTGACGGTATCCCCGTTCACTATCGCTTCGAGTGGCACACCGTAGAAAACACCCAATTCCGGATCGATGGTCGCCCGGAGGTCGGTAGTGGTGTTTGGGCCACCGTCTCGTTCTATAGTCGCCGCCAGGCTCATTCTCGGGAGCATCACCCGGTTGTAGGGCGTTCGGGGCGAAACGTAGAGGTACGGGCCTGATCCCTCCCGGAACCGGCTCTCGCCGTCGACGAGTCCGACGAGCAGTTTTGCGTCTCCGGATCCGCCCTCGTGGAGCAGTCGACCGGGAAGCTCGCTGGCGGGCGGAACAGTCGGGGCCGGTACCTGTTCCAGTTCCATGAGCTCCACCGTCCCCCGCTTGCCAGCCTGCTCACCCAGTCGCTCGATGTCGAGGGCATACGTTTCACTCGGGTCGAAGTGAACGGTCATCGTCGCCGATCTTCGGTCCCTAAATTGCCCGGAGAAGGGTTCCGTGCGGTCAGTCTGTAGCGGGCCCACTTCGAGCGTGATTTCGTAGTCGCCGGCCCCGGGAAGGGCGACGTTGTCCCCGTAATGAAATCCCATATTCGGCGACAGCATCGGCCAGAGGTTCGTCGTCTTCGTCTCGCCAGCCTCGTCCGTTATCTCGGCCGACAGGTCGACCGGAAGGACCGTCTCGGTCGCGGTATCCCACACACTCGCCATCAGGTGCAGCGAATCTTCCGGGCGAACGACGACTTTCGTTCGACGCGAACCCGTAAGGTTCCAAAACCGGTGGGGAAAGGAATAGAACAGCGCAAACCCGAGGTCCCGGTCCGTCGAGGTACCGTATAGTCCCATTCCCTCGACGAGAGCCGGGTAGTACACCCCGTCGGGTCGGTCCTCGACCAGCGGTGGATCGCGCCAGGCGGATTGGGTCTGGAAGCCAAGTCGCTCTAAGCAACCAGCCATGAGCGAGCCGCCGACGAGGGCCCCACCCGCTGCCAGAAGGTCACGCCGACGCATCCGTCGCCTCCATCGTGGCCGCTGTCGGGTTTGCTGGCGGAAGCGCCCGCAACGATCTGGGCGGGAGGAGATAATTGCCCCGGCGCTCGGTGCGAATGTACTGGAGGATGCCGTTGTTAGTTCGCTGACCGACTGGGGAGTCCGCAGCGAGGTCGGTGCCGTTCATCGCCTCCCGCGTCTCGACGAAGTCCTCGATCCGTCGCTGTAAGGAGAGGAAATGCAGGGTCGGGACCCCCTCGGCGGTCGAATTGAAATCCCGACGGAGGATAAGCGGCGAGTCGTTCTCGTCGCGTGCCTGGGCTGCTTTCTGCGAGTGGCCCACGACGCCCTTCTCCCTGGCCGTTTCTGCAGTGCCTCCACACTCCTCGACTTTACTCGTCGCGCCGAGACTGTCCCCAGCGCCCTCGATCAGGTCCGCCTCGGCGTGATGCGGACAGAACATCTTTGCCTCCCGTTGCCACCGGTCGTCCTGCGTGTACCACTGATCGAGGTCGAGGAGCAACTTCGAGATATGTTGTGTCGTTCCGCCCGCGAACGGACCGGACTGGATCGTCACCCGATCCTCGGTCGGTTGGGTCGATTCGAAGTCCGAACTGAAGCCCATGAGCATCGGCGCGTCCTCGGCGATCGCGTCTTCGGGAAGTGTGTCTGACTCCCGGGCGTTCTCCGCCGGCAGGCCTTCGCCCACGAATCCGACCCGGCGCCGTTCGATGTCGAAGAGGTCGGTAATTGCAGCCTCGGGTTGCTCGATGCCGTTGAGCGTCCCAACCTCTCCTTTGAGCGCTTCTTCGGCACCGAGGACCACCTGGGCGGTGTTGCTCGCCAGATGGATCACTGCATCTGGCGTATCGAGTTGCGGGTCTTCGAACGGCGCGAGGGGCTCCGGCGGTGGAAGCTCCAAGCCGGTGGGGCCGTCCGCGTCAAACCGATCGAAGTACGACCGGGAGTAACTAACAGTCAGCAACAGGCCGGTGGCGCTTCGTTCGTAGGCCGCTTCGACCCCACGCAATGCCGACTCGAAGGTTTCCCGATCGCTCGGATCGGGAACGGACGCGGAATCGAGGTTCAAGAAGAGGAGGACTCGGTGACGGGGCGGAATCGTATTCCCGTAGTCGTCCCGGGGCAGCACGTCGGTCCAGGCGTGCTGTCGGTCCGGATAGGACGACCACTCCGTCGAGCCCGCCGGCACCGAAATTTCTTCGCGGCCCAGACAGGCACTGAAGGCGGCGGTGCCACCGATAGCAACGGCGGATTTCAGGAACTCCCGTCGTGGAATCTCGGGTCCACTACCCATTAGAGAGCAGTTAGCGTGTGGCGTGAATAGGGATTCTGGTCCGATCATCGAACGGGGGGAAGGACTCGCCGGAAACAAGTCATATTTGAGCGAGACTGTGAAAAGGTACCTATGAACGAGGCCAGTTCGTCCACCAACGGCCTCACGGGGCGCCGGGCTGGCCTGTACGTGGCCCCGTTTCTCCTCCTCGGGCTCGCGGACGTTCTGTTGCTTCTCTGGTGGGGGATCGATCCGCTCTGGGGGTTCGTCGTGTTTCCCCCAATCGCCTTCATCAGCGTGATCGGCTGGATCGCGTTCAAATCGGGCTTCGTGAGCGATCGGGGAGCGACGTAGCAACACCCATCGGTCAGGCTGAGCGGGGTCAGTCTTCGGCAATGAAGCCAGCATATCCACTGTTTCTATCGACTCTCCAGCCCCAAGCTGTCGTTTTCAGGGCGTGGCGAGTAGTTTTCGGGCGAATAGTACTCCGACCGGGCCGAGGACCGGGGGCGTGTCAAAACCTGAAACACGTAGCGGCCCCTTAGTGGGATAGATCCATTCGGACCCAGTAATGGATCGGACACCGCGGACGAAGTCAGGCCAGGCCTCGCGTCGTCCACACCTCCAAATCGCCGTCCTTGGCGATTCCATTGCCGGTCTCACGTTCGGCGCCCTCCTCCAGGAACGGGGGTTCGACCCGGTCATCACCACGACCCCGAACCAACAGCTTCCATCACAGATCAGTACGATCTGGAACGCCGGGCAACGTATTCTCGGGACACTTGGCATCGACGACACAGTGAACTCAGCAGGGCGTACCCTCGAACGGTTGTGGGTCCATTCGAGCGGGACGGCCGAAGGGTTCCACGAGGTTCTCTCGCCAACTATCGAGTATCCCCATCCTGTCGTCCGCTCTACGGCGACGCTGAAAGAGAGACTGCGGAACCGACTCGACGACCAACCAATCGACGCCAGCGTCTCCGATCTGTACCCGAAAACTGACTCCGTGACGGTGGAATTCGAGCATGGCGTCCGGGAGGAATTCGACCTCGTCGTGGACGCTCGCCATCCCGAACACGGTGAGCAAACCAGTGCTAGTAGGGATTTCCAGGAAGGGACTGCTTTACTGCAACACGAAATTTCCGTCCCAGCGCACTCCGGGCTCCAGTCCACCGCGGTGGAAGGGTGGTTCGACGGCGTTCTCATGCAGCGGCTCCCCAGCCCCCCTACCGCGGATCACGCGTTTTTGCGGACGACGGCCAGAACGGAACACGACCTGTCTGCGCTGTTCGAACAGTTCCGAGAATCGCTCCTGGAAGCTGGCATCGATTTGGGCCCCGTCGAGTTCCAGGCAAGCGATGCTATTGGAGAAAAGCAGTCATTGCTCGTGAGCCAGCCACCACGGGACTCTCTCCACACCGATCGACGGGTGTTACTGGGTCCGTCCGCCAGGCACCTCCCACCGGCTTCAGGATCGGCAGTCTCCCTTGGCCTCGAAGACGCGTGGGTTTTGGCAGACGAAATTGCAACTGGGCCGGACGACCCGCAGACGATCGGAAAACAGTACGAGCGGCGTCGACAAAAGCGGAACAGGGCCATCCAGCAGCGGGCCGAAAGCGCCCGGCGAACCCATTCCTATCCGATACCAGCCGACGAGCCTGAAAGAACTATTGGCCACTTTCGGTCCGCCGCACTCGGATCGTTTTGTTCGGACGCGTTGGCCGAATTGCAGCAGCGGTACCTGATCGACGGTTAGTCCGTCAAGAGCTCCTCGAAGGTTTTCCGTTCGGCCAATCGGAGGTGTTTGTTCATCGTGGGCTGGGTGATGTCGAGACGTTCGGCGACCTCCCCACCGTCTTTCTCGCGAGGCCATTCGAAGTAGCCCGCCTCGTAGGCGGTTTCGAGGACCTCGAGTTGTCGATCCGTTAGCCGGTTTTCGAGCCGGCTTCGAAGCGTCTCCGCGGCGGCCTGCTTTCGCTGTCGCTTGGCCTGTAATTCGAGGGTCGGCGCCTGCTCCTGGAGGCGGGACGCGAAGGCCCGAACGTCCGAATGGGCCGGGATTTCGACGGTGATCGTCGTCTGCTCCGGTCGGGCCACAGCGGCTTCGAGAACGCCGCCGTACTCCGGAACCACGGCACCGAACCAGGTTTCTGCCTCTACAGCGAGCAAATACGAGTTCGAATCCTCCCGAATGACCGTGACATCATCGGAGAACAAGGCTTTGACCTCCGCGATCGGGCTTTCCACCGCCGGATCCTCCAGAGCGATGTGAAGGTTGACCGCCCCGCCCTCGCGACTGATAGTTCGCTCGTGACGGACCGTCGCTCCGGTCGTTTCGGCCAGCCTGGAGAGTCGGAGCCCGGGATCTTCGGCGCTGAATTCGAGTTCGACGGTGTCGTCGGATTCTAAGGCTCTGCGTCTGTCGATCCCTGCCAGTGCATGTCCGATCGAGGTGCCGAGTTGGGCCAGAACCTCCCGCGTCCGCTCGTCGAAGCTGTTCGGCGATTCTGCGGCCACCGTGAGCACGCCGTAGGTGATCTCGTTGTACCTGATGGGGACCGCACAGACCGACTGATATCCCTTCTGCAGGAGTCGGCGTTGCCAGTCGGCTTGCGGGGTCGCGTCCACGACGACGTTCTCGACGGCCACCCGTTCCCCGTCCCAGGCGCGTCGGGCGGGATGATCGGTCGTCGAGGGGTCCGAGCCCCGGCGAGACATCGATGCCACGAATCTGGCCGCTTCGCCGGTTACGGTGCTTGGCTCGAGTCTGTCTGTGCCAGCACCGATCTCGCCGATCCAGGCCAGATCGTAGGGCCCAGTTTCCACGAGCCGGTCACACACTTCCCGTTCAACCTCGGCTTTGCCCGAGGCGGTCGTAATCGCTGCTTCGACACGTCGGGTGACACTGACGATGCGGTCGAGTTCTTTCACCCGTCGCGTCTTCGTTTCGAGCTCCGATTCGGTCGATGCCAACCGTCGGCGGCCCCGAATGTGGTTCAACGCGGCTTCGAGAGTAGCCGCCAGGATGTGGGCGGATTGTAAGGTTTCGGTTGGAATCCCCGTCTCGAAGGCGGCCACGAAGAGCGAGCCGTGATTCGCAAGCGGGATCAGCCGCCAGTCCGCCAGCTTCGAACGATCGAAATCGGCAGATTCGGGCCCGAAGAGCGGCTCTTCTCCGGGGGTGGTGTCCGGGCCAACGATCTCGCCGCTTCCAAAGGCGTCCCACAGCAATCCAGCCCCCGGATCGACGGCCAGCGAATCGAGCGACTGCGAGAGGGAGTCCGACGTGTAGGTCGCTTCGAGAGCGCCGTCGGTTTGGTCGTGAAGGAAAACGCTGACACCGGGAAGATCGAGGGTTTCTGCTGCGGCTTCTCCAGCGGCTCTGGCGGCTTCGGCCGGCGAATCCGCCGTCGTCAGGTCCTCGGTCGCTGCCTCGAAGGACGCGAGTCGGCGTTCGTGTTTCTTGCGTTCGGTGACATCCCGGCTCACGATGACGATCCGGGGTGGCCCCATCTCCCACTCCACGGGGTAGAACTCCGACTCGACCCACCGCCGTTCGGAATCGGGCCGCCGAACCCGGTACTCGGTCGTGTACTTGTTCTCGGGGTCGCCAGCGTCGATCTCCTCGACGACGTGTCTGACAAACGCTTCGTAGGCGTCCTTGTCCTCTGGATGCAGGGTTCCGAAGAAGCCGTCGTTGTATCGCTCCCGGATCTCGTCGAGGGTTTGGCCCCAGATCTCCTCGTAGCCGGCACTCACGTACTCCGGGTTTCGGGTCGGTCTGGAGATGTTGTGGGCCTTCGTGAGGAAGACCGCGTCGTCGATTCGGTCGAGAATCGCCCCGAGTCGTTTTTTGGAGCGCTTGCGCTCGGTGACGTCCCGTGAGATGGTCAGGACCCGATCCTCGCCGTTGATCGTGGCTGGCGTCGCGTGAACCTCCACCCACCGGAACGCCCCGTCGGCGGTCTCCAGCCCCCACTCCAGTTCCCGACTCGTTTCCTCTTCGGCGACGCGCTCGATGATCTCGGCCGCCCGCTCCGCGGTAAACCCGGCTTTTTCCGAGCTAATCTTTCCGATTCCGGATTCCAGGATAGTCGCCCTATCGTAGCCGGTCACCGCACACATTGTGTCGTTGACCCGAGTGAGATCCCCTGCTTCCGGATCGTAGACGCTGATGATGTCATTGACGTTGTTGAAGATCTGCTCGAACTCGGCTTCGCGGCGTTTGCGGGCCGTAATGTCTCGGACGCTTGCCAACACTCGCTCCCGATTTCGAAATTCGATTCGCCGAAGGTGGACCTCCCCGACGAAGGTCTCCCCGTTTTTCTTCTGCCCCTTGAATTCGAACAGCTGGGGCCCGTCCTCCCGCACGGCTTCGATACGGTCCAATCCCTCCTCGAAGGAGTAGGCCGGGTCCTCGGGAACGATCAGGTCGATATTCGAGCCGACCAGCTCGGATTCGGAATACCCCGTCAGTTCACAGTAGGGTTCGTTGACGGCGAGCATTTCGCCGGTCTCCGGATCGTGAACGACCAGCCCGTCCGAAACGCTGTTGAAGAGCGCTTCGTACTCGGATCTCGTCAGTTCCTGTTCGTCGTGTCCCTCGTTCGGACGGTCTCGGTCGCGGGCGGCAAGCCGCAGGATCCGCTCCTCGAAGAGTTCGGGTCGGTGTCGGAGCAACGAGACTGGAATGATGTCGTCGACGCCGTTTTCCATCGCTTTCCTGAGGCGGTCTTCGGTAACCGTCTCCACGAGCAGCAGAATCGGTTTTTCGAAGTCGGTCTCGCGTATCGAGCGGGCGGTCTCCAGTTCATTTGTCTCCGAGCCGGTCCCGTCGATGAGGACACAATCGGCTGAGGACACGATTTCGCCCCCCAGTTCGGTTCTGGGGCCCTCGGCGAGGATGTCCATTCCGCCACTGTCTTCGAAGATTTCTCTGAGCCGTGATTCGTTCGGGGACCCGTCCGTCGAACTGTACCAGAGAACTCGTTCTGCGGACCGGGTCATAATAGATCCAACATTTGAATCCCCCCGTCAAATAAGATGGGATCGTCGCGAAATACGGGGTTTGAAAGTGACTCCGGTCGCCGCTCTATCAGTTTAGTCCGCGAGTAAATGGGGACTATGCATATAGCCACCACCGAATTACCAGGGGAACCCCTTGGTAGAAGTAAGACGCCATGTCTACGCTCCTTCCAAACCGGTCCGTCGAGGACCATCGACCATCTCCGGCGTTCGTCTCACTCGACGAGTCGGATTCGATCTTCGACGCCCTGGCCTCGGAAACCGCCCGGGAAATCCTCTCGATACTCCACGAGGACCCCGCAACGATGTCAGAGATCGCCGACCGAATCGACACCAGCGTCCAGAACGTGAGCTATCACGTCAATCGGCTGGAGCGGGCCGATCTCGTGAGCCCGGTGGACACCTGGTACTCCACGAAAGGTCGGGAGATGGACGTCTTCGGGGCCACCTCCCAGCCGCTCGTTTTGTTCACTGAAGACGCTGATTTCGAGGGAGAGCAGTCAGTAACCGGCGAAATCGAGCTCCTGATGGATTGATTTCCGGTCCACAGCCGCTCCGCTGACCCGACCCTCACGTCGAAACGGACACCACAGGACGAGTTCATGTCACGTTCCGCCCAGAACGGCTCACCGATCCACGACGGCCCGCCAGCCGACCGGTCGACCGCCGAAACGGCGGCAATACTGGACCTGTTGGGGGACGAAATCGCCCGCTCGATCCTCACACGGTTACACGACGGGCCGAAAACGGCCCGGGAACTGCTCGCCGCCTGCGAGTGGTCACGCCCAACGATTTATCGGCGGCTCTCCAGGCTGGAGGATCAAGGACTCGTTGGCTCTCAGGTCCGACTCGACTCGGACGGCCACCATCGAAAGGAGTTCTCGACGGCCATCGAGTCCGTCGTCTTTGACTTGAGCGACGAAAATTTCGAAGCCGCCCTCTGTGAATCGCCAGATTCGACGTCCGAATAGCGGGGCTTACTGGTTTCGCCGCTCCTCTTCTCTCCGCAGACGGTCGAGGGTTTCGTCCATGCGTTCGACCGCGGTTCGGGCTTCCGCAAGGCGGTTTTCGTCGGCGTCGGCCGGAATCATTCGCAGGGCAAATCCGAGACTTCGGGACCGATCTTCGACGGATTTGATCGCTTCGCTGAGTCGCTCCTCGCTCATCTCTTTCAGGGGACCGTCCCGCTTTTCTGCAACCATATTTGTAGTTCTACAAAATAATTTGTATTGTCTTATAATTTTGGGAAGTTGCAGATCGGAACTCAACAGATACCGCCCACGGCGGTTGGGGCTCGGTCGTCGCGACAGTATCGCCATCTCACCCGAAGAGAAGCATCTATAGGGAGAAGCATTCACAAGAAAGACATGGCCGAACTCGAATCCGACAGTTTCTACGAAGCCCACGCCGATTACTGTGGGGTCTGTGCGAACGCGAACCGCCTCAAAATACTCGATTTGCTCGAGTCCGAAGAGTCACTGACAGTCACTGAAATCGAGGAAGCGACCGGAATAAACCAGTCGACACTCTCCCAGCATCTCAAAGTAATGCGGAACAAGGGGTTGCTCTCCCGCGAAAAGGACGGCGTTCGGAGCTATTATTCGATTGCCGACGACCGGATCATCGAGGGCATGAAAGTCGTCCAGGACGTGATCAAATCGAAACTGGAGGAATAGGCAGCGAGAACCAAAATCCGACACCAGCTCACCGGCGGTCCGAATCCTCCGTGGCCGCCAAATATTCGAGTGCGCCACGAACGTTCATCCGCTCTTCCTCCCGTGCCTTCAGCCGGCCCCAGGCGGCTTCGGCCCCGGTTCGAGTCGCGAAGTATTCGATCGTGGCTTCCGCCCCGACATTGTTTCGTTTCGCCGCGACCGATCGAACCCAGCCCTGGAGTACCTCGGCGTAGTTCTCGAGCAAGGGCAGTGGTTCGTGCTGGCCGTAATGGGCGAGATACAGCGCCGACGGATCGAGCGATCGGATCATCTCGACGTCTTCCAAACAGCCGTCTAAATCGAAGCCGGGCGGGGGACTTGACTGCCGGACCGCATCGAGGCCCGGCGTGAGGACACCTGCCGCGTCCCCGGTAAACACTCCACCACGGTCCATCTCCTCGTAGACGACCTGATGAAAGGCGTGGCCAGGCGCCCGGTGTACCGCGAGTTCCCGTTCGCCCAGATCGATGGTCTCCCCCGCGGTCAGCGGCGTTACCCGTGACTCCGGGACCGAGCGTGGCTCCGCGTAATACTGGATTTGCTCGCCGACAGCGGCTTTGGTACCTTCCCAGAGCCGCTCCGGATCGACGAGATGGTCGGCACCGCTCTCGTGGACGAACACCGTCGCGTTGGGACAAGCCCGAGCGAGTCGGCCGGCCCCACCGGCGTGATCGAGGTGGACGTGGGTCAAAACGATCGCCGAGAGGTCGGCTGGCTCGATGCCAATGTCCGAGAGGCCAGCGAGAATGCGATCCACGTTCGCGCCCGTGCCGGTATCGACGATTGCCGGTCGCTCGGTATCCAGGAGGTAGACCGAGCAGTACTGAGCCGGCGCGAAGTCCCTGGTCCAGATGGCATAGAGATCGGTGTCGTCCCCAGGCCCGACTGGCTGGAGTTCAGGAGGGCTCATAGACTGCGTTTATCGGCAACCGCCAAAAATCCCGGTCAGCGGCGACAACCCCGACCTCGGCGTTCCGGAGTCGGAACTGAGCCGTCCTGGTCGCTTCTTTGGCTCCCTTGCCGGGATTGCTGGGAGCTATTCGGCAGGTCCGAATAGTCCGAAACGTCCGACGAGCCCTCGTAGATCGCTTTTGCCCGTCGCTCGAACTCCTGCAGGTCGATTTCGCCCGCCACGTACAGCTCTTTTATCGCCTCGATTCGTTCTTCCCTGGTCACTTCGGATCTGGGCGCTCCAGACCGGCGTTTCTCCTGGGCACCACCCGTTCTTTCTGCCACCAGGAAAAGTCCAAGAACGAGAACCAATACCAGCGGAATCATCATTGCTACGATGTCCTATGGGTGGCGGTTTTATCTGGGTTATTCTATCGAATTTGAAGTCTGAAAGGGAATAGAAGCGGGTTTACAAACCAAGGCCGGGACAGGAGCCAAGAAAACCAAACCCGAACCGACCCTTGTCACACCTTCCGGCCCTGTCACTCCGGCGAGGACAGCTCCTGCTCGAACTGGTGCTCGGAACGACAAGAGGGACAGACTTCCAGGTCGAGGGCCTCCCGGGCCGCTTCGTCGAGTTGCGCTCGCATGGCGTCGAGCCCGTCTTTGGAAGCAAAGGGTTCCCCACAGCGTTTGCATTCCACGACGTCTTTATCCACAATCGGTTCACGCTCCCGTACGGCCCCATTCTCGATCGAGACCGTCTGGTGGACTGTCATTACGTCCTCGGGACAGGCCGTCTCGCAGTGCCCGCAGCCGACACAGGCACTCGGATCGAAGAAGAGAGTCCCCGTCGTCTGTTCGAGTGCCGGTGTGGGACAGACGTCCTCACAGGTCGTACACAGGGTACAGCCCCCAGCGTCGACCGTGACCGAGCCCGAACCGGGAGCCGCGACTGTGGCTGTACTCTCCCCGGGCCCGCCCGCAAGCGATACGCTCGCGCCGAGTCCAAGTGCATGTCTCGACGCCGTCGACACGCCCTCCATCTCCACGGAATCGAGGCTCTCGCCCAGAAGCCCGTCCATCGTTCGAGCCAGCTGGTCCGGGTCCGTGGTGTTGCTGACCTGCACCCGCTCCCCGAGGCCGAGGTCCGCGAGTGCCTGATTCGCCGCTCGGGCAGCGTCCTGGACAGGCTCGGTCGCCCGGTCCGGATCGCTCGCCAGCAGAACCCCGTCAGCCCCCAGGGCAATCGCATAGATCACTGCAGCATCCGAGACCGAGAGCACGTTTGGCATCTCGATCGGAACGACCGCCGGAACCGGTCGCGAAGACATCGTGGCCCGGAAAGCCGGTGCGATTGCCTCGCTGACGAACGCCACGCCGAACGGGGTCGAGTCTGAACCCCATGGGAACCGAGAGCCGTCGGTTGCCGCCGCGATCGGTTTCAGGGCCGCTTCCACGATCCGGGCCGTCGTTTCGACGTCGTAGACCCGCGTCGGTTCGATCGAGGCGGTCGGACAGACCGACACACAGGTCCCACAGGCGACACAGCGGTCGGGCTCGATGGAGACGCCGCCATCGCGGGTGAGCGAGATCGAGATCGCGTCGTTCGGACAGGCCTCCTCGCAGACCGAACAGCCCTTGTTTCCCGCGGTTCCGACGGCACAGGTCGACGGTTCGACTGATACCTCGGGGCGGGCACGCATTCGTGCAGCGCGCCTTACCGCGCCCGTTACGCCCGTTCGGATGGCGTGAACCCAGCGGTCACCAACGAGTGGGCCGTCATAACCCGGCCAAACGACCTGGGTCGCCCAGAGTCGTTCGGAGAGCTGATCGTCGGCCGGTCGGATCGCTGATTCCGGACAGACGCCCGGTTGGACTCCTTCACCCAGCACCTGGACCGGGACGCCCGTGGTCTCCTGGGGATACTGCCTGAGACAGCGCCCACACTCGGTGCAGGCATCGGTCACCCGTCGTTCGACCGCTACCTCGTAGCCGCCGTCTTTTCGGTCCAATCCGGTGGGACTCCCTGTCCGGACGGTGACCTCCTCTGGGAGTGTAACGTCCGCGAGATCGGTCCCGTCAGTGAGGAGTGTGACGTCGGTCGTTCCGGCCAGGTCACGAGCCACGAGTGGGTCACCGATAACGACCACGTGCGCTCCCCTCGCTTCCGGTTCGGCCGGGAAATCCCGCTGCGCGTCAAGTCCCGATAGGGCTGCATTGGCAGATCCGGCGACGATCGCCGTTGCGGTGGCTTCGTCCTGGGCCTCTCCGAGGAAGGGGCTGACCTGGTCGGTGAGATACCCCGCCTCGCGGAGGCTCGTTTGGAGATCAGCGACAGCCGGGTCCCGTCCAGCCACGAACAGGACCCGGTCGGTATTGGCCGCCTCGATCCGATCGGCGATCTCTGTCGCGTGGGCCTCAATTTCGCTCGTCACGACCGTCTCGTCGACGTCGAGGGCGTCAGCAACAGCGTCGCGATCGATCTGAGCCGTCCCGCGACAATCGCTGACGACGGCGACTGTCATTGCCGAACCCCCTGCCGGCCCGCGTCGAAGGCGACGAGCCCCGAAACCATGTCTGCGATGGCCGTGAAGTAGGCTTCGTCGGTGGCCGCGCTGATATCCGCACCCAGGTCGGCGAACCAGTCACCGTGGCGTTCGAGGAAGCGTTGCTTGCCCGCCTCGTTCTCGACGGTGAGTTCGCGCAACGCGGCGAGTTCCACGGCTGCATGATCGGCCTCCTCCTTGAGATCCGGGGCTGGGGCGATCCCGAGGGTTTCGTAGGTCTCCGTCACGGCAGCGAGGGGTTCCCCGAGGTAATCGTCTTCGTAATATGACTCGTGGATCTGCAATTTCGGGCGCGGACCGACGAAGAGGCGAGTGAACTCTGCGGTGAGCCGTTCGGCCTCTTCGCCCGGATCTGTAACCGACTCGCTCCAGGCCGCAAGCGTCTCCAGGCCCGCCTGCAACTGTTCGTTTGGAGCAATACCGGGATCCGGAAGCGGCCCCTCGGCGAGGGTCTCGACCGTCCTTTCGTCCGGTGGATCCGAAAGCGCACCCGCCAAAAGATCATAGAGCTGTGCCAACGTTCCAACGTCGGTCTGTGTGTCCTGGGTAGTCATTGTTTAGTGATCGGTTTCGAAAAGCCAAAAACCTCTCTCAATCTGTGAGCCGGATCCGCAGTCCGTACAAAAGCGCCACGAGGCCGGCGATGATCACCAGTACCGTGACGTTGAACCCGATACTCCAGAAGAACCCGAGTGGGCCTTCGAGGATCGTCGTGGGACTGTCAAGCAGGTACAGCGTCGTCTGGGTGCCGGGAATCGGTGCCAGAATGCGATCGATCATGACCCCCGAGTAAATCGCGAGGAACACGAAAAGCACCGTTCCAACGGCCGCAAATTGAATCGAGCGGCCATCGACGTGTTCGCTGCGGACGGTGCCTTCCGCAGTGCGCATGCCTCCATCGGCTCGCTCTTCGTCGCCGTTCACCCAGCCACCCCATTCCTCGCGAGCTCGCTCCCGCGACACGCGACCAGTGAAAATCGAGGTATCGAGCGGGAACTCGAGCACGTGAGTGTCATAGAGGTGGAAAGTCACACCCATCAGAAGCGTAAACGCGAAGACTGCGTGAAGGTCACTCGTAACCAAGAAGGCCGGACGGTAGCGAAGCAGCAGCCCCGGAAACATGAGCAGGAGTCCGGTTGCGGTCAGAACCGTCAGTTCGACGGTGATGATCAGGATCTCTGCCTTCTGGATCCAGTTGTACTTCCCCGGCTGAGGCTCCTCGCCCCGACCGAGGACGTGTTTGGCGTAAGTAATCGCCTCTCGGACCGTGTCGAGGGTCGGAATCCACGCCGTCGGAGCGTCCCCCGTCGCCAGTCCGGTGAGCGAGTAAATGACGTAGTAAAGCAGGGACAGGAATAGCGTGACCCCCGCGATGATATGAACCAGGAGGATGGTTTGGTACCCGAAGAGGGCATAGAGCCAGCCAACGTGCCCGCCGAAGGTGATTGCGATCCCCGTCAGGAACAACACGAGGATCGCCGCGGCCATCAGGAAGTGGAAGTAGACTTGAACGGCCGAAAAGCGCGTGACCATCCCGGTCTCGCGTTTGGTATCACTCATCGCTCCACCCCCGGGTGCGTCCGCACGGAAAGGACGAGCAATAGCGAGACCATCGCGACGAGGCCGGTGAGGTAAAGGCCCAAGAGCCCACGTAAGACGAGCCAGTTCCCCGACATGGACTCGTACTGGGAGAGTCCCTCACCGACGAGCGCAAGTGTGTCCCGCATCCAAACGCCGGTTGTCAGGCCCGGGGATGCGGCGTTCAAGGTGTACAACACCCCCGCACCGACGAGTACGGCGGCGACTGCGGCGACGACGGATCGGGCGTGATCGGTGTGCATCGTTTAGATGGCTCAGTCACTTCCCGTGCCGAAGACGATGGACTGCTCGCCCTCGGTAAACATCGTGTCGCTGCCGCGGCGACGCATCTCGTCGGATATCTCGCTTGCGGTCCCGAAGACCAGGGCGTCGGTCGGACAGGTCTCCACGCAGGCTGGGTCCTTGCCCTCCTGCAACCGCGGTTCACAGGTGGTACACTTGTCCATGATCCCGACGCCGCCGGTGGTCTCCTCCTCGGTTGGGTACTGCGGAGCCCCGAACGGGCAGGCCCAGGAGCAGTACGAACAGCCGATGCAGAGGTCCTTGTCGACCTGCACGAGATCGTTTTCGTCTCGGTGCAGTGCGTCAGTGGGACAGACGTCGATACAGGGCGCCTCCGCGCAGTTGTAACACTGCATGGGCGTATGTGATTCACCGCCGGTGTACCGAGTGCCCTCCCGGCCCTCGTTTTGGGTCACGACCTCGATTCGCTCCTCGGTGTGTCCGAGTTCCCATTCGACCTTGCAGGCGACTTCACACCCGCCACAGTCGATGCACCGGTCGACGTCGGGAACGACCCGCAGAGTCATCAGTCATCACCCCCCAGCGGGCGGCGAACGAGCCCTTTCTCTTCCTGGTAGGCCTGCTGTTTTTCTGGCAGTTCCGGGATCTCTCCGGGATCGGCCTTCTCGAGGACTGCGAGGTTGGCTTTGGTCTCTTGCATCATCGTGTGTGGGTCGTAGCCGTCCGCGGTGCCGATGTTCGCCGAGTCACCGATCGTGACCGGTTCGAGCCCGTCCGGATACTTATCGAGCATCGACTCGCCCTCGAAGATGCCGCCCCAGTGGAAGGGGAGGAAGATCTCCTCTTCGGCCACGCGGTCGGTCACCCTGGCCTGGACCACCATCGTGCCGCGCTTGGTGCCGACGGTCACCCATTCGCCGGTTTCGACGCCGATCTCGTTTGCGACCCGCGGGTTGATCTCGGCGTACATGTACGGCGCCCGTTCGGCCGTATACGGGTTGTTTCGGGTCTCTGCACCACCGCCCGTGTGTTCGACCTGCCGGCCGGTCGTCATGATCATCGGGTGGGAGTCCGCCAGCTCCGACCGGTCAGTTTGCTTCGACTGGTTGTTGACGTTGACCCGGAACACGTCCTCCATGTCCCAGTAGGCCGGGAAGTCCTCGGCGACGTCTGGCCTGGGTGTCTCGATCGGTTCGCGGTGGACCGGCACCGCATCGTAGAGGTTCCACGCGGACGCGCGAGCGCGACCCCGTCCAGTCGGCGGATCGGGCTGGGCGTGATCGAAGTCGGTATACTCGCCTGGATCGACGTCGTAGCCCTCATCTGCGAGGGCCTGTGCGGCGTCGTAGACGGACATGTCTTCCCGTTCGGCGTATTCGATGGGGATGGTTTTCGCGGCCGGATTGTCGGGATCCGGCAGTGCCGTATGCCACATCGGATACTGCGGGACGCCTTCGAGGGTACCGTCCCACCACTCGGGCTCGTAGTCGTTGCGGATGAGCGTCTCGCCATCCGGGCCCTCCGTCCCCCATCGGGTGCGGAAGTCGGCACCGCCTTTCGCGGGGTGTTTCTGGGCGTCGTAGAGGATCGGCGTCCCCGGGTGCTCGTCGTGCCAGCATGGCCAGGGCATGCCATAATAATCCCCAGCGAGTTCGTGATCGTCTGTGACCTCGGCTTTGAGGTCCTTCGAGCTGAACAACCCGGCGTTCTGCTGGTGGGCTTTCAGCCGCTCGGGGGTCTGCCCGATCATCCCGATAGTGCGCATGCCCAAATTCCACTCCCGGGTGACGTCCTCGACGTCGTCGTAGTCGAAATGGTCGCCGAAGCCGAGTCGGTCGGCGAGCTCTTTTGCGATTTCGTAATCCGATCGGGTGTTGTGTCGGGGGCTGACGACCTGGTCGCGCCACTGGATCGACCGGTGGGTGTTCGTGACGCTCCCTTTCGTCTCCAGTTGGGTCGCCGCGGGCAGCAGGATGATGCCATCCTCGCGGTCCGGCAGCGAGGAGGTCAGCGCCGGGTAAGGATCGATCCCGACGATGAGTTCGAGTTCCTCCATTGCCTCCTTCATCCGGTTCATCTCGGAGACGGAGTTCAGCGAGTGCCCCCAGATCACCACGGCCTTGATCGGGTCGGGCTGGTGGAAATCCTCGCCAGCGGTGTTGTCGGGATGGGCGCCCTCGTACCAACGCGAGACCGTAAACCCGTTTTTCTCCATGATGTCCTTGGAGTGGAACCGATCGAACAGGGCATCGTAGGACGTCGATCCGCTCGTCGAGGGAGTCTTGTCCCACACGGCAGCCCAGTGGCGCCACGCTCCTTCGCCGAGCCCGTAATACCCCGGCAGCGTGTTCGAGAGGACCCCGAGGTCCGTTGCCCCCTGGACGTTGTCGTGGCCACGAACGACGTTGAGGCCGCCGCCCGGCTGGGCGGAGTGTCCCAAGGCGAGGTTCAGAGTGGCGAACGAACGGATGTTCTGCACGCCATTGTTGTGCTGTGTGGCACCCATCGCCCAGTCGACAGTGGAGACCTCGGCCTTGGAGAGCGTCTCAGCGACGTCTTTGAGCTCCTCGACGTCGACCCACGTGATGTCCGAGACCGTTTCGAGGTCGTAATCCCGGAGGTTCTCCTTCACGTCTTCCCAGCCGTAGACGCGGTCGCGGATGAACTCCTCGTCGTGGGCTTCGAGGTTGAAGACGATGTGATACAGCAGGCCGTTGATGAAGGCGGTGTCCGTCCCCGGGCGGAAGCGGACGTATTTGTCCGCCTGCGCCGCGGTCTTCGTGAACCGGGGTTCCGCGACGATGATAGTCCCCCCGTTGTCCTGCATCTTCTGGGGGTACTGCATCATCACCGGGTGGGATTCGGTCGGATTGTGTCCGATGATGAGGTTCACATCCTGGTTGCGATAGTCGTTGATGGGGTTGGTCTGGGCGCCAAAGCCCCACGTGTTCGCTAATCCGGAAACCGTCGTGGAGTGACAGATCCGGGCCTGGTGGTCGATGTTATTGGTACCGAAGAAGGCCGCGAACTTGCGCTGGAGGTAGGCCTCCTCGTTGTTGACCTTCGCCGAACCCATCCACATGACCGAATCGGGGGTGTGCTCCTCCCGGATCCGGTCGAGTTCCTCGGCGACCTCGGAGAGGGCCTCGTCCCACGAAACGACTTGCCACTCCCCGTCGACTTTCTTCATCGGCTCTTTCAGCCGGGTCTCGGAGTTGACCGTGTCCGTCAGGCTGGCGCCCTTCGAACAGAGACCACCCTGGTTCACGGGGTTTTCTTCCCACCGCTTTAGGCCAACGACGGCGTCGTTCTCGACCTCCATCTCCAACCCACAACCGACCGCACAGTGGGTACAGATCGTTTTGACTGTCTCCGGGTCGGTTCCTGAATCCGCTTCGGAGTCACCGTCTTCTGCTTGGGCGAGCACGCGAGAACTTCCTGCCGCGGCAACGATGGCCGATCCACCCGCGGCTTTGAGGAAGTCTCGCCGCTCGAAGCCTATGCTGGACATTTACATGCATGATAATGGATGGCAAGTGGGTAGTAACGCACCCAACATACGGAGGGGATTTTATGCAAAACGTCCGTTGTTTCTATAAAGAAATAACGGTTCGCCCGTATAATTGTCCCCACCACAAGTTCAGACACTTATTACAACTCCCCTATCGAGGGGTACTCCTAGCCTATTCCCGTCAAATACAGGTTACCGGAATCTGACGAGGAGGTACGCTGCCGCCGTGAGACCAGCCCACACGACGAGTCCGACGGCGGCGACCGTTCCCAGAACGGCCGGCCCGGGAATGGAAACGACGGCCCAGACCAGAATGCCCGCAACTGCGAGGACGTGGATCCGGCGTCCCCGAACTGAGAGCGGGTTTTCAGTGAGGGTCTCGTACATCCCACGGGTTCCAAAAATCAGAGCGACCCCGTAGAAGACCGCCCCCACAAGGCCGCCGAACCAGCCGAAAAGACCCACGCCGTCTTCATCGGTCGTGGTCGTCGTCATCGTGGGCTCCGGTTCGGTGGTGGGAGTGGGTGTGGGCGTCGGGGCTGGCGTTACGTCCAGGGAGAGCGTGGCTGGCTGTGCACTTTCGATCCCCATGTCGTCTTCGACCCAGAGAGTCACCGAATAGGTCTTTGACTCCGGAAATGCCACCGATCGAGTCGGTGCCTCGGAGCGGGTCGTCTCGCCATCAACAGTAAACTGATAGGTCCTGACCTTGCCGTCAGGGTCCGAAGAGTCCGCACCCGAGATAGTCACCGACTGGTTCGGGATGGCCGGGCGTGGCGAAGCCGTAATTGCGGGCTCTGGGCGGGCGTATTGGCGGTTGACCGGCTCTGTCCGGGAGTGGACGATCGTCGCCCAGCCGTCCTGCGTGACCACGGCGTTGCCCTCGCCCTCCGGATTGATGGAGCGGTGGTAGGGACCGGACTCGGCCCCCCAGTAGTTGTTTCGTGCCGTGACAGTGCCCTCACCTCGCGTTTCCAGTCCGATCCGATTGCCGTACACGTCGTTACCGCCCAGAGTGACGTTTTCCCCGCCCTCGGCGACCAGCACTCCGATCCCCGTCGCGGTGTCAGGTCGCTCGAAGCGGTCACCAATCGAGACGGTGTTGAACACGATGGCGTTGCCCGTCAGATTGGCTGCTTGCGGGCCTGACATGGCAATGCCGTAGGCGTTGGCCGCGACGAGGTTGTCCGCGAGGGTGTAATTTCCGGCCGTCGCTTCGCCGGTCCGGACGGCCAGGCCCTCTCGAGCGTTATCGAGTAGTTCGTTCTCCCGAATCGCGACCCGCTCCATCACCCTTCGGACCGAGATTTGAATCCCGGATCGACCAGCGTCCCGCACCGCGTTGTGGCCAATCAAAGCGTCCCTGACGTGACGAGCCGTGAGGAACAGGCCGGTTCTCCCCGTCTCTCGCAGGACGTTGTCGGTAACGGCGGCGTTTTTCAGTTCCGTGACGGCGAGGAACAAGCCGTTCCCTCCGACCTCGGTAACGGTGTTGTTCTGAATCGCGAACTCGGCGTCCGAGAAAAGCGAGGTCCGGAGGTCGACGCCGTTCTGTGACTGCCCGCTGAGATTGTTTTCCGTTACCGCGAGATCGAAGGAGTAGAAGCCGTTATCTCGCGGGTCGTGGTCGATCGAAATCCCCTCTGTCCCTCCTGAGACCCGATTCGAGCGAACGCTGAGGTCGTAGACGTTTTGTTCCAGATGGACGTCGATTCCGGTATTCTCAGTTCGTAACTCGTTGTCGGCAACCGTGAGGACGCTTGCATCCGCCGTTTCGATGACAATGCCGGCAGGTGCATCCTGTACAGCGTTCCCGGAGATGGTGGTCGTCCGCACGGTTTCCCCGTCGATGTCGATCGCCGTCCCCGCTATCGAATCGAAGGTCGAGTCGCGGACGGTAAGGCCAGTCACCCGTTCAGCGTGAACGTCGATACCTGGGCCACCACTGTCTTCAAAACTCGACCCTCGGACCGTCCACCCCGAAACGGATCGAACCGGGAGGATATCGGTTCGTGCGGCAGCGAGACCGGCCCCGCCGACCGCTTCGAATTCGGAATCGACCACCGAAATCTCGGTGTGGCCCCGTGCAGTTTTGACCTGGATGCCGTCACCGGATAGATCCTGCGCGGCGACCGATTCGAAGTGTACCGTCGAATCCGGATTCGAGACGGCAACGGCATTGGTGGCCTCCGAGATTTCGACGGTCGCAAGCCTGACCGTGGCCGTGTCGGAGCCGACAGTGCGGATCGACCCCCAGTCTCCCGCTACAGGGTCAGCTCCCGATCCCACGATTCGAACCGGTCGCTCCGCGGTCCCATTGGCCCGAAGCGTCCCCGCGACCGATATGGTGACCCCCTCCGCGACCTCTACCGTCGTCCCGTTTTGAATTACGAGCGAGGTCTCCGGGGTGACAGTAACGTTTCTCACCACGCGGTAAGGATCCTCATTCGCCGTCCAGGTGGTATTCTCTGTGACGTTTTCGTCCACAAACGTCACCTGTTCCTGGGCAGCAACAGGTGTGGAAACGGCCACGAGTCCGAGCACTCCCAACACAAAAATGACCAGGAGGACTCGTGACGGAGTAACCGACATGCCTGCACTTGGTAGGTGATTCCTATATAACTTTCAGCGTCAGCGCAATTCAGACGAGCCGTTCGCCCTGGTAGGTTCCGTCGTACGTTCCCTCGTGGTCGGCTGCCGCAAGCACCAACTGAGCGACCCGGGCACCCTGCTCCAGTTCGAGTTCGTTGTGTACTTGGAGCAGGCCTTCGCCCCGTCCGGTGTAGCCTGCGTCCCAGACGGCCGTATTCAGCATCGCACCGTTCCGCATCAGCGAGGACCGGGGGAGAACAAATCCAACGTGTTCCTCCGGTATCGACACCTCCTCTTCGTACTGCAGGACGTACCCGCCCGGTTCGAGGTGGTAACCGATTCGGTCCTCGCTATCCTCTGCGACCGATTCGAGGGTCGTTTCCGGGAGTGGCTCCCGCTCGGCGATTTGCTTCCCGTCTTTCGTGATCGCTCCCCGGTCCCCGAATTCGAGGACCGCTTCGAGCCGAAGGTCCACGCCGTTTGGCTGGACCTGTGCGGAATCGACGGTCCCGAGCTGTTCGGCCACGAAGGCCCCGCTCCTGAACATGTCAGTATGGCCGGGGGGCGCGGCCAAGACCCTTCCGTTCGCCATCGTTTGAGCCATCGTGACGCTCTTTTAACAGGGGTCCGTCTGGTATACTGTGACGGCCGACCCGAGCCGGGAACAGGCGGCGCTCAGACCCGTCGAGCGAGCCGACTTGCTGTCGGTCGTTCACATCGAGGAGCGCACATTCGAGCGGCCCTGGACGCTGGCGACTTTCGAGGAGTTCTTGGACGCGCCGGGATTTCTCGTCCTCGAAGATCCATTCGAGGACGACATTGGCAAGACCCTCGCGGGATACGTGGTGGCCGAAACTGTCATCGCTCGGGGCCGCCGGTTCGGACACGTCAAAGATCTCGCAGTCAAGCCCGAGCGCCAGGGGGCAGGTAGGGGACGACGCTTGCTTTTGAGCGCCCTCTCGGTCCTCGCGAACCAGGGGGCCGGCCAAGCCAGGCTGGAAGTTCGCCCGAGCAACGATGCCGCCCTGGCGCTTTACGAGTCGACTGACTTCGAAATCGTGGGCCGCAAGCAAGGATACTACGAGAACGGGGAAGACGCGTTGATCATGGCGCGGTCGCTCGCGAGCGGGGCGGGAGTCGGCTAAGAGCTGTTTGACCGTCGAAGTCACAAAGGTGTAGTCCGTTGCCGCCGAAGCCCTGGCCATGAAGACCCAGGGAGAGTTCACACCGGAAACGGCGACGGCGGCCAGATCGCAGTACGAGGCCCTGGAACTGGCAGCCGAGACGGTCACGAAAGAGGTGGCGAAGGCTGGAACGGATTCGAGGGAGGCCTATCAGGAGTTGACTACCCCGGAAATCATCGACACGGCCCAAGAGACCCTGTTTGCGTCGTTGCTCGAAGTCACGGTGGGCACGGCCGCGGAGTTCGAGGCCTGGCTCGAGGACCATCCGGGGCTCACGGTGTCGCTTGCCGGGCACGAATCAGTCAGCCAGCGAGCGTGGCACCCGATTCCACCGCGGGATGTCGTCGCAGCGGTTTCCTTCGAGGACGGCACGGAGGCCGCTGTCGCGACCGTTCGGCGACAGGCCGTCGGCAAACACTACCGATCGCTGCTGGGGCTTCAATGACCGACCCGGAGTGGCCGGTCCTGGAGTCAGAAACGGAGTACGAAACCGGGTGGTACGACGGCGGGTACGATCGGGTCGAACAGCCCGACGGCACCGAAAAGCGCTACTATTGGGCCGATCTGCCACCTGCAGTCATCGTGGTCGCTATAGACGAAACCGAGGTCATTTTCGTCGAACAGTACCGGCCCACGATTCGCCGCACGTGTCTGGAGCTGCCAGCCGGCATCGTCGAGGAGGGCGAGGACTACACAGTTGCCGCCCAGCGTGAACTGGAAGAAGAAACGGGGTTGCGCCCCGAAGAGACGGTGCTGCTCCAGACGTTTGACGTCGCGACTGGGGTACTGCGCCACGAGCGCGCCATCGTCGTCGCGACGGACCTTCAGCCGGGGAGTCGGAACCTGGACGACAACGAATTTCTCGAGGTGCGACGCGTGCCAAAAGAGACGGCTATCGATATGGCCCGAGAGCAGCCTGCCAACGACGCGACTTTGGAAGGACTCCTTCTCGCCACCTACGACGGATATCTCTGACCCGTTCGCCTAGGGCCAGAGTCCCCGCACTTCGTGTGCTGCTTCCAGTCGTTCGAGGGCCACCGTATAGGCCGCCAGCCGCCAGGGAATGTCCCGCTCCTCGTGGGCGGCCCGGACGGCTTCCCAGGCTTCGAGCATGTCGGCTTCGAGTTCCTCAGTCACCCGCTCCAAGGACCAGGATCGACGGTTGATGTCCTGGAGCCATTCGTAGTAGCTGACGGTGACGCCACCGGCGTTGGCCAGGATGTCCGGGAGGACGGGAATGTCCTGCTCCTCCAGCTTCCTGTCCGCGACGTGGGTGGTCGGCCCGTTTGCCCCCTCGACGATCATGTCAGCCTGGATGCCGTCAACGGTTTCGGCCGTTAGAGCATTCGACACGGCCGCCGGAATCAACACGTCCACGTCCAGTTCCAGCAACTCGTCGTTCGGGATGACGGAGTCCGCCACCCTTGTCACGGCCTCGGGTTCCTCCTCGTGGGACGGAATCTCGTAGGGGTCCAGGCCGCTTTCGTCGTACGCGGCCCCGTTCACGTCGCTGACGGCGACGATCGACGCCCCCCAGTCGTGGAGCAATCGAGCGGCGTTCGAGCCAACACTGCCGTACCCCTGGACAGCAACCGTCGCGTCCCCGATGGGCACGTCATAATAGTGGAGGGCTTCCCGCGTGATGATCGCGACGCTGTGGCCTGGCGCCCCTTCCCGGCCTTCGCTCCCACCAATGACTGGGGGCTTCCCAGTGACGACCCCTGGGATCGTTTCGCCCTGTTGCATGCTGTAGGCGTCCATGATCCAGGCCATGGTTTGTGAATCGGTTCCCATGTCCGGGGCCGGGATGTCCTTCGTCGGACCGATGTAATCCCGGATCTCCGCCGTGAACCGTCGCGTGAGCTGTTCTCGCTCCCGATCGGACAGTGTCTTCGGATCGACGGCCACCCCGCCTTTGGCCCCGCCGAACGGGAGGTCCATTACGGCACACTTCCAGGTCATCCACATCGCCAGGCCGATGGATTCCTCCCGGGACACCTCGGGGTGATAGCGAATGCCGCCCTTGTACGGCCCGCGCACGGCGTTGTGCTGCACACGATACCCTTTGTATATCGAATGGCTGCCGTCGTCCCGCTCGATTGGGACCGTCACCTCGTGTACTTTGTGCGGATTGCTGAGCCGCTCCATGATGTATTCCGAGACATCAAGTTCCGCTGCGGCACGATCAAGTTGCTGCAACGCCGTCTCCTGCGGGGACGGAGCCCCGTCCTCGCCCTCCGCAGTCCGATCGTCCGCAGAAGTCATCGATCACTCCCGTCGCCGTCGGCGGTTGGAGGTCTTTCAGACGAGCACGCGAACACGGGGTCCTGCCCGACCGATCGGTCGGACCGAGAGTTGCCGGGTGGCATATCACGAGTTGGTTTGGCCACCCAATTAATCATATCGGCCAGCCGCTTCCTTACTCCTCCTCGACGACCTCGAACCCACGGTTCGTGATCGCGTCGGGATTCAGCCCCACCTCCTCCAAGAAGTTCTCGTACTCCCGTTCGCACTGTTCGGCGGCCTTCTGCCGCTCGCTGGCTCGATCGCAGAGTTCGACGAGGTTCTCCGGCACGTCGTTCTGGTAGACGATCCAGTGGTTGACGAGGTCGCTCATCCGTCGAATCGGACTGGTGAAGTGTCCGTAAATCTCGAAGTTGAGCGCGTGATGGCCGCCAAAGGGGTCGTTCATGTATTTCGCCCGGGGCATGACCTTCATGACCGCCCACTGGATCTTCCCGAGCTGTCGGTCCGGTGCCTGTTCCAGCGTCGCGTTGACCGCCTTTCGCGGGTCGTCCCAGGAATCGCCCGGAATCGAGACGCCGTCGAGGTCCTGAATTTCGCGCAGGGCTTCGTCCCATTCGTCCGGCGAGGGCTGTGGATGGACCCGGTAGACCGCTTCCAGCCCGCGATCCCACATGAGCTCGTGGGTGACTGCCTTGTTCGCCTTGAGCATCGACTCCTCGATGATGGTGTGGGCCCGGTCACGGCGCGGGTTCAAGACGAGCGAGCCGTCTGCCTTTCGCTGCTCGTGAAGCTGGTCGGCGACCTCCCAGACCAGCTGAATCTCGTCGTGGAGCTCCGCCGACGGGTCTTCGAGGCGATCGACGGCTTCGGTGTACGTGAGCCGCGCGTCGCTCCGAATGACTGACTTGTAAATCTCGATGTCCTCGAAGGAGAGGGTCTCCTTGTCCAGATGCATTTCGACCGTGTGGGCCAGTCGGTCCTCACCGCCGACGAGCGAACAGACCGTCTCGGCGAGGATCGGCGGGAGCATGTGCACCGTATGGCCGGGCAGATAGACCGTATTGCCCCGCCGGAGCGCTTCGTCCCACATCGCGGTGCCCGGCCGGACGTAGTGAGTGACGTCGGCGATGTGGACCCAGAGCACGAACTCGTCGTCGTGTTCGTCGATCGAAATGGCGTCGTCGAAGTCCTGTGCGTCGATGGGGTCCGTCGTCCAGGTCGTCTTCGAGCGGAGGTCCCGACGCGTTTCGAGTTCGGATTCGACTTCCGGTTGGACGTCCGACGTGAGTTCGTCGGCCTCCTCCCGGACGGCTTCGGGAAAGCCCTCCGGAATTTCGAACTTTTCGAAGAGGTCCTCGCGTTTGTCCGCGAGCTGATCGGCCAGCTCCGGACTCATCTCGACCGGCCCCTGCCCCTCGGCAGTGCCCGCAGCTGCCTGCTGGTCCTTCGTCATGCTATCGGATAGACGAGTCGGATAAATAGACCTATTGGCCGTTGTCAGGTCATGCGGCAATCGGAGCGGGCGATTTAACTGCGAACCCGTCCGAGTGAGCGTATGAACGTTTCCTCCCGCCATCACCTCCGAAGCGACGAGGTCCGGGCCATCGAAGAGACGCTGGCGGATCGGCTGGGAATCGACATCGACGCGGACGCCTTCGAACTGGTAGAGTTCGCCGACGAGGACTTCGAGGTCGGGCTGATCGACGGAGAACCCCACGTCTGGTATCCGGACGACGGCCCGTTTCTCACGGTCAGGGGCGCAAACGCCTACGAACCGACAAATCACCTCGTCACCGTCGACGCGGGGGCCATTTCCTTCGTCAGCGACGGCGCGGACGTAATGCGGCCGGGCATCACCGACGCCGATCCGGCTATCGAAGCGGGCGATTACGTGATCATCGTGGAGGAGGCCCACGGAAAGGCACTCGCGATCGGGACGGCTCTGACAGACGGAGGGGACATGGTCGGCGAGGAAGGGAAGGTCGTCTCCTCGGTGCATCACGTTGGGGACGAACTGTTCGAATTCGACGTTTGAGGCGGCTACCGGGGTCGAAACTGCTATTAGCGTGATGACACTAAAGAACACCAGCGAAGTTGGCTATGAGCGGGACTACCGAAGACTACACCGTGCTCGTCGTGGACGACGAGCCGGATTATCCGGGGCTCGTCGCAGAGCGCCTGGAAGCCGAAGACCCGCGACTGACGGTGAAGACCGGCTCGTCAATCGAGGACGGGCTGGAAATCATCGAATCTGATTCTATCGACTGTGTTATTTCGGACTACGATTTCCCCGTCGGCGACGGCATCGAGTTCCTTCGGGAAGTGCGGTCGGTCGACGAAAACCTTCCGTTCCTCCTGCTCACTGGGCGGGGCTCCGAAGGTATCGCCAGTGAGGCCATCGGTGCCGGAGTGACCGATTACTTCAAGAAACGACAGTTCCCCGAACAGTATCCCGTGCTCGCAAACCGGGTCGTGAATGCAGCAACGACCTACCGACGAGAACTGGAACTCGAGAGACGTCGGCAAGAGCTCGAGACCTACGAGCACATGCTGCACTCGATGCTCGAGTCTGCGGCCCTCTACGACGAATCGTATCGGTTCACCTTCGTCAATCAAAACCTGGCCGATTGGTACGGGCGGCCCCGCGAGGAATTGCTTGGGAAGCGAAGCTCGTTGATTCCAAAGGTGAGGGAAAACCGTGACGGAGACCCGTTCGAGGAGCTCTGGAACGGGACACGGGAGAAAGTCACGGGGACACTCGAAGGGGAGTTCCCCAACCAGGGGGAGGCCGTGCTCGAGTTCAACTTCAGTCCGGTCGAAATCGAGGGTGAGGTCGAAGCCCTCCTCGGGGTTACACGGGACGTCACGAAGCGGCATCGGAACAAACAGGAACTGCAACGCGCCTTCGAGGAGTACCAAGAGCTTTTCAACGGCATGAACGACACCGCCTGGGTGCTCAGCGAAGACGGCGAAATCCTCTCGGTGAACGAGGCGGCCGTCGAGACGCTTGGATACTCCCGCGAGGAGCTCAGATCGATGAGCCCCGCAAATTTCGACCCAACGATGACGGCCGAAGACGTGCAGGCCCTCATCGATCGCCTTCCGGACGACCAGACCCAGGTCTTCGAAACGGTCCATGAAACGGCGGCGGGGCAAGAAATCCCCGTCGAGATCAGCTCCAGCCTGGTCACCTACCAGGGCGAGCCCGCGGTCCTGAGCATCGGCCGAGATATCTCCGCGCGGAAGAAACGGGAGCGGCGCCTCGAAGAGTTCGCGTCAGTGGTCAGCCACGATTTGCGCAATCCGCTGAACGTGGCCCAAGGCCGCCTGGAGATGCTAAAAGAGGAGGTCGAGAGCGACCATCTCGGGGAAATCGAGGCGGCCCACAGCCAAATGGAGGACCTCATTGACGACCTGTTGACGTCCGCGGGCGAAACTGACCCGATTGCGAAGACCTCAGTGGACCTCCAGGGGATCGTTGAACGGGCCTGGGCCGGGGTGGAGACTGAGGCCGCCACCCTCGACGTCGAGGTGGATCGGACGGTCAGGGCCGACGAAGATCAACTGCGGCGGCTCTTCGAGAACTTGCTTCGAAACGCGGTCGAACACGTGGGCGAGGACGTTCACGTTCGGATCGGCGAGCTTCCAAAAGGTTTCTACCTGGAAGACGACGGTCCGGGGATTCCGGACGGAGATCGGCAAGCAGTCTTCGATTCAGGGTTCTCCACGGCAGCCGACGGGACTGGCTTCGGGCTCAGCATTCTCCGTCAGATTACCGAGGCACACGACTGGTCGGTCGAGATTCGGGACGGGGAGCTCGGCGGGACGCGATTTGAGATTACCGGCGTGGAGTTCCTCGATTCCGGGGGGTAAGGGCGGCCCCTGGGTTCGTTCGGGCCTCGTTGAGGGGAAACACTATTGCCGACCGCGGAGCATCCCTGAGACATGGGATTCATGGACCGCATCCTCGGGGGATCGGATCGATCGACCGGGGATTACGTCGAACTGGACCTCGAAGACGTGGCCGCCGACGCCGAGGCGAAAATGCAGTTGCACATCGCCGAAATCGACGGCCAGGAGGACGTCATCGCCATCAAAGACGCGGTCTACGACGGCGACCTGGTCGTCGCGGAGATCACCCGCCTCCGTACTGAAGACCCCACCGTCGAGCATGCGATCGACGAACTCCGCGAGACGGCCAAGGAGGTCGGCGGGGACATCGTGAAGAAGGGGGACGACCAGATCATCATCACCCCCACCGGCGTCGGTATCAGCCGCGAGAAACTCAACCGCTAGACTTCTTCGGGCACGTCGTCGGAGTCCTCGACGGTTCGTTTCATGGACTCGCGACGGGACTTTGCATCCCGACCGGTGACCTCGAGCAGGAACTCGTTTTTCAGGTCGACCGCCTCGGCCGCCGCGTCGGCCTCGCCCGCGGCAATAACCTCCTCGGCCGGCCGCTCCTCGAAGTGAACCGCGATCTGGTCTTTCTTCGAACTGTACGCAGCCTCGCCAGCGAGGATGCGGTCGAAAACCGGGTTATCGGGGTCCGAAACGACGTACATCTCGACGCCGTCCATTTCCTCAGTGCCATCAACGGAGCCGAAATACTCCTCTATCGTGCCTTTCAGATCCGGGACCCGCTCTTCGAGGTACTCGCCCCGACGCATTTTGTACTCCTTCATACCCCGAGAAAACGCTTTGAGGGGTAAAACGCCTTCGTCACTGACGTGCGGCGAGATACCCGCGGTGACACTCCGGACAGATGTCACCGGCCCGCAACGAGGACTTTTGGGTCTCGGTGTACCCACAGTCCGGACAAACGAGGGCCTCAGCCGGGCTGTCCGATCCGGAATCCATATCGAGCGGTCCGTCACTCGTGATGCCGGCCGGCCCGCGGCGAGGGCCCGTTTCGGGCTCCTCGGGTTCCTCCGGCTCCGGCTGGAACTGGAACGCGGGATCGTCCCAGTCCTCGGTGCTCGAATCCTGCTCCTCCTCGAGCGGCTCTTTCCAGTCGTCAGTTCGCGGTTCGCTTTGGCCAGCATCCCGCTCCTCGGCCCCGGCTGGGCCAGTCCCCGCAGCGGAATCGGAACTCGGTTGGGAATCGCCGCCCGCGCCGAACATAGATTCGGGTTCCGCAGTGGATGCGGTCGCGTCGGTCGGCCCCTCGTCTGAATCCATGTCGTCGATGTCGTCCACGGCATCGATACCGCTTGGCTCCGCGTCCGGCTCCTCGTCCCCCTCGGGTTCGACTGCTTCCTCGTCCGAATCCTGCCCAAGAATAACGCCATCCGATTTTTCCTCGGACGCGTCCACATTCGGTTCCGCCTGGGCGGGGCCGCTTTGATCCGCTTCAGCGTCCCCGGGAGCGGGTTGGTTCGGCCCGGCCTGGCCCCTGGCTGGCTGGGCCGATTCGCCTTCTTCGGGCGCGGTCGCCGTTTCAGTGGCCCCCGTCAGGGATTCGTCCCCGCCGTCAGAACTCTCGTCCATGATGATCGCACCCTCGTCATCGTCGCTGGTCGCCCCATCCTCGGCTTCGGGGGTTTCCGGCTCCGCGTCGGCCGCCTCGGCGGTTTCACTCTCCGCCGCTCCGGCTTCGGTGTCGACTGTCTCTTCAGCCGTGTCCGCGCTCCCGGCCGGGACCGATTGGTCCGGTTCAGCAGCATCGACGAGTTCCGCAACGTCGACGTCTTCTTCGGTCGGTTCTGACTCGGGTTGCTCGGCTGTCTCCTCGGCCCCAGCCTCGCGGTCCACTGGCGAGCCTGGGTCCGGATCGGTCTGCGCCGAGTCCAGGTGCCGAACCTCGGTGTTTTCCGAGAGGACCTTCTCGACGCCACAGCGCTTGCAGGTCCGTAGCTCACGGACCGTCACGACCTCCTCGTCTCCCCGCCGCTCGCGATCGCGCTCGGTCACCGGCTCTCCGTAGGCGTGACCGAACAATGAACACCTGAGACCCATTGCCGGCTGCTTTCCGGTCCACCCGCAAAAGGGTACCGCTCGGGGGGACAGGGAGGAAATCGTAAAGGGGGCTGGCACTCTACGGACCGATATGAAACTGCGCCGGGAGCATCGGAACCGCGACGAGACCGAAATCGCGGTCCTCGAAGCCCTCGCCGACCGTCACGAGGAGGGTATGACCCTCTTCGAACTCCGGTCCTCCATCGGCGTCGACATCGACGAGCTCGAAACGGCGCTCTCCGGGCTCCAGCACTCCGGGTTGGTCTCCGTCGAGCGGGAAGAGACCCGGACGGTCTTCGTCGTCGACTCAGGGGCCATCGAAACCGAGGAAGAGGGGGCCGAGGACATCAGCTTTTTCGAGTGGCTGCAGAAGCAATTCGGGTTTTGATCACCGGAACAGGGCCGCGAGTGCCTGCCGGGAGAAAAGCGAGGACGGCTCGTCCATGTGCACCCCGATCTCACCGGAGAATGTGCGCAAACCGAGCCTGGCGAGCGGTCGGGGGAACGAGTAACCCTTGCGAATCAACGTCCCCAACTTGATCTCGGTGCCCAGTTCCGCCCGCCATGCTGACTCGTAGGCCGCAGTGTCGGGATTTCGAGGGTCGAGTGTCTCAGCCGCGATGTCAGCTGCTCGAAGGCCGTAGAGAATGCCCCCACCAGTGAACGGCTTCGTCTGGGCCGCGGCGTCCCCGAGAAGGATGGCGCGGTCGGAGTGGACCCGATCCGGGGGACCGATTGGAATGTGGCCGCCGAAGCGCTCACCGCCAGTCGCACCGTCCGATTCCAGCCAGGAATCCAAGTGGTCCACGACGTCGTAAGTTGGCGGAGCGGCGAGCCCGTATTCCACGCCCGCCTCGCCGCGGGGAATCCGCCACGCGAAAAAAGACGGGACCGAGAGGGAGACGTCCACGAAATCGCTTGAATCCGGTTCGGGCACATGCTGGAGCACCCCCACGAGGAGTTCCTCGGGCTCCGGGAGCCCCAACTCCCGCCGGACCGTCGATTCTGGCCCGTCGGCCCCCACAACGAGTCTGGCCTGGACCTCGCGTTCTCCGTCAGGTCCCTGTACCGTGAGCGTCACCGCCTCCGGTCCCTCTTCGAGCGCCGTTACCTGGTGCTCCGTCCGAATGTCTGCCCCGGCCGACGCGGCCAGATCGGCCAGCAGCCGGTCCAATCCAACCCGATCGATGACGTTCGAGATCGGTTCGGACTTGTAGAACGGGTAGGAACGCTCCCCTTCAGCCAGGCGAAATCGAGCCCCGCTGATCTCGTTCTGTCGGAGTTTTTCCGGGGCATCCTCGGGGAGGAAATCCCAGAGATCCAGACTGACGTGCCCGGAACAGGCCAGTGGCGTGCCGACCTCATTGCGCTCGAAACCGACGACCTCGTACCCCTGCGCGGCCGCTCGCCGGGCGAAATGCGAGCCTGCCGGCCCGAGTCCGACCACGGCGACGTCGATCATCGAAAAATCGTAGACAGGCCCCGGAGAAATCCCTTGCGCTCCCCGGGACCTACGCCCTTATCCGGTCCCGTCACGAACCTCAGGCAGTGACACGGAACGATAGCGCGTCGATGCCGCCAGCCGATGACGAGGCTGCCGTCGAAGCCTTTCGCGACGCTCTGGAATCAGTCGAGCGTCCGGTGGTCAGCGCGACAGACGTCGCCGGCGCTCTCGGCTGCTCGCAATCTGAAGCCGCGGAGTTGCTCGACGGGCTCTCGGACCGCGACGCAGTGCGAAAGCTCTCCGTCAAGGGTGATCCAGTGGTGTACTTCGCGGAGCAGTGGGCCGATTCGACCACGCGGGAGCGGGTGATCCCGTTTCCGGACCGCCACGAAATCGTGGTCGATCAGCCGGCGCAGTTCACGCGGGCCCAGCTCTCGCAGTTCGCCCGGTTGGCAGATACGAACGGACAGGCCGGCTATCGCTACGAAATCCGGCGGGAGGACGTCTGGGCGGCGCCGCAGGATTCCTTCGATTCCCTCCGCGCGACCGTTCGAGACGTGCTCGGCGGGCGCCAGCCGGACCTCGAAGAGTGGATCGAGTCGCAGTGGAAGCGGGCCCGTCAGTTCGCGCTGCGTACCCACGAGGAGGGGTACACCGTCCTCGAGGCGGCGAGTGACTCACTCATGGGCAACGTCGCCCGCGAGGAACTGGGTGACGAACACCTGCATGGGCCGATCGACGACGCGACGAGTTGGGTGGTCGAGGGAGCCGAAGCAGAAATTAAACGCGTGCTTTACGATGCGGGGTATCCGGTTCGTGACGAGCGGGACCTCGACGAGGGCGACGAGCTTCCCGTCTCGCTCGCCGTCGAACTCCGGGACTATCAACAGAACTGGCTCGACCGATTCATGGAGGCCGGCTCGGGGGTCCTGGTCGGTCCGGCCGGGAGCGGAAAGACCATCGCCGCGATCGGCATCCTCGGGGCCCTCGAATCCGAGACGCTGATTCTGGTCCCGACCCGAGAGCTCGCGGGACAGTGGCGTGAAGAGCTCTTGCGAACGACGGACCTCACACCGGAGCAGATCGGGGAGTTTCACGGCGGGCAGAAGGAGGTTCGGCCGGTCACGATCGCGACATACCAGATCGCCAGTATGGACCGACATCGTGGGCTCTTCGACAGCCGCCGCTGGGGGTTGATCGTCTACGACGAGGCCCACCGGGTGCCAGCCCCAGTTCATCGCTCGACGGCGGACCTGCAGGGACGGCATCGGCTGGGGCTCACTGCCTCGCCACTGCGGGAGGACGAACTCGAGCGGGACATCTACACCCTCATCGGCCCACCGATCGGCACGGACTGGGACGCGCTTTTCGACGCCGGGTACGTCGAACAGCCGAGCGTCGAGATCAGGTACGTCCCCTGGCCGGACGAGGGGGTCCGGAACGAGTATGCCGCGGTGTCGAGCCATCAGAAGCTCCAGGTGGCTGCGACCAATCCAGCGAAAATCGACGCCACGCGAGACGTTCTCGCGGAGTGGCCGGAGGCCCAATCTCTGGTTTTCGTCGAGTACCTGGATCAGGGCGAGGAGCTCGCAAGGGCGATCGATGCCCCGTTTATCAGCGGTGAAACGCCCCACGCAGAGCGGGCCCGCTTATTCCAGGCCTTCCGCCGCGGGGACGAGCAAACCCTTGTCGTCTCCAGGGTTGGCGACGAAGGCATCGACCTGCCGGATGCCGAACTCGCCGTGATAGCCTCCGGCCTGGGTGGCTCCCGGCGTCAGGGGACCCAGCGGGCGGGTCGGTTGATGCGCCCCTCGGGAGACGCGACCGTCGTAGTGCTTGCGACGGAGGGCTCCAGGGAGTCGGACTTCGCGCTCCAGCAGATGCATCACCTCTCGAGTAAAGGTGTGACCGTCACGGAACGCTCACTGTCCGAGTGAGCCGCCTAGATATCAGCGTACGGTCCTTTTTTGGCTGCGGTCAGCCGGTCGACCTGATCCTGCGCCAGGGAGATCCTGGCCGCCCCGAGGTTCTCCGCTAACTGCTCGGTCGTCCGCGCCCCCAGGATCGGGGCCGTGATGCCGTCCCGATGCATGAGCCAGGCCAATGCGGTCTGTGCCGGCGTCGCGCCGACTTCCTCGGCGACGGCGTCGAGTTCGTCGTGCGCGAGGAAGTTCTCCGGGGTGAGATACGACTCCTCGAAGTGAGTGGCTTCAGCGGCCCGGGATTCCTCGTCTGTGAGGCCGTCCTCCCGGTCGTACTTCCCGGTGAGAAAGCCCTGTCCGAGGGGGCTCCAGGGGCAGACAGCGAGCCCGTCGTGGCGGGCCATTTCCAGGTAATCGCCTTCGATCTCCCGGTCGACGAGGTTGTACCGCGGCTGGAGGACCGTAAACGGTTCCCAACCGTTCTCGTGGGCGATGTCGTTCGCCCGAGTGACTTTCCAGGCGTTTGGCCGCAGCGTGGAGGCTCCCAGGTAATCCACTTTACCCGACTCCACGAGTTGATTGAGCGTTTTCATCATCTCGCGGGCCGAAGTCGCGTCGTCCCAGCGATGGATGTAGAGGACGTCGATGTAGTCGGTGCCCAGTCGATCGAGAATCTCGTCGATGCGGTGCCGAATGTTCTTTCGATTCGTTCCACGGCTGTTGGGGTCGCCGTCACGGATCTGCCAGTAAATCTTCGAGGCGATGGTGTAGCGCTCCCGCTCGCGGTCTTCGAGCCAGTTGCCGATCCAGTCTTCGGCGAGGCCGCCACCGTAAATGTCGGCCGTGTCGATGAAGCGACCGCCCGCGGCGTCGTACGCGTCGAGGAGTTCGTAGCCACGGTCCTCGTCGATTTCGAGGTGGCCCTCGGCGGTTTCCTTGCCAAAGCGCCAGGTGCCAAACTGGAGTTCGCTCGTCTGTATGCCAGTGTCCCCGAGTTGGACGTAATCGAGGTCGATATCGGCTGGAGCAGTCATGTCTGTATCGAGGGGCCAAACGACGAAAAAGGTTGAGACTTCTCACACTGCCGGCAGGTTCTCAGTACTGACTCACGAGCCGGGACACCCACCCGACCACTCCACGGTCCCGTCGGTAACCTTCTCGGGGATGGTAATCCGAACTGGGTCGTCGTAATTGCTGAACTGCGTGTCCATTGACACGGTCGCTGTGACGCCGTCCTGGCGGACTTCGAAGGACATCGATCCACGAAGGGGTCGATCCGTTTCGTTGTCGAGGACCAACCGGACCGTCACGTTCTCAATTTTCGAGCCGCCGACCACCGATCGTGTTCCCTCTTCACGGTATTTCTGGAGGGCTTCACTCGTGGGTTCCCCGACCAGAGCGACGGCGTTCTCCCCGGCGAGACGGTCTGTCTGCTCCACCCTGAGGTCTCCCGACTGCAACAGTTCTGCATGTCGACTGAGTGTCGTTTGCTGAATCCACGGACCCTCCGCTCCCACGGTTTCGTTGGCCCACCCCCACGGGCTCTCACATTCCCTGTAGATCGTCCGATTATCCCGATACACCGTCCGGTTCTCGCCGGCCATCGAAAGTGTCGTTTTCGAGCGTTTTTGCGTGGCGTTGACGACGCCGACGATCGTCGCTTCGCGACTGAGCTGCTCGCCATCAGCCACGGCCGTCGCGCGGAGATCTGTTCGAACCTGGTAGGTGCTGGTGTCCTGGATCGAGGAATTGAGTGCTGCGAGCTTCCTTTCGGCGCTGTCGCTCCGGTCGGGCGCGCCACCGGTTCCGAGACAGCCGGCACCGATGACGAGGAGGACGAGCGCGAACCCCACCAGGGACACGCGGCGCATAGAGCTTCTTTGTCCAGTCTTCGCCTATAAAATTACGGAGCTTCAAACGGCCATCGAAGCGTTTGCCGGGCAGTTTCATGGGAGTCAATTTGCAGACCAAACCTGTCAATGCCAGAACTAGCCGACCGAATACCCCACAACGGAGATCCGCGGTAAGAGCCTGGACAGGAGACGTCTCCGAGGCCGTTTCAGCCGACCACCGAGCTTCGCTTTGCCAAGCTAACCGTCCCGTCGTTGTCGATCGCCAACTCGACATCCTCCGTGAGGGTATTTCCTTGCAAAACCGGGTCGAGAGTCGAGACGAGTTCCTCGTGGAGTCGGCTCTCGCTCGTCCCGAGTTTGATGCCGGCCAAATCACCTGCCGATCGAAGTTCACGAACCACGTCGAGCACTTCCATTCCAGCCTCGGCCTGCACCCTAACCTCAGACCTGATCGATTGGGCGATCCGGACGGTCCGGTAGGCCCGCTGGATATTCTCGAGGGCGTTCGCCTCGAGTTGCCTGACTCCCTCGACTGACGTATCGAGTGCCGCCGCGATTTCTTCGGCGGCATCGCCCGCTTCGCGCCGCTTGAGCACAGCCACCTGGCGCGTTGAGAGTAGCGTCCCGTCGACGTCCTGTGGGACCTCGACCATACGTTGTAGTGGCGCGTCGAGCCCAATGTATTTTTGGGGCTTGTAATCATTGCACAGTATTCTCTGCCACTCGGACATCAGGAACCCCCCATAAATGGGGATGTATTCACACCCGCCAGAATGCCTAAACGTGTCACGCACCAAAAAATTCCATGGCAAGCCGCAGACAATTCCTCAAGGGAATCGGCGCCGGAGCAGCACTCGTTCCGATCGCCGGTTGTTCTGGTGGTGACTCGGAACCGGAGCCAACGACGACAACCGAAACTGGACCCACTACTGTCGCCGTCGGGCCCGAAAAGCGACTTCGATACGAACCCGAAACGGTCGAAATCAGCGTCGGTGAAACCGTCGAATGGGAGTTCGAAAGCGCCGGACACAACGTTACCAGCAAACCCGGCGCATCTCCGAAATGCAAGAACCCAGAGGGCGCAGAGCCCTTTGCATCCTACGAGGGCGATAGACACTTCGCAGTGAACGAGGTTGATACGACGTTCTCTCACACCTTCGACGTGGCCGGCGAGTACGTCTACGTCTGTACGCCCCACGCCGGCCAGGGAATGGTTGGCACCGTTATTGTAAACGAATAAATAGGTTTATCGATGGAATAGGTTCTCTTTGTCTGTAGGAAACTAACAACCCAATATATTGTGGATTATATGAAAAACTCTTAAATGTCAGGACGTGGTATATGATACCGTACCATGAGCCGCGGTGACAAATCTCACTCGAATCGAGAGGCACCAACATCGAGTCGGGACAAATATTTGAAGCGGCGAAAATTCCTCCAGGCGGCAGGTGGCGTCTCGGTCGCAGGCCTGCTCGCCGGGTGTGCGGGGAACGGAGACGGCAATGGAACGACCACCCAACCCCCGACAACCGAACCCACCACCGAACCGACACCGACGACAGAAGAACCACCTGACGAACCGAGCCTCGAGGAGCGATTTCCTGGGCTCAGAATTCTCTCACCCGAGCCCGAGAACGCCGAGGCGGCCTCCCACTCGACGTACACCAACATGATCACCCAGGCCGAGGAGTTCTACATCCGCAATCACTACCCGACCCCAGAGATCGACGAGTCCGAGTGGACGGTCACACTTGACGGGCTCGTCGAAAGCGACGTAGAGCTCTCGATGGAGGAACTCAAAACCGAGTTCCCGACCGAAACGGTGTTCCACACGATGCAGTGTTCGGGAAACGGGCGCTCGTATTTCGACCCACAGGTGGGCGGTAATCAGTGGTCGTTCGGGGCGGTTGGCAATGCTGAATGGACTGGTGTGCCGATAAGTGCCGTCCTCGAAGCCTACGGGGCTGAAACCGGCGACGACAAATGGCTCACCGTCATGGGCGGGGAAGCGCCGGACGGCCAGGACATCTTCACCCGGTCGATTCCCATGGCGAAGGTCATGGAAGACGGTATGTTGGCCTTCGAGATGAACGGGCGACCGATCCCGCCCGAGCATGGCTTCCCGGTCCGACTGGTCGTTCCCGGCTGGTACGGTAACAACAACGTGAAGTGGGTCTCCCGAATGCACGTGATGGACATGATGGTCTACCCGAACGAGACCTGGGAGCCCGAAGGGGGGCGGCTGTACACCCATTGGCAGCAGTACTCCTACCGGATCTTCGGCAACGACGTCGAGGGGCCAAACTTCCTCGAGGAGATCGCGGAATTCGACACCCAGGCGCAGATGGACGGCGACGAGGTCGCTCACCCGTACCTCTACGACCAGCTCGTCAAGTCAATCGTCGGCTACCCGACGGACGGGGCTACGGTCAGCCACGGCGTCGATGGGTCGATCGAGATCATCGGTGTCGCGTGGGCCGGCGACGATGCCCTCGACACCGTCGAAGTCTCGACCGACGGCGGGGAGACCTGGAACGAAGCGGAGTTCATGCGTCCGGATATCGGGCCGTATTCCTGGCGGCTCTTCAGGTACGTGTGGGATCCCGACTCCGGGGACTACACCGTGGTATCCAGAGCGACGGACGAGAACGGCTACACGCAACCGGCGACCATCTCGGAGCAAGACGCCGACGCGGCGAACCAAGCCCGCATCATGAACGACGAGTATCCCTGGAACCAGAAAGGGTACGGAAACAACGCCTACATGCCACACGGCGTCGACGTGACTGTCATGTAGGTCCGACCCACGGATTCTATTTCGCCCTCATTCCGGGCAGAATTTTCACTTCACTTCGATTACCTGAATGTCGAATTCCAACCGCTCACCGGCGAGTTCGTGATTGAAATCGACAGTGACGCTGTCCTCGTCGACCGAGGTGATCCAGCCCGATTGGCCAGTATCAGAGGTCACCAATTCCCCTTCGCTTGCTGTAGTGTCGCTCCGGGCTTCGATTTCATCCCGCGGGAAGGTTACGACCGAGTCGTCCTCGTGATGCCCGTATCCCTCCTCTGGAGGGATTTCGACTGTCTTGTGCTCCCCCTGCTCCATCTCAGCGACCGCCTCGTCGAGCCCCTGAAGGACCTCCCCGGCGCCGACTTCGAAAGAGACCGGTTGGTAATCGCGGTGGCCCTCGTAGACCCCACTTTCCAGGGCCACGTCGACGTCCGTGGTATCCACTATTTCGCCGGCGTCCGATCCCTCCACCATCCGGGCGGTGTAATGGATTACCGCGGTCTGTCCAGGCTTGACCATGCGAGAAATCACCGCTGCTCCTCATTGAGTATTGGGATCGTGGTGCAATCAGCCAGTGACTGAACCGGGAAAGAGGACACAGAAGGTAGTATCTGATACGGTAGCTACTCGTGGACGATAAATCCCCAAAATGAGACGCCGCGGTTAGAGCCTGGACAGGAGACGTTGTCCCCGACCTTTTCGGCCCTCGACGGAACGAACCTGGATTGTCTCCGGGTCCGTTCAGCACTGGCATTCCCCGGTGTTCAACCGGGTTCCCGTTCGTTGAACGGACGGGTGTGGCCGGCAAACGACCGTGCCTCGTGCCGATCAGACGGATAGACCGTCTTCACCGTCGATGTTCCCGAAGCCCGCTTACGCGTGCTCCGGTACTCTGGCCTTCTTCTCGGGCCGCCATGGCGGCCCAAACGCGGGCCGGTGCGGTTCTCCTTCGCGACCTGTGACCTCGCCGCCCTGTGAGAGGCGATTTGGTTGTGGCCGCTCCCCGGTGCCGTCTCGAGTGTTCGATCCGGCGCGTGGGTGTCCAGTGTGCCCCCGTGGCGTCCTTGGGGGAAGTGAACGTATGACACGTACCCTCTTGAACATTTTCGTCCCTCACTGACCTGTTCACGGGCTGTGCCACGCCTTCGAGGGCCTGCAAGTGTCCTACCGTGAGGTTTCTGCTGCCCACTCCAAGCACCTATCAGTGACGGAGACGTTTCCGCCTCACTGATCGATGGTGCCACCATCGAGGAAATGCCCTACTTTGTCCCTCGTCTGGTCCGAGCGTTTGAGCAGTTCGACGATGCGCTCCTCGCCCTCGCGGCGGTCCGCTTTGACTTCTATCGAGAGCCCCTGTTCTTCGAAGTGGGACAGGAGTTCCGCGATGGCGTCGGGACTCCCGCGGATCGTGTGTGACTCCCCGACTGGTTCGTCGTCACGGACCGCCTCGATGGTCTCAACCATCGGTTCGAGGATCGCCTCGCCCAGGTCGTGGGCTCGCTCGCGGAGTTCGGCCTCACTGTCTTCGAATTCGACGGCCTGGAACCCCTCGCGGATCAAGCGGGAGAACAGGAAGTCCTGCCCGTAATCGAAGGGCAAGGAGAAGGCCATCGCGAGGTCCGAAGCGTGCTGATAACTGGTCGTGTACTTGAGCAGGTCCCGGCCGTCCAGTGACTGCATGACGACCCCCTCACGTTGCTCGGCGTCCAGATTCCGAATCGTCTCCTTAATGACCTCGACTGCGGCGTCCGGGGACTCGATATCGAACAGTTCTGGCTGCTGAAAGCCATATCG
>Ga0207714_1000157_pt1 | contig 44305 bp, 43 predicted proteins | sample PonA232FremontCA_2_FD_187270 | JGI IMG/M metagenome (GOLD analysis project Ga0207714, IMG submission 187270) | Marine sediment microbial community from Fremont, CA, USA - Pond A23 Sediment 2 (SPAdes) | ecosystem: Environmental > Aquatic > Marine > Unclassified | place: USA: Fremont, California... | reverse complement strand
GATCCTCATCGAAGCCGGCGTATGCACTCCCGTGAGTGTACGCCCGGAGTGCCGCGCCGACGGGTAGCGCCTGTGCCGTCGTTGGGGCTGTCACCACCTGTTCAATCCCGTACAGTGGATCCAGTGGCATGCCGTCGCTTCCGAACGCCAGCGGCACGCCGGCGGCATCCAGCTGTCCGATCCGGTCGGCCTGCGTGGCGCGTTCGGACCCTAGTGCCTGTGCATAGAGCCCGTCTGCTCCCGCCCACCGCAGGAAATTCGGCTGAACGGACGCGATTACTCCGGCGGTCGCCATACGCTCAATCGCCTCGTCGGTGGCGAATTCAGCGTGTTCGATCCGGTGTCGTTCTCCCTCAGCCGCAGCGAGCGTGTCGACGATTTCTGTTACAGCGGCATCGCCGATCGCGTGTACAGCGACCTGAAAGCCGGCATCGACTGCCGCGTTGACGCGTGTCTCGACGGCTGCGGGATCGTGTACCCACTCGCCACGATGTGTTGTGTCGGCGTACGGTTCCTCAAATCGGGCCGTTCGAGCCCCGACCGATCCGTCGGCCAGCAGCTTGATCGCTCCGACGGTGACCCGATCGCTCCCGTGGTTTGTCCGGACTCCGACCTCGCGTAGGGCCTCAAGAAAGTCGACCCAGTAATCCAGTCGCACTCGGATTGGCAGATCGCCCGCCTGCGCCCGCTCGCGATAGACGCGGGCGACCGTGGCTGAACGCGTCTTCTCGTGGACCCCTGTGATCCCCCGTGCGACGGCGTAATCGATGGCCGTCTTGAGTATGGCGGCCGTTCCGGATTCACCAGGCGCCACCGCCTCGCGAATTATTCCAACCGCATCCTCAACGACCGCCCCTGGTGGCGTCTCCGGCGGTTCGACGTACTGCTCGGATGCATGCTCGCGACAGTATGCCAGTGCCGTCCGGTTGCACACGGCGCGGTGTTGATCGACCCGAATTGCGGCAACCGGCTGATCCCGGTCAATCGCGTCGAGATCCGCCTGTGTGAGTGTACCGTCGGACCACCCGCTGTCGTCGTATCCAACGCCAAGGATCCAGTCATCCTCGGTGGTGTCGGCGTATGCGGCCAGTTGATCGAGGGCGGCTGTGCGTGACTCGGCCGATGTCAGGTCAGCGTTCGTGAGTCGTTCGCCGGTGTGACGCAGGTGCGTGTGCGCATCGATAAATCCCGGGAGTACCACCCGATCGTCGAGATCGATCACCCGGGTGTCGATGCCGTCGAGAAACCGAAGATCGTACGCCGAGCCGATCCGTACGATCCGCCCGTCGCGCACCGCGACTGCCTCCGCATCCGGAGTCTCGGCCGCTGCAAGCGACGCCGATGTCAGTGTGTGGACGCGTGCGTTCGTGAGGATGAGGTCCGCCGCCGCGGTCATAGTCGGTGTGGTGGGTGCGAGGCCAAAACGCTTCGCGATACCGGCTTGTCACACCCCGAAACGACAACGCTCAAGCGCACACCGCCGCATCTTCTGCTTATGGGTGACGTCGCCGATCTTGTCGACCGGGTCCGTGCTGGAGAGCTCCGGCTCCACGAACTTGCGGAACACGTCGATCACGACACGGCAACGGCCGTTCGTCGCCGCGTGATTGCGGCCGAAACCGGGGCCGATCTCTCGACGATTGGCGAGTATGGCTTTAACGCGGACGCGGCCGAGGCCAACATCGAAAACGCGCTCGGTGCGACCCAGCTCCCGCTTGGTGTCGCTGGACCGTTGCCCGTTAACGGCGGCGCGGCCACCGGAGAGTACTATCTCCCGCTGGCAACCACCGAAGGGGCGCTGGTCGCCTCGGTCAACCGTGGGTGTAGCGCGCTCCGCACCGCGGGTGGAGTCGATGCCCGGGTGATTGACGCCGGCATGACCCGTGCCCCTGTGTTTCGGGTGGAGGGTGTCGTCGAGGCACAACAGGTCGTTGACTGGGTCGATGACAATCTCGAAGCACTGCGCGAGGCGGCCGAGTCGACGACCAACCATGGGGAACTGCTTGAGGTTGATCCGTATGTCGTCGGTGATTCCGTATACCTCCGGTTCGTCTACGACACCAAGGATGCGATGGGGATGAATATGGCCACTATCGCCACTGCGGCCGCCTGTGATGTCGTTGAGGCTGAAACCCCAGCATCACTCGTCGCCGTCTCCGGCAATCTCTGTTCGGATAAGAAGCCGGCAGCGATCAACGCGATTGAGGGGCGAGGTCGCACCGTTGCGGCCGATGTCCTACTCCCGACGGAGCTTGTCACTGAGACCTTCGAGACGACACCAGCGGCGATGGTCGAGGCCAACACCCGCAAGAACCTCATCGGGTCAGCAAAGGCCGGCTCACTCGGATTTAATGCACATGCCGCAAACGTCGTCGCGGCGATGTATCTCGCAACCGGCCAGGACGAAGCCCAGGTCGTCGAGGGGGCCAACGCCATCACGAGCCTTGAGCGCCGCGATGAGGGACTCTACGCGAGTGTCACGCTCGCGAGTCTCGAAGTTGGAACCGTTGGTGGGGGCACTGGACTCCCAACCCAGCAAGAGGCACTCGATATCCTCGGCCTGTCCGGTGGGGGGTCACCGCCAGGAACCAACGCCGACGCGCTTGCGGAGGTCATCGCCAGTGCGGCCCTCGCCGGCGAACTCTCGTTGCTCGCAGCGCTGGCCTCCCGACACCTCTCTGGAGCACACGAGGATCTCGGCCGATGACACGGAGCAAGCGGAAACCCACCCTTCGGGGGCGAGAGGAGATCAACTCATAGGAGCCGGTAGTGTCCGTCCTGGCACAGCACCTCACCGGTCCGCTGGAGCTTCGCTAAGGCATCGCGGACGTATTCGGGGGAAACCCCCCGCTCATCGGCGTATGCAATCACCTCTATCTCCGTCGGCTGATCAAGCGTTTTGAGTGCCGATCGCACCGTCTCCTGCTTGCTCTGCCCCCCGCCGGTCCCCTGCGTGGCGCGTTCGCCCGCTGCCGCCGTAGCATCCTGATCAACCCCCTGTGCGGTCAGGTAGGTCGCATCATCAACCCCGGCCTCGTCTAGCCGAGATTCTAGCTCATCGTATGCGTCGACGGCTGCGAAGGCCTCACCCTCCTCCTGACGGTTGGCAAGCATCGAGGCCCGGAGCTCTCGGGCTTCGGCTTCGTCATCGGTCTCGACGAAGCGTTTGAGTTGGTCAACACGGTGTCGCGTCCCACACCGCGGACAGGTAACCGTCTCGGGGTCGGGATCGATCACCCAGAGGGCCGAACAGTCGCTACAGCCGACGACCGTGTACATACCGGTTGGTTCGTCGCGCCCTGGCTTGAGCGTTCGGCCTGAAGCGTCAAAGCAGGTACAGCTGCGTCGTCCAGAACTCCCGGAAGGCCTCCTCAAGGGCCGCTTCCGGTGCCCCGGTCGCATCGACCGTATCGGTCACGTCTGCGGTCACCTCAAGCGCATCCAAGGCGGTCTGCTCACCGACGAGATACAGCCGGTCAGTCGTCCGATCGGCTAAGATGTTTCGACACTCTTTGAGGTGTGCTTCGATCTGCTCGTCGCGCCGTCGCTCATACCGGGCCTGCGAGAAGCCGCCCTTCGAGTGTTCGCCCATCACGTCTGAGCTGAATCCGTGGTAGTCGACGCGTTCGCTTCCACGGTAGGTTCCCATAGCAAACAGATCCGATCGCACGAGTGCGAGGGTGAACTCACCGGTCGGAAGAAACCACGACCGCCTGAGTCGCGGTTGTTCTCCCCACTCGCTGAAGGACTCTGGCATGACCGGTGGCGAGAGCGCGACACGCAGAATACGACGGTCGTCGGTGATGGCCACACAGGGAGCCGCCCGTCCGACTAAAGCCGCTTGGTCCCCGAAGGCATCCATGACCGCCGGTCCGGCCGCCGTATCGACCGCGGCGGTGAACACGCCCTCTGGTGGGGCCTCGTAACTCGTGAGTCGGTCAAGGACGGTCTCCGTTGCCCTCCCCCGCACCTGATCGGTCGCCCGGTACGAGACCTCCGTTTCGTCCGACGATTGCCGGTCGAGTTCCCCTTCGAGCTGGGCGATCCGATCCTCAAGGCGGTTGCGCTCTTCTTGGACCTCCTGGCGCTTCCGGATCGCCTCGCGGCGCTCGCGATCGGCAGTCTCGGCCCGCTCTTCGAGCCGTTCGGTCTCCGCGCGAAGCTCATCAAGTTCGGCTTCAAGCGCCGCGATCCGGTCTTTGAGTTCCGCTCGGCCGAGCAGTTCGTCGAACATCGTATCTCACTCGTCGTCGGTCGGCTGGGTGAGTGTGATCGGGGTGACGTCAATGATCCGCTCGTCGGCTTCGAGTCGATCGATCACGTCTTCGGGAACCGGGTCATCAAGTGTGTAGACCGTCATCGCCTCGCCGCCGACGGCCTCACGAGCGTTGAACATCCCTGCGATATTGATATCGTGCTCGCCGAGGACCGTCCCGACGTGACCGATCACGCCCGGGACGTCCTCATTGTCGACCACGAGCATCCGGCCATAGGGAATCGCGTCAACGCGGAAGTCGTCGATCCGAACGATCCGTGGTGTCTCGTCGGCAAAGAGCGTTCCATCCACGCTGACGGCCCCTTCGTCATCGCTGATGCTCACCCGGACGAAACTCTGGAAATCCTCGGCCTGTCGGGTGCGAGACTCGGTGATCTCCACACCACGGTCCTCGGCGACACTCCGGGCGTTGACCGGGTTGACATTCCACCCGAGTGGCTCAAGCACGCCCTGGAGGGCCGCTGCCGTGACCAACTCGAGGTCCTCGTCAACGATCTCGCCGCCGTAGGTGACCTCAACAGCGGCGACCCGCCCCTCGAAGAGCTGGGTCGCGATCCGACCGGCCGTCTCGGCGACATCGATATACGGCCGGATCCGGTCGAAGGTGCTCTCGTCAACCGACGGAGCGTTAAGCGCAGTCGTTACTGGCCGGCCTTCGAGGCCAGCAATCACCTGCCGGGCTGTCAGCGTCGCAACGTCCTCCTGGGCAGCCGCGGTACTGGCGCCGAGGTGTGGGGTCGTGACGACGGCATCCACGTCCAATAGCGGGTGATCCTCCGGCAGCGGCTCGGTCGCATACACATCGAGTGCCGCCCCCTCAAGCGTGCCGTCGTCGACGGCTGCCGCCAGTGCTTCCTCGTCGACGATGCCGCCACGGGCGCAGTTCAGGAGGTAACCCCCCTCGAGTCGCTCAAGTTCCGCGGCGCCGATGAGTCCCTCTGTCTCCGGGGTGAGCGGCGTATGGATCGTCGCGACATCGGCCCGATCAAGACAGGCTTCGAGCTCGTCGACCAGTTCGGCGCCGATCGCCTCCGCGCGCTCCTCTGGGATGTAGGGATCATACGCAACGACATCCATCCCGAGTCCGTCGCACTTGCTGGCGACCTGGCGGCCGACTCGACCCAGCCCGACGACGCCCAGTGTTCGGCCGTTGACCTCCGTTCCGAGGTAGTCGCTCTTTGCCCACTCGCCGTCCTTGAGCCGTCCGTGGGCCTGTGGAATCGATCGGAAGGTCGCAAAGAGCATCCCGATGGTATGCTCGGCGGTCGCCCGGACGTTCGGATCGGGCGCGTTTGCGACGATTACCCCGTGGTCGGTCGCGGCCTCGATGTCGATGTTGTCGACCCCGATGCCTGCCCGTCCAACGATAAGAAGATCCTCGGCGGCCTCAAAGACCGCCTCGCCAACGTCCGTCCCCGAGCGCACGATCAGCGCGTTGGCGTCGGAGACGGCCTCAAGGAGGTCGTCGCCCGACAGTTCGTACCCCGTCTCGACGGTGTACCCGGCGTCGCGAAGCCGATCAATCCCGGCGTCCGCGATCGGATCCGTAATCAGGACTTTCACACAAGTATCTTGCCGCTGGATCGGCGTTAACCGTTCTGATTTTGCCCAGACGACAACTTGAACGGCGAGTGGGCAGTACACCAATCCAATGGCGATGGATATCGAGTCGGTGCCGCATCTGCCGGCGGGGGCTGTCGACCACCTCGTGGACGCCGGGATCGAATCGCTGTATCCGCCACAGGAGGCGGCCGTTGAGGCGGGAGTCACAGAGGGTAGTAACCTCGTTGCGAGTGTTCCGACTGCTAGTGGCAAAACACTGATTGCGAAACTCGCGATGCTGGCGGCGATTGAGCGCGGTGGTCGGGCCCTTTATATCGTCCCGTTGCGCGCGCTGGCCAGCGAGAAACGCGAGGATTTTGCCTCCTTTGAGGCCCTCGATATTGAGGTCGGTGTCGCCACCGGCAACTACGAGGGGCGTGGCGAGTGGCTTGCCGATGCCGATGTAATCGTTGCGACCAGCGAGAAGGTCGATTCGCTGATCCGTAACGGTGCGTCCTGGATTGAGGATCTCGCCTGCGTCGTCGCCGACGAAGTCCACCTGATCGATGACGCCACGCGTGGCCCAACGCTTGAGGTCACACTCGCGAAACTCCGTCGACTGAACACCGCAGTACAGGTGGTGGCGCTTTCGGCGACGGTCGCAAACGGTGAGACACTCGCCGAATGGCTTGACGCCGAACTCATCGACACCGACTGGCGACCCATCGACCTCCGGCGTGGGGTCCATTACGGCAACGCGATCACCTTTGCTGACGGCGAGCAAACCGAACTCCCAGTCGGCCCCAGCCAGAGCCAGACGGCGGCCATCGCTCGTGACACACTTGAGGACGGGGGATCGACGCTCGTGTTCGTTAACTCCCGACGGAATGCTGAGTCCGCTGCCGACCGGCTGGGGGGCGCGATCGACTCGGCGCTTGCCCCCGACGATCGACGAGCGCTGGCAACGCTCGCAGAGGACGTCCGTGCGGTCAGCGACACCGACACCAGCGACGATCTTGCAGCGTGTGTCGCTTCGGGAACGGCGTTTCACCACGCTGGGCTCGAATCCGAACATCGATCACTCATCGAGGACGCGTTCCGCGATCGACTGCTCAAGGTCGTCGTCGCAACCCCGACCCTCGCGGCCGGCGTGAACACGCCGAGCCGGCGCGTTGTCGTCCGTGACTGGCAGCGCTATGATGGCACCGCCGGCGGGATGCGTCCGCTCCCTGTGCTTGAGGTCCACCAGATGATGGGCCGGGCGGGCCGTCCGGGGCGAGACCCCTACGGCGAGGCGCTGTTGCTCGCTGACAGCCATGATGAACAAGAGGAGCTATTCGACCGGTATCTCTATGCGAATCCCGAGCCGGTCGAATCGAAGCTTGCGGCCGAACCGGCACTCCGCACGCACGTTCTGGCGGCTGTTGCGACGGGCTTTACCCGAAGTCGCGATGGCCTGCGTGAGTTCTTCGGCGAGACGCTGTACGCTAGCCAGACCACCGAAGCGGGCCGGCTTGAGCGCGTACTTGATGAGGTGTTGTGGTATCTCGAAGCCAACGCCTTCATCGAACGGACTGACGACGCCATCGAGGCAACCGCGCTTGGCCACACCGTCTCGCGACTGTACGTCGATCCGATGAGCGCGGCCGAGATTGTGGATGGACTGCGCACCCTTGGCGATGACTCCCCGAGTGCGTTCGGGCTGTATCACCTGATCGCCCGCACGCCGGATCTCTACGAACTGTATCTCCGGTCGGGCGATGACGAGACCTACACTGAAGTGCACTACGAACGTCAGGACGAGTTTCTCGGCAGTGCGCCGAGTGAGTTTGATGATACCGCCTTTGAGGACTGGCTCGCAGCGGTGAAGACCGCTAAACTGCTTGAGGACTGGGCACGCGAGTGTGATGAGGACACCATTACTGACCGCTACCAGATCGGTCCGGGCGATATCCGATCGAAGGTTGACGCCGCCGAGTGGCTTCTCGGTGCCGCCGAGGATCTCGCGGCCGAACTCGATCTCGCGGCAGTAACGTCAATCCGGACGGCCCGCCGTCGTGTCCAACATGGCGTCAACAACGAACTACTTGAACTCGTCAGCGTCGAAGGGGTCGGCCGGAAACGTGCCCGGCGGTTGTACGAGGCCGGCATTGAGACCCCAAGTGATCTCCGAACGGCCGATAAGGACGTGATCCTCGAAGCCCTCCGCGGACGCGAGGGCACGGCCGAGCGAATCCTTGAGGCGGCCGGTCGCGATGACCCTGGCATGGAGGCAATCGACACGACCGCCACGGATCTTGACCACGATGATCAAGAGGAGTCCGCCGGCCAGGCGAGTCTCGGTGATTTCCCCTGACAGCGCCGAATCGACAGGTGGATGACTGACGGCCCGCTTGGATCGTCCACATTGCTATGGCCAACCTGATTGAGGCCGAGGTCGACGCGACGGAGCTCCAGGCCGTCCTTGACGCGTTCGACCGCATCGGTACGGCCCACGACTGTACGGTCCAGGCCGTCGACGCTCGATACGTGGCCGGTCGCGAACACGTTCAGACGGCCGTTGATCACGCTACGCGAGCACTCGCCCGTGGCAATGCCATCGCTCATGATCCCGGTGTCGAGCTCCTCCTGTATCTTGCCGGCACGCGACAGATCGAACGGGCAATGGAGATCGGACTTGACGCCCGGAAAATGCCGGCGGTCATCGTTGTCGCTTCCGCCGGCCCTGCCGCCGATATTGCGGGGGCCACACAGTCGGTTCGCGACCTCCCCACGGTGACTCCAACGGCGATTGATGTCGGCGACCCAGAGCAACTCATGGCGTGGTTCGATATCGATGATGCTGAACGCGCGGCAACCGACGCCGACCTCGAAACGCTCGTCTGTGAACGGGTTGCGCTTCTGGCAATCGAGTCCTGAGAGCTTCGGCAGGCACTAGTGGAGTGCTCCAAAGCCCCTGTATGCGCATCAGCGTCATCGGCGGAAGCACCGTCTCGACGGATACCTACGAGCAGGCTCGAGCTGTTGGTCAACACCTCGGCGAGCGTGGTCACACAGTGGTCTGTGGCGGCCTCGGCGGCGTCATGGAGGCCGTCTGTCGTGGCGCAACCGACGCCGGTGGACGGACGATCGGCATCCTTCCGTCGGCAGATTCCACCGACGCCAACGCATACGTGGATATTCCGATTGCGACCGGCCTCGGTGACGCCCGAAACGCGCTTGTGGCGTACAACGGCGCTGGCGTGATCGCTATCGACGGTGCCTACGGAACACTCTCGGAGATCGCACTGAGTTTGAACGCCGACCGGCCGGTCGTCGGACTTGACACCCACGCGGTTGAAGGCGTGAAGGCGGTTGACACTCCGCTGGCGGCGGTCGACGCAATTGAGACGGCCGTCGATCACGATGATGACGACGCTCACTCACCGTTGTCACCCGACGGCCGGTAATGGACTCTGAGGTGACGGAGCCTGCAAGAGTTAAACCGTCGCAGGCCGTGTAATTGGGTACATGGGATATGAGTATCCCGGGGACGCCCACCAGCGGTTAGTGGCGTCCTACGCCGACGACAAGGAGCCGTTCCCGACCGATCCCGACATGGACTTTCCCCACCGGGGTCACCTGCGGGACGAAGCGACCCTCCTTCGGAAGCTACTATTTCCCCGCTGTTGGAGTGGCGGTGACCTCCTCGGTGACGCCGATGCGGTTCACGAGCAACTCGAAGCGTTTGGCGAGTACTGTTATCGCGGGATCGATCCGTACACCGACACCGATCCGACCGGGATCGTTGATGAACTCCTTGACCGGCTACCGGCTATCCGAAAAACGGTAAAAAAGGATGTCGAGGCCGCATACAAGGGCGATCCGGCCGCCAAGGCATACCTTGAGGTGATCCGCTCATACCCTGGCGTCCACGCGATTATGGTCCAGCGTGTCGCCCACGAGTGCTACGAACTGGGAGCGCCGGCGTACGCCCGGGAACTCACCGAGTACGCTAAATCACAGACCGGCATCGATATTCACCCTGGTGCGACCATTGGCGAGTACTTCTTTATCGATCACGGCACCGGGGTGGTGATCGGTGAGACAGCGACGGTCGGTGACTGGGTGCGTATCTACCAGAACGTCACGCTCGGAGCGTTACACTTTGAGGAGCGTGAGGACCGCGAGCACATGCTCAAGAAGGGTTACAAACGCCACCCCGATGTGGGTGATCACGTGGTGATCGGCGCCGGATCTAACATCCTCGGCCCGGTCAGTATCGGCGACCACGTCAGTATCGGGGCGAACTCGTGGGTGACCGAGGATATCCCCGAGCGCACGAGCGTCTTCATCTCCGATCATCCCGAACAGAAACACAAGCCACGCCAGCCCTGATGGGATTCCTCTTTCAGCAGAGGTGTGTCTATCACAGACGAGCTTTCGGCAATACGCAGATAAGAAGGCGTGAGACGGCGTTCTACCGCCGTCCACACTGAATCACGAAATCGTATTCACAACAACTGCTACAACTCGAGACCGAACGGGGCGACGTCGGGGGCCTCCGCGACGGTCTGGCACATAAGCGTCGCTGCGTCGTCGAGATCCGTAAGATCGACCACTTCAACGGGCGTGTGCATATACCGGTTTGGCAGTCCCAGGTTCAATGCAGGAGTGCCTCCTGCCTGCGTGTAGAAGGCATCGGCGTCGGTGCCCGTCCGAATCCCCGCAGCGGACAACTGGATGTCGACATCTGCGGTCTCGGCGGCCGACCGAACCGCGTCGACAACGACCGGGTGATTCGCACTCCCTCGTCCGACAACCGGCCCGCCCCCGAGTTCGACATCGGCGGCTTTGTCACTCGGCGCGCCCGGGTAGTCTGTAGCGTGGGTCACGTCGACGGCGATAACAGCATCGGGGGCTAACTCCTCGCCGACCATCCGGGCGCCCTTGAGGCCAACCTCCTCTTGGACGGTCGAGACCGCATAAACCGTTGCCTCGACATCCGCCTCGGCCGCCCGTCTGAACGTCTCGGCGGCGACCCAGGTTCCAACGCGGTTGTCCAGTCCACGCCCGGCGACGCGGTCCTCCTGGAGTTCCCCAACGGTCGTCGCGACTGTCACTGGGTCGCCGACCTCGACGAGCTCGCGCGCCGCCTCGCCGTCCTCAACGCCAATATCGACGTGCTGCTCGGCGATGTCGTCGTAGGTTTCATCATCCTTCTCTCGGAGATGGATCGCCGTCTGCCCGATGACGCCATTGACGGGGCCATCAGACCCGTGGATCTGCACGTGTTGACCACGGCTGACCGTCCGGTCGGCGCCCCCAATCCGTCCGAGATGGACGAAGCCGTCATCGTCGATCCGCCGGACAATATAGCCAATCTCGTCGGCGTGACCGGCGACCGCCACTGCCGGACCATCACCCTCGTACACGGCGACGGTGTTCCCGTACTCGTCGGTGTGAAGTTCGTCTGCGTACGGCTCGACGTACTCACGCCAGCGGCGCTGACCGTCAAGTTCGTACCCCGAGGGACTCGGAACCTCAAGTAACTCCATCAGAAAGGCACGTGCCTCGTCGTCCATAGGCATGGTTTGACTGCGGCGGATAAAGACCCTCGGACGCTAATCAATAGTCCTGTGACAAACATCATGCCCGGGGAGGGGTTCGAACCCTCGACCTCCGCATGTCCCAGGTTCGAGGCTCGGCGGGCCTCGGTGTGGGACTGCCGCACCGAAACTCGGAACCCTATGAGTGCGGCGCTATAACCACTAAGCCACCCGGGCGCAGTTGCACCTACTGCTGCCGGCGGTTTTAATCCTTCCTATCGCTGTCGACAGCCCCACCGAATTTAAGCCACCCCCCGAAGTAACCACTACGCATGGACACGCCCGGTGCCGTCGAGGAGGCGCTTGACGGCGAGTCCGTCATCGCCGATGTTGAACTCGGCGGTGACGACGCGCTGTTCGTCACCCCGACGCGAACGCTCGTCTACCGCGGCGAAGGGCTTCTGAGCGATGAGTCCGTCGAGGTATACGACCACGATATCGAGCGATTCAGCCTCTCTGAGGGCCGACGGAAGGCGACACTCACGCTTGTGACCCCGCTCGGCGATGAGGAAGCCTTCTCGATTCCCACACGTCAGACCGATGCGGTTGTTCCCCCTGTGTTGTCGGGGATCCTTCACGCTCGTGGTGTTCTTGAGGCCGACGAGTCGATTCACCAACTCTACCGGTTTAACGAACTCACGCTGGTGCTCACCCCACAGCAGTTACTCAAACACGTCGGCTCTCCCGTCTGGGCGTCTGACTACGAGGCATATTCGTTTGCTGACGTGACGGGATTTGATGTTGAGCGCGGCGATGTCGCCTCACAACTGATTCTTGAGATTGACGGACGTCCCCAGCGGATCAAGACGCCCCAACCAACCGCGCGGGAGATTGAACACCACCTCGATGACCTGATCCGGGCGTATCACGACCTCCCAGAGGACGCCGATCTCTCGACGGCACTCGCCTCGCCGGATGACACCGACGGCTCGGGCGATGACTCGACGGCTGATCGCAGTCCAATGACGTTCGATACCGGTGTTGACCCGCTTGACCCCCAGCGCGAGACCACCGAATCGACAGAGAATACCGGCTCGACTGGGCAATCAGCACTCACCGAGGCCGGCTTTGAGCCAGCGGGAGCCTCGACATCGTCAGTTCAACAGGAGCTCAGTGCCCTCCGTGAGCAGATTGAGGAACAACAGCGACTGCTCCGTCAGCAACAGGAGACGATTGAGCAGCTAATTGAGGAACTCCGTCGCGGCCGGTAGGGGCTACTCGGAGGCGTCCTGTGCCGGCGCCGTCGGGTGTTGCTCGGTCTCCGATGTGCCACAGGCCGGCATCATCCACTCCGCTGGACAGACATTGGAGAAACTACTCTGCAGGAGGTTGAGGCCAGCGAAGGCCGGAATGATCAAGAAGAGGGGGCTAACGAAGTACGCGAGAGCCGTCCCGATCGTGATCACGATGCCGGCCATCCGCCGGACCTGATTCTCGCATGGTTGTGCCATAATCGTACAATTATCCCAGGGTTGCACCCGTATAGGTGTGTCGGACCCGACACCCCAGAGCGGACGCTTGAGCCCTCTTAAGCCGGTGTCTGGTCTCTCGTCGGGGTTGTGAGCCATGCAGTACATAACCACTACAAGTCGTCGAGCAGTCCGGTGAGCTCGTCCACCGCGGCGTCCGTGAGCGGCTGATGCGGTGACCGCGGGTACCCTGCTGGTGCCCCGCGTTCGCGCATCGCCCACTTGAGCCCCGAGATACCGTACTCGGCTGTGACTGCCTCGTTGAGCGCGAGCAGATCGGCGTTTTGAGTTCGTGCTCGCTCTTGATCGCCCGCCTGCGTGGCCGTGTAGATCTCCCGGACACGGGTCGGTGTGAGATTGGCGATAGCCAGGATCCCGCCCGTGGCCCCGGCGGCGAGGATGGGTGCGAGCACACCGCCGGCACCGACGACGAGATCGAACGCCGCGGCTTCCGTCCGGTTGAGCACATCGAGTGCGGCGGCAACGTCCCCTGAAGAGTCCTTCATACCGACGATGTTCGGGTGGGTCGCGAGGGCGTCGACCGTCTTTGGTGTCAGCTTGACCCCGGTAAACACCGGCACCGCATACAGATATACCGGTAGCGGTGACACGTCGGCGATTTCGCGGTAGTACGCCTCAAGCGTCGCCTGATCATGGTTATAGTAAAACGGTGTGACCACCAGTGCGGCGTCGGCCCCGGCGTCGGCGGCGACTCCCGTATTCCGTAATGTCTCCGCCCGTCCCGGCGCGCCGGTTCCTGCGATCACCGGCACCGAGGCCGCCTCAACGACCGTCTCGATGACGGCTCCGCGCTCTTCTGGTGTCAGTAACTCGGCCTCACTGGTTGACCCACACGGAACGACGAAGTCGACGCCGCGATCCTCCACCCAGTCGACCAGTGCGGCCAACCGATCGTGATCAACGGCGCCATCGGTATCGAACGGCGTGACGAGCGGCGGTCCGATTCCGTCCATGCCGTGGTATCCGACGGATGTGAGTTGACCCTTTCGGCCGCGGGCCTGTCGACATCCGTGGTGTTCCAAACGTGCTGACGGAACGCCTATGATCCACCGGCATCTAGAACCCGCCGTGCGAAGTATTACACGTGGTAGCGGCGACCCGACGGTCGCGGTCGTCGGGGGAATCCACGGCGACGAGCCCGCCGGCGAGGCCGTTATCGACCGACTTGAGAAGGCAGAGCTGGAACTTGATGGCACGGTCAAGCTGATCGTGGCCAACGAACGGGCACTTGATGCCGAAGTTCGGTATACTGATTGTGATCTTAACCGCTCGTTTCCCGGCGACCGTGACGCTGACGAGTACGAGGCGCGACTGGCGGCAGACGTCTATGATGCTGTCGAGGACGCCGACGCCGTCCTCGCATTACACACCAGCCACAGCCTGCCCCCACCATTTGCTATCTTCAGTGGGCTGACCCCATCGATCCGGCGGACCGTCACCGGGATGCCCGTCGACTTTGCGGTTGACTCCTCGGCCCTGCGTGGAACAACCCTCGATTCGGTTCACCCCGGAACCGTCAGCATTGAGGCGGGCGTCCAGGGCAGTGAGGAGGCCGTCTCGTTTGGGACGCTCGCTAGTCTTGCCTTCCTCCGGGCCCATCGCGTGCTCGTCGATGGCCCTCCGGTGTACACCTCCGTGCGTCGGATCAAGGCCCACAAGGAGATTGCCAAGGGTGGTGGAACCCCGCGGCTGTACTACCGTAACTTCCGGCGGATTCCTGAGGGGGCCCTTTACGCCGAGGATGATGAGGTGACCTACCGTGCTGCGGACCCGAACACGGTGTTGGTTCTCGCAAGCGAACACGGCTACGAGGACATCTTCGGCATGCTTGGCGAGTACGATGGCACCATCGAACCGGCCGAAACAGACCGCTCCATGAACGGAGCGTAATCCATTTCTCGCTCATCCCGATAGCTGAGATATGCCTCTCGACCCGGACGCCCGCGACGCCTATCACGAGGCCGGTGAGATCCTCGCACAGGTCCGTGCGGAGACTGTTGATCGAATCGAGATCGGTGCTGAGCATCTTGCTGTTGCCGAGTTCGCGGAGGATCGAATCCGCGAGCTCGGCGGCAAACCAGCTTTTCCGTTGAACATCAGCATTGACGAGGAGGCCGCCCATCGGACCCCGGCGATCGACGACGACGCCACCTTTGGTTCGGACCTCGTCAACATCGACATCGGCGTCCACGTTGACGGGTGGATCGCCGACTCGGCGATAACCGTTGATCTGACCGGCGACCACGAGCCTCTTGTTACCGCCAGTGCCGAGGCACTTGAGGCAGCCATCGAGCGCGTTGAGGCCGGCGTCGACACGGCCGAGCTTGGCGCAACCATCGAGGAAACGATCCGTGAGCACGGTTACAAGCCGGTCGTTAACCTCACTGGCCACGGGCTCGACCGGTACGAACAGCACACCGATCCGACAATTCCCAACCGCTCGGTTTCCAGCGGCACCACCCTTGAGGCCGGTGACGTCATCGCGATTGAGCCGTTTGCGACCGATGGCTCCGGGAAGGTCATGGAGGGCTCGAACGAGGAGATCTTCGCACTTGACGCCGAACGGTCGGTCCGCAACCGGGACGCCCGACAGGCGCTTGAACAGATCACCAGCGAGTTCCGAACGCTTCCGTTTGCCACCCGGTGGCTGGATGTCCGACGCCCGGCGATGGCGATCCGCCGTCTCAAGCGTCAGGATATCGTTCATGGGTATCCCGTCCTCAAGGAGGCCGATGGCACTTTCGTCAGTCAAAAAGAGCATACTCTGATCGTCACCGAGGACGGCTGTGAGGTCACGACGCGCGCCGAGTAGTCCGCTCAGGGTTTATTTTACTTCGGCCGGTGCACTCGGGTATGGAGCAAGTCTTCGCGCCGTGGCGGATCGAGTGGGTTACGCGCGACGAACCCGCTGAGTCGGCGGACCGGTGTGTGTTCTGTGCCTTCCCTGAGGCGGATGACGATCGGGAGAATCGGATCGTTGCGCGGAGCGAGCACGCCTTTGTCATTCTTAACAACTATCCCTACAACCCGGGACACGTCATGGTCGTCCCCCGACCTCACGGTGGTCGACTACAGGATCTCTCTGATGACGTGCTCCTTGATCATGCTCGACTGAAGACCCGGACAATCGACGCACTTGAGACGGCGATGGACCCCGATGGGTTCAACGTCGGGCTCAATCTCGGCGGCCCGGCGGCCGGTGGTTCAATTGATGATCACGTCCACACCCATGTCGTTCCACGGTGGGACGGTGACGCGAACTTCATGCCGGTCATCGCTGATACCAAGGTGATCGTTGAGGCGCTTGAGGATACCTACGACCGGCTACACGAGGCCTTTGCCGCCCAGCAGGGAACCGAGCCCTCCGCCCCCGACACGGCCGTCCACATCACGGCCCCGCGATAGCATCGAGCGATACGCACAAACGTTCGCCGGTCCAACGGTTGGCCGTGTCACGCCGACGCGCGGTTCGTCGTGCGGGTCTGGTGGTCCTCGCCGGCAACGTGGGGCTGTTCGCGCTCAAGGCCATTGCCTGGTGGCTTTCCGGGAGTTTCGCAGTCGGCTCCGAGGCCATCAACAGCCTTGCCGACTCGGCATACAGCCTGGTGGTTGTCGGCGGGCTCTATTTGACGACCCAGCCCCCCGATATCAAACACCCGCACGGCCACGAACGGATTGAACCGTTCGTGTCGCTGCTGATCGCGGCGGCCATTCTCGCGGTTGCCTCCGCCCTGCTCTACGGCGCCGTACAGGCCGTTCTCGGCCCCACCCCGGCGCCACCAACTGGGCCGACCGCTCTGTTTGCCCTTGGAACGACGCTGGTGATCAAGTATGGCCTGTACTGGTACGCCATGCGCGTCGGCGAGGCCCACGGATCACCGGCAGTGAAAGCGTCGGCGGTCGACAACCGAAACGACATCCTCACTGCCGGAGCGGCACTTGTCGGTGTCGCTGGTGCGCAGGCTGGGATCCCGATCCTCGATCCGGTCGCCGGTGGCGTAGTCGCGCTGTTTGTCGGCTACACGGGCGTTGAGGTCGGACGCCGCAATCTCGATTATCTCGTTGGGGCCGCCCCGCCGGAGCAACTCCGTGAGGAGATCCTCACACAGGTGCGATCGCACCCCGAGGTCCAGGGAGTTCACGATGTCGTTGCCCACTACGTCGGACCGGAAGTCGACGTCTCCTTGCACGTTGAGGTCGCCGGAGAGATGTCGCTCCGAGACGCCCACGAGATCGAGACGCAGATCGTTCAGGCGATTGAGGCGCTTGATGTCGTTGATGATGCGTTCGTTCACGTTGACCCTCGTGAAGAGTGGAAGGAATCAGCCGAGCCGCCGCCCACCCATGGGGAGACTGACCGAAGCGGTTAGGCCATCCCGTGTGAATACCCGGTGATGGACGCCGATCCCGTTTCCCTCGGGGTTGAACTGCTTGCTCGTGTCGATGCCGAGGAGCTCTCGGTCGCGGCTGCTGTCGATCGCATCGAGACCATCACGACGGATCCACACCTCACGCGTCGAATTCTTCGCGTCGCCGAAGCGGAGGGAGCCATCGACCGCGACGGTCAGCACATCTCGCCGAACGGGCCGGCGGTCGACTTCGAGGCGGCCGTGATCACAAAGGAAGGCGAGTTCACCTGTCGTCGGTGTGGCGCTGACATCTCGACCGGATACTTTCTCAATCTTGACGCTGGCGAGGTGGGTCCATTCGGCTCCTCGTGTATCCGCAAGGTCACCGGTCGTGAGTGAGCCCTCCGATGGCGATTTCGCGGGGATCGAACCCCTCAAGAGCGTGGGGTCCTCTCGCTGATGCATGGCCAGCCTCGGCACGGCGGATGCCGCGCCCGGCGAACTAGATACCGGGCGACTTGAGATCGGAGAGATGCGCGATGGGACTCCCGCCCGGTTGCCCGTTGCCGTCATTAATGGGGCCAACCGAGGCGAGACGCTGTACCTGCAGGCAGCGAGTGATGGTGACGAACTCAACGGCATTGGAGTCCTCAAGGAGGTCGTGCCGAAGCTGGACCCGGTGACCCTCTCGGGAACGATCTACATTGTTGGCATCGTGAACTACTACGGCTTTCAGACTGCCGAGCACCGAAATCCGATCGATGACACGAAGGTCAACCGTGCGTACCCCGGCAACGCCGACGGTTCGACCACCGAGCGGATCGCCGCCGCGACCTTCGAGGCAGCCACGAAGGCCGATTACATTCTCGACTTGCACCAGGGGTCGACCAGCCGGATGATCGAGGAGACCCGTGTCCGGTGTGGCCGTCGCCACCGCCTACACGATCGGTGTCTCGAACTCGCGAAGGTTTTCGGCTGCGGATACATCCTCGATAAGAAGGGGCCGGACAACCAGCTCGCTCGCGTCGCCCCGGATAAGGGCATTCCGGCGATCGATCCCGAGTTGGGGGCCAGTGTCGGATGGGATGCCTCTGCCATCCGTGCCGGCGTTAACGGCGTATTCAACGTGCTTCGGTATTATGATTTCCTCGATGGGGCGATCGTCACCGAGCCGCAGATTCGGGCCTCTGGCTTCGACCAGTACGGATCGCCGGTCGGTGGTGTTGTCGATTTCAAGCCGGATCTCGGTGACGAGGTCACAACGGGTGATACGCTCGCCACCGTCTCGACCGTTTTTGGTGAGACCAAGGCGACGATCACCGCGACCAACGACGGTGTTTTCTGGCGGACCCGACGGCTCCCGCAGGTTGCTACCGGAGAGTACATTTGTTCGGTCGGGACCGGCATTGACCGATACTGATCAACGTTCGGGATGGATTGGGGCGTCGAAGCCACCGCGGATCAGGGGCTTGGCGACGTGCCGTCGCGCTACCGGCGGCACCTCATACCACCCGCGTTCGAGCGTTCGATCAAGCGGCTCTTCGATCTTTCCCGGAGCAGTCGTTCCGCACGCCCGGCACCGGTAGCCCTGTTCGGCACCGGCGCTCTCCATTGACCGGCCACAGTCCGGACACGTCGGGACGACCCGTTTTGAGTGTGATAACGATCGAACCGCGAACTTTTCGAGCTTGATCGTCTTATCGGTAACCTCGCCACAGACCGTGAGTCGATCACCGACGCGGAGATCACGCACCCGGTCACGAAACCGCTTTGTCGGTTCAAAGGCCGCACACTCGATACTCGTCTTCCCGTCGCCGAGTTCGAAGAACACGTGTCCTCCTGGACGTGTCTCCGGTGGCCGAGTGACCCTTCCGGTGGTCCGAACACACATGCCATTGTCAGTGTCGGCGAGCGGTACCTCCTGGAGGTGGGCATCTGTTCCCTGGTTCGTCATATAACGGTGGGTGCGGTCGATCGGCTCGCTCTCGATGGCGTCGCTGACCGCACGGAGCACCTCCGGGTCGTCACCACGGATCCCATACAGGACCGGTCCTGGTGTATGCGGCACACAGACGGGGCTGTTAGCAACCCGATCAACCGTATCCCACACGGTCGGATACCACCGATTCGCGGCGGCGAAGACCGTGTCTGCTGCGACATCACGCGGGGTTCCCCACCGCTCGGCCTGCCGATACGCTAGCTGTTCGTAGGTCCAGTCATCCCAGGCGTGCCACGCTCCAAGCGCTGCCAGCGCGCCGATCACTCCACGCCCGTTATCCCAGGTGGCGTGTCGATAGCCGTGTCGCTTGATCAACGTGAGCGCCCGAGCGCGGGTGACCCGGGTGCGCATCGCGGCTCGACTGTAGACGCCGACGTCGTCCGGAATCGCCTCGGCGTTGTGAGCGGCAACAACGACACCGGGATTTGTCCGGGAACTCTCGCGTTCGGCGAGCGTTTCAACGAGCGTCTGGGCGGCCTTGAAGGCGCGGTCCGGATCGGCATCCGTGTGGAGACAGACGGCAGCGTTTCCACGGGTCTTGTGTTCGATCGCCGGGTGACACCGGATCAACAGCGACCGCTCGATGGTCGCGCCGGTCGCCACCAGTCGCGCGGCAAGTTCCGCTCCGAGATAGGTCGTGCACATCCCGTGTTGCCGCGAATCGGTATCATCAATAGCTACCAGCGCACTCATCGCCACGTGCTCAGTCGCCACTTGCCGCGCAGTTGTTCGGCCCCAACTCAAGCTCGAAGGCCGCTCCCTCGTCTACACGCTGTTGTCCGAGGTTGATGGCGATAATCTCCTCAAAGTTGTTCGGTCGTGGCGGCATACTCGAGAGGAGAAAGTCAATGAATCCGGCGCGATCCAGGTCGAAGCCGCGAAGCCGGCCACGTACCTCGCCGAGGCGCTCGACGTATGGTGGTTCGTGCTTACGGGCGGTCTCAAGGGTCAGGTGCCCGGGGGCGATCAGCGTGTCCGCCGGCTCTTCGGCCAGCCACTCGAGGGTGTCGTAGATCCGCCCGGCGGCCTTGTGGGCCTCCTCCGGATCCTCCAGATCTGGTCGAGCGATGCCGTCGATGAATAGCGAGTCGCCGGTCATCAGCACGTCACCAACGCGGTAGCCGGTCATCTCAGTGGTGTGTCCAACAAGTGAAACCGCTTCAATTTCGGTGTCACCGACCACGAGACGTTCGTCCGGTTCGACAAGGCGTACGTCGGCGTTGAGTCCTCGGTCGACGGCCCCGGCCGGCATCACCGGCGTCGTCGACTCGGTCGCCCCGAGAGCGTGGACGCCACTGATGTGGTCGGCGTGGACGTGGGTGTCGACCGCGTATGTGAGAGTTGCCCCCCGGCTGGCGGCGTCCTCGCGGTACCGATCGGTGAACGCCCGTAACGGATCGATTACAGCCGCCTCGTCGCCGTCGACCACCAGGTAGCCGAGACAGCCACTCGATGGGCGGTGGTACTGGATAATCTCCGCTGTGGGACCGGTCTCTGACAGGGGCGTTCCGACGTACAGCCGCGCCCAACCCTCCATTCCGTCGACGAGTACCTCGACATCCTCACGACCGACGGCGGTGAGAAACTCGCCGACGAATCGGCTTGTTATCCCCTCTGCACAGGAGACAACTAGCGGTCCTTCGGGGACCCCCTCGGGAACCGATTCGACGGGCTGTCCATCCTCGACGAACTCGGTAAAAGGCACATTCACGACCGTCACGTTGGGATACGAGAGTGCCCATGCCTCGGCGTCGGCTGGCCGGCGGGTATCGAGGACGGTCACCGGCGTTCCGGCGTCGAGCCGCGCCTTCAGTGCGTCGGCGGTGATTTCCGCAACTTCTACGTCGAACTCCGGGAACTGGCGTCGGATGTCGTAGTCCATGGCTAAGACGACGACCGTGTCGCATTTCACGATCGGTTCGTCAGGTGTATCAGTTGCCTTAGACGCCGGGGAATAAAACAGCCCCGCCCCCGCAACGCATATATTGGTTTGGTGGCAACTATACCCATATACAGATGTCCCGGTCTGCACTGGTGGGAAATATCATCGCGATGCTTGAGGACGCCGGGTTCACCGTTAGCGACCGGTGTGCCATTCGGCCGCGGAGTTTTGATCTCGCTGCCCGCCGGGGCGACGACCTCGTTCTCCTGAAGATCCTCCGAAATATCGACGCATTCACCGCCGAGAGCGGTGCCGAGATGCGCCGGATTGGCCGGTATCTCGACGCCACGCCGCTGGTGATTGGACTTCGAACCCGCGATCAGGACCTCCGACCGGAGGTTGTCTATTTCCGGTACGGTGTGCCGGTCCTGAGTCCGGATACCGCCATGGATCTGTTCGTTGAGGACATTCCGCCGCTGATCTACGCGGCCCCTGGTGGACTCTATGTCAGTCTCGACAGCGATATCCTCGCTGACGAGCGCGAGGAGCGTGGCTGGTCGCTCGGTCAACTCGCCAACGAGCTCGGCGTCTCCCGACGGACCGTCTCGAAGTACGAAAGCGGTATGGACGCCTCGATTGAGGTGGCAATGGCCCTTGAGGAGTTGTTTGACTCGTCGCTCACATCGCCTGTACAGGTGCTTGAGGAGGAAGCCCCCGGCCGGGCTGAGGAGGACCCAGCGGAGCCGTCCCCTGAAGCCGAGGAGACCGTCACGGTCTCCGTACTCACCCGGGTTGGGTACGACGCCCACCCGACGGTCCGGGCGCCCTTCGAGGCGGTTGGTGAGGACGACCGTCGGGAGGTCCTGTTGGCCGGCCACTCCGATCACGACGAGGCGCCCGAGAAGCGGGCCAAACTCATGGGCTCGGTCGGTCGTGTCGCCGAAGCGCCCTCGGCGTACTTCGTGACGAGTGCCCGCCGGACCTCCGTCGGCGGTACGGCCATCATTGAGTACGAGGAAGCGACCGACATTGACGATCCCGACGAACTCCGCAGATTGGTTCGAGAACGCTCTGAACCAGCATAACAAATGCGTTATGCATACCACATTCGGTATTCTTTTGCCTCCGTAACCCCCATCGGCTGGTATGCGTGGAACCGCGCGCGGTGTCGTCGATGCAGACGAGCTCGCCGTACTCAAGCGACTGGCGCTGGACGGCGGCTTCAAGGGAACCCATAAGACCTCCTGTAGTGATCTCGGCGAGACGCTTGAGGTTTCGACACAGACGGCCTCACGTCGCCTCCAGCGACTCGAAGAACTCGGCCTGATTGACCGGGATACCGTCGCTGATGGTCAGTGGATCGCGATTACCGACGACGGACGGCAGCGACTCCACGCCGAGTATACCGACTATCGACGGCTCTTCGAACAGGGGACGAGGATCGAACTCGCCGGAGCGGTCGAAAGCGGTATGGGCGAGGGCAAACACTACGTCTCCCGCCCGGGCTACATGCGGCAGTTCCGCGACCGACTCGGGTATGAGCCGTTCCCGGGGACGCTCAACGTCGGGCTCACCGAGGCGAGTGAGCAACGTCGCGGTGGACTCTCAAGCCTTGATGCGATCCGGATCGACGGCTTTGAGACGGCCGATCGGACCTTCGGCCCGGCGGTCTGTTATCCGGCACAACTTATCGCCACCGACGTGCAGTATGATCAGGCGCACGTCATTGAGCCCGAACGTACCCACCACGCAGCTGACAGTATCGAACTTATCGCCCCCGATCGGCTCCGCGACGTGCTTGCACTTGCCGACGGTGATCAACTTCGTGTGGTTGTCACTGACGCCTAACCGTGTCACCGAATCAGTCACCCAGCGGTGCGATTGAGGAGGCTATCGCCGCCTTTGAGGCCGGACACCCGGTCTGTATCCACGACGCTTCCGACCGTGAGGGCGAGACCGATCTCGTCTATCATGCCGATGCGGTTGATCCGGCGGCCGTTGCCCGTCTGCGCAACGACGCGGGCGGGCTCGTCTGCGTGGCCCTCGGAGACGCTGCGGCAACCGCCGCTGAACTCCCTTATGCGACCGCGGCGATCGATCACCCTGCCGTTGAGGACACGGCGATGGCCTACGGCGATCGACCGTCGTTCTCCCTGTCGGTCAATCACCGAGAGACCTTCACGGGTATCACCGACGAAGACCGCGCGCTAACCATCCAGGAACTCGGCCGGTTCGCTGCCGAGGCAACCGCCGGTGATGCGACGGTTGTGGACTTCGCCGAACGGTTCCGTTCCCCCGGACATGTCCAGTTGCTCCGGGCGGCCCCGGAGCTGCTCGCCGAGCGCCGCGGCCACACAGAACTGGGTATTGCGCTCGCGAACGCGGCGGATCTCCCGCCGGCCGTCGTGGTCTGCGAGATGCTCACCGACGGCGACGGTGCGCAGTCGCGCGAGACGGCCCGTGAGTACGCGGCCACCCACGGCATTCCGTTTCTGCGCGGCGAGTGGCTGATTGAGACCCTCGCTTGACGCTCGCGCGCGGATCGCCTACACTCATTAGGGTCGATATCGTTTGAGGAGACATGTACGGTATCGTTGCCTGTGATCGTGTTGCGCATCGACCGCGTGTCGGATCAAACGACTATCGGAGGTGCTGAGTATGACGGACCGCCCAGAGATGTTCCACGGCACGGATACGATCTGGATGGACGGTGAGTTCGTCGACTGGGAGGACGCCCAGGTCCATGTCCTCACCCATAGCCTTCACTACGGCACCGGCGTCTTCGAGGGTGCACGTCTGTACGACACCCAAGAGGGCCCGGCCCTGTTCCGGTGGGATGCCCACATCGAGCGGCTGTATGACTCGGCCCGCCCGCTGAACCACGAGATCGAATACTCACCCGAGGAACTCACCGAGGCGACAATCGAACTGATCAACCGCCAGGATCTTTCCTCGTGTTATATCCGCCCGCTGGTGTTCTACGGTTACGAGAGTCTCGGCGTCAACCCCGGAGACTGCCCAACCCGGACCATGATCGCCGCCTGGCCGTGGGGCACCTATCTCGGCGAGGACGCACTCACCACGGGTGTTGACGTGATGGTCTCCTCTTGGCGAAAACACGCCTCGAGTCAGATCCCGACGAACGTCAAGGCCACCGGCGCGTATCTCAACAGTATGCTCGCCAGCGACGAGGCCAAACGCAACGGCTACACCGAGGCCATCGTCCTCAACAAGGAGGGAGATGTCGCCGAGGGCCCCGGTGAGAACATCTTCATGGTGCGCGACGGTGAGATTTACACGCCCGGACTCGCCGAGAGCATCCTCAACGGGATCACCCGGGACTCCGTTATCACCATCGCCGAGGATCTCGGATACACCGTCCATGACGAGGCCTCAATCTCACGCGGCGAGCTGTATAACGCCGATGAGCTGTTCTTCAGCGGGACGGCCGCCGAGGTCACGCCGATCAAGAAGGTCGACAATGTTGAGGTGGGCAACGGCACCCGCGGCCCGGTCACCGAGGAAATCCAACAGCGGTTTTTCGACGTGGTCGAACGAAAGACCGACGAGTACGACGACTGGTTCCGCTACGTCTAGTCGGCGATCTCGTTGTCTGCGTCGAGTGTGAGGACGGTTGGATCCGTCCGCTCGTCGTCCTCGTATAGCCCATAGGAGATGACGATGACGACATCACCAACCTCCGCTCGCCGGGCAGCCGCCCCGTTGATCTCGATTTCCCCCGAATCGCCAGCAATCGTGTAGGTCTCAAAGCGTTCGCCGTTAGTCACGTTGAGTACTTGGACGCGTTCGCCCACCGCGATATCGGCCGCATCAAGGAGCGTCTCGTCGATCGTGATGCTCCCCGCGTAAGCAACATCGGTGTCAGTGACACGGCCCCGGTGGAGCTTTGACTTGAGTAGCCACCGCTGCATGCCCCAGACGACCGCACGAGCGAGGAAAACCGTACCGTTCCGGGCTCAGAATAGTCCCGGGAACAGCACGTAGCTGAACACGAGCGCCAGTACACCGACGGCGGTCGCGTAGTAGAGCAGCGGAATGAGGTTCAGTCGCATCACGCGACCCTCCTTGCCAACCAGTCCGACGGTCGCTAGCGCGGCGACGACATTGTGGATTGCCACGAGGTTTCCGATAGCGCCGCCGACCGCCTGCGCGCCGACGATGATCTGCGTCGGCAGTCCAAGTTGCTGGGCGGAGATGAACTGGAAGTTCGCGAAGGTGATGTTCGAAACGGTGTTCGATCCGGCCATAGCCGCCCCGAGGGCGCCGATCAGCGCGGCGAAGAACGGATAGATCGGTCCGATGATGTCCGCCGTCGTGATCGCGAGCGCCTCGATCATGCTTACCGGCTGCTGTTGTCCTTCGACGACCATCGTCGGGATGGTGTCGACGACCGAGGCGTGTGCCCCCGACTGGAGCATGACTTGGACCATCGCGATGACGAACACCAGTGCGATGAATGGCGAGGCAATCTTGCGAACGGCCTCGCCCCAGGCGGCCTTGATCTCGTCACCAGACATCCGATACAGCGGAACAGCGAGCAAGGCACTGAGAATCAGCCAGAAGCCGGGTGCGTTGAGCCACCCGATACTTCCACCGAGCGTCGTCCCGAGAATGTCGCTCCAACTAGTGATGAAGATATCCCGGTTGATGAAGTCGCTGATCGGTCCAATCGCCCGCGTGATCACCAACAGGACCACTAGTGCGACGTAGGGCGCCCACGCGGTCAGCAGCGACATCCCGCGACCGGAGCCACCGGTGTCACTGCCTGGACTCACACCACCCCGCGAGGCGGCTCCACTGTCGCCGTTTGACTGCCCGGGCTCGATCGTTCCGAGCCAGTAATCGGGCCACTCCTCGCGTGGCGGGAACTCCCAGTCGGAGTCGGGCTGGAGATAGCCGGCTCGAAGTACCCCAACGGTGATCGCGCCGCCGACCATCGAGCCGATCAGCGACGGGAACTCCGCGGTGAGGAACCACGCCGAGGCCCAGTACGGTACCGCGAACGCAATACCGGCGAACAGACACAGCGGCGCGACCTCAAGGGCCGGCTTGATACTGCGCTCCTCGCCGAAGAAGTACACGACCATCCCGACAGCAAACAGTGGCATGGCGAACCCGACCAGCGCGTGATACGTTGCCGCCCATGCCGCTACCTCGACGGCGTACTCGTTGACGCTGAGGCCGGCGGACTGGATGGCCTCTTGTGTCGAAGCAACTGATTCAAGCGGATCGACAATGCCGACGATGATCGGCGTTCCGACCGCCCCGTAGGTGACTGCGATGATGTGCCCGATGAGCGCGGCGATCACCGCTGCCAGCGCCGGGAAGCCGAGCCCGAGCAACAGCGGGGCGACGACCGCCGGTGGCGTACCGAACCCGGCGGCACCCTCGATGAATGTTGCCATGAAGAATCCGAGCAGGACGATCTGGACGCGTCGGTCGTCGCTGACCGCCGCAAACCCTTGGTTAATGCGATCAAACGCGCCGGCCTCCATGAGCGTGTACAACAGGACCAGCGCGCCGAAGACAATCCAGAGGATTTCCAAGGCGGTCATCACGCCGACGGCCGATGCCGCCACAAGCCAGTTTGGCGGCATGTTCCAGACGACGAACCCGATTACGAGAGCCGAGAGCCACGCGATCGGCATTGCGCGTGTCGCCGGCCACAGGAATCCAACCAGTAAGACCCCCGCGAGCAAGAGCGGAAGTGCTGCAGTGAGGATCTCTACTACCGTCGCCATACGGACCCCCCGACTAACATGTCAATACATTGCTCGTATCGTGTGACTATTGCACACATGCACCCGGATCTTCGATTGTACCGGTTAATATTTAACGATCATTTATTTTGTTGGAGGATCAATCATTCGGCGCGTTCGAGCCGTTATCGTCGTTCGTCGGGCAGAACGCACAAATGGGTCCGCCCATAGAGGTCGAATAGCATGGCCACCGTCGAGTCACCGTTGACCACCTTTGCCGATCGGCTCGCGGCCTATGACGTATCGCTGACCCCCGTTGCTCCGACGGACGCCCAACGGGCGATCGCGGAGCTGCTTGAGCCGCCGGCCATCGGCGTTCCGTTGCCGTTTGAGGATGTCCGGCTTCCCGCCGCCGTCGAGACGGCGCCGACGACGGCCGACCTCCGAGACGCGCGAACCGGTGTGACGCCCGGCGCGCTTGGGATCGCGGATTACGGAAGCGTTCTCATTGAATCGGATCAGGAGGGGACCGAACCGATCAGCCTATTCAACGAGCGTCACGTGGTCGTTCTCAGACGGTCCGATGTCGTCCCGGGGATGCCCGAGGCGTTCAGGTATCTCGGTGAGCGCGCCCGCACGGACGGCGCCTCAGCAATCATCGCGACCGGTCCGAGTGCAACGGCCGACATGGGAGCGCTTGTGACCGGCGCCCACGGCCCACACGAGGTTGCTGTCGTTCTCGTGGATGACCAGGACGACGCCATCCCGATTGAACCACCCGCCGACGGGTCCTCGACCGGTGATGAGCCATGAGTAGTGACACCACTTCTGATCCCGCCGATCGCATCGAACACTACATGGACACCGAGGGTGACGCCATCGCGGAGAACACTCGTGGGTTTAACGACGGCCGGTACGAGTCGACGGCGTCCCTCCCCGAGTATGAGCGTCTCAGGGATCAGGCCCGCACGATCAAGGAGGACGCCATTGATCGACTCCCGGAACTCATCGACGAGTTGCGAGCCACCGTCGAGGCCAACGGTGGGACCGTCTATCTCGCCGATGACGCCGCGGATGCGACCGCGTACATCCGCGAGGTCGTCGCCGAGCGTGAGGCCGACCGACTCATCAAGTCGAAGTCGATGACCTCCGAGGAAATCGAGGTCAACGAGGCGCTTGCGGCCGACGGCGTCGATGTCGTCGAGACCGACCTTGGCGAGTGGGTACTTCAGGTCGCCGATGAGACGCCTTCGCACATCGTCGCCCCAGCCATCCACAAGTCTCGTGATGAGATTGCCGAGCTCTTTGCGGACGCGTTCGACCCCGAGGCGGAGCTTGAGACGGCCGAGGACCTGACCGCCTTTGCGCGCGACCGTCTCGGTGACCTCATCGAAGGGGCCGACGTCGGCATGACAGGAGCGAATTTCATTGCTGCTGACTCCGGGACGATGGCGCTGGTCACGAGCGAGGGTAACGCACGTAAGACTGTCGCCGCCACGGACACCCACATCGCAGTCGCTGGTGTCGAGAAGATTGTTCCGAGCGTCGAGGACATCGCCCCCTTTGTCGAGCTGATCGGCCGTTCGGGCACCGGCCAGGACATCACCTCCTACGTGTCGATGCTAACACCACCGGTCGACTCGCCGGTGCCGGACTTCGACGCCGATGATCGGCCGCTTGACGCCGACACCGACCGTTCGTTTCACCTCGTGTTACTCGACAACGGCCGGATGGACCTCCGCGAGGACGACGACCTTCGAGAGACGTTATATTGTATCCGGTGTTCGGCCTGCTCGAACGCGTGTGGGAACTTCCAGAGTGTTGGCGGGCACGTCTTCGGCGGTGAGACCTACTCGGGGGGCATCGCGACCGGCTGGGAAGCAGGCGTTGAGAGCCTCGAATCGACCGCCGCGTTTAACGATCTCTGCACGGGCTGCTCGCGGTGTGTGCCGGCCTGTCCGGTCAAGATCGACATCCCGTGGATTAACACCGTCGTCCGCGACCGGCTCAACCGCAAGAAGGCTGACCCGGAGGCTCTCGGATGGGTCTACGATGAACTTGTTCCTGACGAGGAACCAGGTGGCCTGTCGTTGCAAAAACGCCTCGCGGGGAACTTCCGGACACTCGCACAGCTCGGATCGGCCACCGCCCCCCTCTCGAACTGGCTGGCTAACGCCTCTCCTGTTCGGCTGGTGATGGAGGCGGTTGCCGACTTTGATCGCCGGCGCGATCTCCCGACATTCGCCCGAGAGGACTTCTATCAGTGGTTCAAGTCACGCGACGGGGCGGCGGTTGATCCGGCCGATGCCGACCGGACGGTTGTCCTTTACCCTGATACTTACACCCGGTATATCGCCCCCGAACGCGGGAAGGCAGCGGTGCGCGTACTCGAAGCACTCGATATCCACGTTCGTGTGCCGGATCTGCCCGGGAGCGGCCGACCCCCGCTTTCACAGGGAATGATCGCGACCGCCGAGCGACAGGCCGAGGCTGTGGCAGACGCGCTTCAGCCACACCTTGAGGCCGACCGTGATGTGGTCGTTATTGAGCCGAGTGATGCGGCGATGTTCCGCTCGGCGTATCGTCGACTGCTTGATGAGGAGGTCTTCGAGGCGATCCGGGCACAGAGCTATGAAATCATGGAGTACGTCTACGGGCTGCTTGAGACCGGGAGCGACGCCGATGCGCTGGCGACACCACCGGCTGACGATCCTGGTGTGGCGTATCACCCGCACTGTCAGGCCCGAACGATCGATGTCGCCGAGTATACCACAGCCGTGCTCGAATCGACCGGCTATAACGTGCGGACCTCCGACACCGAATGCTGTGGTATGGCGGGCTCCTTCGGGTATAAATCCGAGTATTATGAGCTCAGCATGGATGTCGGCGAACCGCTCAAAGAGCAGTTCGGTGGCACTGACCGTACCGTTGTTGCACCGGGCATCTCCTGTTCGGATCAACTTGAGGCACTCCTGAATCGCTCGGCCCGGCACCCGATCGAACTGCTCGCCCCGTAGTCCGGTCTCGACACGCACAAGCCGGCCCGGCGATCATCGTCTGACGATGACCGCCGTGTCACGACTGAGGGGGTGTCGATGACCAAGGGTACCTACACCCTCGTGTTGTCCGTGCCGACGTCAATCACCATCACCGTTGGGGCGCTCGGCGAGCGCACGTTCCCGGCTGGCTGGTACGCCTATACGGGGAGCGCCTTCGGCCCTGGCGGCTTTTCGCGTATTGATCGCCACCGCGAGCTCGCTGCCGGCGAACGTGATACCCGCCACTGGCACATCGATTATCTCCTCGGCTCTCCCGATGTCACGCTTGAGACCGTCTTTCGCTCGCCGGGGGCTGACCGCGAATGTGCCATCGCACAGGCGCTCCCGGGCGAGCCGATCGCCGCCTTTGGTGCCTCCGACTGTCGCTGTGACTCCCATCTGACACACGTCGAGACCCGGGATGTCCTCGTTGACGCTCTTGCTGACGCACACGACGAGCGCGAGTAACCGAATCCCCTAACAGATCGTCCGCTCGCCGCTAGTCAGTGCTCAACGACCGGCGAGCGATCCTCGGTCACCATCGCCAGGACCTCATCGAAGAAATCGAGTGAGTCGTTTGGTCCCGGATTCGCTTCGGGGTGGTACTGACGCGTAATGATGTCGTACTCGTTACTATCGAGCCCCTCGGAGGTGTCGTCGTTGACGTTCTTCTGGGTCACCGAGAGCACGTCACCGGGGTCGTCGACCGCGTAGCCGTGATTCTGGGTCGTCATGACGACGCGCTCGCTTCGGAGGTCCATCACCGGCTGATTGACACCGCGATGACCGAAGCTCATCTTTGTCGTTGAGCCGCCAAGTGCGTTGGCGACGACCTGCTGTCCGAGACAGATCCCGGCGATGGGCATCTCGCCGGTATACGTCTCGACAAGCGACTCGGCACGCTCAAAGTTCTCCGGATCTCCCGGGCCGTTCGACACGAACAGGAGATCCGCCCCGGTCGCCTCAATGTCCGCCGGGGTGGCGTCGTACCGAAGTCGGTGAACCGTGGCATCGCGGGCGACTAGCGAGTCGATGATCGATCCCTTCGCGCCACAGTCGATCAATGCGACATCCGGCCCGTCGCCGTCCGGATTGTGGACCGTGGGTTCGTCGATCGTCACCTGGGCGCCGATGTCCGTGTGATCGCTCATCGGCTCGCAGGCCGCAAGCTCCGCGCGGGCGTCCTCCGGCGTGACGTCCTCACCGACGGCGATCCCACACTGCATGGCGCCCTCCTCGCGGATGTCGACGACGAGGTCTCGGGTGTCGAGGTGATCGACCGCCGGAACGCCCTCCTCTTCGAGCCACGCGACGATGTCCTCGGTGAGCTCCCGAGCGACGACACCGGTCGGATGGACGTGTTCCGATTCGAATCGACTCGGTCGGACCCCATAGTTGCCGATCAGCGGGTATGAAAACGTCAGGATCTGTTCCTCATAGGAGGGGTCCGTTAGACTCTCTTCGTATCCGGTATAGGCCGTCGTGAATACCAACTCGCCGCGCGTCCGTCCGGGAACCCGCCCCCGTGCCTCGACCACGTGGCCGCCCTCGACCGCCACGTATGCGTCCATCATCGTTGTCTGTGTTGTGTGGTCGGCGGATAAGCGTTGGCTTTCGGTATCGGGTTGGAAAAATCGAAGACGGTTTGAGGGCTCCCCCGGTGGGTCGACTATGGACGACGCTCACGAGAACGCGGCCCAAGATGTCCTCGCCGTCACGGCCGACGACGAGCCGCTTGAGGTGGTCAACCGGTTTGAGGCGCACACCGGTGATGGAATTCGTCACCGCGCGTTCACTGTGCTAGTCTTCGACCGCGAAAACCGCCTCCTGCTGGCCCAGCGAAGCCCTGAGAAACGACTCTGGGACGGCCACTGGGACGGGACGGTCGCCTCACATCCCGCTCCGGATGAGGACCAGCAGACTGCCGCGGCGACGCGACTTGAGGAAGAGCTTGGCATCGCTCCTGACCAGTACGACGATCTTAGGGTCACCGACCGGTTTGAGTACAAACGTTACTTCGAGGACCGGGGGGTCGAACACGAGGTCTGTGCCGTCCTCAAGGTCACCCTCTCCGATCGGTCGCTTGATCCTGTCGACGAGGAGGTCGGCGGACTCCTGTGGGTGCCCTACGATCGCTTCCAGAACACGCCCTCATATTACCGCCAGCTACGGCTCTGTCCCTGGTTTGAGATTGCCGCCCGTCGCGACCGCTCGTGATTCGAGTCCGTGGGACTGTTGCCGGAATCGCCCGGGTTTTTTCCTTCGTGGTCAAATTTTGTCTGTGATGGGCGATGGGTTTACACTTGGGGTGTCGGTACCGGACCACGGTGTCAACATCGAGTACGATCATGTCCCGATCACCGACCAGTCCTTCGAGAATGCGCTTGAGCGGGCCCGCAACGGCGACCGCTTGACCGTTGACGACGGGATTGAACTCATTACCACCGGTACAGCGGACCCCGGTATCGATCCTGAGCGGAAGCAGGCAGTGCTCGATGTCGCCGATGCCCGTCGCCGTGAGGTAGTCGGCGACGACGTGACGTTTGTCGCGAATCTCAACAACAACATCACCACGGCTTGTAACGTCGGTTGTAAGTTCTGTAATTTCCGGACACCATCACGCCGTCACCGCGGAGAGGGGTCTCCCGAGGGGAGCGGCTTCACCAAGACGCCGGCAGAGTCCCGGCGACTTGTTGAGGTCGCTCTTGATCGCGGTATCTCGGAGGTGACCTCTGTCTCTGGGCTTCATCCTGCTTTGACCCTTGACCCTGGTCACCGACGGATCCTTGAGTCACACCCCAACCCGATGCATGTCGAGTACGTTCCGCCGGACGCCTATGGTGCCGATCCGGGGAGCTACGTTGAACAGCTTCGGGCGATGGACGTTGATGGCGTCCACCTCCACGGCGTGACCCCCGAAGAGGCTGCCCACGCGCGACGGGGGACCGAGTGGGACTACACCGACGTGTACCGACGGCTGGCGGGGGCCGGGCTCGACTCGGTCCCCGGGACGGCCGCCGAAATCCTCGTTGAGGAGGTTCGTGAGATCCTCTGCCCGGGCAAACTCGGGACCGAGGAGTGGATGCACGCCATGGAGGCGGCAGCGACCGTCGGACTTGACCTTACGGCGACGATCATGTACGGCCACATCGAGAACGCCGCCCACCGGGTGTTACACCTTCGTCGAATCCGCGATCTTCAGGAACGCACGGGTGCGATTACCGAGTTCGTCCCGCTGTCGTTTGTCCACCAGAATACGCCGCTGTACGAACAGGGCTACGTTGATGGGGGGGCGAGTCCAGCCGAGGACGAACTGATGGTCGCCGTTGCCCGGCTGTTTCTCGACAATATTGATCACATCCAGGCGTCGTGGGTCAAACACGGTGACGCCGGTGGTCTCCGCCTCCTGCAGTGTGGGGCTGATGACTTCATGGGCACCTGTCTGTCCGAGGAGATCACCACCCGCGCCGGTGGCGACCACGGCCAGTACCGCACCGTCGAGGAGTACGTCGACCTCATCACCTCGATCGGCCGGCGCCCCGTCGAACGGTCGACCGACTACCGGCGGATGCACCCGATTGATCCGTCGAACCCACCGTTTGGACCGCAACTTGGCCCCCGGGCCGACGGCTCGCCAATGTTCTCTTAGTCGTCTGTAGCACTCGGTGCGACTGTCTGCCAGGGTTCGGTCCGGAAGCGCTCCGTGTCGATGACCGACAGCACCGGCTCGCTCACCCAGTCGTTACCGGGGGCGGGCACCCCATCGAACCATCCGGCCCGGGAGTCCGCGGGCAGGTACCGATCGTGGACGGGTAACCGTTCGCGGAGTGACACTCCAGCGGCAGCCGCCTCCGCGGAAAGATCCTCAATCGTCGGCCAGGCGTGATCAGGATTGATGTGATCGGTCGTCACCGGTGAGACGCCGCCAAGATCATCGACGCCACAGGCAAGCAGCGCCTCGATTGGAGCGATGTTCGGTGGCACCTGTACGGCGACCGTCTCCGGCAGTGCGCGCCGGGCCATCGCGACAGTCTGTCGGAGGGTCTCGACGCTCGGTGTGCCCCGGTCCCAGCGGTCATTCTCGGTCACGGGCTGTACGATCACCTCCTGGATGTGGCCATAGGTCTCGTGGATCCGCGCGATCGCCTGGAGACTCTCAGCCCGATCGCGCGGCGTCTCGCCGATTCCGACAAGGATGCCGGTCGTAAATGGAACCCCAAGTGTGCCGGCCGTCCGGATCGTCTCGATGCGCTGGGCGGGATCCTTCGCCCGGGGGCCAGCGTGAGCGCGCACGTCCGCGGTCGTCTCGAGCATCACTCCCATACTCGCGTTGACTGGTGCCACGGTCGCCATCTCCGTGCGCGTTTGGTCGCCGGGGTTGGCATGCGGCAGGAGCCCTACCTCCAGTGCCATCTCACAGACCGACCGGAGGTATGCATGGATCGACTCGTACCCCCACTCCTCAAGTTGCGCGTGAATCCGATCGTATCGTGGATCCGGGTCGTCACCAAACGTGAACAACGCCTCCGTGCACCCCAGCCGCGCGCCGCGCTCAAGAAGTTCGCGCACCTGGTCTGGGGATAGTAACGTCGCCTCACCTGGTGGGTCATAAAACGTGCAGTACTCGCAGGTGTACCGACAGGCGGTCGTCAGCGGCACAAAGACGTTCCGCGCCACAGTAAGCCGATCGGCCGGTGTGATATCTGCCGGCTCGGTCGCGAGCAGCGTATCGATTCCGGGGACCCCAGACACGCTCCGGGGTCAGGCGGCGAACGGCAAAACGGTGCCGTTGTTCACGACCGGACCACGGTGGCCCCGCCGTCCGCCCGAACCGCGAAGCCATGATCGCGCAGCCACGTCGCCGCCGTCCCATCGGTGTGTAACAGCACCTCCGCGAGATCAGCCGGCGTGTCGATGTCCGTTGACAGCCGGTATGAGTCGACCTCGGTGACCGACGCGTTAAGATCTGCGGCGATCTCCCGGTGGTCGCGGATCGACACGCCGTGATAGTCCACCCGAAATTCCGGGTGGCGCACGACAATGGCGTTTGTACCACCACCGCGCCCCGGTGCAAAGACGATGTCCGTGTCAGGGGCGGTCAGTCGCTTGATGGCGGCGGCGGTCGCCAGCGTGAGATCGGCCATCACAATCGCGATGGGCCCATCGGCTGTGGCCAACCGGGCGTTAACCGCTGGTGTTAGTGCCCGCTCGTCAACGTGTACTGGCCAGTCAAGATCGATCGGCGCCGTCGATAGTACGGTCGGCTCGTGTCCCGCTGTGGTGAGCGCGTCAAGCACGTCCGTGAGTGATGCCCGGGCAAAGGCCTCTCGCTCCGAGGGCGTCAGCACGTCGGCAAGACTGGTCTTCGGCGTCGACACATCGAACGGCACGATGACCCGCATGACCTACCACAGCCCGCCCACACACATGAGCGCCCCGTTCAAAAGAGCGGCTCGAGTTCGTCCTGGTCGTCCTCAACGAGTGATTCGAGGTTTTCGGTGCTCTCCTCTTTGATTTCCTCAATGTTGTCCTGTGCCTCGATGGCGACCTCCTGTAGCTCTTTGATCCGTGGCACGTCTGTCGCCCCGGAGAGCAAGACCACACTTGAGACCGTATTCGATCGCGGGAGCGGATAGTCACCACCGCGAATCTCCATTGAGCCGGTCTGCTCTTCGAGCCACTTCCGTCCCCGCTCAATCCCCTTTCGATTGAGATACTGTGGCGGTCCAGCGAGCACTACTAGCCCGCGCTCGACGGCATCGATCTCACACGGCAGGGTCAGCCGGCCCAACGCCGCTTTGCGCACGAGACTCGTGATCCGGTTGGTGGTGTTGGCGGTATCGATCTCCTCTTCGGTACCGGTAAACCGCGAGAGGAAGCCGCTGTTGCGCGTGTTCTCGACCGTTTCGCTGGCATAACCGACCGTCGAGACCCCGCCGCCGGAGAGCGTGTTGATGATCTCACTTGAGTCAACGACCGACTCGCCAACGCTGTCGCCCTGTGAGATCTCCCCGGCACTAAACAGCAGACCAAAGCGGGTGACGATCTCCTCGTTGATCTTGTCGTAGCCACTCTCGATGGACTCGCCGGTGCGGCGCCAGGCGTCGTTATCGAAGACGAGCAGATTGTCGACCTCGCGGACGAATGTCTGGAATGAGCGGGCCGCATTGAGTGTGTAGATCCCCCCTTCGTCGGTTCCCGGCAGAACGCCCAGCCCGTAGACGGGTTCCGTATAGATGCGCTTGAGATGCTTCGCCAGGACCGGTGAGCCCCCGGAGCCGGTTCCACCACCGAGTCCCGCGACGATCAGGAACGCGTCAACCTCGTGGACCGGAATCTCATCGATCGCTCGCTGAATCTCGTCGATATCCTCCTCAACGATCTGCGAGCCGAGTTCGTTGTCGGCTCCGACCCCGTGGCCCTTTACTCGGGCCTGCCCAACGAGTACGCGCTGCTCCTCGGGGATGCGATCAAGCCCCATCAGATCGGCCTTTGCCGTGTTGATCGCGAGGGCCGATCCGACAACCTCGCTTCCCGTCCGTTCGTCGTACTCAAGGAACTTCTCGACGATCTTTCCGCCGGCCTGCCCGAACCCGATCATCGCGAGTTTCATGTGTGTCCCCGCCTCACAGAAACAAGCAAAAAACGACGAATAAACCTTGTGACTGCGTCAGACGCGTGTCATCGCCCGTTCACGGGTGTCTCACGCAAGTTCAAGATACTCTTCGAGTGTCCGGAGATCCTTGGCTGTCCGGTCGAAGGCGACGATATCGTTGTCGTCGGCGACATTGTCATCGCCAAGGGCGGCCGCCTGGTCGGTTCCCATCGGGATTCCCGGGACTGGATCGGCCAGTGTCAGTCCAAGCCGCGTCAACCCCATCGGGACGGCGGCGATAGTCACCGACCGACCCTCTGCTGCGTACGCCAACCGCGTGATATCCGCCAGCGTGTACACCTCCGGCCCCCCGAGTTCGTAGGTGTTCCCGACGTGTTGATCGGCGAGAGCGTCCCCAAGGATGGCGACCAGATCCTCCACCCAGATGGGCTGAAACCGCGTCGTGCCGCCGCCGGGGAGCGCCTTGACCGGACCGGGCGTCACGCGCTTGAGAAACGGAATGAACTCGCCTCCATCGCCGAAGACGATTGACGGCCGCACGATCGTCCAGTCAAGGGTGCTTTCACGGACAACCTGCTCGGCGAGCCCCTTTGCACGACTGTACTCGGTGTCACCGTCCGGATCGGCCCCGATCGCACTCAGCTGCAGGTACCGATCGACATCAGCGGCCTCGGCCGCCTCAACAGTCGCCTCAGTCGCACCAACGTGTACGCCATGGTGGGTGAGGCCGTCCGGTGGCGTAAACAGTGGCGATAACGCGACGAGATTGACCACCGCGTCCTGTCCCTCAACGTGCGACAGTACGGCCTCGTGGTCGGTCGCGTCCGCGGCAACCGTCTCGACAGCGTCCGGAAGATCGGCCCCCTCCGGTGACCGCGAGAGCGCAGTGACCGTGTGTCCGCGTCGATCAAGCTCCGCACATAGGGCCGTCCCGACGAACCCCGTTCCGCCGGCGACGAGTACGTCCATACCACATTCAGGACGCCTCCGCGCCTAAACGTTGCCCCTGCGGGCGATCCGAACACCCAAACCGGCGGCCGCGTTATAATCGGTCATGCTGGTGACGCTTGAGGGGCTTGATGGGAGCGGCAAGACCACCGTCTGGGAGGCCCTCAAAGAGCGGTACATGGGAACCTTCACCCGCGAGCCGACCACCTCCTGGTACGGTGATGCCGTCCGTCGCTCGCTGGCGAGCGACGATGCCGATCCGCTGGCGGAGTTGTTTTTATACACCGCCGATCACGCCGATCACCTCCAATCGGTCATTAAGCCGGCACTCGCTGACGACGCGCTGGTCGTCTCCGATCGGTATGTTGACTCCCGGTACGCCTACCAGGCGGCCACCCTCAATGGGGTCATTGACGATCCGCTTGACTACGTACGGTCGGTTCATGAGCCGTTTACGCGTCTACCAGACCTGACGCTGTATCTTGATGTCGATCCCGAAACAGCCGTCGAGCGAAGTGCCGAGGCCAACAAGTTTGAACAACTTGAGCATCTTCGGGCGGTGCGCGAGCACTACGAGCGGGTCATCGCCGCTGATTCGGAGCGCTTCGCCCGGATCGATGCCACTGCCGATCCCGCCGCGGTACTTGATGCGGCGGTCACCGCGATTGAGAATGCCGCTGAGGGGTCTCTCCAGCGCCGCTCTTAACAGTCGTTGAAAATACAGAAGGGGTTACCCAGCAATGACCAGCCGATTAGCCGTGAGCCGGCATGCTACCGCCGTCCGCACTGAATGAAGCAATCGTATTCGCAACAACCGTTAATCACAGTGGCGTTCCACCGCGGGTCGGATCGACATCGTCGCTGCCGGCCTGATCGCTCGCCCGGGCCAGCAGTCCGGCCACCGGATCATCGTACTCGTAGCCCGGAATAACGCCCTGAAGATAGGTCCCCTCGACGAACTGGGCGATCGCCGCTACGTCCTCACCGACTCGTCGCGGATACCGGAGCGGAAACTGATAGACCGCACGGACGCACTCGTCGGTGCGTTCGACCCTCGTCTCGATGTCTGTTGCGTCCCACTTTGTCGCCGGCGCAATGTCCGCCAACCGCAATGTGAGTGTCTCGTACCACCCGTTGGCGACCGCCGGGCCGACGTCGGTATCGGTGACGACCGCATTGAGCGTCGGTAATTCGGCCTCAACGATCACGGTTGTCTCGCCGACGGTCGTGGTCACGGCAAATGGTGTCTGCTGGTAGGCGATCGGGTCTGTGTCCGTATTGAATCCATCGTGACGCGACAGTGCCTGTCGCGCCAGCTCGACGTCCTCGGCCATCAGCCGGTGTAGGGGCGCGATCACAAAGGGCGTTGCGTCCGTATGCGAGGGGAGGGATTCGAACCCTCGGACCCCTACGGGAGCGGGTCTTAAGCCCGCCGCCTTTGACCTGGCTCGGCTACCCTCGCTCAGAACCACAGTACGTCTCTCTGTGGCAAGTGGATTACGAAACTTTCGAGCCAACAGCCTTGCCACTCGCAAGGAAAAGCCGACAATTGGCATCACGAACCGGTCCGACGCCGGCATTTATATTCCAGCTGTTCGAACTGATCTATTGCGATGTACGACCGCCTGCTATTCCCGACAGACGGTGCCGACGGGCTCGACACGGCGATTGACCATGCGATTGATGCCGCCGAACGCTATGATGCCACGTTACACATCTTGCACGTCGTTGATGAGGGGATTTACAACGCCTATCCCGGCGACGAGTACGTTCACGAGTCCGAGGGGGCCGAGCAGTCTCTGCGTGAGGAGGGTGAAGCGGCCGTCGCCGCTGTGGCCGATGAGGCAACCGCTGCAGGCGTCGCGACTGAAACCGAGGTCGCCTACGGCACACCGTACGAACAGATTGTCACATACGTCGAGAACAACGACATTGATCTTGTCGTCGTCGGTAACCGCCGACAGTCAGGCGAGTACCGTCAGCTGCTCGGAAGCACCTCAGAGCGTGTCGCACGACTCGTTGACGTTCCGGTCACAATCGTCCACGAGTAGCTCACAGCGGTTGTACCGCCGCCTCCGGCGGTGCCTCGAACCGCTCAGGATGGAGCAGTCCAGCCAGGTGTTCGAGCGTATCGACTAGCCGCGGGCCGGGCCGGTTGACATACTGGCTGCCGTCCATCACGTAGACCTGGCCGGTCTTGACGGCCTGTAGGTCTGCCCACCCCGGACGGTCGGTCACCGCGTCAAGGGCCGCTCTCGTTTGATCGATCGGATACCCACACGGGGCGAGTACGAGCACCGCCGGATCATAGCGCCGAATTGCCTCCCACTCTCGTGGCCGGGCAGGCTCACCAGCGGATTCGAGTGCGTACGCTCCACCGGCAGCGGCCACCAGATCGGGAACCCAGTGTCCGGCTACCATCACGGGCTCCAGCCAGTCGAGAACCACAACTGATGGCCAGGTCGACTCATCCTCGGGCACCCGCCTTCGAACCCGATCGACGCGCGCCTGGAGTTCCTCAATCAGTGACGCGGCAGCGTCCGCTCGCCCGAGCGTGGCACCGATTTGCTTGATATCGGCGAAGAGACCGTCGAGCCGGTGGATATCCGTTCGGACGACCGTCGGGTCAACCGTTGTTTCCGCAAGTTCGGTAACGACCGTTTCGGCGTCGATTGCACACACGTCACAGGTGCCTTGGGTGACCACTACGTCGGGATCGATCGCCTCGACCGTCGCTTGATCAAGATGAAACTCACCGTTTTCACCGGAAACGGTGACGGTCGGGGTTTCGGCGACTGCCGACGGATAATCACACTCATGGGAGACCCCAACGGGTTCCACGCCCAGTTCCGTGACGATCTCCGTTGCGGCGGGAAGTGTCGTCACGACACGCTGGTCCATCAGGCGCCCACCCCCGGGAGATCGTACAGCGTACCGTACTTCTCACGGACGTACGTGATGAAGGCATCCGACGCGGGTGGCCTGCCGGTGGCACGTTCGACCAGCTCGTCGGTGCGGTACCGACAGCCATGTCGGTGGATGCGCTTGCCGAGCCACTCGGTGATGGTGTCGAATGCCCCGTCTCGAACGCGATCGTCGACGGCCCGTTCCGTCCGGATTGTCTCGTTCAGTTGCGCAGCGATGACACTTCCCAGCGAATACGTCGGGAAGTAGCCGAAGTGTCCGTGACTCCAGTGGATGTCCTGGAGTACCCCCTCGCTGTTGGACCCCGGTCGGACCCCAAGATATTCCTCGTACTTGTCGTTCCAGACCGCCGGTACCTCCGCGACATCCAACTCGCCGTTGACGAGTGCCCGCTCGATCTCATAGCGCACGACAATGTGGAGGTGATAGGTGAGTTCGTCAGCGTTGACTCTGATGACGGTCGTCGGATCGACCCGGTTTGCAGCCTCATAGGCTGCCTGTGGCGTCACCCCACGAAGCGTGGGAAACTGCTCGCGGAGCGACGGCAGCGCGCGCTCCCAGAAGGCTTTGCTGCGAGCAATGTGGTTCTCCCAGAACCGTGATTGGGACTCATGGACCGAGAGATCCCGTGGTTGTCCAAGTGGCGTACCGTATGCCTCGTCTGGCAGGCCATGTAGGTACTGTGCGTGGCCGAACTCGTGGACCGTGCTCGTGATCGCCCCCAGCAGATCGGCGTGATCGAACCGCGTCGTGATCCGGGCGTCGGCGTAGGTCCCGGCGGTGAACGGGTGCGGGGACGTGTCGAGTCGGCCGCGTGTCCAGTCGTACCCAAGGTCGTCGAGGATGGTCCGGAGCGCTGCCTCTTGTCGATCGACGGCAAAAGTCCCCGCAAAGGGGGTTGCCAGGTCAACATCGCTCTCGCGAACGGCGTCGATCAGCGGAACCAACGCGTTTCGGAGGTGGGTCAAGATTCGATCGATGGTTTCGAGATCGATGTAGGGTTCAAACTCCTCGACCAGCACGGCATACGGATCACGACTGGCGTCGATGTGCTCGGCGTACTCCCGCTTGAGTGCGAGTAGTTCTTCAAGCACCGGCGCGAACCGCTCGAAGTCGTCGTTTTCTCTGGCTTCCCGCCAGGCCGGGTGGGCCTCGCTGGTCCGTTCGGAGAGCGCTTCGATAAGATCCCGCGGCACCGCCATCGCACGATCGTGCTCGCGCTGTACCTCTCGGAGGATGGCCGTCTGGTGACCGTCGAGGTCCGCAGCGGCGAGTTCTTCGATCCAGGTCTCCATCGCCGCGTCGGTCAGGAGGTCATGCCGAACCGTCGACAGCGCCGAGAGCTGCTTCGCCCGGGGTGGCGTCCCACCATCGGGCATCATTACCTCCTGATCCCACCGGAGCATCCCCGCCGCGTCCTCAAGCGCCGTTACGCGCCGTACGCGGTCGATAAAGTCCTCAAACGCAGCCGACGACATACTCGTGATTAGCCCTTCAGGCGCATGAATCCCCCGGCGACGGCGGCGTCATTGAGAGTGCCTCACGGTAGAGGCGGTAACTCCGCTCAACGAGATCGAGTGAGACGCTTTCGTCGGCTGTGTGAGCCTCCCCGAGTTCCGCCGGGCCACAGACTACACAGGCACTTCCCGCGTCGGCGAGCCACCCGGCGTCGGTCGCGTGGGGCTTGACCGTCTGGCGTGGGGTCTCCGGTTGGGTCGCCTCCGCGGCCGCCCCGACGGCGTCGGCGAAGGCTGGCGTTGAACAGGCCATTGGCGGGAGATTCTGATCGACAGTAACCGTACTCTCAGGACGGTCCTCAAGTCGCTTTAGCGGACTCACTCCGGCTGGAACTGTCCGTTCGTCGACCGTGAGCTCACAGTGTCCCGGGATCTGATTCCAGGCCTCGCCGCCATCGATTTCCGTGACGGCGATCGTTCCTTCGAGCGTTTCACCGGCGACCGTGTACGTGGGTGACGTCGCGTCTCGGAGTGCTTTGATTGCATCGCACGCCCCGTAGATGGCGTTTGTTCCTGTCTCCGGAACGCTCGCATGGGTCGAGTCACCGGCCACAGACACCGTACTGGCGCGCCGACCCTTGTGCGCGACGACGACATCGAGGGCTCCTGGCGTTGCGTAGCCGGCCGATCCCTCGCCGACGATGGCGAATTCCGGTGTAAAGCCTTGATCGATCGCGTACCGTGCTCCAACGCCGCCGGCTTCCTCCCCGACGAAACTCGCGAAGACGAGTTCCGTCTTCGGCGCCGCATCGCGGAAGGCGACCAGCCCGGCAGCTACGGCGCCGAGCATGTCCGCTGTCCCCCGACCATAGAGGCGACCGTCCCGTTTCTCGACGCGGTAGCTCCCGTCATCGGTCCGTTGATTCGGTGCTGGTGGCACCACGTCGTGATGTCCGACGAAGGCGATGGTCGGGCCGCCGCTTCCGCGGCGGGCAATGATGTTTCCGCCGCCGGGGGCGTCGTCACGACGGATCCTCGCATCGGTGTGTGTTTGCAGCCAGCGTTCGATCCGATCTCCTGTCGCTGTCTCGTCCTCGTGACTCGGGATGGCAACAAGTTCGCGGAGCAGCGTGTGCACCTCCTCGATGGTGTCGCTCATACGATATCGCCTCGGTGCAATGGCGTACGGTCACGTCGACCCATAGTGGTTGTTCGACGCCGACCGGAAAAAGTCCCCCAAGGGTGTCTCCCGGTGCGGTACGCTCAAGTACATTCTGTCAGCATATCCGGTATGGCATCAGACGTGACGGCTCCGTCCGGCTACACCCTGCGGGATGCGGTTCGGGCGGACAGCAAGGGGATGGCAGCCGTCTACGACGGCGCCTATCCCGACGACAGCGGCTATCCGTTACAGACGGCCGACGCCGTCGAGCACAAGGTCTTCGATGACGCACAGATGCGGTCGTTCGTGATCGAAGCTGACGATGGGTCGATCGCCGCCACCGCCTCGATCAAGTACGACTCCGTCTATTCCGGAAACGCCGAAATCTGTCGGCTCGCAGTTTCGCCGGATCATCAGGGCAATGGCCTTGCCCGGACACTTCTTGAACACCGACTCGCGGTGCTTGCGGGTGATCCGGCCGTCGATGTGGTTTTCTCGGCGGCGGTGACCAGCCATCCATACTCGCAACACAACCTCGCCGAGCGAGGGTTCGTTCCAGCGGCGTTTCTCAAGCGTATCCAGTCGGGATACTTCTCGGAGTATCGCGAGAGTCAGGCAATCGTGGTTCATCCCGACTGGACGGCCGACGCAGACCGGACCGTGTACGTCCCCGAGCGGTTCCGGCCGGCCATCGAGACGATCCTGGATACCCTCTTTGGAACCCGCTTCGGCCGCGATATCGACGGCCTTGATCTTGCCATCGAACGCGTTGACGATCCGGCTGTCGACCGCTCAACGGAGGCCTCGAAGATGGGTCAGTGGGTCGAAACGGCGGCCGATCTTGAGACGGCGGTCGACCACTCGGGTCCCGAGTTACTCGCAGCCGTTGATGCGAATACACCGGAATCACGCGCGTTCTACGGACGCATCTTCGAGTACGGACTTACGCCCGCGGGATTCATCCCTGACTGGCTGGAAACCGATGGCCAGTCCCGTGATGCGTTTATTTTCCAGTACCGCACACAGGACGAGCGTGTCCCGGTTGAGGCCATCGACGAGCTGGTGACACTGCTTGATGCCTTAGACATCACCTACCAAGTCACCGGCGGTGACGAGTACACCGAACTTGAACTGTGACCTGCCTCAGGACAAGTCCTAGGCGCTCGGCTTGCTCCGCCCGTAGAGCAGTCACCCCCCAGCATCAGGCGGTATAGCAGTTGTTGGTAATACGATTTCTTTATTCAGTGTGGGGCGTGCAACAAGGCCGTCCCACGTGTAATTACATACCCTCTGTTGAATAAAATTATCGTGTT
>Ga0207714_1000156_pt1 | contig 44413 bp, 46 predicted proteins | sample PonA232FremontCA_2_FD_187270 | JGI IMG/M metagenome (GOLD analysis project Ga0207714, IMG submission 187270) | Marine sediment microbial community from Fremont, CA, USA - Pond A23 Sediment 2 (SPAdes) | ecosystem: Environmental > Aquatic > Marine > Unclassified | place: USA: Fremont, California... | reverse complement strand
GAGTTGGGGCTGCAGGACGACGACCCCCGGGTCAACCCCCAGGGCGGCGCCATTGCCCTGGGTCACCCCCTGGGCATGAGCGGTGCCAGGATCGTGACCACAGCTTTTCACCAGCTGCAGCGGGGCAATATGAACAAAGCCCTTTGCACCATGTGCATAGGGGTGGGCCAGGGAATAGCGATGGTCCTGGAAAAAGTGTAGCACCGTTTGATGGATGGAGGGGATGAAGCATTCAAGTGAAATACAACAGGCCGCCCGGATGATCGCGGCGGGTGAACTCGTGGCCTTTCCCACAGAAACGGTTTATGGCTTGGGCGCCAATGCTTTTGATCCGGTGGCCGTGGCCAGGATATTTGAAACCAAGGAACGACCGTCTTTTGACCCGCTGATCGTGCATATATGTGAGCTTTCACAATTAGACGGGCTCTATCGTGGTGACGATGAGCGGGTCTATAGACTTGCGGAAAAATTCTGGCCGGGCCCCCTGACGATGGTATTGCCCAAACAGGAGGCCGTACCCGATATAGTAACCGCGGGAATGGATACGGTGGCCGTGCGGATGCCAGCCAATCCACTGGCCCGTGAACTTATCCGGCAGGCCCAAACACCTATGGCTGCCCCCAGTGCCAACAAGTTTGGCAGGATAAGTCCAACGGAAGCCCATCATGTAACAAAACAGTTCCCGGATGTATACACCATCGATGGCGGAAAAACACAGGTTGGTATAGAATCTGCTGTCATCGCCCTTCATGACGACGGGTTCGAAGTCTTACGGCCGGGTGTGATCACCGAAGCCGACCTGGAAGCGGTCGTGACCCGCTCCGGCATTGATTCCAAAGAAAAGCAGCAACAATCCCCGGGTCTTCTCAAATCGCATTACAGTCCCGGTAAACCCATGTACATTGTCGCCGATCCCTGCAACCATTTTAAGGAGCAGGACAGGGCAGGGCTCATCTCTTTTGGCATCCCCGGCGATAACTGTCATTTTTCCAGAACAGAAATTCTTTCCAGGTCAAAAGATCTCCGGGAAGCAGCCATCAACCTGTTCAGTGCCATGCACCGGCTCGACGAATCCCACATCGAGTACATCGTGGCCGAACCCCTTCCTGAAGAAGGCATAGGGGTAGCCATTATGAACCGCTTGAAGAAAGCTTCTTATTGAACAGTTGATGCTCCCTGCCCGGAACGTCTGACAGATCTTCCGAATGCCCGATTGGACATTTCCCCTCCGGCCCGATTTGATCATCTGGCAGGTGAACCATTCATTGAACAACAGGGCTTGAGTGTTTGTACCTGTAAGGTATCATTTGCATTTTTCATCTCTCTGACAAACTCCCCCTTTTAGATCTCGACGTGGATGATGAGAAAGATTCGATCAGGGCGGCGTTAAACCTGACTTTGCCTCCAGCATCAAAAGGTTGGAAAAGTGTTCGCAGTTACTTGTGTGAAGAAAATTATCTATCGTATGTTCAATTTAAAAAGTTTATTTGCAAAAACATCCATAACATCCCTCCTGATGGTGTTTGTATCTGTTTCTGTTGCTATGGCGGGTGAAGGAAATACAGGACGCGACTCCACCATCAATAATGTCTCCAACGGCCGTTTGGCTGTTTTCCTGGATCTTCAGTGGGGCATGGACCGCGATTATATCCGTCAGCAGATCCCGGTGGTCGATTATGTAAGGGACAAGGAGCTGGCCGATGTACATATTATCATATCCAGGCACCGTGCGGGACAGGCGGGTACCAACTATGATATATCGCTCATTGGAAGGGGCGGCTTCAGAAAGATGGACAACACCCTGAGGTACTGGTCGCCGGCTTCACAAACCGATCATGAAACCAGGCAGGGGTATACCAAGATGATAAAGATTGGTCTGGCTCCCTATATCGCCAGTATTGAAAACATGTCCGGTAAGATCTCTTTGGAATATAATGTGGATAGCGCCTCGGGAACTGAACAGACCATAACACGGGAGCAGGATCCCTGGAAGAGTTGGGTGTTTGAGATTTACGGAGGGGGCTATTTTGATTCGGAGCAAACCCGCAATTCAACCCATATCCGCTATGGCTTTTATGCCGACAAGGTCACCAAAGACTGGAAAATACGGGCCCGGCCTTATTTTAACTACAATGAGGACAATTACGTGGTAGATGATAGTACGATTACCAACATCAGGCATCGCGACGGGTTTCACGGATACCTGATTAAAAGCCTGACCGACCACTGGTCGACCGGTGTCTTTACTGAGATGTTGTCCAGTACCTATCACAACATGGATTTTCAGGTGGAAGTGTCACCGGCCATTGAATACAGCCTTTTTCCCTATGAAGAGGCTACCAGGAGAGCCATCACAGTTGCCTACAAACTGGACTATTCCTATAACGACTATGAGCAGAAAACCATATATGGGCAAAGGAACGAGGTTTTGTGGGGCCATTCACTGGTTTTGGCAGCAGATTTTCGTCAGACATGGGGTACGATCAGGGCAGGGATAACGGGTTCCCAGCATTTCCATGACCTGAGCTCCAACCGTGCTGAACTGTTTACCAGGATGGATGTCAGGATCTTCAAAGGGCTGTCGTTAACCCTTCGTGGCGATCTTGATTTCATCAATGACCTGGTGGCCATACCCATGGAAGACATGAGCACCGAAGAGATACTGCTGGAAAAGCGCAGGCGTTCAACGGATTACAAGTTCGATGGCCACATTGGCTTCACCTACACCTTTGGTTCAGAACTTTCTAAAGCCTACAATCCAAGGTTGTAGGGAACCCATCTCAACCCAGCATGGCATGGGCCCTTGCGATTTTCTCGGGTATGCGCATCTCCAAGGGGCAGGTCTGCATGCAGCTTTCGCATCCAATGCACGAGTTGCCTGCATAGCCATGCTGGGAGAGACACAGGTGTTTGACCAGCCGTTCCATCTATGGCAGCCGTTATGGACAACTTTAAAAAATTTTTCTTTCAAGCGAATATTTGTTTTCCATGGCACAGGGTTCATCGGATATATGGTCAGTTATGAAGTCAAATATGAATGAAGGTATGGAGATGCTCTGAAGGTATGAAGATGCTCTCCCTTCACAAGCAGGATGAGCCTTGTAAACGGACTGCTTTTACGGGATTCTCCGGCTGTTTTTCAAGGAATATAAGGGTAACAGGATCTATTTTTTAAAGATACGTAAAATAAGGGACAAATTGAATTTTGGTGGATATTTATTGGAATGTGAACTTTTTGCATGTTTTCATCCGTTTAAATAAAAAGGCCATACCAGTTACATGATCAAATGTAGTTAAGATGGAAAGAAAGTCTGTTTATTTTGCCAACCGGGGCAGTGCATTTATTGATGAGTTAAGAGCAAGGGTAGAAGCTTACTTCAGGGAAAACAATCTTTCCCGGTATGGAAATGCCGAAGTCATAGCCGGGGCTGCTTTCATGTTTGCCCTCTATTTGGGGCCCTACATATTGATGGTATCAGGACTTGTTTCATCTCCCTTGATGATGCTGGGATGCTGGGTTGTCATGGGATTTGGCATGGCCGGTGTGGGTATGGTACTCATGCACGATGCCAACCACGGAAGTTTTTCCAAAAACAGGAAAGTGAACAAGTGGTTGGGTAAGTCGCTGTATCTGCTAGGGGGTTTCCCTCCCAACTGGAGGCGGCAGCACAACAGCCTGCATCATGGCTATACCAATATCGACGGGTTAGATGAGGACATTCAGCCGCCCGGCATTCTCCGGATCTCTCCCCATCGAAAATTGCTTAAGATACACCGGTTTCAGTTTATTTATGCCTGGCTTTTGTATGGTTTGATGACCCTGTCGTGGATTACGATCAAAGATTTCAAGCAACTGAACCGGTACCAAAAAGATGGGGTTCAGCTGACCCAAAAGAACAGTTACAAACGATTGATGGCCGACCTTATTGGCACCAAGCTGCTGTACTACGCCATTTTTCTTGTTGTACCCATCCTGGTTCTTCCCATCCCCTGGTATGTGACTTTGTTGTTCTTTGTGGCCATGCATGTGGTGTGCGGGATCATCCTGGGTACAGTTTTCCAGGCGGCTCATGTGGTTCCCGACACGAAATTTCCCCTGCCCGATGCGCAGGGAAACATTGAAATCAATTGGGCTGAGCACCAGCTTTCAGCCACCTCGGATTTTGCTCCCCGCAACCGTCTGCTGTCCTGGCTTATCGGGGGACTCAATTTCCAGGTTGAACACCATTTGTTTCCCTATATCAGCCATGTGCATTACAGAAACCTCGCCCCGCTGGTCAGGGAAACGGCCCGGAAACATCACCTGGCCTACCACGTACAACCCACTTTTGGTGCTGCCCTGCAAGCCCATCTGAAAATGTTGAAAAAACTGGGGAAAAATGGTTCGCGGTCATACGAATAAAAAGGGGAGGGGGCACCATCGTTAGCCGCCATTTTCTGTTTCTACATTTCCCTGGTCGTTGATTCTTTTTAGCCTGGTCTTTGTGATTTTTCCGGCCCATGAAGGATCATAAGCTGTTTCTACTTTGATGTAGTTGTCAGTGTAGCCGTACATCTTTCCATTTTGTGGATGCTTTTCAAACAGCACCTTTCTTTTTTCGCCCAGGTGTTGGCGGTAGAAGGCCATGATTTTTTGGCAGGCCAGGTTTTGTAATTGTTCGCTTCTTGGTTTGATGACGTTCCCGTGCACCTGGCCATTCATCCGGGCAGCGGGGGTATAAGGTCTGGTGGAATAGGGAAAGACATGGTAATAACTGGCGTCCAGCTTTTGGAGGAATTGGTATGTTTCCCGGAATTTTGCTTCATCTTCCCCGGGAAAACCTGCAATCACATCTACCCCTACGAAGGCATCAGGTATTTGGGTTTTGATCTGTTCCAGTTTGTCCTGGAAAAACTCCCGGGTATAGCGCCTTCTCATCTTTTTCAGGATCTCGTTGGAACCCGATTGCAGGGGGACGTGAAAATGGGGCAGGAACTTTTGTGATTGGGCAACAAAGCGGATGATCTCCTCATACAGCAAGTTGGGTTCAATGGAGGCAATGCGGTATCTTTCAATGCCCGAAACTTTGTCGAGCTGTTCGATCAGTTCCTGCAGGGTTTCGCCTGTGCTTTTTCCAAAATCGCCGATATTGATGCCGGTCAGGATGATCTCTTTGATGTCGGCCCGGGCAATGGAATGGGCTTGTTCCACCAGACGGGCAATGTTCGGGTTGCGGCTTTTTCCGCGGGCCTGGGAAATGGTGCAATAGGCACAATGATAGTCGCATCCGTTTTGTACTTTCAGGAAGGAACGTGTGCGGTCGCCCCGGGAATAAGCCGGATGAAATACAACCATCTCATCGGTGTCCGAGGTATGTATTTCAGGGCTTTTATCTTTCCTGTGGTTTTGCAGATATTCGATGACGTCAAACTTTTCATTGTTCCCCAGAACAAGGTCTATCCCCTGAATGGCAGCGATTTTTTCAGGTTGCATTTGCGCGTAACAGCCCACTGCAATGATGGTGGCCTGCGGATTAAGCTTTTTGGCTTTTTTGATGTTTCGCCTGCCTTTTCGGTCAGCCTCATGGGTTACCGTACAGGTATTGATCACATAAACATCGGCTTTTTCGCTGAACGAGACCTGTTCATAACCCTGTTCCAGGAATTTTTCCGCAAGGGTGGAGGTCTCCGCAAAATTAAGGGGACATCCAAGACTATGTAAAGCAACTTTCATGGCCATGGAGATGGTTCCATCTATAATAAGCCCAACGACGATGATTGGTCTGATTGATTTGAACCAAAATAAGCCCGACCCCGATGGTGGGTCTGATTGATTTGATCCAAAATAAGCCCGACGATGATGGTTGGGATGATTTGAACCAAAATAAGCCCAACGACGATGGGTTAACATTTTAAATATCGCCTTGCGCTCGAATATAATATTTTCTTGGTTCAGATTGACCAACTTGGTTTTTTAAATTTTGATTAAAAAATATTTTGGCTTCATTCTTAAGAAAAGGGCTTTGCTTGATTTTTTTTGAGCCGAATCCATTAATGGATAAGAGTGTTCCCTTCCAGGGTACCCAGAGGCTGGTTCGTTTCCCTGTTTCCTTTTTATAGTATAACCGGACAGAGGGGCCCGGATTGACACCCCCAACAAGGCCGGGACAACTCCCTTTGAGAAAGCTATATACAGGGCCATTTCCAAAGGAGACAATTTTGAGGTCCTGAAAATATTTTTGGCACAGGTGTGGATGTAGACACAGCTCCGGCCGATGGATCTGGCGCAGGGTATACCCCGCTCATGGGAGCGGTGATCAATAACCAGGTTGAACTGACGAATTTTTTAATCGATCATGGAGCGAATGTCAATGCTATTGCCGGCGACAAAAACGCACCCCTTTTGATCGCCGCCGATGAAGGTAATCTTGAACTTGTAAAGCTGTTGGTGGAAAAAGGTGCGCAAACGGACCACCCAAACAGCGAAGAAAAAACGGCACTCCACATAGCCGAAGAAGAAGGTTACAACGAAATCGTGGCTTACCTCAAGGAACACCAATAAAACCATTCTAACGATCAGCCCCGGTTTGCTTATCTCCGGGGCTGGTCAGCCTATTCTTCTTTGGCTCCTTGTTCAAAAGATTTGTGGCGATTCTTGTTTTTGGGCTTGGCTTCTTTCTTCTCCTTGTTTCGCCATTTTTTCTTTTGTTTGTCATTAGCCGATCCCTTTTTTTTCATTTTTTTTAGGTTTTAGTTTTTAGAAGCACTAAATGAACGATGCAAAATCAAAAAGTTATAGAATCTGCCTTCATGATGGTCAGCGCAGGGCAGAAATTCCATCTTTCATGTTCAGGTTTAGGAAAGTTTCAATTTCCGGATAAATCGCCCCAACCGGATAAATCGCCCCAACATGAAACGATTAAGCCTGGGCTATACGATTAAGCCTGCGCTGCCTGTTTCGCCTATTTCTTGCTCTTTAATTGACTTTCAACGGTTGTATGATTGCTTCCATTTAGACGCAAACCTATGTGAAAAGTCACTGAAATTTCCAGGTGGCCCTTTTCCCCTTCTGTTTTTACATTGCAAATTATGTGCCTTCTGCAGGTACAGCTTGTTGTTTTACCGATTGGTAACTCTTCCAATGAGCCTATGCGCTTGGCTGATTCCAGCAGGGGGTAATAGGTTCATCCAATAGATTAAAAATCAGTCGAGAAGATTCTATTTACGGGTTGAAGTGCATTACATTTTTCGCTACCTTTGTTTTAGAGCATGAATGTTTAATGGTGTTGCACCAATAATTTTAATTTATAATCCAAATGAAACCCACATACAGTAACTTATAGAACAAGGCGATGCATAAATCATGCGGGATCCATGGTGATGTACTCAACAAAAGCAAAATAAGTTTCAGTTCTATACTGTTTAATAACCGTTCATCAGTCTTTATACCGATGCATCCATAATCATATGGATAAGTTGAAATGTTTCAATCCCATGCATTATGAAAACACTGGTTGTATATGATTCGTACTTTGGCAACACCGAGAAGATAGCCCTGTCGATTGCCGGAGTTTTTATGACAAACGATCACCAGCTAGCCTACCGAGCCGATCAGGCCGGTGAGTCATTGCCGGATGACCTGGATTTATTGATTATTGGCGCGCCAACCCAAAAATTTCAGGCCACTGCAGGCATAAAGGCATTTATTGGCAAATTGCCTAAAGAGCAGCTGCGAGGGTTAAAAATAGCTGTTTTTGATACGCGGGTGTCTACTGACGATGTTAAAGCGGCTTTTTTGCGGTTCCTGATCAATTTGTTTGGATATGCTGCTCCCAAACTTCGAAAGCTCCTGGCAAGGAAAGGGGCAAAGCCTGTGGGTGAACCGGAAGGTTTTTATGTAAAGGATACCAAAGGGCCTTTGCATGAAGGGGAGTTGGAAAGGTCCGAAAAATGGGCCCGCAAGATCAAACAAGCCGTAGAAGCCCAGGAAGCTGTAGCTTAAGATGACTTCTCCCGCCCCTTTTCAAAGATAAGCCGGGAGAAGTTGATTTTACAGGGCAGGTGGAGTTTCCCTCAGAGAGTCAGGAGCTGCGCCGTTCGCCCTTTGAGCTCGCGGGTTAGCTCTTGCTCGATGTAGCCGAGCTCCACACCCATTGTCTTCAGCAAATCAGTGGCATGACACTGTTCAGAAGAAAGCCGGCAGGCTTTTACTTTTAGTCCTTTGCTAATGAGCAGGGCCAACTTGTCCTGCCAGGCCTCATGTTCGGCAATCTGACGGACGGCATTGCCCCAAACAAATAAGGTCATATCTTTCCAGCAGCGCTGCTCGCAACTGTAATGAAAATATGGCCAGATAATGTTGTCAAACACATCCGGGTTACCAGAAGACCAAAGGATGGTGATACTTTCCGGACCAGAAGCCTCTTGTTTCATCAGGGCGGTCCTTGGACTTCCTTCCTGGGCCATGACGGAAAATCCCAGAAGGAAAATCATTGCGGTGAGAAATAAAGCATGCGGTTTCATGGCTCTTTGCTTTGTTGAATGACTCTTCTTTCATAAATAACTGCATCATCGGTCCAAAAAATGGATCAGGCAGGCTTGATCATTGCCGTTCAAATTAAAAACGAACCTTAAAAAATGAATATTTCGTTGGAGTAGGTAATTCCTAAGAGTTTTTCCCAGGCAAATAATCTAAGTATACTGTAACTGCAATAGCCATAGAAGTCCGTTTTATCGAATGATATATCCGCTTCACCTTGTTCTTAAATGTTTTTGGCGGGTATTTCATAGCAGGGGTTTGTGGCTTGTTATCACGCCCTGCATTCGCTAACCGTATTATTGGGGGACCATTGAAATCAATGCCTTTTTCTTTTAATTTTTCAGGATATTTATATATGGTCAACGGTTGGTGTATTCGTTATAACAATATAGGAGTTGACTTTCAAGGGGTTTGCTTCTTTTTACCTTTCCGCGGATGAACAGAATCGAGGGCTATTTTGGAACTTTATCATTGAACGGATCACACATATAAATTCTGCGTCATGTCTTTAATAAGTTGTCCAAAATGCCACAGTCAAATTTCGGACGAGGCAGAGAACTGTCCTTGTTGCGGTTATCCCATCTCCCGCTTGGCCAAGCTTAAAAGTGGTATTCATCTGATTGAGCACAAAAAAACGATCGTGGATGTACAGTCGGTTTACGCCTGGAGCATGATGGTGGTTGGTTTTGTCCTGATCGTGGCTTTGCCGTTTGACAGCCTGGGAGGCTCAGTTAGCCGTGCCTTAGGCGCTCTATTGATTATCGTTGGAATGGTCTGGAGTGTTGTTGTCGGGCTGACAAAATGGTGGAGTCACTGAGCTGTAGGTTTTTGTGAATCATTGCTTGTCAGATGTGCTCTCTTTTAAGGGAAGGCTCATGTAATTGGCCTTTTCGAAACGCCGTGGTCTTGTTTTTGTGAGCTGGAGCGGTTTTTTTGATGATTACCCTTTTTTTTGGAATAGGGTGAAGGATGCCAGGTTTGTGTCAAAAAAACAAAAACCCCATAACGGTTTGGCGTAAAAATATAAACAAAGTATTACATTTGCCATTGGTAAAAGGGGTAAGTGACAGGCCCTGACATAGAGGCCGGCCTTAGGGTTACTGGAAATGTCAAACCACTAGAGCTGCCGAAGACACGCGGGTGAAAAACGTGAAACATCAAACATGACCGGCAGCGTTTTTTATCCTATATGGCAAATTATGCACCTGCTATAGATAAGAACAAACTCAGCGAAAAGTGGATCAAAGCCTCTATTGTTGGGACAACATGGGCTGCTTCCGAAATCGTGCTGGGCAGCTTTTTGCATAATTTGAGGATACCCTTTAGCTCGCTCCTTTTAACAGCCATTGGCATCATCCTGCTGATTTCCGTTAGTTATCTCTGGAAAGAACAGGGCTTGTTCTGGCGGGCCGGTCTGATCTGTGCACTGATGAAGACCATGTCGCCCAGTGCAGTGATTTTCGGTCCCATGATTGCCATTTTTAGCCAGGCCACCCTGCTTGAAATTTCCGTGCGCCTGTTTCGCAGAACCCTTTTGGGCTTTTTATTAGGTGGTATGTTGGCCATGTCGTGGAACCTGTTTCAGAAGATCTTTAACATGATCATTTTCTATGGTTCCAACATCGTTGAGGTATATGCCGATTTGCTGAAATATGCGCAAATACAATTGAATCTTCAATTTGATGTCGTTTGGTTGCCGATCCTCATTTTACTGGCCATTTACTGTTTATCCGGGCTATTCGCAGCTGCCATTGGTATAAAAGCAGGAAAAAATTTCACAAAGCAGCCCGCCGTCGTGAAACCGGGAAATAAGACAAATTATAGCTTCAGCCCCAACAACACAGAGCAATCATTCAATTATTCCATTTTTTGGCTGTTTTTTAATTTGAGTTTAATCATTATGGCATTGGTGTTGCTGAATGCTACATCCTGGTTTGTTTGGTCGGTTGCTGTTTTGATCATTTCAGTGATATGGGTTTTAAGATACAAACGTGCATTGAGCCGGCTCTCAAAGCCTAAGTTTTGGGCTTCATTTGTGATCATTACCATGTTAACGGCTTTTGCTTTCAATAAAATGCAGTCGCAGAGCTTTTTGAACGGATTTTTGATCGGGTTGCAGATGAATTTCAGGGCGGCAACCATCATTCTTGGTTTTTCAGTTTTGGGAACCGAACTATACAATCCGAAGATTCGGGCATTTTTTATGAAAACATCCATGAAACAATTGCCGTTGGCTTTGGAGTTGTCGTTCCAAAGTTTGCCCATGATGATCGCCAACCTTCCGGATTCCAGGTCAATAATGAAAAATCCGGTTTCTGTAATCTGTGGGATCATCTCACAAATTGAATTTCGATTGAGTGAAATAAAAAGCAACTTATGCAGTAGAATTTTCATCATAACAGGCTCGGTGGGCGAAGGCAAAACCAGCCAAATCCAGCAAATCGTAGAAACCCTTAAAGAACGAAACATGTCCATTGGCGGAATTCTTTCGCCCCGAATAATGGAAAATGGAACCACCACCGGATATGATATCCTGGATATCAAAACCAATGAGCGGGCCGCATTTTTGAGAAAATCCGGGGATGGACAGATGGCTCAAATTGGCAGCTACTGTATATTGCCCGAAGGAATCAAAAAAGGCCGGCATGCCCTAAAAAATTCTACCTTCAACCATCAGGTGGTTGTCATAGATGAAGTGGGCAAATTGGAGCTGAACAATCAGGGGTGGGCCGGGTACCTGAACCATCTTGTACATGGTTCGAAGAGCCATTTGATTTTATCCGTGCGCGAGCGGTTCATGGAAGAAGTCATTGATAAATGGCATTTAAAGGATTACACGGTTCTGCATGTTTCGGAAAATGATCGCATACAAAGCGGTCACATTATTGCACGACACATGGATGAACAAAATATGCATACAGCAACCCGTTAAATGGTGTCGGCTGTAGAGAATTGATGGATACATGTTAAAAAACAGAGCCTGTTTTATGTTTAAATCATTCAAAGACATCGATCAAAGCCATTTTTTGCCTGGAAAAAATTTTATTTTAGTTTGCAAAAACCACAATTTGGTTTAAAAGATCACAACAGATCCATCATGCACGATTCCAATAACGAAAAAAACGACAAATCCGGCAAAGACGACAGATCCGGCCAATCCGGAAAAAGGGAGAGAACGGAGAGAACCGGTAAGTCCGGCAAAGCTGGCAAACCCGCCAGATCCAACAAAAGTGAAAGGACCGACAAGGCTTTTGCTCTTGATTCGGCCCTTGATCGGCGCAGTTTTATTAAGCTGGGGGCTTTTCTCACCGGGGGCATCATGCTTTCAGGTACCTTTGCCGCATGTGTCAGGGAGCTGGAGCGAACAGCAGGGGTGGTGGAGCGCGAATATGACGGGGTGAAGGTTATTCGTGCCGGTTGCCCGGGCCATAACTGTGGCGGCAGGTGTGTTTTAAAGCTGCATGTCAGGGAGGGTCAGGTGCTGAGAATAGAGACCGACGACAGGCAGGGCGACACCCTGGCCGACCCACAGCTCAGGGCTTGTATCAGGGGCAGGTCGTATCGCCGGCGTCAGTATCACAAGGATCGACTGAAATATCCCCTCAAGCGGGTTGGCAAGCGTGGAGAAGGGAAATTTAAACGAATATCCTGGGAGGAAGCTTTGGACACGATGGCCTCCGAGCTCAAACGGATCAAAGCCCGGTACGGAAATTCTGCCATTCTCCTGCCTTATGGAACAGGCAGTTACAACCAGGTCAACGGCCGGCAAACAGCAGCCAGGCTGCTCAACCTTTTTGGGGGTTCACTGGGTTATTATAACAGTTACAGCTGGGCCTGCATCAGCCAGGTAACGCCTTACGTTTATGGTACCAACGTGACCGGTAATCAGCGCCAGGACTGGGTCAACTCCAAATACATTTTGATGTGGGGGTGGAACCCATCGGAAATGCGCGATGGCACCAACAGCGAATATTTCTTGAAGCTGGCCCGGGAAAGGGGCGCCAGGGTGGTGTGCATCGATCCGAGGATGACCATGAGCGCCGTGGCCCTGGCCGATGAGTGGATACCCATCCGCCCGGGTACCGATGTGGCCATGATGAGCGCCATGGCCTATGTGATCATCACCGAGGACCTGCACGACAAAGACTTTATAGAAAGGTGCTGTTCGGGTTTCGACCGCACGCAGATGCCCGAGGGCTGTGAAAATGAAGAAAGCTATAAGGATTATATCCTGGGCTCTTTCGACGGTCAGCCGAAAACGCCCCAGTGGGCCGAGAAGATCACCGGCATACCCCAGAAAACGATCATCCGGATAGCCCGCGAGTTTGCCAGCACCAAGCCCGCCATGCTCTACCAGGGCTATGGCATGCAAAGACGGGCCTATGGCGAGCAACCGGTGCTGGGCGGATGTGTGTTGGCGGCCATCACCGGTAACGTGGGCATCCCGGGTGGATGGGCCAGCGGTCTGGGCCTGCAGGCCGACGATGGCGGCCCGTTCTGGAATGTTTTCCCCACCGGCGATAACCCGGTGAAAGCCAGGATCCCGGTTTTCCTGTGGACAGAGGCCATCATCCGAGGAAAAGAGATGGGGAAGGAAGACGGGGTGGTCAATGCCGAAAAGCTGGACAACAACATCAAACTGATCTGGGCGGTGGCCTCCAACACCCTGATCAACCAGCATGCCGACGTGAACCGCACCGCCGAAATACTCAAAGACGAAAGCCTGGTCGAGTTTATAGCTGTTCAGGATCAGTTTATGACACCCTCGGCCCGCTTTGCCGACCTGGTGCTGCCCGTGTGCACCCAGCTGGAAGTATGGGGCCTGCAGGATGGCTGGAAATACGGGGATGAGGTGATCCTGAATCCGCAAGTATCCAAGCCGCCGGATGAGACCAAAAGCGACTACCAGATTTGCAGCGAACTGGCGGGAAAGCTGGGCCTGAAAGAGCAGTACACCCAAAACAGGAACGAGAAGGACTGGATCGTATGGTCGCTGGGCGTCTACCGAAAGACCCGCTTCCCTGAGGTCCCCCGGCTCGGCAAGTTCAGGGATAAGAACAAGGGTGTTTATTCCACACCCGTCAAAGACCCGGCCATCGCCCTGGATGATTTCAGAAAAGATCCCGACAACCATCCCCTGAACACCCCCACCGGTAAGATCGAGCTTTTTTCAAAGCCCTTGTTCGACAAGAACAACCCTTCTCAGATACCCCCTGTGCCCAAATATATACAGGAGTGGGAGAGTCCCTTTGGCAGGGAGAGCAAGAAATATCCCCTGCAGGCCTTGGGGCATCATTACATGCCCAGGGTGCACTCCACTCATGATGGCATCGACTGGCTGGAGGAAGCCTTCCCCCAGCGGGTGTTCATGAACCCTGTAGATGCCAAAGAAAGAGGGATACGCAACGGCGAAGAGGTGTTGATATACAACGACCGGGGTAAGATCATCATGCCCTGCCGGATCACCCCCAAGATGATGCCCGGGGTGGTGGATATCCCGCAGGGAGCCTGGTGGACCCCGGATGAGGAGGGCATCGACCGGCGTGGCAATGTCAATGTGCTCACTTCCCATAAGTGGACGCCCCTGGCTTTTGGCAATGCGCAGCACACGATCATGGTGCAGGTGGAGAAGGCAAAGGCATAAGTAGATCATTTCTCCATGCAGGGACTTTCAACAAGAGAAATGAACCTGGCTCCCGCATTCCGTGAGAATGAGTTCAGCGGCGGCGATGCACATGGGGGCATGTGACCAACAGAATGACGAAAAAACAATGGCATGAAAAAACAAAAAGCTTTCTATTTCGACTCCTCGCGGTGTTCCGGCTGCAAGACCTGCCAGATTGCCTGTAAGGACAAGCACAACCTGAACAACTCCATCCTATGGAGGAAGGTTTACGAGGTGTGCGGTGGCGACTGGGTCCGGGACGACCAGACCTGGATATCAGATATTGCGGCTTATAACGTATCCATGTCCTGCAACCACTGCCAGGACCCCATTTGCATGCGTTCGTGTCCCAATAACGCCATATACAAAAGGGAGGATGGGATTGTCCTGATCGATGAAAGCACATGCATGGGCTGTCAATATTGTGAATGGGCCTGCCCGTATGGCGCCCTGACCCTGGACCAGGACAGGGGCGTGATGACCAAATGCACCATGTGCTATGATTACCTGGATGAAGGAAAGCAGCCTGCTTGTGTGGCCGCATGCCCCATGAGGGTGCTGGATGTGGGTGACCTCGATGAGCTGGAGCGCAAATACGGCCAGCACGACAACATCTATCCCCTGCCACCGGTGCACCACACAAAGCCTTCTGTTGTCATCAAAAAACACCCGTCTGCCGATAAATCAAAAAACTGGACAATTGTAAACCAGGAGGAGGTCTAACATGCTACACACGGAATGGTCGCTCGTCTTTTTTACCACCATTGCTCAATGGGCCACCGGCATCATGATCGCTGTCTTACCCTTTGTGTTTGCCAAAAAATTCAACGGTTACACCCACGATCGCACCGGCTACACCCGCAAAGATCGCATTGGCAACGCCCAGGAACAAAACGGCTATGCCCAAGATCTTAATCTTTACACCAAACTAAACCACACCGCCCTGTATGTTGCCGCCGGCCTTATGGTGGTAGCACTCGCCCTGTCGTTCCTTCACCTGAACAACCCCCTTCATTCGGTGTATGCGTTAAGCAACCTGGAAACCTCCTGGCTGAGCCGGGAAATATTGTTCGTCTCCCTGTTTCTGTTTGCCCTGGCGCTTGTCAGCTTCATCCTGTATTTTAAAAAGCCGGGTGTGAAATATTACAGGACTTTTATCCCGGGAGCAGCTGTAATAGGTCTCATCATGGTGTATACCATGTCCAGGTTGTACATGATACCCACTGTACCACCCTGGAACAGCCTGTCCACCCTGGTCGGGTTTTATTCTACGGCCCTGCTCATGGGATCTGCCTTTGTGCTGGGATTGTCTTTACACCGGTTTCGAGCGGGGACAAATCGCCTGGGCAGAAATCGCCTGAAAACAAATCGCCAGGCTACAAATCACGAAGCTACAAATTATGAAGGCAGAAATCACGAAGGTAGAAATCACGAGGGGACAAAAACCAACAATCACATCCACCCGGGGAGTAAATTCGGGGTCCTTGCTTTCATGGCATTCCTGGCGGTGGCAGTCATTCTTGTCAATGGATTGTTTTTTAACCCGGCGACTCCTGAAGCAAATGTGGCTTTTAAGCCGGAGCCTGTTCATTATTCTTTTATCCTGGCGCGGTGGGGGACCCTCCTGCTGGGCGCCCTCTCGGTTTTCTATCTAACCTGGAAAAAAAACAAGCTCCAGCATATGCACTTTGCCTTTTACCTGCCCTTTGCCTTTTTCCTCATTTCCGAACTCATCGCCCGGGCTGTTTTCTACGCCTCTTATTACAGGATAGGGGTGTAAACCAAAAGAAAACAGGGAATCCGGCCAAACATGATCTTTGTGATGCTCATGCTGCATTACCTGCCCCGGTTTTCCAGAAATCCAGCACGCCTCACTGATACCGTTAAAAAGATAACCGGAAAGGAACCCCACCTTTTGAGGGATTTTATAAGGCGCGAAAAGGGAAAATTCATCTCATAAATTTTTCAACGCTTGATTTTAAGTAATTTATATTCTACCTTTATATATTATAGCACCAGACTGTTGAACAGGCTGCCGGAATTGGCCAGGAAAAATATCCACAGCTGTTTGCTGTTGAATCGGCTCTTGTTAAAAAAGTAGCTATGAAATATAACCTGATTCCGCGGGAATGAGTAGCTTTTTTGCAGAGTCAAATTTTTCCGTGAGGGTTTGCTTATAACCCATTGATGTTTCCAATATGAACGAAAAGTTGCCAGCCTGTTGGATAAATACCTATAGGCCGATGAATTAAATAATATACCCGCATGAAAAAGCTCATATTTTCTTTGTTGTTTTTGGTGGGTTTTGCCCCGCTTCACGCCCAGTTAAGCCTGGATATTGAATCCGGCCTGGCTTTCCAGGGATACAACGAGGTGAGGATCCCCAATGAAAGCAGTGCCACAAAGTTTGATCTGAATAAAGATTTCGACCTTCAGGGGCCGGTGATTCCCCTTCGTATAAGGGTGGGTTATACCTTTGCGGAAAGGAACCATATATCTCTCCTGTATGCGCCCCTGGGTATAGATTATCAGGGTCCGGCTCCCTTTGACATCTATTACCAGGGAACCCTTTTTGCAAGGGGTGAAGAAATTGACGGGTATTACAAGTTCAACAGCTACCGCATCACCTACCGAAGGAGCCTTATAACCAGTGAGCGCTGGAGGCTGGGCCTTGGTTTTACCGCTAAAATCAGGGATGCCCGGATTAAATTGGGCACCGATGGTGTCTCAGCCAAAAAGGATGACCTGGGTTTTGTTCCGTTGTTAAATATTTACACCGCCTATAAATTTGAGAACTGGCGGATCTTCCTGAAAGGCGACGGTCTGGCGGGGGGACCGGGCAGGGCCTTCGACTTTTTCCTGGGCGGTCGCATTCCTTTAACAAAAAACCTGGCCATGAAGGCTGGTTACCGCATCCTGGAAGGCGGGGCCGATGTGGAGGAAGTATACAACTTCACCGTGATCCATTTTGTCGATATTGGGGTGATCTGGCAGTTGTGATCTTTTAAATGCTTCTTTGCAAGTGAATCATTGAGTTGAATATGGCTATCCATTGAGTTTGATAAGGCTATCTGCCAGAGGAATATAAAATAATGCCCACCCTGTTGATGCGGTCAATCAAATCTTGATTTTCTAATTTCTTTCGCCCATTTTTCTTTGAAATGCCGTTTCATCAAATGTAGGAAAATATTTGGGAAAAGCCGCCAGTAATGATTTTCCTTCCTCAACTAAAGGCAGAAACAGGTATTTGAAGAAGAATACCATCCTGGCTATCAGCTTGGCCTTCTAAGGTTGCTTCTGAGGGTTTGTAGTTTCGAGGTAATCTTGTGCATTATTTAGATATAAGAGACCTTTCCAATAGAGCAAGAAAGCCTTTCTTAATTTCTAAAAGAGCCGGAATATATAAGAAATATAAATTGTGCGAAAATGAACATTTGGTGATTCATTTGCGGACGTTTTTACCACCAGGATTCTTTGTTTATAAAATTGATTTTTAGGATTTTAAAATTGCTGGCACAAGCTTTGCTAGTCTTAGGGAAAAATTGCCAGCCATGTTGAAAAATTACTTTAAGATTGCCCTGCGAACCCTTCAGAAGTACAAGGGATATACCCTGATAAACGTATTTGGACTCGCCATTGGCCTGGCCAGTGCCATTTTGATCATGCTCTATGTTCAGGATGAGCTCAGCTACGACCAGCACCATCAAAGGAAAGACCGGATACACCGGATCACATTTCAGGGGAAGATCCGTTCCAGTGAAATCCAGTCGGCCCTGTCGTCCAATCCCATGGGACCGGTTATGAGAGCTGAATATCCTGCAGTGGAAGAGATGACGCGCTTTCGGGCCACGATGAATTCGGTGATACGGATTGAAGACCGCAAATACATAGAGGACCATCTGTTCTTTGCCGACTCCTCGGTTTTTGATGTGTTCACCATGCCTTTCATCGAGGGCAATCCGGATAAGGCCCTGTCTGAACCCAACAAGGTGGTGCTTACCCGGTCCACGGCAAAAAAGTATTTTGGAGAAGCTTCCCCCATTGGAAAAACCATCGAATGGGCCAATGCAAATCTGGAACTGGAGGTCACCGGTGTCATGGAAGATTGTCCGGAAACGTCTCATTTTCAATACGACCTGTTGGTTTCTTATTTGTCGTCGGGTCAGTATGAAAACGATATGTGGCTTTCCACCAATGTATACACCTATGTGCTTCTTCAGCAGGGATATACAGCCAGTGAGATGGAGCGACAATTCCCCGCGATGGTCAAGAAGTATGTGGCTCCCCAGGTCCGGGAAATATTCGGATCCAGCTGGGAAAAATTCAATGCATCGGGCTATATGTGGAGCTATCACCTTCAGCCCCTGACCGATATCTACCTGCACTCGGAGCTGGACAATGAGATCGGCACGACCGGCAGCATGAACAATGTGTATTTTTTCTCGCTCATTGCTTTCTTTTTGATCCTCATCGCGGCCATCAACTTCATGAACCTGGCCACTGCCAAATCGGCGAACCGGGCCAAAGAGGTGGGGGTGAAAAAGGTGAACGGCAGTTCCCGAAAACAGCTGATTCTTCAGTTCATTGCAGAGGCTATGATGATCACCTTCCTGGGACTCCTGCTTTCCATTGTTTTGGTAGAGGTGGCTTTGCCCTTGTTTAACAACCTGGCTGATAAGAGCCTGGATATCCATTATTTCAGGGATCCCCTCTTTTTGCTGGTGCTTGTAGGTATTGGTGTTGTGGTGGGACTGATGGCAGGGAGCTACCCGGCCTTTTACCTGTCGGCCTTCAACCCGGTGACAGTGTTAAAAGGCAGGCTGAGCGGAGGATCTAAGAACTCCAAATTAAGGGGTGCGCTGGTGGTCTTTCAGTTCATCATTACCATCGTCCTGGTGGTGAGCACCATTGTTGTTGGCCGGCAAATGCAGTACATCAACCAGAAGGATTTGGGATTCAACAAACAACATGTCATGGTGCTCAACCGGGTCAGTGAACTGGGCACCGAGCAGGATGCTTTCCGTCAGGAGTTGTTGAGTCACCCCAATATTTTAAATGCTTCCTATTCCAGGAATGTACCGGGTGGAATGACTTCCAGTACGGCCTTTTATCCCGAAGGCTCTTCTCCCCAGCAATCCATGGTGATTGATTTCTCTGCCACCGATCCTTATTATGATGAGACCTATGGCATTGAAATGTCGGAAGGCCGTTTCTTCTCGGAAGACTATGCCACCGATTCCCTGGGTATTTTGATCAACGAGGCAGCGAAAAAGAAATTTGGCTTTGATCAGGCCGTCGGCAAAAATGTGATCCTTATGCAAGGAAACGAAGGAGAGGATATTGTTTTTGAGGTGGTAGGTGTGATGAAGAATTTCAATTTCAGATCGTTGCACCATGAGATACAACCGTTGATCTTTTATTATATCAATGAGCGTTATTCGCACATGTCGATTCAACTGCGGCCGGGTCAGATGCAGGAGACCCTGGAATTCATCCGCGGAAAGTGGGATAAATTTGTAAGTGCCACCCCGCTGGATTATTCATTTTTGGAGAACGACTGGGAAGCTAAGTACCGCCAGGAGCAGAAGGTAGGCAAACTGTTCAAGGCTTTTTCGTTGTTGGCCATCCTCATTTCGTGCCTGGGGCTTCTTGGATTGGCCTCTTTTATGGCTGCACAAAGGACCAAGGAGATTGGTGTGCGAAAGGTTTTTGGGGCGTCGGTAGGGCAGGTCCTTCGGCTGCTCTCCAGAGAGATTTTGATTCTGGTTGCTTTTGCCACTTTGGTAGGCTGGCCCCTGAGCTATTATCTCATGGATGATTGGTTGCAGGACTTTGCTTACCGCACCCACATCAGCTGGTATGTTTTTGTCCTGGCTTCCGGAATCACCTTGCTGATAGCCCTTTTAACAGTGAGCTATCGGGCTTTCCGCACCGCTACGGTCAATCCCGCTGAATCGCTCAAGGATGAGTAGTGAGTGTTGTTCCTGAAATTCGGTCTTACCCATACTCAAATTTCCGAGGATTCGTTAAAATGAAGTTTTTTAAATGTCTTTTTCTTGCCCGGATGTATTCCTTATGCAGTTTTTTAAAAACCTGTCGAACCGATGATATCTTTTTTACTTTTCCTGCATTCACGCCGGTAAAGACAAATCCATTTTCAAGATTTCCGTGATACGCAGCAACCAGGGCTTTTGAGATACAATAGGGTGTTGTTTTGGGGTTGCACGATTTGATGCAGTGATAAGGACAAGTCCTGGGTTTACGTTTGCCTTCAGCGGCTTCGCGATGGAACTTGTTTGAAAGGGATCTCCCCGGCATGCCCACCGGACTTTTTATGATCTGAATATCCGCGCTGTCAGCCTCTACAAATGCATTCTTAAATTTAACGGATGCATCGCATTCATTGGTAGCCACAAAGCGGGTTCCCATCTGCACTGCTGATGCCCCTTGTTGTAAAAACTGAAACATATCTGCACCCGAATAAATACCCCCTGCTGCTATAACAGGTATATTTTTGTTGTACTTATTTTTCATCTCAACAGCTACTTCCAGAACGTTATCCACCAGATGTTCCAGTTGATTGTTTTCGTTTTCCAGGGTTTCGGCTTTAAATCCCAGATGCCCCCCTGCCTTGGGGCCTTCTACTACCAATGCGTCGGGCAAATAATCGTAATTTTGCTTCCACTTATGGCAGATGATGGACGCTGCGCGGCCTGATGAGATAATGGGTACAAGTTTGGTACGGGTTGATTCTCCTAAATATTTAGGTAAATCAAGAGGCAATCCCGCCCCTGCAAAAATGATATCAATACCCTCCTCAATGGATGTGCGCACCATATCGGCAAAGTTGGTGATCACCGACATGATGTTCACCCCCAGAACGCCGTTCGTTTTTTTCCGCGCTTTCCTGATTTCATTCCGGAGGGCATCAATGTTGTTCTTTTTATAATTGCTGTTTTTGACGGGATGAATCAGGCCTATTCCAACTGTTGAAATGACCCCTATTCCACCCATATTGGCGACTGCCGAAGCCAGTCCCGACAATGAGATGCCGACACCCATTCCACCCTGAATGACCGGGACGGGTATCGTCAACTCGCCTATGCTAAATGATTTCAAATGGATCCCTTTTTTTTTTGAGTAATTAAGATTTTCTATATAAATGTTGATTGTTGCATGAGTTTAAAGTTGTGTGCTAATATTCAGGAAGTTATGATCAAATGGAAATCCTTTAGTTACGTTTTTCCATTGAGCGAATGGGAAAATTCCTTATGATGTGTTAAAATCCTGGATTTAAAAATGAGGGCAGATATGAACCAATAAGAAGCGGAAATGAATCAATAAAAGCGCGGATTCTTAAATCGGTTTCAATTTACGGCTTTTTTTCTGGAACAGAGTAAATTTATTTATTTTTTTTCATAGTGGGCCCCATTCCTTTATCCTGGACGAAATTATACAGGCAGTACGCTCCTTCTCCATTCTCTGAGCGCGGAATATCATAAGGACAGGTGCTGTTGTTTAATTTGATGGGAGATTTCTGCCTTATCACTGGCCATGATAAGATACCCGGCTATTTTAGTATCAGTGGGTTTCCTTCCATATTGCTGTTCAAGATTAGGGAATCATATGGGTTATTTTCCTGATATAATCAATTTTATTCAAGGGCAATCTAATCGTTCTGACCAGCTTAAAGAATATTTTACTAATTTTATAAGATGTTTTAACCAGAAGCTTATAATACACAATACTTTATTCCCGGATGAATGAAGGGTATATAAAGTCAAAATCGCCGTTTGTGTAACACAAATCAGGATGAATTCATTCATGAACGGTGCCATTAATGCGTTTCAAATTGGAGTTGTGTACCTAATACCCTAAACTTATGGCATCAGACAGGAAGAGATGGCTTGAGATACTGGCAGTTGTCATCACCGGGTTGATGAAATATATTTTAATGGATTGGCTTGAATTGCGTGTATTCTATATCGGTGCGGCCTGTTTGTTCTGGACTGGATTCATTTTAAACAGATACCGTGGGGATCACACCATTCTCAGGCGTTGGGGTTTTCGGAAGGATGAATTTAAACCTGCATTTCTGTTTCTTCTGCCTTTTGCTTTGCTCATTGCAACCGCTATTATTTGGTATGGCGCAGTTTCTAATGTCAGTTTTCTTAACTGGCATGTCATTCCGATATTTATTTTTTATCCGGCATGGGGGATCATCCAGCAGTTTATGATGATCGCATTGGTTGCCGGTAACTTACGGGCAATGTCCGGCTTCAATTTAAAGAATTACCAGTTAATTTTGCTGACTTCCCTGTTGTTTGCAATTGTTCATTATCCCAGTTTGCCCCTTATGGGTTTTGCCTTTTTTATGGAGGCTGGATTCGTCAGTGTTTATTTGAAATGGAAAAATTTATGGCCACTGGCCCTGTATCACGGATGGATTGGCAGTCTGTTATTGTATTTTGTTATGGGCCGGGATTTGTGGAATGAATTATGGCCGGTTATTTAGAACGAATCAACCATCGTGGAATGACTTCCGGTTTTATTTTGATGGGAACCCCTGCCGGGTATAATTTTGCATTTTAAATGTGGAAAAATCTTTTCAGGTCGGTTATTTTTTTCAGCCGGTAATGGATATAAAGCAGGATCGTTGATATGATCGCCACGGAGACCATCACAATGAGGCTCCAGGTGAAATGCAGTGAAGAACCGGAATACAGCGAAAGGATCCCGTCTATGCAGATACACAAAAGTCCTGATATAATCAGTGAATAGGCTATGATATTCAATCCCTTTTGCCGGGAAGTTTTTATCATCTCAATGAAGACATAAACACCAATGTATCCTGCAAGAAGCAGGGGAATTCCAAGTTTCATCCCCCAGCCGGCATTTCCGGCATAAATATCCAAAAGCACCAGGAGAACGGAAGTGGCCAGGAAGCTCAACAAAAGCAGGAGCAATATTTTCCTGCACCAAAAAGCAATCAACGTGGCAATGATCAATATAACCAGGTTGACGGTAATGGGGTATTTTGACCAGGTTATTCCCTGGTTTCCTACCAGGTCGATGATTAAAGTAATGATGATACCGGAAATAAGAATGAATCCTGATATTTTCCAAAATACCATCCTTTTCTGAAAACCGGTTAATTTTTGGTAATCGGTCAACAGTTTTTGCTCTTGCTCTTGTTTCCTGGACTTAATATAGGCGAGGTTATCCCTATGATGGTTCCATAGAGGTTCGCCACATAAAGAGCAAAAATTTGCATTTTCTTCCAGTTCTACCCCACAATATGAGCAACGTATCATAATGATGTTATCGGTTTTTTTCCAGCTGAACGTCTATATTCCGGTTTTTCATGAATTGAAGAAACTTCTCTTCGAAGGCCCAGGATGTAGTTATATTTCCAAAACTCATCACCAGCTTGTCGCCATAACCTACTACGCCACAATTTATTTTCAGCACTTTGTTAGGTGGAGGAGGGGATATGATGAAATAATCGACCCCGTCTCTTGTTTCCGGCGGCAATTCTATCTTGCCCAGGTTGGTGATCACCCCGCTATACTGACCCGGGCCCAGTGCATTGTGCTTCATTCGGAGTATAAAACTTTTTAGAAAGAGCGGTATGCTGCGGACGTATAATTTCTTTTCACTACCAACATTTCTTGAGATGGTTTTATTGATCAGTTTTTCATCGGTTTCAAGTTGTACCTGGTGGTAAACGGCTTTTATGATCTCCTGGAAGCTGTAATGGCCAAGGCGCAGATCAATCTCGGGCATGACGAACAGCGAGAAATTACGCATGGTTCTGGAAGGAAATACTTGCCTTAAATTGACAGGCACCTGAACGCGCAGTATTTTATTTATTTTGTACCGGGCTATAGGGCCCAGGTTTTCATATATATCCTGTAATGTCAACATATACACCGATGTAAGATATATGGTGATGCTCACTCCTTTTTCAGCGGCGAGCTCTTTGACCTGGCTCAGGGGAAATATGGCGTTCAATCTTTCAAAACGTGGTGGAGGTTTGGGCGGATAAGGCAGGTGAAAAGCTTTTTGTCTTTTCACCATGGCAGGCAGGTCTTCTTTGAAATAGCGTTTATAAGCATCCTCATATTCTTCTTCCGGAATTTCAACATCCTGGCCGGTCAAATCATATTCAGGGGGAATATGGGCCCCACATTCTTTAGAATACATTATCAGCAGGGTTTTTAGGAATTCAAAAGCACCGGCCCCATCTGTTAATATATGCGAAAACTCAATGCTGATTCTGTTATTCCTTATGGGAATTCTGATCATCAGATTTCCTCTGGGAAATTTCCGGCAGCAAGGTTTGTCATCTACTTCAATGGGTATGTTTTGGGGAAGATGTTCCAGGTAGTACCAGAAAAATCCTTCCCTGAGTTGTACTTTAAAAAAGGGAAAACGCTTTTCTGTTAAAAGGACTGCTTTCCTTAAAGGCTTTATTTTTACGGGTTGCTTTAATACTGCAGTGACTCTGAAAACAGCCGTTACCTCTTTTGTTATAATGGCGGGGAAGATTTTCGCGGCATTATCAAGGGAAAACCAAAATTTTTCGGTTTCGCGGTTATTGTGATGATTTTTATCCAAAAATACGGGTCAATTTATAGCCTTTCACTTCATCTTGGGAACGTCTCCTTACCTCGGAGGGTATTTCTATAGCTTCCGGCCATTTTTTTTCTTTATGAACGGAACCTACAACAAATGTAGGAAAATATTTAGAATTCAGGATATTTTATTCCTGGCGACTTAATAAAGTAGATCCCGGGTGGCAGATCTTTCATTTCGATCTCATGGCGGATGGAATCGGCCAGGTTTTTCTGAATCAAAATTTGTCCGTTCAAATCTGTGATTTCCAGTTGGACGGTGGCTTGAATCTGGCTTTTATCCCATTGTACAACCAACAGATCATTTACAGGATTGGGGAAACACCGGAATGGAATTTCAGAGTTTTTTTCCATTCCGGAAGCCTCTGAAATGTCGGATATTTCGATGGTCAGTCCTTTCTCGAAGGTGTACCCACCGGCATCGGTGGCTTGAATATAAATTTTCATTTCCGACTGAACCTCATAATCGAATATCTGGGCCGTCACGAGCGTATCTTGGTGGATGGAAAATTGATCATTGTCAGCATCATTGGTTCCATCACCCGCTACAAGTTGATAGGTGTGCAGGTCATCCGGGTTGGGGTCGGGGGTAGTGAAAATGCCTACCTCTGTTCCGGCAGGAAGGTTTTCAGCAACAGCATAGTTGGTGAGCGCAATGTCAGGAGGAGCCTGGTTGAGGTCCTGTCCGATCCGGGCCAGAAAAGCGTTCCTGTTGTCGGAGTAATATTCACCTCCAATGGATATATAATCCGTGAAATAGCCGCCCATATACACTTCGTTGGTGTCTGCGGCTGAAACAGAAGACAACCAGCTGTACCCTGTTCCGCGGATGGTGGTTTTTACCCATCTGAGTGCTCCCTTCCTTGAATAGATCGCTACAAAAAGATCATAAGAACCAGTGGGCTCGCATCGGTATTCATCACAATAGCATTTAAAATGGTTACAGCCTCTTAATTGTGCACCCATGTATACATTCCCCTTTTTATCGGTATCGATCTGGTTGTAGTCGAAACCGATCCTTTCTTCATCTATGGTATGTATCCATTCCACCTCGCCTTGCGGATTAAACAGCCCGATGAAGAAATTGAAGACGGTCCCATAATCATTGGTTAAAATTGTATCGGAGTAAGCAATGCTGTCACCATGCCATCCTTTGATGTAACTGTATTCATCGGGAAGGGTGGTAATGCCGGTGGGCCAGCATAAATAATCCGATGAATTATTCAGACCCCGGGCACCTCCATGCGATTTCATCTAGAGGACCGCTCCCTGCGGATCCAGCTTGGCAAAAAGTATATTTCCATCTCCTTCATTTAAGGTTATTTGAGCATCTTTGATCTTTACCGTCGGGGAGAGGCATTCTGCCACCATATAAATGTGATCTTGCGAATCACAGGATAGGTTTGCTGCGTATTCATTTTGTTCTCCGCCGGCCTTTTTACTCCAAACAACGCTGCCAGAAGAACCATATTTGACGATTAGCACATCTGACTGAACGGGTCCCTGGTAGGTTCGATCTCCAATCTGCTGGCTTTGCCCCGTTTGCAGGCTAAAAAGGGTCGACAGAATGATGTTTCCTGAATAATGTGCACTCATATCCAGGGTATTGGAGGTTAATTTTCTATTCGCTGGAGCCAGATGAAATGTCCTTCCCCATCAAATTTCATTACAAAGATGCTTCCCTGGCCCTCGGGTGCTAAGGTTCCGCCACCCGGTATGGAGATCTCCTCATAAAAAGTACCTGTCAGATAAATGAATTCGTGGGTTGGATCCATCGCCATTTTTTCTCCTATGTCGGTAGTTGCCTCAGCATTGGCGATGGAGCAAATCCATAAAAGATTTCTGGCCGGGTCGTGTTTGGCCAGGAACACACCTCGGGGAACTTGCTTGTTCGAATATGTGATTTCATTGCTGCAGTTGCCATATATGTAGACATTGCCGATGCTGTCACTTACCATGCCTACGATAAAGGCGGATGCCGTATTTCCTTCAAATTGTAAAAGGTATTTCTCGTGCAGATCTGTATCCACCCCCGATAAGTACAAGAAACCATAATTTTTTTCCGCATAAATACCCCGTGGTGATGAGTCTGTTGGTTTGTTCATTCAAGCACAATCCATTGATGGAATAATAGCAGGAGGCATCCCTATGATGGTGGCCCAGGTTGTTGAACCTGCAGATAGTCTGGTCATCAAGGGCTACAAATACATTCTCGTTTATGATCTGTTCTGATGCACCTGCTTCAATATCGCTGGGGTACCTGTATTTGTTCAGCTTGAAACCGGACAATATTGTTCCTGCAGTATCCACCCGGCAGACGCAATTTTCAAAATCGCCTCCTGTGAGGGTGTCTTTGCCTACTATGATTTCATTTCTAAAGGCTCCTGCAATGTAGAGCACAGGCCTGGATTCATAGTAATCCGGAATAGAGGGCTGGACATTGACCATTTCTACGGTGGAAGTCATTTCATAACTTCTGCTGAATGTGCCGGAAGAAAGATGCTTTGGGCAGCTTACCCTGGATATCTCACCGTTTGACCGGCATTTTGCTACAAACAGGTCATAATAGGAGGAACCTATAGCATAATTTATACCACCAATATCTCAGCTTTGTGCGTAGGTGGTGGCGGTTATAAAAAGCCACCCATGAAGGATCTCCATATCGGAAAAATACTCGTTGTCCCTTATCTCCCATAACAATTCACCGGAGGAACCAAACTTAAAAAGGGAGCAGGAATCGGAGCGGGCGAGGATGTACATATTTCCCTCACCATCGGGCTTAATTTTGGTCCCGGCCACCTTCGGTTTTTGTATTTCGTAGGTTTCCGCCAGGATGATGTTGCCCGAATCATCCAGCTTGATGAACAGCAGGCTCTGCTGGTTTTCACTTGCAAGCGTTTTTCCTCCGACGTTTAGGGTGCCTGAAAAATGGCCGGTAGCATAGATGTTGCCGTTCTCATCCCTGGATAGGTCATTCAATTCGGTGCGTTCATGGTTTTGCGCATCAATTTTTTTAAACCAGAGCAATTGGCGGTTGGCACCAAACTTGGCGATGAAACCTTCCCTTAGACCCCGGATGGTAAATGTCTGATCGTCCAGCATCATCTCACCCGAAAAAGATCCCGCGATGAAGATATTGCCTTCAGCATCGGACAAGATTTCCTTTCCGCGGTCTTTGCCCGAACCGCCGAAACTTTGCGACCACATCCAGTCCGGAGCATTGCCAACATCTTTGGGAACAGCTAAGCCAGCATCCCAATGAGAAGCTTCATCGGTTTCAATGTTCAAAAGTTGGGTGTTAATACCAGCATGGGACATCTTTTCCTTAAGCTGGCGAAGATGCTCATGCTCATTTCTTTCCTGTGACCGTGCTCAATATATGAGCATACAAGTTCCCAGTAGCAGGTAGAATTTTTTCATGGCATATGATTTTTGTGGTTGACCAATTGGAAATAAAGATCAATTTACTCGCCTTTTAAGGCATGGTTCATGGATTATTGTCAATCCAGAGAAGAGGGAAAGTTATATTTACAGTTCTTATGCTCTGCCTTCTTTACAAGTTTATTTTTTTATTTAAAATTTTGGCTTTATGTAGCTTACCATTATAAAATAATCATTTTCCTTTTGTGATATTAATGATTATTTTGTAATGGTTTCAGAGGTTGGTATGATAAGACAGAAAAACCAGACTACAGAGTGATAACAATTTAAAGGAAAATTATAAGAATGTATTGTAAAAACGGGACAATCGGAATAATAACTTGCATTGATTATAAACACATTGTAAGGGGGTATTTTTAACGAGTTTTCGATGTATTGTGTGGGTAGATCAAGCACTTTTGCAAATGGAAGGCTTTGGTTTTCCTGTTATTTTTGAATTTTCCCTGGTTCCCGGTAACTCGTTCATCTCAATGAATATATTTTCAATATGCTGTATGGATGAGCTGAGCCCTTTTCGATTTAAACAAACCTTTCATGAGCGGTTGCCGTAGAAAAGGAATACCTTCGGTGGTTTTATTCAAAAAATTCGGATGCACCTTCCCTGGAAGAATTGATGAATCCCAATCCATGCGGAGAGTAATGTCCTTGTTTCAATATCAATGTATTATGGCAGATGGATGGGGCCGTCCGGTCCCAGGGGGATTCCCAGCAGCATCCATATTACCAGCAGCGAGATCCAGGCTACAGCCAACAACACCGAATACGGCAACATGGAGGAGATGATCGTTCCAATGCCATATTTCTCATCGTATTTCTGTGCAAAGGTTACAATCAAGGCAAAATAGCTCATCATGGGGGTGATCAGGTTCGTCACCGAGTCTCCAATCCGAAAGGCTGCCTGGGTCAATCCGGGATGATAAGACGGATCAATCAGCATGAGCATGGGGATGAAGACGGGGGCCATGATGGCCCACTTGGCTGAGGCACTACCCATGAACATGTTGATAAATGCAGAAAGCAGGACAAAGGCCACAATGAGTGTTATTCCTGTCAACCCAATGGCCTGGAGTGTATGGGCTCCTTTAATGGCCAGTATGATTCCCAGGTTGCTGTAATTGAAGAAATAGACAAACTGGGCCGCAAAAAACACCAGCACAATGTAACCGCCCATTCCGGCCATGGATTTCCCGAGGTATTTGGCCACATCCTTGTCGCTTTTTATCGTACCCACCACCAGACCGTAGACCAGTCCGGGGATGAAGAAAATGATCAGGATGCCTATGATGATGCCGTCGAAAAAGGGCGAGTGCAATACCGACCCTGTTTCGGGATCTCTGAACACCCCGTTTTCCGGTATGATGGTAACAGCCAGCAGGACCAGGGTAGCCAGCACGGCCCATCCGGCATAGCGGAGTCCTTTCTTCTCCATTGGCGTCAACTGGTTGATGGGTAGCCGCTCGGCCGTACCCCCATACTTGCCCAGCCTGGGCTCTACAATTCTTTCGGTGACCCAGGTACCCACCAGCACCACCATGAAGCTGGAGACAAACATGAAGTAGTAGTTCACAGCCGGGTTGACCGAGATATCGGGGTTGATGATTCGTGCCGCCGATTCGGAGATGCCTGCCAGGATGGGATCGATGGAGCCTATAAACAGGTTGGCGGCAAACCCGCCGCTGACACCGCAGAAAGCCGCGGCCAGACCCGCCATCGGGTGCCGGCCCAGGGCGTGGAAAATCATGGCGCCCAATGGGATCAGTATGACATAACCTGCCTCGGAAGCCAGGTGGGAGAGGATACCAGCCAGTACAATGGCTGCTGTGATCATCTTGGGCGGGGCACTTAATACCAGGGAGCGAATCATGGTGGTGAACAACCCCGAACCCTCAGCTACTCCAATGCCAATCATGACAACCAACACGTAACCCAGGGGTGGGAAGGTCAGGAAGTTCTCGATAAGATTGGTGTACATCCACCTCACTCCGTCTCCACTGACCAGGCTTTTGGCCTTGATCACCGATTCGTCTACCGGATGAACCGCTTGTGCTTCCATTGCAGAAGCGATCCATGAGATGATCACCACCAAAACGGCCAGCAGGGCAAATAATGTGGCCGGGTGAGGTAACTTGTTGCCTATGACTTCCACATAGTCCAGTGCCCGCTGGAAAATTTTTTTGGAGAGAACTCCCGCTTTTTGAAAGATTTTCTTCATCTGCTTTGCTTTATGAGGGTTCCTGTTGGTTGTGACATTCCAAACCTTCTGGCTGCATTCAGTTTAATTGAGCTGTAAATATAGCAGGTTCCTGTAAAAAAATTCCATCTGCTTAGATGCTTTGCAGATATTTTTGGGATGAGATCGGAAATGTGGAATTTCTGTTTTACCCTGTTGATCGTTTATTCGGCAACAAAAAACCAGTTCGCCAAAGTCATGTCGATCACCATGTTTTATAGCATGATACCGGGAGGGATAGGTGTGATCTCTATTAAGTTGGAATGGTTGGGTGTGTTTTTGTCGCGCTGGTGGAGTCCTTGGGATTCGTTGTTTCTATAAAAGGCAACTTATACCGGTAAATTTTTTGCTCTTGCAGCGTTTGCACCTAAACCTCTCGTAAAGGTTATAAAACAAACCTTCTCAAACGCATCCATCATGAAAACTTTGATCCCGTTAGTATGCCTACTACTCATCGTATCCTTAAAAGCCAAAACACAATACCGGTCATACCGACCTTTTAAGATGTCTTGACTATTATTCCTTCTGGAGGTAGCAGGAAGACTGAGTGCAGGATTACGGCCACTGGCACTATTCACTGGATCTGAAGTATGCTTTTCATGAAGGAAGCAGGCTGGGGTTGTATGCAGGACTGGTTACAGGTGATTTGATGCTGGGGATGGCCAGGTGGTTGCACGGGGGTGTATCCCATCAACGGATGCATTAAGGAAAGCACTGGAGGAAAAATATCGAGAAAGAATATATGAAACCATAACATATGAAGAAATTGTATATGTGAAAAAACGTATTCAATTCTAACCCTGTGAATCTTTAGTATTCATGAAGGCTATATCACAAAATCAAGATAGTTGTCTTTATTTATAGTTCCAAATTCTTCAACTCCATTTGCGATAAAGGAAAAAGAATAATCTCTTTTTTCGGCCGGTTAAGGGTTCACCAGCCTGTTTTATATTGAAAGAAGAAGAACCGGTGGCAATTAATTTAAGCTTAGAGATTTGATCGGACTGATTTTAAGCCCTTGTCTAATTCCCGGAATATTTTGTGCCTCATCAATAACAATCAATTCATAACCTTCTGCATATTCTTTAATCAATTGAAAGTCTTCTGATCTAAGAACATTTAGCGTTCGGATGTTATCGCCGGAATCTATTTTGAACTTTAAATTTGTTTTTTTCCAATAATAGATGAATAAGAGTGGTTTTCCCCACCCGTCTGGGACTATAAATAATGAGAACTTTGTTATCGCGCAATATTTCCTGTAAATCATTATAATAGCGTGAAACCATATAATATTTTTGTAGTGAAAGCATAAAAAATTATATGAAAATTTGTAGTTTAAGCACAAGTTTTTAACTGAAAAATGCACAAACAAATACTCAAGAAGGGACACATTTAAAGCAGATAGGAATAGAAAGAACTAATATGTTGATTGATCCACTTTGTCAATTCGGTGGTAATAGCACACAAACACCTTATAAACAGGTATCACAATTTCATGTTTTAAAATTCCTTCACAATGAAATCCTGAGGGTTCATCACCGAGATGTTTTCCCCGCTTTGGGTTAACACGAGCAGTCCGTTTTTCTCTGCCAGCTCGTAACTGTCGGTGGGCACGCTCATAGCGGCAACGCCACCGATGATTTTTTTGTCGCCATATTCGGGGAACAAAGGCTTGAAAACGGGAAGCTTGCGATGGATAAAATCCTCCACATCATCGGGATGGAGCTTGTATTTGACTTCAATCACGATCATGTACTCCCCGTTGTATAACACAATATCATATTCCCCCTGCAGTTTCCGGGTTTTCTTCTCAAGCCGGGCCACCTGGTCATACGGGATGCCAAAAAGTACCTGGCGGGCTTCCAGTCCTCTGCGGAAAAACTCCTCGGCCACATCCCGGCTGTTTTCTGACACCCCGCCATAGAGTCTGGCCAGCTTGTCGATCTTTCGGTCGGTCTCCTGCATTTTCTTGTCGGTCTCTTGAAACTTCTTGTCGGTTTTTTGAAATTTCTTGTCTGTTTCCTGAAACTTCTTATCAGTTTCCTGGAACATTTTCCAAACCTTTTCAAAGGTTAGCGGTTGGCCATAATCCGACAAAGGTTCACCGGCGTTGTTGTCTTGATCTTTTGCCATGCAGTTGTTTATTTAGATGGATAACGATGATTTCTTTTGCAACGTATCAAAAGGAATTGTTTTATCAAGTTACCTAAAATATGAATGCATTCAAAATAGGTGGTCTATATCCTCCTTGCCGGAGAAACCAGTTTTTAATTGATGGTGAATCATTTTTGATTTAAAGCGTATCAAACTCATTCGGATGGATTTTTATCCATAAATTCATAAGACCCTTTGTTCATGAAATTTAAATCTTCACAAAACGGTGAATGGCATTGGCTTAAGGGAGGAATAATTGTTTCCCTGCTGGCCATGGCTACCTATCTTGTCTTTCAGTCTTTAAGCTACAAAAGTTACCCTCTTGGCATAACATCAAGTTTCGGGAGTATTGCAACCCTGTTCAAATATCCTTTTCCTGCATTTGTCGAAAACCCTGTTATTCAGAAATATTCGAACAGTCCGGCTGCGGTGATTTCTGTTGTAATGCTCTTTAGTGTTGCATTCGGGAGCTTTGCAGCGGCTAAGCTGAATTAAAATTATGCACCCGAGTGGATTCCTTCCGTATGAAAAAAATACCACGGTCCGAAATTGTGAAAAAGGTATGCTATCGTTCTGATCGGTGGTTTTTTCCTGGGATGAGGAGCGGTGCTGGCCAGTGGATGCACTACAGGCAATATTCTCCAGGGATGGGCGCACCTTTCACTGGGCAGCCTGGTTGCCGGGACATCTTTCTTTATAACAGGAATAATCATCGCCAAAATACTTTACTCAAAAGCAGGAGGAGATAAATCATGATGCTAAAAAAGATTTTAATCGGATTGATTGTCGGGTTTGTGTTCGGATATACCCTGCAAAGAACTGGTATTACGAAGTACCCCAGGGTTATGGGACTGCTGCTGTTAAAAGATTTTAAGAACCTGAAATTCATGCTCACTGCCGTTACTTTTTCGATGATTGGCTTTTACACGCTGGACAGTCTTAATGTGATCACATTGAATCCAAAACCGCTCGATTGGGGAAAACTGGTTGGAGGATTGATTTTCGGACTTGGAATGGGTTTGCTAGGCTATTGTCCCGGAACGATGTTATCCCGAATTGGCGAGGGCAAAAAAGATTCCTGGATGGGTTTAGCCGGGATGGTATTGGGGATATTATTCTTTGCTGTCAATGTGGATTTCTTTAAAAACCAACTGAAATCAGGGTCAATGAATGGAGATATCTCAGAAGCATTGGGCATTCATCCCTGGATCATCGTTCCCATTGCTGCCCTTCTTTTTATTTCTGTCGTCTATGTGGCGAATAAAAAGTGGATGATTTCAGGAAGAATTTTTGAGACGGATGAATCTATTCATTTTAACCGGACGCATTCACAACCATTATGATTGCCGCAATAAGGGATGTAAGGGCAAAAATGACTTTGAGTTTTTTGGGTGGAATGTGGACCGTCAATTTCGTCCCTAAAAAACCTCCAATTGCTGCAGCAGCGGCTAAAGGTATGGCTATGGATGGGTTGAAATGGCCGGTGCTCAGATGACCTACGAGACCTGTCCGGCTTTTTTGGGAACAGTGGAACACCGGCTTCATATGGGGTTCGAAGATCCGGCCGCGGCCAGGGGCAGGGATGATCAAATTCTTGATACATTCCGGGAGGTGCGGGATCAGATCCATCGCTTTTTATCAACTTTATACCAGCCAGATCAAGATGTGAGCCCCTGCATTCTTTTCTCAACAAGCTAAAATTGCCTTTAATTCGGTTTTTTGTATAGTTGTATGGTGAAATTATAAACTGCCATCTCCATGTTAAAAAGAATAATTCAAACCGATCCATCTAGAACCACCCTGATCATTCGTTTCATGGTGGGTGCTGTTTTCCTTTTCATAAAAGCTGCAGGGTGATGGTCGGTTGACTTAAAGCTGCCGAGGCGATTTTTCTGATAGGGGTTGTTGGTTTGAGCTGTGGGCTGAATCCACCCGTTTCATTTTTTATTATCTTTGATTTGCATGAAAAATGATAAAAGTAAGATTCGATCCCCAAATGATGAGCCGGAAAAACTGATCGAAGTCTATGATTTGACAAAAAGCTTTGAATCGGTGCAGGCCGTCAACGGCATTTCTTTCCATGTTAACGAGGGGGAGGTTTTTGGTTTCCTGGGGCCCAACGGAGCGGGCAAAACCACCACCATCAATATGCTCACCGGGCTGGCCAGGCCTGATTCGGGCAAGATACGCATTGCCGGATATGACTGCTCGGCCCATCCCAAAGCCGCCCAGCACCTGATTGGTGTGGTGCCGGATGAGAGCAACCTTTACCCGGAGCTTTCCGGATTCGATAACCTGTGTTTTTGTGCCTCTTTGTATGGTATTGGAAAAAAGGAGCGACAGAAAAGGGCAGAAAACCTGTTGGAACAATTCGGTCTGCAGGAGGCTGCGCATAGAAATTTCAGCGGATATTCCAAGGGTATGAAGCGCAAGCTGACTATTGCTGCAGGGATCATTCACCAACCCAAAATCCTTTTCCTGGATGAGCCCACCACTGGCATTGATGTTGCCAGCGCCCGGCAGATCAGGCAGCTCATCAGAGAGATGTATCAGGCCGGCACCACCATATTTCTTACCACCCATTATATTGAAGAAGCCGAGCGGCTTTGCGAGCGGATTGCTTTTATTGTCAACGGCCATATTGTGCAGGATGAAACCGTGGCGAATCTTCTACAGCCCTTAAAGGAGCTTAAAGTATTGCTGATCACCATGACACATGACTCCGGCAATATATCCGGGAAGCTGGCGGAAGCCTTTCCGGGATATGATTTTCGCAGCGTCTCCCAGCAGCACTTGCGTGTGGAATCAGAACAGACCATCAGCATCGGGCCGGTGGTACGGTTCATTGAAGAACAGGGGGCGGAAGTTACCGAGGCCCGCCAGATTAAACCTTCACTGGAAGAAGTTTTCGTGGAGGTAACGGGGATTGAAACCGATGTGATGAAAACGGAAAAGAACGGAGGGCCCTCATGAATCGTTGGATTGCATTCTGGAACATCCTGCTCAAGGATATGCAAAGCTACTATCTCAAGCCTCCCAACATCAGTTGGGGATTGGTTTTCCCGTTGGCTTGGACAGCCATGTTTTTTATTCGTTCGGGTAGTGGTTTGGAAGAAGTTATCGAAATACTTCCCGGGGTGATGGCCATATCGGTTCTTTTTGGAACCACTTCCATGTTGGCAGTCACCGTGACTTTTGAAAAGAAGAACCGCTCTTTTGAGCGGTTGCTGCTGGCTCCCATCTCCCTCGAGCTGCTGATGTTCTCGAAGACCAGCGGGGCCATCCTGTTTGGTCTGGTCAACGCTTTTGTGCCGGTGATTCCTGCCGCCTTTCTGGCCGATCTGTCCCAGGTCAGCTGGGCAACGGTCATTCCGGCAGTGCTGCTGATTGCAGTGGCCTCCACCTTCCTGGGGCTTTTCATCGCGGTTTCTGTGAGTGAGGTTTTTGAAGCCCAGACATTTTCCAATTTTTTCCGTTTCCCCATGATTTTCCTCTGCGGCCTGTTCTTCCCGGTGCTTTCCCTGCCGGTGATGCTCCAGCCCCTTTCCTTTGCCCTTCCGCTGACCTATGGGGTGGATATCCTGCATGGGGCCATTCACGGACAGCATATCCTGCCCCTGTGGCTCGACTTTCTGATCATTGCCGGCTTTAGCCTGGTGCTGTTTTTAATCAGCCTGAAAAACATTCACCGCAAGTGGATCCTGTAAGCCTTGATCCTCAAGAATTGAAAGCACCTATCCTTTGACAAAATTTGATTCCTTTTGTTGACTGAACAATCGAAAATAAGGATTTTACCGCTAGTATTCCTTCAACACAAAATCCTTGGGGTTCATCACCGAGATGTTTTCCCCGCTTTGGGTTAACACGAGCAGTCCGTTTTTCTTTGCCAGCTCGTAGCTTTTGATGGGAACGCTCATAGCAGCAACCCCGCCGATGATTTTTTTATCGCCATATTCGGGGAACAAAGGTTTGAAAACGGGAAGCTTGCGGTGGATGAAATCCTCCACATCATCCGGGTGAAGCTTGTACTTGACTTCAATCACGATCATGTACTCCCCGTTGTATAGCACAATATCATATTCCCCCTGCAATTTCCGGGTTCTCTTCTCAAGCCGGGCCACCTGGTCATACGGGATACCAAAAAGCACCTGGCGGGCCTCCAGGCCTCTGCGGAAAAACTCCTCGGCCACATCCCGGCTGTTCTCTGAGACGCCGCCATAGAGCCTGGCCAGCTTGTCGATCTTACGGTCGGTCTCTTTCATTTTCTTGTCAGTTTCCTGGAACATCTTCCAGACCTTTTCAAAGGTCAATGGCTGACCGTAATCCGATAAAGGTTCACCGGCGTTGTTGTCTTGATCTTTTGCCATGCAGTTGTTTATTTAGATGGATAACGATTATTTTTATAGTAACGTATCCAAAGGAATTGTTATATCAAGTTACCTAAAATATGAATGCATTCAAAATAAATGGAGTACATTCATCCGGCTTCGAAAAAGGACACATTTGTTTACTTCCGTCTCCGTTTCACTTTGGCAGATAAGCATTCAATCTATACAAATGTGAAGATTCTCGTTCTTTGTACCAGCAACTCAGCGCGCAACCAGATGGCCCAGGGTTTTCTCCAATCATTCGATTCAAACCTTCCTTTTTGATACATTAAAAATCTTTTGGGCTGGTATTTATATACGATATAAATTGTCGAATCCCTGGTTTGTCTACGATGGCTAAAATCCCTTTCAGATGCCGAGGAATCTGTAAATGATGTAAACCTGTGTCATCACGGGGTACAACCTTTAGGATACTTGATTGTTTAACAGTATAGTCTTTATAATTAAACGATTAATATCGTATTGAAATGAACATCTCCAGACGCAAATTTATCCGGGTAGCCTCACTCTCAACATTGGGAGCTTTGAGTGTACCCCTGATCATCAAAGGGTTCGATTCCATCGCTGATGCCGAAGGGGCCCGAATAAATACCGAAATAAACGAAAATTTTCAACCCGACATCGACCTGGAGCTGACTGCCCTGCAAAAGGAGGTTCAGCTATTCGACGGACAAAAAACCGGTGTTTTTAGCTATGGGTCTCGTATTCTGAAAGGAGGAGACCGAACCGTGGAAGAGCTGGAGGATACCTATCTGGGACCCATCATCCGTGTTAAGCCGGGTCAAAAAGTAAGGGTGCGCTTTAAAAGCCAGCTTCCACGCGAGAGCATCATCCACTGGCACGGGTTGCATATTTCGCCCGAGATGGATGGCCATCCCATGTATGCCATCGAACGGGGCGAACAGTTTGTCTACGAGTTTACGGTCAACAACCGGCCCGGCACTTACTGGTTTCACCCGCATCCCGATAAGATCACCGGTCCACAGGTATATTACGGGCTGGCGGGTATGTTCATCGTCGAAGGCGAATATCCCGACCTACCCACAGGCAAGTACGATATGCCGTTGATCCTGCAGGACCGGCAATTCGACTCGGACAACCAGCTGGTATATCCTGACAATCGGATGGACAGGATGAGAGGCTTCCTGGGCGACCGGATGCTGGTCAACGGGCGGCCGGAATGGCATACCCGGGTGAAAAAGGCTACTTATCGCTTCCGCATACTCAACGGTTCCAACTCGCGTATATACAAGCTGGCCTGGAGTGACGGAAGCGAGGTTGTTGCCATTGGCACCGATGGGGGATTGATGGAAAGGCCCGTGCGCAAACCCTACCTGATGCTCTCACCCGGTGAACGGGTGGAGATCTGGAAGGATTTTTCCGTCTATGACACCGATGAAGAGGTGCTTCTGAAAAGCCTGTCCTTTGAATCCGGAACTTCCATGGGTATGGGAGGAAGGATGGGAGGTGGCATGATGGGGGGAGGAGCCCCCCAGGTCCCCAACGGAAGGGAGTTCGATCTGTATTCCTTCACGGTATCTGCTCAAAGCGGACCCTCCAAATCATTGCCTTCCCGGCTGTCCGATCCCGGTTCCATCGATGTCTCCCGGGCAGTAAATGCCGACAGACCCAGGCAGTTCAGCTTCTCCTTTGAACGGATGCAGTGGGTGATCAATGGTGAAACCTTTGGAATGAAGGAGGTGGCCGATTGGGAAAAAGTAAGGCTGAACACCACCGAAATCTGGGAGTTCATCAATGGTGGCGGAGGAGGAATGGGCATGATGGGCAACATGATGCAGATGCCCCACCCGGTGCACATGCATGGCCTGCAGTTCCTGATCATCCAACGCGATGTGTCTGGTGTAGATCGCTCGGCTTGGCAAACCGTGAAAGACGGCTTTATCGACGAGGGCTGGCAGGATACGTTCCTGCTTCTGCCGGGAATGCGTGTGCAGGTTGCCATGCGGTTCGAGGATTACACCGGCATCTATGTCTACCATTGCCACAACCTGGAGCATGAGGATATGGGCATGATGCGCAATTATGAAGTGATTGAATAAAACTTACAGGATATCCTATGGAACAGGAAAGCAATGATCAACACCATAGCCACGATCACACCCAGCATCATCAGATGATGATCCGGGATTTCAAAAAGCGGTTCTGGATCTCGCTGATCATTACCCTTCCTGTTTTGGCGCTCTCAACCATGATCCAGCAGATTTTGGGTTTTCAGTTCACCCTCATAGAACAGGTGGATCCTTTCATCTTGCTGGGGTTATCCACCATAATCTTCTTCTACGGTGGCTGGCCGTTTCTAACAGGCCTGGCCAGTGAGGTGAAACAGAAACAGCCGGGCATGATGACCCTCATTGCCGTGGCCATCACCGTTGCCTGGGGGTACAGTGCCGCCACTACCCTGGGCCACGGGTTACAATGTGGTGGCCATCCCACTGGCAGCCGGTGTGCTGTTCAGCGCAGGCATCGTCATCAGCCCGGCACTTGGCGCAGTGCTGATGAGCCTGTCCAAGATCATCGTGGCCATCAATGCCCAGTTCCTCAAAGGCAAATTGAAGATTAATCCTTGAAGATCTCTATCATCTAACAACGACCGGGTTTCCATTTTACCTATATTAAAAAAGGCATTGATTTCCAATGGTTTCTATAGAGTCTTCCCTGTTTGACCCATCATAAAAGGTTTTTAAAGAACGGGCATATTGCATGATATATTCAGAAGATTATTAAATTTGTATATTGAAAATTGAGCATATGCAGGAGAAAATTACGGAAGAACAGAAGCAGATGGCCCGTTTTGCCAAAGCGATGGGGCATCCGGTACGCATGTACATCCTGGAGCTGCTTGCCGGACAAAGCTGTTGCTATAGCGGCGACCTCTCTGAAGACCTGCCCATTGCCAAATCCACGCTTTCCCAGCACCTCAAGGAGCTTAAGGATGCCGGACTGATTCAGGGGACCATCGAAAGGCCCAAAATCAAGTATTGCCTGAACCAGGAAAATTGGGACCGTGCCCGTGAATTGTTCCGGAAATTCATGGAATGATAGCAGTTTTTTATTGAAGTCCTCCATATAGCCGAATAATCCAGGCTAACTTGTTTTTGTGAAAATTTAGTGGAAAGAATGGCTGAAATATTTTGTTAGCAGGATAACATTTATTTTATTTGTTCGTACATTTGCGAAATACGAACCATGAATGCTTAAGCAAAAAAAGATATGGAAATCAAAGTATTGGGAACAGGATGCCCCAAATGCAAGGCCCTGGCAAAAGCCGTTGAAGAGGTGATAAACGAAGCGGGGATGGACGCCTCGGTAACCAAAGTGGAAGACATCAACGACATCATGCAGCATGGTGTGATGGTGACCCCTGCCCTGGTAGTGAACGGCAAAGTGGTTGCCAGCGGGAAAGTGCCTAAGAAAAAAGAAATCAAGAAATTGTTAAACCAATAATGCGCAACCCATTATGAAATTCACCCATGTATTATTCTTTGTTCTGCTGGCTGGTTTAGCGCTTTCCTGTAATGCCCAGGGCGATCAGGAAAACAGGCAGTCGGATAACAGCCAGGTCAGGGCGGAAGAAGTTCAGGTCTATTATTTTCATACCACCCGACGCTGCGCAACCTGCAAGGCCGTGGAAGAGGTTTCGAAACAGGCCGTGAAGGAAATGGACGGGAACAAGGTGAGCTTTGCGGCTTACAACATTGAAAAGCCCGAGGGCGAAGAACAGGCCAAAAAACTGGGCGTTCACGGCCAGGGTCTTTTGATCGTTGGCGGCGATAAGCAAATCAACATTACCCGCGAAGGTTTCATGTTTGCCCGCAGCCAACCCGAAAAACTGAAAGATATTGTTCAACAGAAGATCAATTCCCTGTAGGAGTGGAAGAAGCGCTGACCAACCTGTTGCAAAACAGTTCTGTTCCGTTATTATCGGCTTTTATACTGGGACTGATGACCGCCATCAGTCCCTGCCCTTTGGCTACTAATATTTCAGCCATCGGATTTATTGGGAAGGACATTGAGAACCGGAACAAGGTTTTTTATAACGGACTGATCTATACCCTGGGCCGGGCACTCACCTATACCGGCCTGGCCGCTGTAATTTTTCTGGGTGCCGACCAGCTGGCCCTTTCAGGATGGTTTCAGCAGTACGGCGAGAAGATCCTTGGCCCCTTGCTGATCATCATCGGGCTGTTCATGCTGGGATTATTCAAGATCAATTTTCCCGGAGTAAGCCGATATATGCAGCGGTACCAGGAAAAAGGAGTGAGCTCTTACGGGGAAGTGCTTTTCATCGGCATTCTTTTCGCTCTGGCTTTTTGCCCCTACAGCGGTGTGCTGTACTTTGGAATGCTGATACCGATGACCCTCAGCAGCGGTTCCGGCCTGGCATTGCCTGTGGTGTTTGCCATAGCTACCGGTATACCGGTGATCGTCTTTGCCTGGCTGCTGGCCTATACCATTGCCGGGGTGGGAAAACTCTACAACGGTCTTAGGCTTTTTGAGAAATGGTTCCGCCGCGTGGTGGCTGTCTTGTTTGTCGGAATTGGATTGTATTATGTAATTGTCATCTATTTGTAATTTTTTTTTCAGCAATTTCGTAGTTTTGCGAACTACGAAATATTTTTAACCCATTTACAATTGAACCAGTAAACCCATTAACAAGTACTCACCTTCTATGGAGCGGAAAAAAGAAATCAAGATACTCGTATGGATGGTTGCCATTTTTCTGGCTGCCTACTTTTTGCCTTTGTACAGTGAGCGTTTCCGGGAAGCCATTATGGCCATGCTGGATCTGACCAAATGGTACGCCCGCGAACATGTGATCCTTTGCCTGCTGCCGGCTTTTTTCATTGCGGGGGTGATCGCTGTTTTTATCAGCCAGGGGGCCGTTTTGAAATATTTCGGGGCCCAGGCCAAAAAATGGGTTTCGTATTCCATTGCCTCGGTCTCGGGAACCATCCTGGCCGTGTGCAGTTGTACCATTTTGCCGTTATTCTCGAGCATCCACAAGCGAGGTGCCGGGTTGGGCCCCGCCATAGCCTTTCTTTATTCAGGACCGGCCATCAACATTCTGGCCATCATCCTAACCGCCCGCATCCTGGGTTTTGAGATGGGTGTTGCCCGTATCATCGGTGCGGTAGTCTTCGCCATTGTCATCGGAAGCATCATGTCGTTGATTTATCGAAAGGAAGAAAGGGTGAAAGCCCAAGAACAAATGAACTTTTCGATGGGGGAAGAAGAAAAGCGCCCTATGTGGCAGACTGCCTCGCACTTTTTCATCCTGGTGCTCATCCTTGTCTTTGCCAACTGGGGAGCCCCGGCAGAGGATGTCACCAGCGGTGGCTGGTACTGGATATGGGCTCATAAATGGGACATCACGGCATTTTTTGCCATCCTGCTGGTGTTCTCACTTATATATATCCTTAAACTAAAGTGGCAATACGTGATTGCCGCGGCAATCGTAACGTCCGCTTCGGCACTGCTTACGACCAGTCCGCTTGTGCCTATGGTGGTGGGGATTGCAGGTGTGTCAGTTTTGACCCTTACCGATAGAAGGGATGAGGAAAACAAGCAATGGACCCTTTCGAGCTGGGATTTTGCCAAGCAGATCATGCCCCTGTTGGCCATTGGCGTGCTGGTGGCAGGCTTCCTGCTGGGCTCTACCCACGGGGATACCAACATGCCGGGTGTAATACCCAACAGTTGGGTGGTGGACCTGGTGGGTGGCAATTCGGTTTTCTCCAATTTCTTTGCCTCCATCGTAGGCGCTTTCATGTACTTTGCCACCCTTACCGAAGTACCTATTCTTCAAGGACTCATGGGAGCCGGCATGGGTAAGGGTCCGGCCCTGGCCCTGTTGCTTGCAGGTCCTTCCCTGTCCCTGCCCAACATGCTGGTGATACGCGGTGTGATCGGAACAAAGAAAACCCTGGTTTATGTTGTCCTCGTGGTGATTATGGCAACAATATCCGGGTTGATATTTGGAAGCATGTAGGTTTGTGCGAAGCAATAAAATGTTTCCTATGAATATAACCTATGAAACGGTCCCGCCAATAGCGGGATAAGTTACACAAGGCCAGTTGAATAAATAATAATCTTGTAGAAGCATCTAATATTTCCATAGCATTTATCACGGAAGGAAGAAATACCCGGATTATACTTCAGGAATAAAAAACTAAAGATGCATAACAGTTCAAACAACCCAAACGATTTATTCATTTAAAATTTGACCCATTATGTTAGATATTAAGATTATCGGAAAAGGATGTCCCAATTGCGAAAAATTGGCAAGCCTCTGCCAGGAGGTGATCAACGAAGAAAACCTCCAAGCCAGGATCGACAAGGTAACCGATGTGAATGAATTCGCAGATTATGGTGTGATGATGACTCCGGGATTGTACGTGAACGGAAAACTCCTTTCACAAGGAAAAATCCCGGTGAAAAGCACCCTCAAGAAATGGCTCGAAAACACTCAGGAGTAATGCCGATGAATCAAACCTTTTATCAGGAGACGGCAATTGCAGGCGCTCCCTATTTTCTGGCCGTTTCCCACCCGGCCAGGATCAAGATATTGTTGCATCTCACCCCGCCTGCCCCTTGTTAAATCAACCGTTTCTCAGCATCTGACCAAACTAAAGAAGATGGGACTCGTCTATAACCTAAAATCCTACTCTATGCAAATGAAAAAAACACAAAACGGCGAATGGCACTGGTTCAAGGGAGGAGTGATCGTCTCCCTGCTGGCCATGGCTACCTATGTTGTTTTCCAGGCTTTAAGCTATAAAAGCTATCCCTTTGGCATCACAGCCAGCTTTGGTAGCATCGCCACAGTATTTCAAGTTCCTTTTGCCTCATTAGCCGAAAACCCTGTTATCCAAAAGTATAGCAACAGTCCGGCTGCCCTCATATCCATCACCATGTTGTTTAGTGTGGCCCTGGGAGGCTTTGCCGCTGCAAAAATTAACAACAATTATGCTCCTGAAATCATACCCGCTGTATGGAAAAAATACCACGGACCCGCCTTGTGGAAAAGATACCTTACCGTGATCGTGGGTGGTTTCTTCCTGGGATGGGGCTCAGTGCTGGCCAGCGGATGTACTACCGGCAATATTTTACAGGGCTGGGCGCACCTTTCCCTGGGCAGCCTGGTGGCAGGCGCTTCTTTCTTTGTTACGGGAATCATTGTGGCTAAAATTCTTTATCCAAAAGCAGGAGGGCAAAAATCATGATACTTAAAATCATTATCGGACTCATTGTCGGTTTTATTTTCGGCTATACCCTGCAGCGTACAGGGATAACAAAGTATCCCAGGGTCATGGGATTGTTGCTGTTGAAAGATTTTAAGATACTGAAATTTATGCTCAC
>Ga0207714_1000155_pt1 | contig 44460 bp, 37 predicted proteins | sample PonA232FremontCA_2_FD_187270 | JGI IMG/M metagenome (GOLD analysis project Ga0207714, IMG submission 187270) | Marine sediment microbial community from Fremont, CA, USA - Pond A23 Sediment 2 (SPAdes) | ecosystem: Environmental > Aquatic > Marine > Unclassified | place: USA: Fremont, California... | reverse complement strand
ACCCATGGATAAGTAAGCATATCCGAGATCATATCCTTGGCCACCAACCTGGAATCAGTATCGTTCCAGCGAGTGGAAAGATCCACTGTTGTGTCTGTAGCCAGCCGACTAACTTGTGTACTTGCACAGGAAAATACCCCTGACAGTAAAAACAGGGTCACACATACCGCCAAGATTTTTTTGTTTCTTGTTGAAAACATCACAACCAAATTATTGCTCACAAGGGCCTTACCGCTTCCTGATAAAATCAAGTGAAAAATAGTCTCTTTTACATGGCAAATTAGTTTACAACTCAAGAATTCAAACAACCTTCAGCATATTTTGTATCATCGTCCTTTTTTTCTCTTATTCTTGCAATGCCTACAGACTTGCAATCTTTTTTGGTTGCTTTTGCATTGTGCCTTGGTGATATTGGCTTGAAGCAGATTACAACGAAAGGTATTTTGATTAACCCAATATTCTTTTTCAGTATTTTCACAACGTTTCATATTTCATTTTCTCCGTGGTGAAGATTTGTACTTACTCAATTCCCTTTTTGAACTTATAATAATATTTATTTCACGAACCTTACTGAATAATTACAATTTTGTAAGACTGTTAATCCAGATAAGAATTTATGAACAAGATCTCAACTGGTTATTAATTATTGGTCAGATGACCTAGAGGGACTTCTTGCTGTATGTACATATTTTTGGTGGGTGTGTGATATTGACACAGTCTTGACTATCCAAATTTACATCACAATCACACCAGACAATCTACGAAAAAAGTACCAGATTTAAATTAAAACTTGATCCCTCTTTTTTTCTGTTTTTAGATTGCATTTATAATATCACGATTAAAAAAAGAACCATAAAATTAGGGGGAATTTATGCAAGTAAAGGTTCGTCAACTTTTGTATGTCTTTTTGGCCGTGACCCTTAGCCTCTGCTTTTTTTTAGCAACTGCTGGTGTTACATATGCGCAGGATTTTGATGGTGGTTATATAGGTTATAATGTGGGAATTGCCAATTATAGTACTGGATTAGAGCATGATTGGGAGGGGGGTGATGATCATCTTGATAACATATCCCAAGATTTTTCCTATGGGCTTATCGGTGGATATGGAATGGTTACAGATAATTCATATTTTGGTATTGAGGGTAATTTTAAATATACTGTCGCAGATTATGAGTGGAATGCTGGTGGTAAGTCTAACAATTATGAAAAAATCGAGATTAATGAAACTTTTGGGATTAGCGGACGTCTTGGTTATGCTGTAAAAAATTGGCTAATATATGGTTTGCTCGGATGGCAAAAAACCAATATTAATGCCGAGTTATATTATGGAACTAAATACTCTGAATATTCAAAAAAAGAATCCTTTGATGGCTTTCGTAGAGGCATTGGTATTGAATACCAAACATCAGAAAATATTTTTTTTAGGTGTCAGTATAGCTATACAAAATATGAGGAAGGAACTTTGAGTGACAATAATGTTAATTTTTATATTGATCATGCTGATAATTCGCAATTTGTTTATGGAGTTAGATTTTGATAATGTTTTTCATTTAAAACCTTTCGCTTAAGGAACCACGTTACTTCAGTAAGGGTTTGTATTGACAAGAAAGATGATTTTTTGTAAAAATTAGCTGAATATTAAGAACTGGATACAATAATTTTAATAAGTTATCTTACTAAAAGTGGAATCAAGCAAACTTCCACCACTATATTAAAAAAACAAAACAATTGAAGATTGGCTTCAATTAGCACCCAATTCTAGCCTGGCATAAACTACAAACCACTGGTACAAAATCGGAGGCTGAAATTGGGCTTTTCTTTATTCTTAAATAGATCTGCTTCCCACCTATAAATTTTTACTACTTATAATCAAACTTAAATAAATATTGGAGCATCTTATGTCAGATGAAGAAATTAATCCCTCTGAACTTACATGGGAAGAACTCGCCTACTCGAATATGGTACAGCACGAAGCAGTCCTTCGTTTGCTGGTCAAGAAAGGTATCATTACAAAAGAGGAATTCATGGAAGAAGCCAAAATAGTTGATCAATCCATCCAGGAGAAGAAAGGAGAGTGATTGTTTGCCAGTTTTTTCCAATAAAACTGCATTGCAAGCATTAATAATGCAATAATACTGCTCCTTCCTGCCGCTGCTTTATCTTTTCGGATATTTTCAAAGTGTCTTATGGATGGACAAATTGTAGAGGGGATAATTCTAAATGGGGCAGAATTCTGCCCCATTTAGAATTATGAAGATGCTTTTCAACTTGATATAGTTTTACCAGCGAGGGCGTAGTATAGGAGGATTTATATAACCAATGCAACTACAACGTGTTGATGGCACGGGTTTTTTAGAAACATTAATCTCCTGATTGTGTGAAGTCTATTATTCAAAATATGAATACCGAGATTTAATTAAAATATCAAGATATTGATGAGACGACCTCGATGAACCCCGCACGGAGCCTGTTGAAAATCTTGTTCAATTCTAAACAAAGAGCGGATTCGTCCTAACTTCCTGTTATTATCCAGCACCTCATTAAAAATAACACTGAACAATCAACAAAAACAGATTGAAAAAATGTCTTCCATCTTGGATATACGTTTAGCCCTCTTTTCTTGCTTGATTTTCCTTGTCCACACTGACTGGTACTCCCTCGTAAGGTGTTCTTCTGTTTTTTACTTTAGGACTACCTTCTTTAAATTCTTTCAGTACAAAGATAGCATCCTTGTAGCCTTTGTAAAGGCGGCTCATTTCAATATTCATCCCGATGATTTGAGCCAGGGCTTGTACAAAATTTATATCTTCAAGAGTAAATTCCCAAGGTTCAGAAGTATAAACTCGAAGCACTCCCAGAGTTCTATCATGTATAATGATGGGGATAGAAAGAATGGAAGAAATTCCTTCCTTTGTGGCCTCTTCAGGATACTGAATTCTCGGATCATCAGTCACGTCGTATATTGCTATGGGTCCTTCTTCCAGAGAAGAGGCAATAGATTGTGTTGCACTGATCGGACCTTTGTTAATGTACTCCTCGCTCAAGCCATAGGATGCGGCAACCTTTAATTCGTGACTCTTTTTATCAAACAACAACAGAGAACAACCCTTAACCCCGAGCCCGGTCTTGATCGCCTCCACGCTCATCAGGCATATTTCTTCATGATCTCGGGAATGAGTAAGGGATTTGGTAATTTGAACAAGGTTTTCGTAGTTTAAAACTTTTTTTTGCATAAAAACCTCCTTTGCTTAATTTATAAGCTTTATACAGGATTTAAGAGGTGATTATATAAATACTAACAAACCACCTGTTGCAAAACAATGCCTAAAAAAAATTTTTTAGATATTATTTAGGGGAAATTTTTTTGACCTTTAACTTATTAACGGTTAATCCCCAAGGATACCACGAGGTCAAGAAAGGGAAGAAGCCAAAAAGGCTTTATATACAGTAAGCATCAGTACAAAAACTGGAATTGGAGCATTATGAATTTAGCTACTTGATTTTGAACAAAATTGGATTAATAATTGAACTGTCTCAGTATCTTCGCACCAGAGTCTTCATACCCCTTTTGGCAGGCCTGTCAATCTGATCTGATAATAATCCGCTGGAAGAATGATCCATTTGAGAGGATTAATTGTTGTAGTGAATTTATCCCCCGAATCCTGCCTCCGGAATATCTACTGCTGCTGGGGCGAAATTTTCCGTTTCCTCCAGTTTGCCCATTGTCTGGGGCAGGACCGTGTGGCAAAAGAATTCCGCGCTTTTGATCTGGCCTGTGTAAAAGGCCTGGTGCTTTTTTGAACTGCCTTTTGCCATTTGTTCCGAGGCTACTGCAGCCCTCCAGAGCAACATCCAGCCCAAAACCAGGTCCCCAAATGCATCCATAAAGGGATATGCGTGGGAAAACCCGGTTTCCAACTCCCCTGCCCCGAGTCGTTCACCCAGTTTTTTGGCCACATCTCCCAATTTGTAGACAGTATTCTCCAGTTTTTGAGCTATACCTTGCAGACTTTCGCTTTGTCTTGCCCTGTCTATAGTAGATTGGACCTCCTGGATTAGTTCCATTAAATTCTGTCCCTTTCTTTGTCCTAGTTTGCGGCCTACCAGGTCCATGGCCTGTATTCCGTTGGTCCCTTCGTATATCATCGTGATTCTGCTGTCCCGAACGAGTTGTTCCACTGGATAATCCTTTATATATCCGTACCCTCCGAAAACCTGGACTGCCATACTGCATACATCGAAGGATTTGTCGGTTACATATCCCTTGGCTATTGGGGTAAGCAGTTCAATCAAACCCTGATACTTTTCTTTTTCCTGCTCATCTGAAGCAATACCGACCTTGTCATTGCAAAGGCCCATATAGTAAAGGAGACTCCGCATACCCTCGACATAGCTTTTCATAAGCATAAGCATGCGCCGTACATCCGGATGCTGAATTATGGGCACCTGGGGAGCGGACTTGTCCCTGGCTTTCTGGATATGACGTCCCTGTCTGCGTTCCTTGGCGTAATTCAGTGCTTCCAGGTAAGCCGAGGTGGCGCATCCGAATCCCTGCATCCCCACAAGGAGCCTTGCCTCGTTCATCATCAAAAACATTTCCCGCATGCCCTTATTTTCCTCTCCAAGCAAAAGGCCCCGGCATTCTCCCTTGCTGCCAAGGCTTAATTGACATGTGGGACTGCCGTGCAACCCCATTTTGTCTTCCAGCCCGGTGCAGATAATGTCGTTGGGTTCTCCCGTCGTACCATCCTGGTTTACCCATATCTTGGGAACAATGAAAAGTGAGATGCCCTCGGTTCCGGGAGGTGCTCCCTCTATCCTGGCCAAGACTGGATGGATAATATTTTCTGTAATATCCTGATCACCTCCGGAAATAAATATTTTGCTCCCTGAGAGTGAATAAGTCCCGTCGGAATTTTTAACAGCAGTTGTAGTAAGGGCTCCCACGTCCGAACCAGCCTCGGGCTCGGTTAAGAGCATGGTTCCGGCCCACTGGCCGGAATACATCTTTTGCAGGAACATCTTCTTTTGTTCCTCGGTGCCGAAATTTTCTATAAGCCGCGCTGCTCCCTGCGTGAGTCCGACAAAAATATTCAGGGCATAGTTTGCCCCGATCAGGTAGTCACTGGCGGCCTGGGCAACTAGGAGCGGCATTCCCTGACCTCCCCATTCAGGATCTTCAGCCATAGCTATCCATTCACCCTCTCTGTACAGATTGTAGCCCCGGTGAAAATCTTCCGGTACCTTCACCTCACCGTTTTCCAGACTGCAGCCCTTTTCATCTCCAGCTCTTCGGGTGGGTAGAAGTTCTTTTACAGCCAAGTTCCTAGCTTCGCTAATTATCAAATCCACAGTCTTTGCATTGAACTCGCTGAATTGTTCGTATTGAGAAAGCTTTTCCGCTTCAAACTGTTCATGTAAAGCAAACTCCACATCTCTTTTATCTGCAATGGATTGTACCATGGTATACCTCCTTGTAAGGAACATTTTTTAAAGATTTGCAATACCAAAAATCACACTGAAGTAAAAAGGTATTTTTATAAATGATTAACGAATGTAATGATAGTGAAAAAAAATATTATTTGTCAATGAATCCTTGTTTGAAGGGTTGATGTGACAAATGTTCAGCCTATAGTTGTTTGAAGGCATTTACTTGTTATTTGGATATGTTATTTATTCATGTTCAAAGACTTTACAACAAAATGTGAGTAATATAGTAATATAATAAAAAATGGACGGATATCTATCCCTTTTTGGATAGAGTTAAACAAATGACAATTAATTTGAAAAATCAGATTAACACTGTTTTAGCTAACGGGCAATTCGATTAGAAAAGGAATCAGTTTATGTCCACTATTCCTACTATTCTTTATATAGAAGATGATTCGGAGAGTAAACAAGTTATCGGATCCTATCTGGAGGATAAAGGATATAATGTCTTTTATGCAGCTACCGGAGAGGAGGGACTGCAGATATACCAGCAAAATCAACCTCAGCTCATTCTTTTGGATTGGGATTTAACCGGTGTGGATGGGTTTCAAATCTTAAACAAGATAAAAGAGGATGATTCCAACACGCCGGTACTGGTCATATCCGATGCCGTGGAGGTAAAAGACGTTATCCAGGCAATGCGGTACGGAGCGGATAATTATGTTATCAAGACCCTGGACGATTTGAATCTCTTGGGAGAAGCAATAAACAAGGCTTTTAAAGAGAAATATTTAAGAGAGGAGAAAAGGCTCTACCAACAAATGTTGGAGCGGACTTTAGCAGACAACGAGCGTTATCGCCATCAGCTGGAAACTATTCTCGACAGTCTGCCTGATGGATTGATCAATGTTAACGAGAAGTTTGAAGTAATGGAGTTCAACAGGGCAATGGAACAAATGTGTCCTTTAGGCAAGCATGTAAAATGTGGAAAGACTATTCATGAATTCAAAAGTAGCGGTAAAGGGGATCATTGTATTCAATTCCTGGAAAAGGCGCTGGAAAATAACAAGCCGTATTATAACAAGCGCGTGGAGTGCCCATTTTGCGAATCCTCCAAAAAGGTGCTCCTGGTTACTGCCTCTCCTATGCAGGATGAGAGGGGGGTGTTGCACGGGGCCACCCTGATTATCAAGAACATTTCCCATCAAGAAAAACTGGAAGGTCAGATACAGGAACGCCAACAATTTCGCAATATTCTGGGCAAGAGTCAGCCCATGCAGAAGATTTACACCTTGATTCGTCATTTGGCTGAAGTGGATACTACAGTCCTTGTTACGGGCGAAAGCGGTACTGGTAAAGAAAATGTCGTGGAAGCACTGCACTTTTCAGGATCAAGATCTTCACAACCTTTATGCAAAGTGAATTGCTCCGCCCTTTCGGAAGATCTGCTGGACAGTGAATTGTTCGGACACGTACGAGGTGCTTTTACCGGAGCACACAAGGATAAGTTGGGCAGATTCGAGGCTGCGCACAATGGGACGCTTTTTTTGGATGAAATCGGGGAAATTTCTCACCGTATTCAGCTAAAGTTGTTAAGGGTTCTGGAAACCAAGGAATTTGAAAGGGTTGGATCCAGCAAGACTATAAAGGTCGATGTAAGAATCATAACTGCAACCAATTTGAATCTCGCCAAAAAAGTAGAAGAAGGCGCTTTTAGACAGGATCTGTATTACAGGTTGTCAGTATTTAATATACATATACCCCCGTTAAGGGAAAGGACTGAAGATATTCCCTTGCTTGTGGATCATTTTTGCCATTTGTTTAGTAAGCAATTCGGCAAGAAGATCATCGGAGTAACCGAAGAGGTTTTGAATCAGTTCTTTCATTATTCCTGGCCCGGAAATGTAAGAGAATTGAGACACGCCATGGAACACGGCTGCCTGCTGTCCCCGGGAGGAAAAGTGACCTTGGAGCATCTTCCCCTGCAATTGACCAGTTATACAGACAACAGCCAAATCCCACCCAAAAACGGAAAATTGGAAGAATTGGATCAAGAGAAGATACAAAAAGCCCTTAGCAAATCGAAAGGGAACAAGGTAAAGGCAGCAGAAATCTTGGGAATTCATCGAAAAACCCTGTATAGAAAGATGCATAAATTGGGTATAGATAAACAAAAATAAGCTCATGGGATAACAATATGCCATTAATATCAAAACCCAAACACTGTTTTATTTCATTATAACTTGCCCAATATAACATTTTGACATAAAAGATTATATAAATTATTTTTTATCAACAAGGCTTATTGGAAGTTAATATATACAGCCAAGGCTGTTTATAATTATTGTCAAAATTTATTCTTAAGAGGAGAAATTATAGGTTATGTCCAGTGTCAAGTATAAAGGTTACGAGATATCTGCTAGCCCTACCCAAATCTCAGAAAACGGAGAATGGGATTTAAGAGTTGTTATTTACAAGGAAGACAACAGTGAAAGCAAGGAATTTGTGGGAAAAAACACTTTTGATTCCAGGGAAAAAGCAGAAGAAAGAGCTGTAAAATTTGGGAAGTTTATTATTGAAGGATATTTTCCGGAATATAGTTTAGACGATATGAAGTAATCGCAGTGGAATTAATTGTCTGCCCAAGGCTATGATGCAATACTGAATTGGAAACCATTTATAAGAATTTCTAGATAAGATGGTTTTATTTTACTCCTGATATATAAGCCATGTTAAAACCAATCATAGTCTTTGATATTTTTTAAACCGAATTCTATCAGGGAGTTAAAAATATCATTTTTTCCTGAAAAAGGAATGAAATTGGGAGAACCATAATGGCGGAAATGGAAGTAAAAGAGCTGGTTGTACGCTTAATAGATGGTACTACTTTTAAGGGCAAGACAAACATCCAAGATAACAATAGATTGTCTGACCTGTTAAACAGGGATGACAATACGTTTTTAATTATGTTTGACGTAAATATGGTAGGTTACGAAGGTAACGTGATTTTTTTGAACAAGAACCAGATAATGTGGGCCATACCACTGGAAAAAGAATAAATCTTATCTTTTATAGCGTTCCTTCCAAGCTTTTTGGATCTGAGATTTGACCTTGTTCAACTCTTCTTTATTCAACTCCCCTCTTTTGTATTTAGCCTGCAATTCACTGTAAAGAGAATCCAAGTCGTGGTGTTTGTCTGTAAGCCCTTTCCTTCTGGCAATATCACTTGCCACTGAAACACCTTTGTTACCAGCCTTCTTGGCCCATCTGGCTCCGTACTGCTTTGCCGCTTTGCCTGCCAAATCAAAAAGCAACTTTTTTTTCATGAAAAACACCTAATATAGAATTTACTCAAATTGCAAAATTCCCCTGGAACTATTTTGAACAAATCTTTCTATACCTGTTTAGAAAAAGAGCTGGAAAAAAATTCCTCGATTATGTCTTCTACACCCATCAGCTTCAGCTTCTTCTTTGCAAACTCATTTATGGTTGGCTGAACTGGCTTTTTTATTAATGTCATTTTCGATTCCTTGGGAGTCTTGTTACCTTTTTTCTGATTACACTTAATACAAGCGGTTACCGAATTGTTCCAGCAATGCCCTCCACCCCTGGAGCGGGGAATAATGTGATCTATGGTCGGGGATGTTTTGCATTTTTTTCCGCAATATTGACAAGTAAACTCATCCCTAACAAAAACATTTTTCCTTTGCAACGGCACCTTGGTTTTGTATAATCTTCTAACAAAATACATTAGCCGCACCACCAAAGGGAGTACAACCTTCTCGTTGAAACCCTCGATAACTTTTTCCGTATTTTTCAGCACCTCGACTTTTCCCTGCATTACCAACTTGATCGCCCTTTTCCAGTTTATACTGTGCAAATAAGTATAATCAGCGTTTAAAACAATCACATACATTTTTACCCCCTATTTGGAGTGGTAATTTAGAAAAAGATTACAAATTATTTATAACAATATATGCAAAATTGTGTTATATGTCAATTTCGCAAAATTACCCTGTTGGGTTGACCAGCTTTGTTTTGACACCGAGTTGAATAGTTGATAATAGGGTTTGATTTGCAGTGCAACCGATTTTGTGAATATTGCCTATAATCCGGCTTAAATAGGATTCTGAATTGCAATTGAACCAAAAAATGGTAAAAATTATTGCCTGAACATTGCTAAAAAAACAATAACAACCTAAAATATTGATAATAAGATAGGAAAGATTTTATTATAAATCACTGAAATTCAAGATTATTATAATTTCCGGTTTTAAGGTGAATATTTTTTGCAACTCAAAATTTGCAGGATGTAATTATTTTATCCTGGAATCGCTAACCTTAATTAGTAATTACATATGACAAAAATACCTACTCGAAATATACATCCCGGCATGATTGTAAAAAATGATGTAAAAGACAGGAATGGAAGAATCCTTCTACCTCAAAACAGCAGTATTGAAGAAAAGCATATCAGGGTCTTTAAAATGTGGGGAATATTCGAGGTGGATATTGAGCAATCAGAAGATGACTCTGAAGAAATGTTGGAAACTTCCAATTTAAGCTCGAAAGAAATCAAGAAAGCATCCAAGATAATCAGTCCCAAATATGCCAAATCCAACATAAACAATCCTGGTACCAAGGCATTATTCAAACAAAATGCGCTGCTTGTGGCCAAAAACTTGAACAAAGGTGAAGATGCGGAGAGTGATGATGGTTTGAGCCTCCCGGATACAGATGGTGACCTGGAACAAGAAGAAAAATTTTTCCAGGAAATTAATTTGAACTCGATCTTGGATAATGAGATAAAATTATTCACCCTCCCGGATATTTTCTATAGATTGACCGAAATTATAAATAACCCCAGAAGTTCTGCCCGGGATATATCCTATGTTGTTGAAAAGGATACCGCTTTGACCGCCCGGATATTGAAACTGGTTAATAGCCCTTTTTACGGATTCCCTCAAAAAATCGAGACCATTTCCAAGGCTGTCACCATAATTGGCACCAAACAATTGACCACCCTTGCCATGGGAATTTCTGTTTTAGAATTGTTTGACTATGTACCTTCCAACTACCTCGATATGGAAAAATTCTGGAAACATTGCCTTGCAGTCGGAATCTGCGCAAAACTCATCTCAGAACAAATAGATTATTCCGAATCCGAAAAGCTATTTGTAGGCGGCATTATGCACGATATCGGAAGGCTGGTCATGCTCAAAAAAATCCCCAAACAAACCGCAGCAGCATTAAAATATGCCTGGGATAACGATATGTTCCTTTCCAGGGCGGAAAAAAAATGTATTGGGTTGACTCATAGTAAAATCGGCTCCGATTTGTGTGATTCCTGGAAACTACCTCCCATACTAGTGGACATGATCAAATATCACCACCAACCCGCCCAGGGTAAATACAATTTGGAATGCTCAATCATTCATTTGGCGGAAGTTATAGTTAATGCCCTTGAAATTGGGACTTCAGGTGAAAAAATGGTTTTGTACCTTAACGAGAAATCCTGGAAGAACATCAATATGTCTTCAAATGCAATTCCTCCGATCATAGAACAATTAAACAATGAAATCGATCCCATCCTTGAATTGATGAGGTAGGTTGTTACTTATGTCGAATCACACCGAGAATTATTTACTGGAAAAGCGTGTGGATCATCTGGAAGAGGTGAACCGTTACACCGTGGAAATGTTGGAACAAACCTTGACCTTGTTTGATTTCAATCTCCGTCATCAAATCGAACATTACAATTACAACAAGGCACATCTCCTGGAAGACGCCGAATACAGAGTAAGGCAAATTGTTCCTCTCAGGGATGTGGCATTTTTCCTGGTAAATGAAGAAAATTTCGAGTTTGATTTGGCGCATGTTAGCAAATACACCAACCAGGATTTTGTTAACAACGAAGTAGAACGATTGATCGATTCCTGGGCTTTTTCCTGGGCATTGCGCAAGAAGAGGCCACTCTTTTTTGCTTCCGATTATCCGGATGTCCAGGTAGTCCTGCATGTAATGACTACTTCTACCCGGATAAGAGGGATGTTTTTCGGCACTGTTGCCAAGGAAAAGGTGAAAAAAATCCCTGAGGTCTCTTTACTCCTTTTCTCCACCACCCTTTTGGTTTGTTCCAATTTTTTGGAGAGCATAGAACTTTACGAGATAGTAAACCAACATAACCTGTTGCTGGAGAAAAAAGTAAAAGAAAGAACTGCGCAACTGGAATATCAAGCCTACTATGACAATCTGACCAATCTTCCCAACCGCAATATGATCTTTGAAAGACTGGAACAGTTGATTTCAGAGCAAGACAACCACTTTGCATTCATACTCGTTGACCTGAACGGATTCAAGGAAATCAACGATACCCTGGGCCATCATACAGGAGATAATGTTTTAAGGGAAATCGCCAGTAAATTGGAAGTTGCTGTGCGTGAAAACGATTTGATTGGACGTTTAGGAGGAGATGAATTTGCCGCCCTTTTGCCCAGGATAAGGGATGAGGAAGCAGCGGTCCAGGTAGCTGGCCGCATAATGCAAAAAATTGATCAATTCTTTCTGATTGGTGATAAACAGTTCCATATAGATGCATCTATCGGTATATCACTCTATCCCCAACATGCCAATGAAATTTCCGATTTGCTCCGAAAAGCGGATATTGCGATGTACAAATGCAAACGGGAAAAAAGAGGTGTGATTGTATATTCGCATGAAACCGACAATCTAAATTCCTTTGATCTATCCATAAAAGGAGATTTTAAGAGGGCCCTGGATGAGGAGCAGATCTTCCCCCTTTTTCAACCCAGGTATAGTTTTAGATACAACAAAATCACCGGAGTGGAAGCCTTGGCAAGATGGATACATCCGCAACACGGATATATATCTCCGGCCAAGTTCATACCTTTGGCTGAAAAGAGCGGGCTGATCAAAAAGCTCAGTAATCATATCCTGGAGTCTTCTGTCGCCCACGCAAAGACCTGGTACGATAAAGGCCTGGATCTAAAGACCAGTATAAACTTGTCTGCTTTGGATGTTCAAGATGAACGATTGCCGGACAAGATATCCAAACTTCTTCGCTCCTACAAATTACCATTTGATAAAATAGAATTGGAAATAACCGAAAGCACTATTATGACCAATCCGGATATGGCTATCACCAATATTCAACTGCTGCACGATTTGGGATTCTCAATTTCACTGGACGATTTCGGTACAGGTTATTCTTCCCTGAGTTACCTGCATATGTTTCCTGTGGACAATATCAAGATAGATCTCTCCTTTGTTAAAACTATGCAGGAAAATTCCAATAACAGGAAGATTGTTCAATCCATTATTCATCTGGGCAAGAGTTTGGAAAAATACACAGTAGCCGAGGGCGTGGAAACAAGGGACATTGCACATATGCTCTATGACATGGGCTGCGACAGTTTTCAGGGTTTTTATTTGGGTAAGCCCATGACCAGTGAAGAGGTAAACTCAAGCATTGGCTCGTTTGTACTTTAAGTTCCGGACATTCTCGCTGTTAGCCCTATTCTGGAATTTGTTCAATCTATCCGTAAACTATTTCTCTCCCTATCCCACCACTGTTTGCGCTTATTCAAAAATACAACTGTTTTTTACAGCTCAAAAAGTATTGACGAATCATGCAACTAGATTTAATTTTTGTTTTATAAATCCATAAATTTGTTTAACGAGGTTTGGATATGAATATGAGTTTTGAACAGGGACCTATCAGACCGCCTAGTGAGTCTGGAAGTCTTCTGATACGTTTCACCAGAAATTGTCCGTGGAATAAATGCAAGTTCTGTCCGGTTTACAAGGGGGACAAATTCAGCAAGAGATCCCTGGACGAAATTCTTGCTGATATAGACACCATAAGCTCCATTATTGAAGACATAAGGGAAAAATCCCGGAAACGAGGGTATAATGGCGAATTCAACAATCAATTATTACAGGAAATCATTTCGGAACAGGGCCTTGGCGAACACTACAAGAACGTCGCAGTCTGGCTTGTCAGGAGCAAAGGACATGTATTCATCCAGGATGCCAATTCCCTGATCCTGAAAACCGAAGACTTGATCACCGCATTAAAGACGCTTAGACAAAAAGTTCCCGGTATCACCAGGATTACCACTTATGCGCGGAGCAGCACTGTATCCAGGAAAAGTTTGCAAGATTTGCAGGCCTTGAAAAAAGCAGGATTGGACAGAGTACATATAGGGATGGAAAGTGGGTCCGACAACGTATTGAAATTGATCAACAAAGGAATCACTGCACAGCAGCACATTGATGCCGGTCAAAAAGTGGTTGGCAGCGGCCTTGCCCTTTCCGAATATGTTATGCCGGGTTTGGGGGGAAGGGAATTTTCCAGGGAACACGCCCTGGAAACAGCCAGAGTCTTGAACGCTATTGGGCCGGATTACATTAGGATTCGCACCTTGCATGTTATCCCCGGTACTCCCCTTTTCGAGGACATGCAAAACAACAATTTTCAGCCCCTGTCCGAGGACGAGACAGTACAGGAATTGAGATTGTTCATCAGTTCCCTGGAAGGTATAGAAAGTACTATTACTTCGGATCATATCATGAATCTACTGGAAGAAGTGCAGGGTACCCTCCCAAGGGACAAGCCCAGGATGTTGGAGATAATAGATAATTACCTGCAACTCCCCAAACAAGACAGGATGTTGTTTCAACTGGGCAGAAAAGGCGGGGGGCTTCGTTCTCCGGGTGAATTAAAAGACCCATCTGTAAGGAGCAAAATTCAAAGTGCGGCACAGAGCTTGGAACAGCAGCAAGGACAAGATTTGGAGCAAATCCTGCCTGAACTGACCAGGCAGTACATCTGACTTGAATTTCAAGACCTCCAGCATCCGCGGGTCTAACCTGTAGTTTGCTAACCACTCCCCAATACATAAAAAAGTTTGTTGTGTTTAGCAAGATATCTAAAAAGTTTGAAGTTCTCGCTGCATCGCAGTCGAGATGGCCCGAAGTTTTTTAAGCAAAACAATAGGTTAGGTCACAAAAACCCAAGTACGTTCAAGTGCAATATAAAAACCGTAATGTCAAAGGCGTATCCTAGAACTTTTAACAATCCAAAAGATAGGAATACAGCAGCAATGTTGTCGCGTTAAAAAGGAAAAATTATGACCGGATCACTCGCTTCGCTTTTGGAAACAAGCATTCAATCCTCTTATTTCCTGGCTGTACTGATCAGCTTCCTGGGAGGACTACTTGCTAGCTTGTCCCCGTGTGTATATCCCCTTCTGCCTGTGGTGGCATCCTATGTAAGTTCCAGATCCCTGGGTGAACAAACCAAGATCAGGGCTTTTTCCCTTTCCCTGGTCTATGTAATGGGACTTGCACTGGTCTACTCCTCCCTTGGAATGGCAGCTGCATTGACTGGGCAGCTATTCGGAGAAATCAGCACGAATCCCTGGGTGTTCTTTGTCGTTGCCAATCTGATCATCTTATTCGCCTTGAATCTCATGAATGTGATACCATTTCCCAATTTAAGCTTTAGCAAAAGTTCGAATGGGAAGGAAAAAAAGGGGTATTTAGGCGCCCTGCTTCTGGGGATCGCATCGGGATTCGTGGCTTCACCCTGTACCGCTCCGGTTTTGGGGGTTATATTGACTTACGTGGCCACTACTCAAAATGTCGCCCTGGGAGGGGTCATGTTATTCTTTTTTTCCCTGGGTATAGGTGTTTTACTGGTAGTGGCTGGAACCTTCGCAGGTCTTTTAACTACTCTTCCCAAGCCCGGGGAATGGATGAACAAGGTGAAGTTGATACTGGGTCTTGCGATGCTGGGATTGGGTGAATACTTCCTTATAAAGACTGGCTATCTCATGTTTTGAAAATTTGCTCCCTTCACAGGTGTTCCAGATTCAGGATTCACGGTTGCAAATTCCGAGAACTTATATGGTCCCTTGAGGATACAGGAAAAAACTAAAAAACAGAGAACTGAATAATTATGCCTTTTCCCCTTACCCTGCCCTGTGAAGCCATACTGGACAGTATTGCTGACGGTGTCTTCACGGTTGATTTGAATTGGAACATAACTTTTTTCAATCATTCCGCAGAACAAATCACACAAATATCCAAGGAAGAAGCGGTTGGACAAAAATGCCGTAATATATTCCATTCCAGTCTCTGTGACGGTTCCTGCCCTCTGGAGGTATGCCTGAGAGAAGACACCACCCTGGGCAATAAATCCATTTTTATTGTCCGCCCGGATGGGGAGAAGGTCCCTGTGAGCATCAGTGCAGCACCGTTGTACAACGAAGATGGAGAGCTAATAGGCGGTGTGGAGACTTTTCGGGACTTGAGCGCCATACAATTGATCAGGCAGAGAATGGAGGAGAAATACAGTTTTGAGGATATCGTGGGCAAGAGTGAACAATTCAGAAAGATATTCAAGATCCTCCCGCAAATATCCCAAAGCCCTTCCTCGGTGCTCATAAGCGGAGAATCTGGAACCGGCAAGGAACTTTTCGCAAGGGCGATACACAATTTAAGCCCGCGCAGGGACAAGCCTTTTGTGGTAGTCAACTGCGGGGCACTACCGGAGCAATTGCTGGAGTCCGAACTTTTTGGCTATAAAGCGGGGGCTTTTACAGATGCGAAAAGAGACAAGCCAGGTAAATTCCACATGGCCAGGGAAGGAACAATATTCCTGGATGAGATAGGTGAAATGTCATTTGCCCTACAGGTCAAATTGTTGCGAGTGTTGCAGGATAAAACTGTAGAGCCCTTGGGGGCCGTGAATTCTGAAAAGTTGGATCTTCGCATAATTGCTGCCACCAATAAGAATTTGGAACAATGTGTACAAGAAGGTAGTTTCAGGCAGGACCTCTATTACAGGCTGAATGTAGTACAATTACACATTCCACCCCTGAGGGAAAGGACACAGGATATTCCCTTGCTGGTCAACCATTTTATCAAGAATTTCAACTTGCTCAGAGACAAGGACCTGCAAGGAATCTCCGAGGACGCCCTGTCTATCCTCATGCAGTATTCCTTCCCCGGTAATGTTCGAGAACTGGAAAATATAATCGAATACTGCTTTATATTATGTCCGGAAGGATTCATCCAAGTTGAACATCTACCTGAATACCTTCAGCCCGCGGGACCATATCCGGAAAGTTCTTCAAATCCCAAAACTATGGAGGAAATAAAGTGCATTGCAGCGCAAAAGGCCCTGGAAAGGCACCAGGGAAAAAAGATGGCTGCCTGCAGGGAACTTGATATCTCCAAGGATACATTGCGCCGTTTATTGGATAAATGCAACAATCCAGGCTAATATTGCGCCTACCTTTGATCCTGCTGTTGCAAAATTAGTCAACAATCCCCCAGTCTTTACTGTTCAACCCCGCCATTGCGCAACATGGATGATTGGCATACAAATTGCTTTAAATTGGAAACCCTTTAAAATACCAAACTATTCAAATACCAAGAAGCAGAATTATGAAGATAAGTTTGGCGCTCTATAACAATAGAGTCACCACAATATTCGAGAACACCTGTTTCTTTCGGATATATAACTATGATCCCTCCAATCATAAGTTGACAGAAGCGGGTGAGATTTTGTTGCCCAGGAACTGCAGCTATATTTCACGCATTTCCGCATTGATAATTGCCCAGGTAGATATATTGATTTGCGGGGGTATATGTATCAATTGCAAAAAAATGTTTTCCGACTATGGAATAAAAGTATTGGATTGGATTCACGGAGATACTGAACAGGTACTGAAAGCCTGGAAGGAGCAAAATTTGCAAAAACATGTCATGCCGGGATGTACTGGAAAATTGCATGAAACAAAAAACCCCGGGGAAGAAACTGAAGACATAAAAAAATACAAGGAGTAAGAAATGAAAATAGCTATCAGTTGCAAAGGAAAGGACTTGAATTCCGACCTCGATCCCAGGTTCGGACGTGCTGGCGGTTTTATAATTTACGATACCGAAACCGACAGTTATGAATACTTGTCCAACGAAGAGAATCTTTATGCCAATCAGGGAGCGGGTGTACAAACCGCTCAAAAGGTTGCCAATTCCGGAGCACAGGCTGTAATTTCCGGACATATCGGTCCCAAGGCCTTTTCCGCATTGAAATCCGGCAATATAGAGATTTACCTGTCTGATCAAAATCGTACTGTTCAAGAGGCTGTTTCTGCCTTCAGGGATGGACACCTCAGTCCCAGCAATGGTGCTGACAAACCTGGCCACTGGTAAATCTTGATTTCGGAGGTTATACAATGAGTACAAAGGGTGCGGAAAAACAGGAAAGAAAAATCAGCGAATTGGCCGAGATAGCAAACATGGATTTCCCGGATATTGAGGTCAGGACTTTTAAAGGGGCATTTCGCTTTGGGGCCAAAAGGGCGGTTGAAAAGAGCCAATTCGAAAGCTGGGAGGAAGTAAGCAAACAACCTGCCAGTATACGTCGAAATTTTTTCAAGACCCTTTTGGAAGAATCCAGGTCCCATCTAAATAGAATAATCGGGGAGGATAAAGTCCAGCCGCTTTTGGACAAGTTAGAAAAAGAAAATGAAAAATACCTACAAGACTGAATAGTTTGTATAGATCAAAGGAGTAATTATGCGTATAGCTATAGCCAGCGGCAAAGGGGGAACAGGTAAAACCACGTTGGCTGTCAATTTGGCCTCGTATCTTGCCACAAAAAAAGATTACAAGGTCAATTTTATAGATTGTGACGTAGAGGAACCCAATTCCCATCTATTCCTAAAAGGGGACTGGAGTAGCGAAGAAAAGCAGTACGTGCCTATCCCCAAAATTGATCAGGAAAATTGTCTGGGCGAATCCTGTCAAAAATGTGCACAGGAATGCAGATTCAAGGTTTTGATTTGGATGGTGGATCATATAATGGTTTTTCCGGAATTGTGTCACGGTTGCGGTTTGTGCGAATACATTTGTCCCGCGGATGCAATTACTGAAACCACCCGGGAGATCGGGGTATTACGTTCCGGGAGTATAAACGGCATTAACTTTTTCGGAGGGCTCTTGCGTATAGGTGAGGCAATGGCCCCTCCATTGATAAGCAAGGTCAAGGACAGGGGTGAAAGCCAGGGATCAGATATACAAATAATAGATGCTCCTCCCGGGACTTCCTGTCCGGTTATCGAATCCTTGGATGGTGCGGAATATGTGGTTGTAGTAGCAGAACCAACTCCCTTCGGGATGCACGACCTCAAGTTAACCGTGGAATTGCTCCGCAAGCTCGACTATCAGTTTGGAGTAGTGATCAACCGTGGAGGCATGGGAGATGATGCCTTGAACAACTATCTTGAAAAGGAAGATATTCCGTTATTGGCTACATTACCACACAGCCGGGAAGCAGCCCGGACATATTCAGAAGGGAAACTGCTTATAAACTCACTTACGGATTTCGAGGACAGATTCGCCGGTATTTGGGAAAATATTTGCAGTAGGACGGCCACTACTGCCTGATTGAAAGAAAAGATAGACAGACAACTACAAGAATAAAGGACAAGGATATGAATGAAATAGTAGTTATAAGCGGAAAAGGCGGTACCGGAAAGACTACAATAACAGCCAGTCTTGCCGGTATTGTACCTTCCCAGGTCCTTGCGGATTGCGATGTTGATGCTGCAGACATGCATTTGGTAACTCAACCGGAAATAGAGAGGACTCACGAATTCTACAGTGGTGAACTGCCGGAGATAGACCCGGATACGTGCAGTCAATGTGGAACATGCAGGGATTACTGTAGATTCGGGGCTATTAGCGAGGACTTGCAAATAAAAAAGGAACAATGCGAGGGTTGTGCCCTATGTTATCATGTGTGCCCCGAAGGAGCGATTCAAATGCATCCGCGCCTGTGCGGATATTGGTATGAATCCAGGACCAGGTTTGGTCCCATGGCACATGCTACACTAGGAACCGGGGAAGAAAACTCCGGAAAATTGGTAACTACCGTACGTCAGGCCGCACATAACACAGCCGAGAAAGAGGGATACCAAAATGTGTTGGTGGATGGCTCGCCCGGTATTGGATGTCCGGTTATAGCCTCTTTGACCAACGCATCTCTGGCGGTTATAGTCGGCGAACCCACTGTTTCCGCTATAGGCGACTTGAAAAGGGTTTGTGAATTGACTGAATTTTTCGATATTCCAACCTTGAGTATAATAAACAAGTCGGATATAAACGAGGATCTGGTTTCGGAAATAGAGCAATTTTGCAGGCAAAAGGATATACCTATAGCAGGCAAACTCCCGTATGACCCTGTTTTTACCCAGGCCCAACTTCAGGGGAAGACTGTTTTTGAATACGATCCCGAGGGTCAGGGAAAAGTGCTAGAACAAATTTGGTCCAACATTGAAAAGAAATTATTAAAAAATTGACGGAGGTATTATAAATCATGAGTAACAATTCCTGTAATTCTTGCGGAGACTCTAATTCTCAGCAATGCGGCGGCGGCCAGGATGAAAAACAGCAAAAGGTGCAGCAAAACTTACAAAGGATAAAGAATAAAATTGTAGTACTTTCAGGCAAAGGTGGAGTGGGTAAGAGCAGCGTTTCCACGAATATAGCAGTTGGTTTGGCAAATGAAGGCTATAAAGTGGGACTAATGGATGTGGACGTGCACGGTCCCAGCATTCCGAGATTACTTAACCTTGCGGAAGCACATCCAACTGCCAGCGACCAGGCACTGGATCCTATTCAATGGAGCCAGAACCTTTCTGTCATGTCTATAGGTTTTATGCTGCCCAGCAAAAACGATTCGGTTATATGGCGCGGACCCATCAAGATGGGCCTGATTCAGCAATTTATAGGTGAAGTAAACTGGGGGGATCTGGATTACCTGATAGTGGACTGTCCTCCTGGTACCGGAGATGAACCGATTTCTGTTATGCAACTGATAGGCACCGATGCCTTGGCCACCATTGTCACAACTCCCCAGGGACTGGCAGTGGACGACGTGCGCAGATCGATCAATTTTTGCAACCATACCGGGAATGCCATACTCGGTATTATCGAAAACATGAGTGGATTTGTATGCCCGCATTGCAACCAGGAAGTGGACGTATTCAATACCGGGGGCGGAGAAAGGCTTGCCCAGGAAACCGGGGTCTCCTTTCTGGGAAGGGTTCCCTTGGATCCCCAGATTGTTCAAGCCGGTGATGCCGGAGTAACTTTACTGACTACAGATCCGGAAAACAAATCTTCAAAAGCAATTCATTCCGTTGTTCAAAATATCCGGGATCTGGTAGGTAAAACAAAACCCGGGACGGATTCCACTTCCAGTGAAAAAAACGACAATCCCGGCAACCAAAATGGAAAGACCAAGGTGGCCATACCGGTGGAGCAAGGTCAACTTTGCATGCATTTCGGACATTGCGAACAATTCGCCCTGCTAGATATTGACGAGGCAGAGAAAAACATTGAAAAGGTTGAATATTTGAATCCTCCTCCGCACGAGCCCGGAGTTTTGCCCAAATGGATCTCGGAGCAGGGAGCGGATTTGATAATAGCCGGGGGAATAGGCATGAAGGCCCAGAACCATTTCCAGGAATACGGTGTGCAAGTAATTACTGGAGCACAGACAGCAACACCCGAGGACATAGCCAAACAATACCTGGAGGGCTCCTTGTTGGTGGGAGAAAATGCCTGCAATCACTAATTGTAATATTTGCATCCCTTCACCATGGCCCAGGAACCTGTGAAGGGGTGCTAAAATTCACTCCTGAAGGAGCAATAATATGTCGGATACCAAGATCAGCGTGCTCTGTGAAAATACTGCCGGCGGAGTGATGGGGATAACCGGTGAACACGGGTTTTCCGCCTTGATTGAAAAACAGGGTGAAAAGCTCCTTTTCGATACCGGGCAGGGACGATCTTTGCAAAACAATGCCAAGTTTATGCAGGTGGACTTATCCGGGATACAAGATGTGGTTCTCAGTCACGGGCATTATGACCATACCGGTGGTTTGCCCGCAGTCCTGTATCCTCCCAGGTTGGTTAATGTAACAGCGCATCCGGGGATTTTCCAGAACAAGTATGCAGAATATCCTTTGCCCGGTGGAAAGACAAATGTCTTTATCGGCATGGGTTACAGTTACGAATACTTAACCCTCGGATTGTTTGCCAATTTCAACCTGCAATCCGAATTTTGCGAATTAAAGCCAGGTATTTACTATTCCGGGCAGGTCCCCAGGGAAACAGATTTCGAATATCCTGATCCGCACTTGAAAGCTGACAGGGAGGGAGAGATTGTTACCGATACTATTGAGGATGATACCAGCCTCTTGATTGAAACCGACAGCGGTCCTGTAGTCCTGCTTGGTTGCGCACATGCGGGTATGGTGAATATACTCAACCATTTCTCCAGGCAAACCGGGCACGAGAAGTTCCATGCCGTTATTGGAGGCACACACCTGGGATTTTTTGAACAAGGCGAGAAACTGGACAAGAGCCTGCAAGCCCTGGACGACTACAATGTGGACCTGGTCGCTGTCTCGCATTGCACGGGCCAGGAAATAGCAGCTATCTGCTACCATAGGTTCGGGGAAAGGTTCGCCTTTGCCAATGCTGGCTGGTCCAAAACTTTTTAATCTTGAATTACCAGTAAATACCTATAGCTGTTTACTGAGTTGATTGGCTGCTGTAAGCAAGGGATCCCAAACCGGTCCAAAAGGTGGTGCGTAGGAAAGATCCGTCTGCCAGAAGTCCTCTACCAGCATATTGTTGTGCAGGGCTACCGCTACTGCGTTGATGCGGTGGGCGCATCCTTCCATGCCCAACATTTGTGCCCCCAGCAGGAGTCCTGTATTGCGGTCACCCAGCATAGCTACCTGTATTGTCTTTGAGCCGGGATGATTGTGCGCCCTGCTCCTGGAGCTGATGTTTACTTCTACCGGATCGAAACCGTGCTCAATTGCTTCAAAATAGGAAAAACCGGTTTTGGCTACCTCCAGATTAAACACCTTGAAGACCGATGTGCTTGCAATGCCTTGCATCCGGAGATTTTTACCGTATATATTGTCCGCTGCAGCCCTGCCTCCTCTATTCGCCCAAAGGGCAAGGGGTACCCAGGTTTTTTTACCGGAAAGCACGTGATAGGCATCTGCGCAATCCCCTGCTGCATAAATATTCGGATCTGTAGTTCTCATATATCGATCAACTGCAATGCTATTCCCTGGTCCAGCCTCTAGGCCTGCATCAAGTGCGATTTTACTGTTGGGGGATACTCCTGTGGCTGGTAAAACAAAGTCACAAGAAAGCTCTACTTCGCTGCAGGATAAATTTAAACCTTGGGAATGTCTTTCTATCTTATTGATTTTTTGTCCTGGATAAAGCTCTACCTCATTTTCCTGCAGTTCCTTTTTAACTGTTTCCGAGAGTTGGTTTGACATCCAGGGAAGTATTTGAGATCGCGGCTTTACCATAGTTACTTTTATATCAAGATCTCTGAATGCTTCTGCCATTTCCAGGGCAATATAGCCCATTCCAATGATCACTGCTTTGGATACTGAATTTCGAGAAAGATAATTCTTTATTTGCCTGCCATCTTGCAGGTTTTTCAAGGAGGAGATTCCTTCTTTGTCCAATCCCGGTATATCGGGATATATTGGAGATGCTCCAGTAGCAATAAGCAATTTATCGTAATTTATTTTAAATTCTTGTTTTTCTTGTTCTTCGATTCCGATAACAGTATTATTCTCTCTATCTATCCGGGTAACAGTATGTCCCAGACGCAAATCTATGGAAAATTTTTCCCTGAATACCTTCGCTGGCCTGACTACGAGTTCGTCGATCTCTTTGTTCGGATCCGCAATGTTGTAGGGCATTCCGCATGCACTGTAGGAAACATCCGACGTCTTTTCCAGTACAATTATTTCGGCTTCAGGATCTATCCTTCTGGCCCGGCTAGCAGCACTCATACCCGCAGCATCACCGCCTATTATTACCAAGTTCATAAATATTCCTCCTTGGATTTTAGTTCGGATTTTGTTAAAACTAATCAGTTTTGTTGAAATTATGAAAAAAAAATCTGTTTTAAGCATAACACTACAGCGAAACTTTAAGCCTTGCCGGGTGGTCCACTTTTGCTCTCCAGCCCTCAAGAGGGCAGGATAAGCAAGTCGCACAGTGGACCACCCAGCTGCGGCTTAAATAGATCTAAGTTATCTCGGAAGGTTAATATAAAACTTTCGCAGTAGTGTTAACATAAGCTGATAAAGTATTTTTAGCATATATGCAAGATATTTACAAAAACAATTTACCGCCAAACGCGACAAATATTATACTCGAAAGTATATCTGACGGGGTGTTCACTGTGGACAAGGATTGGACAATAACCTTTTTCAATAATGCAGCGGAAAAAATAACAGGTACGTCAAGAAAAGATGCAATTGGAAGATATTGTTTTGAGGTTTTTCGCTCCAATCTGTGTGAAACGGATTGTCCCCTGGCTACTACCATGAGCCAAAGTCAGGAGGTGATAAACAAATCCGGGTATATAACCAATAAAAACGGTGAACGCATTCCGGTTAGTATTTCCACTGCCCTACTTAGAGACGAAGAAGGGAATATTCTGGGTGGAGTGGAGACTTTCCGGGATGTTAGTGAAGTGGAATATCTGAGAAAGGAATTGCAGGAACAGTTTAGCATCGGAGATATTGTTAGCCGAAGCAAGTCCATGTACAAGATATTCAAAATGCTTCCCAAGATAGCATCCAGTGAAAGTACGGTCTTGGTCCAAGGCGAAACCGGAACTGGCAAAGAACTCTTGGCCAGGGCGATTCATCATTGGAGTCCGAGACAGAACAATCCATTTATTGGGATAAATTGCGGCGCTCTTCCGGACAACCTTTTGGAATCCGAATTGTTCGGATACAAGGCTGGTGCATTCACAGATGCCAAAAAAGAAAAACCCGGACAGTTCAATTTGGCTGACGGAGGAACCGTATTTTTGGACGAAATCGGTAATACTTCCCAAACCTTTCAGGTAAAATTATTAAGGGTCTTGCAGGAAAAGGAAATCACACCCTTGGGAGGTACTACACCCATAAAGACTAATGTCAGGATCATAGCAGCGACCAACAAGGACCTGGATTCAATGGTTAAAAACGGAGAATTCCGGGAGGATTTATTTTACAGGATCAACGTGGTCAGGCTGCAATTACCTCCCCTAAGGGAAAGGAAAGAGGATATTCCCTTGCTTGTGGATCACTTTATCCAAAAATTGAACAAAATCAATCAAAGACAGGTGCAGGGCATTACACAGAATGCCCTGGCATTGCTCATGGCTTACGATTATCCCGGGAATATCCGGGAATTGGAAAATATTGTGGAATATGCTTTTATCTTGTGTACAGGGGAATATATCCGGGAAAAGGATCTGCCAGATTATTTGCAGAGCCCTTATTCAACCGAACAAACGGGGAACGAGGATTTGGAATCCTCTATCAGGTCTGTGGAAGCAAAGAACATTATCAATACGTTACGGAAAAACAATTACAACCGTAGTCGCACGGCAAGTGAACTTGGAATTCATAAGAGTACACTCTACAGGAAAATCAAGAAATACGGTATTGATATTTAGAGGGCGAGTTATCTGTCAATGGTAATGCTCTTTTGTTTTCCGGTTAAAGAGGGACAAGATTTGAACTATTCTTCAACATAGTACCAATCAAATAACGAGGCAAAAACATGGAAAACTACAAATACATTTTCGGACCAGTACCTTCCAGGCGGTTGGGAAGGTCACTGGGAGTGGATCTGGTACCTTTAAAGACCTGTTCCTTTGATTGTATCTTTTGTCAGTTGGGACGAACACCGGAGCCTACAATGCAAAGGATGGAGTATGTACCTACTGAATCGGTAATTCAAGAATTGGAACAGTGGCTTGAAACTAGTAATCAAGCTGATTTCATAACTCTTTCCGGCTCAGGGGAGCCCACTTTGCACAGCAAATTTGGCGAAATAATGCAATTTGTCAAGGACCACAGCGAAATACCAACTGCCATTTTAACCAACGGATCTTTGCTTTCCATTCCCGAGATCAGGGAACAGGCACAATTAGCGAACATGTTAAAGGTATCCTTGAGTGCTTGGGATCAAGCTTCCCTGGAAAAGATAAACAGGCCTCATTCCGAAGTCTCATTTAATGATATAATCAAAGGATTGAGACAATTTTCCACTGAATACAAGGGTAGCTTGATGATAGAAGTATTTTTGATTCAGGGAATAAATGACCACCAGGAGGGTGTTTCCAAAATTGCGGAGTATATTAACGAGTTGGATGTGGAAAAGGTTCAGTTTAATACCATAATCCGCCCTCCTGCGGAAAAGGGACTACAGGCAGTGCCCGCGGAAAAATTGCAAGAATTGTCCCAAGACTTTAATCCTGATGTGGAAATCGTTACTGATTACAAAGCTAATCCGGACAAACGAATTACCAGTTCGGTAAATTCCGTGCTAGCACTGCTAAAGCGCAGACCCTGTACTATCGAGGAATTGATAGAGGTTTCCGGTAGATCCAGCATTGAAGTAGAGGACAGCATCCGGGAACTTTTGCAAAGAAATGCAATAAAGATGTTCAGACAGGATGGCAAGGAATACTATCTGGCTCAATAAGAATGTTTCGGGTTTACCTTGAACATGCCTTTTCAGTACTGCAGCGAAACTTGAAGCCTTGCCGGGTGGTTCACTTTTGCTCTCCAGCCTTCAATAAGAGGGCCGGACAATCAAGTCGCACAGTGGACAACCCGATTGCGGCTTAACAGATCCAAGTTATCCCAGGAGGTTAATATAAAACTTTCGCAGTAGTGTTAATGCGTAGAACAAAAAAAGAGGAGTGGCAATGACAACCGGAAAAGATCATGCAGACATGGATAATATCATTCAAGAAGCCTTGGATAATGGGAAAAACAACCTGAACGAGCAACAGTCCAAAGAACTGCTCAAACAATACGGAGTGCCTGTAGTCGAGGAACAAGTGGCCCATAGCAGGGAAGAGGCCCTGGCAATAGCGGAAAAAATCCGATATCCCGTGGTGCTCAAGGGCTTCGGCTCCGCTTTAACCCATAAATCGGATATGGGAGCAGTATACTTGGACTTATGGAGTCAAGAGGCATTGAGCAATGCATATGCTGAATTGAATTCCAAGGCCGGGGATAAATTGGAAGGTACCTTGATACAGTCCCAAGTAAAGGGAAAGAGGGAATTTCTAGCCGGATTGTTCCGGGATTCCCAATTCGGGCCAGTGGTGATGTTCGGACTGGGGGGTATATACACCGAGGCCCTGGCAGATGTATCCTTTAGAGTAGCCCCTTTAACAAGATACGATGCCGAGGATATGCTGGAGGAAATAAAGAGCGGAAAACTCCTGGAGGATTTCAGGGGTGAAAAACGAGCTGAACGTGAGGAAATAATAAATACCCTTCTCGCCCTTTCCCAAATAGGTATGGATTATCCCGGGGTGAACGAGATAGATATAAATCCTTTGCTTATCTCGCCCAATGGTTCGATAAAAGCAGTGGATGCCCTGGTGGTTCTTAGTGCAGCTCAAGAAGAGCAAAAAGCCTCCTTTCCCACTCAACCCAGCGCCCTATCCGAGTTGTTCAATCCGAAATCGATTGCGATCATCGGGGCCTCGGGGCAAATCGGAAAATGGGGACAGGTATTGCCTACTAACATCCTTAGCGGGGGGTTCGAGGGAAATATATATCTGGTCAATCCCAAGGGAGGAGAAATACTGGGAAAAGAGGTTTACACCTCTATATCGGACCTGCCGGAGTCAGTTGACTTGGGTATAGTGACCATTCCTGCCGAAGGAGTACCCTCCTTGATTCCCCAATTCAGGGAAAAGGGTATCAAGTATATGCTGCTTATCACCTCCGGTTTTGGTGAAACCGGAAGTGAAGGCAGGCAAAGGGAGAAAGAACTGGTGGAAAAGGCCAGAGAGGCAGGTATATTGATACTGGGCCCCAATACAATGGGTATCTGCAATCCGCACATAAACTTCTATTCCACCGGTTCCATAGTTCAACCCAGAGCAGGAGGGACAACAATGATTTCCCAATCCGGCAACATGGGAGTGCAACTACTCTCCTTCGCTGAAAAACAGGGATTGGGAATTCGCGGTTTCTGCGGATCCGGCAATGAAGCCATGTTGACCATAGAGGACTATCTGGACGGAATGAATACGGATGAACAAACCCAAACAGTAATGCTGTATTTGGAAAGTATAAAAAACGGGAAGAGATTCTTTGAGAGCTCCAGTCGATTGTCTAAAAAGAAACCTGTCATCCTGTTAAAGGGAGGAGAAACCAACGTTGGACATAAGGCGGCATCAAGTCACACCGGTGCCTTGAGTTCAAATACCGGGGTCTTCAATGCCCTGTGCAAACAGGCTGGCCTGATCAAGGTGGAAGGACCGATGGACCTTTTGGACCTGTCCGCGGCATTCTCCTCCCTTCCCCTGGTCCAGGGGAACAGGATCGCTATCATGACCTGGGGAGGAGGCTGGGGTGTTATCACCGCGGATATTTGTTCCAAATACGGGCTGGAATTGCCGGAACTGTCAGAAGACTTGCTGGCGGAAATAGACGAACTGCTCCCCTTTTACTGGAGCAGATCCAATCCCATAGACTTGGTGGGCGAGCAGGATCTCTCCCTGCCCTATAAGGTTATGGAGTCCTTGATCAAATGGGATGGATGCGACGCAATAATAAATCTGGGAATAATGGGAAGAAGAATAGTTGTCAAGGAATTCATGGAGGGTTTGGGCCAGATAGATAGTTCGTATTCTGAAGAATTCCGGGAAAATGCTGTGGACCATGTAGCCAAGTTCGAAAACGATTATATTAATCGAATTGGCCAGTTAATGGATGAATATAAAAAGCCAATTCTCGGGGTGAGTTTGCATACCGATGAAAAGGATAGAACCGTGTACGAAGTGGAAGGCTGCACCCACAAGCCGATATTCTATCAAACTCCGGAAAAAGCGGTAAAGGCCTGCACAGAGATGTATAATTATTTCAAATACTTGAACAAGTAATGCATGGCATGGTTCCAAGGAAATATTGTCCTTGGAACCAATTATACGATGTTAGGTGGTAGAGGTGGATACTGGCTGCATCAAAGGATTGGGTCCCAAGTTTTTCAGTGCCTCTTCCATTTCCATGGCGTACTTGGAAAATTCAAAATCCATATTTTCTGCAAGGGTCTCAAAATGGATCCTTTCCCCGGAAAAACCTACTTCTTCCAGGATCTTCCGCAATCTCCAGGTCCTCCAGTAGGCAAAAGTATTTCCCTTGCTGGATTTACAAGCCTCGGGATGGCAACCCAGTAGCAAGATTCCGTCTGCGCCTTCTTTCAAGCCGCTCAAAATCAAATCCAGATTCATGCTGCCGGCACACGGGACTTTTATAATTTCTAGACCAGCAGGAAGTGCCCGATCGAACATTTTGGCAGCTAATCCGGCTTCATAGGCAGAATTTTCGCAACAGTAAGCGATTATTTTGGGTGAATACTCCTTATCTGACTTCTTGAGCACTCCGGAAACCGCACTCTTGATTTCCTCCCATTTGACATCCACAATGGTAATGGCTTCCTGAGGACATTCACTCGCACAGATACCGCATACCTGACAATCAAATGAAGATATTACAGGCTTGTCCTCCAATCTGATAGCCCCGTGTGGACAAGACCGGTAACAGGTCAAACAATAACAACACTTATCCTTGTCCACAAATGCTTTGGTGGTTGCATACTGTTTATTGACATGTTCAAAACAACTGTTCAGCCTAACAGCAACATTCGCAGCATCAGCTTTGATATTTGAAAAGCTCATGATGTCCCTGATTGTACCCACTGTATAGATTCCGGTCCGATTTGTGGAAACCGGGAGGCGATGTATGTTGTTCTCTTGTAGGAATTTGTCCCCGGGGTTTGTCAGGCCAAGAATATCTATTAATCTTTCGGAAGAAGGGCTTGGTTTGAGTTCTTCCTCCACTACCAAGATATCCGGCTTTAAGTTCAGTTCCCTTAACAAAACCGGATCGTAGTGACTTATCGAGTTATCGGACAAGATCTCCGGCTTTTCCTGGAGCTTAAAAAATATCCCCCCCATGTTTCTGTTGTCCTTGTACAGCTCTTCCAGATCCTTGTCAGCCACTTTGAGGTTTCGAGTATATACGTAGACATCGCATCCATTTTCTTCCAATTTGGCAACCGACTCCATTACCCTGCGCTGTCCCAAAATATCCCCTTCCTGGTCGAATCCGTACAAAATGGCTATCTGATTTGCATTTTGTAGAAGTCCTTCTCCTTGTCCCCTGGAATCATAAGATTCCAACATCATTTCGAGCTGAAACAGGGAAACAGCATTTTGGGCATCTTTCAGTCCGTATGATTCCAACAATGGAACAGCTCTTGATTCATGGGCGAGTACAATAGCACCTACAGTCCTGTCCAAGGTGTCTTTTTCGCCTTTCAATTGTACGGAAAATTTCCCAACTGTACCAGTACAGCCATTCAATTTCCTTTCAGGTAAATATTCGATCAACTCATGTTTGTTAATCCCTTCATACTCGTTTTTCAACTCCTGCCTATCCATTAAATAGGAAGGGATCCAAAATTCAGGATCTTGGCCAAGTGTAGCATTGTCTTCGACTAATACCACTTCAAAACCAAAATCTGCAATTTCTTTAGCTGTGCAGATTCCTGTCCAGCCCTCTCCTATCACTAGTATTTTGGTTGAAAATAAACTGCCGCTGGTATCCATATTCTTTATTCTCCTGATCGCTTAGGAAGGTTAAAAGATCCTTGACCGCTTGCCCAGCGTGTTCAATGCTTTCGGCGATATTTTTCGGACCCGTGGCTGTCCCGGCTGAAAATATGCCATTATTGTCCGCATATGTATTGGCAACACTTGAACGATCTTCCAAAAAGCCATATTTGTCCAAATCAAGATTGAACATGTCTGATATCTGCTCGTTTTCCGGATTGGGTTCTATTCCTATTGATAGAATAGCCAGATCGAAATCCTCGGATTCGATTTTATCCTGATCACTACTCATATACCGGATAATTACCGATGAATCGCTTCCAGGCAGGATATCTACCGGCATCATGCGCATAAATCGAAATCTGGAAGTATAACTTTCAGGAGAGATTGTTGGGTTCCTGCCAGCATTCTGTACATCCATGTAAAAAAAGGTAATATCAATATCCGGATTTTCAGTCTTGATTGCTTCTGCCATCTTCAAGGCATAGGGACAACAGACCCTGGAACACCAGAGGTTGCCCTGGGTTTCGCTTCTACTTCCAACACATTGAATAAAGGAGATCTTTTGAGGAAGGTTGTTATCAGAAGGCCTAAGGTAATCCCCCTTGGCTTTGCGCATTTTTTCCATGTCAAAGGCTGAAACCACATTGTCCAAAACAGGATAATGATAGGTCTGAATACGTCGGGGGTCAAAGGGTTGAAATCCGGTTGCCAGGATTATACCTTGGACCTCCAAGCTTTGTTTTGTTTTGGATCTGTTCAAATCAAGCTGTTCATAAAGCTTGCTCAAAGCCGGAGAAGAGAATCCTTGATCTTGCTCTTTGATCTTGTCCAGATTTAGGGCAAAGAAGGGAATATTATTTTTGGAGGCCCCCCTGAGTACAATTCCATCGTTGTTATCATCCTTGTATGCTGCTTTCAATATTTCCTGTTCTTTTTCGGAATCGAACAGCGGATCTTTGACCAATTCCAATTCATAGTTCGCATCCTTGTTGAATTTGGAGATTCTGGAAGCCAAATGAATATGGACATTGTTAGCTTGATTCAATTCCTTCAATTTCTGCTCTACCAGACAGGCGTAACACTGTAGGCACTGTCCATTGGCCTTGCAATTGTAATTTATGGCTTGTCCGCCCAGGAAATAATCCTTCTCTATTAAATGGATATCCAGATCGTAATGACTAAGTTCAAGTGCGGCACTTATACCGGCAATCCCTCCACCGATTATAGCGACTGTTTTATTAGGCAACTGCTTCCACCTCCATTTTTTCCTTCCAATAGGATCGTTAATATTTTATTATCAGATAGAAACGATTATCAGAAGTTTTTATTCTGCATCTTCAGTTTCCTCTTCGTATCCGTAGCCGGGTTGAACCAGCGTCCTGGGCACCTGGTCGTACCAATCCTGGGGAGGTTGAAACTGCAGGATATTTTCAAGACGTCCCTGCTTTTCAAGGCGTTGATATATTTGATACCAAGCACAGGGCTGATCCGGATTCAATTCACAGCTTTCACCATTTGTACCTCCGCAAGGTCCGTTCAGCAGTCCTTTTGCGCACATGGTCACTGGACAGATTCCGGCTGTATAAGCCAAAAGGCATCTTCCACAACCCCTGCAACGTTCCTCGTACCATCCCACATCTCTGTTTCCGCTCATTCCGGAAGTATCCACAGCAGGGAAAACAGGTTTATCAGGATAACGTTCTGCCAGAAATTGAATACCCACACCGCAAGCCATTGACACTATGGCTTGGTATTCATTTACAATCGAATCCAGTTCAGCTAAGAATTCCTGATCGCACTGCCTCTCCACCGTAGCAGCTCCCACTTCCAGGGGGTTGCCTTCCAGGTTCCTTGCAGAGGTGAGTTCCCAGTTCAAGGTGTTCACTTCTTTAGACCCCCCGGCAAGACAAACGGCAACACAAGTTCCGCATCCAACTGTAAGAACCTTGTCGTATCCGCTTATGGAATTAAGCACTTCTTGAAGAGGTTTTCTTTGCGCAACAATCATACATCCTCCAGTTTCCATACACGATTATAAATAATATTATCCACATAAAAAATGCAAAATTTATGCAAAAGTTGTTTTGCCTTTTATAGATAACTTGCTGTACTGATATAAAATAAATTAATCTAATTATAATTGAATTTTTGCACTAGATCAAGGAGATAAGTAGTTATCTGCTTATTTTTTTGTTCCTTTGGATGGTATTCTACATAGATCCTATTAATTGCGTTGCAAAGATATTTTACTGCAAAGGGTATAGATATGATGTTGACACAAGTCGTAACGTTATAGTAGTAACGGTAACGTTACTATAGCGCATGGAGCATTGCCTATGACCGAAAATTTTCCCACAATGTGGAACATCTATTTCCTTAATCATATTATGGATTCCATGGCAGAGGGGGTGTTCACCATGAATGTAAATGGTGTGATCACCTCCTGGAACAAGTCAATGGAAAAGATCTCCGGCTATTCTGCCAGGGAGGCCAAGGGTAACACATGCAGTTTGATAGATTTCAGCAACTGTTTCGGTAAGAAATGCCCCTCTTCTATACACGAATGCGGTATACTTGAACACGAGGAGAGCGAGGTAAAGGACTGTATTCTGCACCACCGGAAAGGTTACGATGTACCTGTTATTAAACAAGCCCGGGTGGTCAAGGATGAACAGGATAAAATTATCGGGGTTGTGGAAACAGTAACCGATCTTACCGAACTGGAAAAGGCCAGACGTAAAGCAGAAGAGGCGGAATCCAGGCTTGCGGAATATTTTCAACTGGATAACCTGATTGGCAAAAGCCAGCAGATGCAGGAGATTTTTTCCGCTGTCAAGGCAGCTGCTGAAAGCAACGTAACCGTCTTGATCCAGGGAAATAGCGGAACAGGCAAGGAACTGATCGCAAACGCGATACATTACAATAGTCCGTATGCCAATCAGCCCTATGTAACGGTTAATTGTACTGCATTACCGGAAACCCTTTTGGAAAGCGAACTCTTCGGACACGTAAAAGGGGCTTTCAGCGGTGCTTTCAAAGACAGGAAAGGCCGCTTTGAAGAGGCAAACGGCGGAACTATCTTTTTGGACGAAGTAGGCGAACTAAGCCAGTATATGCAGGTCAAGCTCCTTAGGGTGCTTCAGGAACGAGAGATCGAAAGAGTGGGAGAAAACAAGAAACGTAAGCTCGATATCCGGATAATTGCAGCCACTCATACTTCTCTCAAGCAAAAAATGCAAGAAGGGAAGTTCAGAGAGGATCTTTATTATCGCTTGAAGGTCTTTCCCATCTATGTTCCTACCCTTAGGGAACGTAAAGAGGACATACCACTTTTGGTCAAACACTTTATTGAAAAGCAGAATAAAAAGACTGGAAAAAACATTCAGGGACTAACCCCTTCAGCCATGCGGCTAATAATGGATTATTACTGGCCCGGAAATGTCCGGGAACTGGAGAATGCTATTGAGCATGCCTTTGTGCTTTGTTCTCAGGAAACGATAAACATCAAGGATCTACCCTTGGAAATAAGGAATTTTTCCTACAAGAAGGAGGAAAAATCCACAACTGATATTCCAAACACCATACAAGGGGTTAAAAATTTCAGGCACAAGGATTTGACAAGGGAATCTCTGCTTCAAATACTCGAGGAATGCGACTGGAACAAAGCGGAGACCGGAAGAAGGCTGGGAATCAGTAGAACTGCTGTTTGGAAATATATGAAAAAATGGGACATCCCCTTGTAAAAAGGACTTCCCAGAATATAGAGAAGCCCTTTCTAAAAATTTTGCCAGCTTTATTAACACTACTGCGGAAGTTTTATATTAAGCTTATGAGATAACCCGGATCTGTTTAAACAGCAGCCGGGTTGTCCACTGTGCAAGTTGCTTGGCTTGCAAAGCCAAGCAATGGGAGAAAAACCTGGCCACCCGGCAAGGCTTAAAGTGTCGCCGTAGTATTAACCAGTAGTAAAAATTTGAGCGGCCTTTTCTCTTAGCTTGTACTTTTGAACTTTCCCGCTGGCTGTCATATCGAAACTATTCACGAAATCAATATATTTGGGAATTTTGTAACGCGCTATTCGACCACGGCAAAAGTCGCGGATATCTTCCGGGGCGTAATTAAAATCTGGCTTCATAATAACAAATGCCCCTACTTCTTCTCCGTATTTCTCGCTGGGTACTCCGACAACCTGGACATCGTATATTCCCTCCATCTCGTAGAGGAACTCCTCAATTTCCCGGGGATAAATATTTTCTCCACCTCTGATTATCATATCCTTGAGGCGTCCGGTTATTGTTAAATAGCCCTCCTCGTCCATGGTCCCCAAATCGCCAGAATGCAGCCAACCATCCTTGTCTATGCTCTTTGCAGTTGCCTCAGGCATTTTGTAGTATCCCTTCATCACATTGTAACCCCGGCAGCAAACTTCTCCCTGGGTCCCACAAGGCACCTCCTCACCGGTTTCAGAGTCAGCTACTTTAACTTCTACTGCAGGCATAGCCCTGCCTACTGTCTCTACGCGCTTTTCGATGCTGTCGTTGGTTCTGGTCTGAGTCATACCTGGAGAAGTTTCAGTTAATCCATAGACAATGGTTACATCTTTCATGTTCATCTTTTCAATAACCTGTTGCATAACTTTTTTGGGACAGGGAGAGCCGGCCATTATCCCTGTTCTAAGACTACTATAGTCAAAGGTATTGAAAAAACTGTGCTCCAGTATGGCTATAAACATTGTGGGTACACCGTAGAGAGCGGTACAACGTTCCGCATGCACGGAAGTCATAGCCAAAAGTGGATTGAACTCTTCGAGTATCACCATGGTGCTGGAATGGCTCACTGCCGCCAACACTCCGAGTACACACCCGAAACAGTGAAAAAGGGGCACGGGAATACAAAGCCTGTCTTTTTCAGTCAAGAGTTGATTCTCACCTATCCAAAATCCATTATTGGTGAGATTATAGTGGGTCAACATTACACCCTTGGGGAAACCCGTAGTGCCGGAGGTGTACTGCATATTTACCACTTCACGGGGATCTAGAGATTCCTGTCTGCTCAAATAATCTTCCAGAGGAGTTTGTCTACTCAGATCCAAAAGTTCCCCAAGGGAATACATCCCCCGGTGTTTTTCCTGTCCCAGGAAAAAAACTCGTTTCAGATTGGGAAACTCTTTGGAATGGAAATTGCTGCGTTCCTGCTGTTTTAACTCAGGCAACAAGTCGTACAGGGTCTGAACATAGTCGTTGTCTTTGTATCCGTCGATTATGAAAATGTTTTCTGCTTCGGATTGTCTGAGCAAATAGGCCAATTCGTCGTGCTTATAATTGGTGTTCACAGTTAGCAAAATAGCTCCGATTTTGGCAGTGGCAAATTGAAGTGCAACCCAATGGGGTACGTTGGTTGCCCAAATCGCTACTTTTTCTCCCTTTTCAACCCCAAGGGCCATTAATCCCTTAGCTAGTTGGTCCACTAATTCTCCTAACTGGGCATAAGACAAGCGAAAGTCCCTGTCCACGTACACCACGGCTTCATTATCCGGGTGGGCAGCGATGGACTCGTCCAGCATTTGTCCCAGGGTAAGCTCTTTAAGTACTGTTCCTTCCTGCTCCATTTAGGTCTATCCTCCGTATTCTTGTTTAATTATTCCGGAAAATACAACACTGCATAAATCTCCGAAGCCTCTTCTCCTGTACAGGAGACATGGTGAGGTACTATGGAATTGTAGTAAATTGAATCTCCGGGCTTTAGGATATAGGTTTCCTGACCGTATATCACTTCAACTTCTCCGGAAATAACTACAATAAACTCTTCTCCTTCGTGGCTGGAGAGTTGCTTATCTTTGGCCGCCTCCGGGAGGATTCGAATATAAAAAGGTTCCATGTGTCTATCAGTCTTATCCTTTCCCAGTGAATAAAACTCCAGTGAAACAGGTTTGTTTTTTCCACTGATCATGCTTATCTCGCTGCTTCTGTCTTCCTGTCTACAAATAAGCGGATCCCTGCTGGTTTTGTCGTCCAGAAGTGTACCAAGCCTGGTTCCCAGAGCCCTTGAAACCTTGAGCAATGGCCCCAGGGAAGGATAGACTTCATCTTCCTCCAAGGACTGCAGGAAATCCATTTGGTATCCGGTACGTTCTGCCAGGGTATCCAGGCTTAGTTCATTGAATTCTCTGATCTTCTTGATACGTTGACCCACATTTTGTTCTGTCACGGTATTCACCTCCTGAATTTAATGGGGAGTTTCGAGGTAATTTGAAAAAAACAGATTTTTAGTTATTTTTTATATTTTGTCAATCAATGAGAATTCCTATAACAGGGATTTGGGGTTTTCAAAGCTATATCAGGAGCTAAAATAAGAATCGCTGTTGATCCTGTTGGTCAAAATTTCAAACGACAAATCAATTTGGCAAAGATATTTTTTCGATAAAACTTGTAGAATTACATTTTTTAAGTTAAAAGAACAACAATTTCTCGAGGCAATTAACACTACAGCGAAACTTTAAGCCTTGCCTGGTGGCCAACTTTTGCTCTCCAGCACTCAATAAGAGGGCTGGATAATCAAGTCGCACAGTGGGCAACCCGGCTGCGGCCTAAACAGATCCAAGTTATCCCAGAAATTCAATATAAAACTTTCGCAGTAGTGTTAATTAGAAAATATCAAGGATTCACTAAAACAAGAAGGTTATAGAGATGAAATTAACTACCAGAACCAGGTACGGTATCAGAATGCTAATCTATATTGCGTCCAAGAATAGTAGTGAGGCCACAACGTTGCAAGAAATTTCCCACAATCAAGACATCTCCTTGAAATATCTTGAAAAGATCAGTAAGATCCTGAAAGAATCCGGCTATATTTGGGGAAAAAGAGGCCCCGGAGGAGGTTATGAACTGCTCAAACCTGCCGAGGAAATAAAGCTCGGAGACCTTGTGCAGGTATTGGAAGGAAATCTGGATTTTGTGGATTGTTGGTTTAATCAAAAACCCTGTCCCAGGATCAACGAATGCAAGTCCCGTATTGTCTGGAATGAATTGGAAAAATTGATTTACAACAGGTTGAATTACGTAACTTTGTCAGATTTGATCCAGGATAATAAATCTTGCCAGCAATTGATCGCAGAAGAAATACATAGTACTGATAACAAACAATAACACCCCAAAAAAACTTTGTTAATGCTCCATCTGTTTTTTTGGGGTGTAGCCAAATCAAAAAATTACGCAACAACAGATCTCTAAATTCGGCAAGCTGTATTGTTTGCACAAAACAACCCTTCAACAGGGCTGAAAAAAAATTCCCAGTTGCAGGTATATTCTTGCTTGTTTATCCTTCAAAAGGTCCCAGCCAACCTATATAATTTGCAAAGCTTTCTACAGCCATGCACATATCAGAATTTTTCTCTCCTGGGAGCCATTGAATCTTTAATCTTTCCGATGCGATACCGAATTGTTCAAGGACTTTTTTCAATAGCTCCATACGGCGGTTGGTCTTGTAATTTCCCCTTTTATAATGACAATCCCCGAGGTTGCAACAGATTATCATCACACCGTCAGCACCGCTTGCAAAAGCCTTGAGAACAAAGGCCGGTTCCACCCTGGATGAACACATGGTCCTGACAACTGGTCCGTAAGAATTGCAATCATCTTGATCATCGTTGAATGACGACCAGTTACAGGCAAAAACAGCAATCCTGGGATCAAATGTATTCATAAGGCCTCCTCTTCGATTATTTCTTGAGCGATTTCCTGTATCCGGGCAGAAATTGCCGGAGTACAAGCCTCGCTCAAGGTAGCATTGTCTTCAATCTCTATTGCATATATACTGAGATCAATGGGAACTTTGTATCCCAAACCTTCTCCCAGCCTACAGGCACTGATTATATCCAGTCCGTGTGTAGTAGGTTGATCAAGCACAGGGGAAAAATCACTTACTTGCATTTGATATACAGTTCCCGGACTATCCCTGCCAGATTTGATGGAATCAATCATAATAATCCTGTCCCAGTCCACAATATAATCGAAGACTCCCAAAGCTCCGGCACAAACGTCAATTGTATCTATGTTCGGACGCAATTCACCAATCTCAAGAGCTACATCTATCCCCACCTTGTCATCTTTCAAAATAGGGTTTCCCACACCGATAACTCTAATGGATCTATTCATTGCACTATCTTTTGGGATAAACTGTGTTCGAGTCTGTCCAACTGATTTTCCAGATTGTCGTAAATGGTAATGGCTCCAGAAGGACAAGCAGCAGCACATAGACCGCATCGTTTGCATATATCCGGGTCTACCACTGCCACCAGGTCATTTCCGTGCCTTTCCAAGTGTCTGGCATCATAACAACAAACCGAAATACAAATACCGCAACCACTGCATTTATAACTATCCACCTCTATCTCCGGAATTTGATCCTGAAACCCAAGTGATATGCAAGCCTTGCAGCTTTTACAGGGACCGCAATACAGACATCGTTTGGCCTCGGCTACTGCTTGCTCCAAGTTAAATCCATCCTCCACCAACTGGAAGCTCATTCGTTCCCCAGGAGGAATTTTCTTGATTTCTGGTGGCTTTTTGTAAGAATTAATATTTGGGCCACTAGTAGGTTCCACTTCTTTTTGCCTACCCAAGGTCATGTCTTCGTTATTCAAATAACGATCAATGGATTCGGCTGCTATTTGACCGTCGCGCATAGCTTCTGCCGCCAGGCCGACACGGGTGACGTCTCCTCCCAAAAACACACCCGGGATTTGATTACTCATCCGGCTTATGGGGTCGACATCGAATTTTCCCTGCTCGTTTAACAAGTTCTCGTTTTCAAAAACTGATCGTTCAGGAGTCTGTCCAATAGCAATAAAAAGGGCATCTGCCTTTATAAACTCCACGTTGTTCAAATCAAATTGGGGATTAAATCGCCCATCTTCATCAAACACGCTCACACATTTGGGTGCCCGTATACCTGTAAATTGCCCGTGTTCTCCAATAATTTTTTGTACCCCCCTGGAATAGATTATGTTAACACCTTCTTCCCGGGCACTGTCTATCTCTTCCTGATCAGCAGGGATGTCATCCTTGCTTCCGCTCTTTTCTTGTTCCAGGCAAATCACTGTAACTTTTCCACCCAACCTTCTGGCCATCCTGGCTACGTCAAAGGCAACATTTCCACCACCTAAAACCAGGGCATGTTTACCAGCCAACCAATTGGCGGAAATGACCCCGTAGTTGGCTTCATACAACAGAGGCAGGCCATACATCACATATCGCATAGCGGTTCCCATCAATTCCTGTCCCCCAAAGGTTATATTGCGCTGCATCGGGGCACCGCTAGCGACAAAAACAGCCTCGAACCCTTGTTGTTTCAGTTTTTCTATAGATATATCCGATCCAAAATCCACACCGGTTTGCACTTCGGCATTGGATATTCTGACCAGATTATCTACAGTACTGTCCAATACCCTGGCAGGCAAACGATAACTGGGTATATAGCGGATACCTCCTCCCAGCTGGGCATTGCGCTCAAATATGGTTACTTTATAGCCCTGACTGGCCAATTTATAAGTGGCGGTTAGCCCAGAGGGTCCGCTACCAATCACCGCTACTTTCTGTCTCTTGGGGGCTGGAAGCGGCTCCTTTATATCCAGATAAGGCAGGTAGTGTTCTGTTACAAACCTCTTGAGTTTAGTACGCCTGATTGGTCCGGTATAATCCTTGTAAGTACAATAATTTTCGCAAATACCGCAAATATAGCTGCATATCATGAACATGGGGTTCTTTTTATAGATTTCGTCCCCGATTGACAACAACTCGAAAGAGGCTTGTTTGGGGTCAGTGGAAAGCTGGGAAATCATTACATTGGTGCGCTGAATATCCTCTCCTACGGGACAAGCCATCTGACAGGGCGGGAGTTCGAGAGTACCGGTAGCCTCGTCAACAACTTCCTCCACCCGATCAGATTGCCAGTCTATATTTCTTTGCATAAAGGCAACATTCTTTTTCATGCAGTAGCCCTCCTTGATACTCCTGCAAAAACCTTTTTTGCAGTTTTTTTGATTCAGAAAACCATCTCACTCACGCCCATGCCTTAATTTCTTGACAAGGTCCTGTTTATTGTTGTAAACATTGATCTCCAAAGGCATCTGTCCTGGCAATGAATGTGTGGCACAGGCATGACACGGATCGTATGCCCGGAAGGCCATCTCTATCATATTCAATAGCCCTTCCGGGACTTCGCCGTCTTTTATCAACGATTTGGCCGCTTTTTCCACTGACATATTTATGGCTGCACCATTGTTCTGGGTAGCTACAATCAGGTTGACATTAGTAATCAATCCCTTGTTATCTGTCTGATAGTGGTGAATAAGAGTTCCACGCGGGGCCTCCACTACACCCACTCCCTCTTGCGGGTTGTTTGTAGGTAGATTTACCAATTCTTCAGAAGTTATTTCCGGGTCACTAGAAAGTTCCACAACCCTTTCGCAGGCATACATTGCCTCGATTAAACGGGCCCAATGAAATGCCAATGTATTGTGGGCAGGTTTTCCGCCCAGGGTATTATACATCTTTTCGTATTCTGCCTGGGCTTTGGGTGTGGCCATACCTTCCGCAACATTGAGCCTGGCCAAGGGAGCAACGCGGTAAACACCACTGTCAATCCCATCCACAAATCCTTTCCAGCCAACATCCTTCAAATAGCAAAATCGCATATAGGACCAAGGTTCAGGATGCTCCCTGATATAATCCTGGTATGCCTGTGGCCTAAAACGAGCATATTGATTCCCCAACGGATCTATCACGCGCAAGTCTCCGTCGTATAGATTGACCAGGTTGTTATTGTCTACAGTGCCCATGTAATAGGTTTGATGCTTGTATATATCTCCGGTTACCAAATCCACGTATTCCTGATTTTTCAGGACCACGTCCTCGAAGAGCTTTAGTAGTACACTGCATATCTCCACCCCGTATTCGCCTGCGGATTGAATGGTTTTGCGTTCTTCCTCACTAATGCCCTTGGATACACCCCCTGGAAGTCCACAGGTGGGACAGACAGGCTTACCTCCTATAATTTTGAGGACTTGACGCAGTTGTTTGCGCATTTCTATGATTTGGCTGCCTACTTCCTTGCCCACTTTATCGATTACACCCAATATATTGCGATCAGCCGCAGGTACCTGTGGCCCAACCACAAAATCGGGCGCACCAAGAAACGCGAAATGCAGTATGTGATCCTCGGCAATGAAGGCACTGTTCATAAGTTCCCTGATCTTTGCTGCAGCGAATGTGGGCTGCACCTTGAAAAGATCGTCCAGTGCCTTGGTACCGGCCAAGTGGTGAGCAGTGGGACATACTCCGCAAATCCTTGATGTGATACGGGGCAATTCTTCTGCCGGACGGCCTTCGCAGAACTTTTCAAAACCACGCAGTTCAGGGATTTGCAAATAAGCTTGGTTCACCTCACCGCTCTGGTCCAGGAATATTTCAATCTTCCCATGCCCTTCCAATCGGGTTATAGGATCAATAGTGATTTTTTTCATGGCAGCGTATCCTCCTTATGGGGGTTACAGGCGTTTGCGTCTCAACAATGAGGCGGGAAGTGAAAATTTATAGAATGTTCCTGCCGGATCTACAATGCTATCCAATAAATCCTTTTCCTGATCTTCTGGCAATGTTTCCTCTATATCCAAACCCAAGAGGGAGGCCACCATTGTCAGGGCACTTGCCCCCTGCTCTATTACACCGTCAACCGGTCCGAAGCATCCCCTGCAGGGCATGTTTGCCCTAATACACGTTTCTCCACAACCCGAACGAGTGGCAGGGCCCATACAAATCACTCCTTGATCCAAAAAACACTTTTCAGGATCCAGGCGTACTTCCCACGGACGCTTAATCTGGCGGATCGATATTTTGTCCGGTTTGCTGTCCCTTACCGGACAAGTGTCGCACAAGGCCTTGGTTGGAGCTAGTACCGTCCCCCTGACAGGTAGAGTTCCGGATAAAATAGTGTTGATAGCATTCATGATCAAATCCGGTGGTGGAGGACAACCTGGTAGGTAATAATCCACGCTTACGGTTTGATCCAAGGTCTTTACTGTGTCGTAGAATTCGGGCAATGTGAGTTCTCCCCCTTCGACCGGGGTATGCAATTGTGGAGTTATACCTTGGGGATTGTCCATGGTAGGGACTTCCTTGAACACCCGATTGAATATTTCCTCCTTGTCATGGAAGTTAGCCAGGCCCGGAATACCTCCCATATGGGAGCAAGATCCAAAGGCTACAACCAACTCCGATTTCTTTCTCAATAAATGGGCCATTTCCTCTTGTTCTTCTAGTCTTATGGCACCATTTATAAAACTGACTGCGATCTCTCCATCTTGCAAATTCTCTACATCCTTTCTCTTGAAATCCATGGCAACCGGCCAAAAGACTATATCCACTGCATCTGCAACACCGAGCAAATCATGATTCAGATCAACCACCGTCTCCTCGCAACCTCCGCATGATGCACACCAATAAAATGCGACCTTTGGTTTTGCCATTGTTGCCTCCTTTGATTGCGATTAGATTAAAGCCCCAAAAATAATTAAATTGGATTCAGTGATTGTATCAAAATGTTAAAATCTTGTGGCCTATTGCACTTGCCTTAGTAGGATGACCATGATTAACAATAGTGATAAAGGATTTTTTCCTCTTGGTAATTGCCTGTTATCATTGTACAGTCAACTGGGGAATTCAAGTGCGGACGGATGTAGAGACAAATGTTCTGGATGGAGGAAATGAATTGTAACAAAGAAGATAAATCAGCCAATAACACAAGGAATGCCTTAATTATCGTATCTTTCTCCTTGCAAAAGGATAAATACAAAAAGACATGCATTTTATTGCACCTTAATTAAATTTTGTGTAATGAAAAAGTATCTCTTTTAGCACAACTACATAAAGTATTCTTTATTTTTTACTATATCACATATAATCGAAAAAAAGTCAATACATTTTTTATGATATACTAAATCAAGGGTTTTCAAAATCTATGCCAAAGGTTCATTAGTATCCTTGATTCGCTGTGAAGGGATGAATTTAAAGAGCTATTTGTGCTTATCCTCGAAAAGCATTCTGATCTTTTCAAGCAACTCCGCTCTTTGGTAGGGTTTTTTCAAGAAAGCATCAGCTCCGTATTTTTCCGGATTTTGTTCCACATCACTGGAAGCATACCCGGTTACAATAATAACCTTGACTCCGGGGTCGAATTCCCGCAATTTTTGAATACAGGCGTCCCCGCTCATCCCAGGCATTCCAATATCAACCATTACCAGATCGATCTTGTCATGATCATGTTTATAGGTTTCAATAGCACTCGCACCATCCAGCTCACTACAAACAGTATAGCCACTGTTTTCCAAAATATCAGTAACCAAATCAACAAGCATCTCTTCGTCATCTACCACCAATACTGTCTCATTTCCCCGCAAATCATCCCAGGATATATTCGATTCTTTCGAATCCTCTTTTGTTAATTCCCGGTCCTGATCTCCATCAACCGGAAAATAGATAGTAAAACTCGTCCCTCTACCTATTTCACTATAACATTTGATAGTCGCGTTATGGGATCTCACAATTCCGTAAACAGTGGAAAGTCCCAAACCCGTTCCCTGATTCACGTCTTTAGTAGTAAAAAAGGGTTCAAATATTTGTTCCCGGATTTCTTTATCCATACCCCTACCTGAATCCGTAACAGATAAGGTAACAAATTTTTCCGGAACTGGATTTGAATCCACCTCAGCTGGCTCAAACTTCTCTTCCCTGGTTATAATCTCAATTGTACCATTAGTTTCCAGGGGAATGGCATCAGAAGCATTGTTCACAAGGTTGATCAGTACCTGCTCCAACTGTGTCCTATCAGCATTGATAAAAGGGAGATTCGGAGGCAGGTCGGTATTGAGTTCGATATTTTTGGGGATGGTCCTTTTCAAAAACCCTGCGAGATTGTTTATAATGCTATTCAAATCCTGCAATTGAAACGAGACCGAGACCTTCCGCCCCAAGGTAAGTAATTGCTTAACCACATCCTTGGCTCTGGAAGTAATACGCTCCAATTCCTTTACATAACGCCTGTCCGAATCTTCTGATTCTTTATCTGAAAGCAGCAATTCTATATTACCGGATAACCCCTGCAGAAGATTATTGAATTCATGGGCAACCCCCCCGGCCAACCTTCCCACAGCTTCCATCTTCTGGGACTCTCTTAATTGCTTTTCC
>Ga0207714_1000154_pt1 | contig 44478 bp, 36 predicted proteins | sample PonA232FremontCA_2_FD_187270 | JGI IMG/M metagenome (GOLD analysis project Ga0207714, IMG submission 187270) | Marine sediment microbial community from Fremont, CA, USA - Pond A23 Sediment 2 (SPAdes) | ecosystem: Environmental > Aquatic > Marine > Unclassified | place: USA: Fremont, California... | reverse complement strand
GCCGTGAGCGGCCCAATTGCTGGTTACGAACTGCTCAATCACCGACATCAACAAGGCGGCACCTTGGCTCTCACGGCTTTCTCGTGAATACGACAGGGGAAGGGGGCCCGGCTCCAGAGGAACGCCAGGGCGCTCCAGGCCAGCAGGGCCAGCAGCGGCGCCCCGGCAGGCAGGATTTTCCAAAGATTCAGGCGCCAAGCCAACCTATTGGCCCACCTGTCGTGAACGCCCCGGGTTGCTAAGGGCGGTGGCCTTACGGGATGCTAGGTGGGTGGAGGGGAGGGCCATGAAATGGCGGACCAGGTGGCAAAGGGCGGCCCACATAGTCGGAAAATGGGACCAGAGCATCCGGCTCAAGGCTTCACCCTTATTGAGTTGGTAGCGGTTCTCGTCGTGCTGGGCATTCTAGCCGCAGTAGCGATACCGCGTTTTACCTCTTTTTTGTCTTCAGAAGGGATGCACGGGGTTGTGGTCCAGCGCACGGCGGACTCGCTTCGAACCTCCCTGGCCATAGTTCGGGCCGAAGCCCGGGTATCCGAAAACCTGGGGGGTTGCTACCGGACTGACGACAGCTTCGCCTTTCGAGGAGGCGAAGTCTGCATGCACCCCGATATGGCCGGCGTGCCCGTGGCAACGACCGGGATCAGCAGCGGCCATCCCACGCGAAGTCGTCAGCTTTGGGAACTGATGATCAAATCGCCGCCGCTTCAGGATGATGACCAGCAAACCAACGGCTGGTATGAAACCCTGGCGAACAATTGCCCTAACGACACTAGCGATAGCTTCACTTATTGTTGGGCCTACTTCGTCAGCGGAGAAAAGCAAAAGCTTCTACGCTACAACGATGATAACGACGGCTCGGTAGAGGTTTTGACGCCCTGATTTGGAGGCGCAGGCGCATGGGCCTCTTGGCCGATAGCTGCCTGATTCTCCGAGGGGCCCTTGCCTTGCAGGAGAGGTGAGGGTCTCGTCATGGTGCCACGCCTAGCGACCGACGAACCGCGGCGCAAAACCCGACTGGGGCGTCACTAACCAGTCAAGCCGCTACACTCCCCTGCTGAACGGGCCAGGTCCGGCCTCTGGTGAACAAAACGGACGGCGAGCGCCAGGAGGGTAAAGCCGCAGTGGGCGTTGGCCCCGCCCAGCCCGAGGGCGAGGCGGAGCAGGCCCAGAACCAGCCCGTTACCCCGGGCGACTTCGGGGCCCGGCGCTGTAGCGCCGGGCCCCGAGGCAGCAAGCCCGCATCTGGCCCTTCTGGGGGCCTGCCGGCTGTTCAGCCGTTAGCCCGACGATGTAGCGGTCACTGTGAACGGAGATGAAATGCTGGCATCGCTATCGAGCTCCAGGTTGCATTGCGTGGATTCCCCACTAGAGATGGCAGATGTACTATCAAAGCCGTCGGAGTTAATGGTGTATTTACTGCTGACAGCGTCGGTAGTTTGCAGGAGCTCAAACAACTGGCCTGCCGAATTCCCATCTTCAGCGCAAACGCCGCCGCTGCCAGTTATCTCCTTGCACTTCCCTCCACCATCCAGCTTACAATTCGCCACATTCAAGGAGTTGGCGGAGGTAAGGGAATTCGCCTGGGCGTTGGTAGCCGACTGATCGGCCTGCGAGATCAGGTCCCCGAACTGCGGCGCGGCGATGGCCGCCAGGATGCCGAGGATGACCAGGACGATCACCAGCTCGATCAGGGTGAAGCCTTGTTGGGCGCGCATAGCTCGTTTCTCTCTCTGGATAGGCCTTATGGTTCTTCGACAATCGCATCATCTCACTCCGAGCGCAAGGCGAAAAGCGCCCGGCGGCGTCGACGAGGCGCTGGTTGGCGTGGAGCTAGCCGAGCACCACGACGGCGAAGAGCAGCACCCCCAGGGCAAATGCCCAGCGCTGGCGCACGCCGCCTCCCCCTACAGGGCCGCCTGGCCCATCTGCCACATGGGCAAGAAGACACCTAGGGCGAGGACCAGCACCAGGGCGCCAATCACGCCGATGAGAATAGGCTCGATGGACGAGGAGAGCTGGTCCAGGCTGGCCTCCACCTCGCCTTCGTAGAACCCGGCGACCTGGTCCATCATCTCCGCCACCTGCCCGGTCTCCTCGCCGACGGCGAGCATCTGCAGCACCAGCGGGGTGAAGAGCCCGCTCTCCTCGGCCACCTGGTAGAGGCTCTGGCCCTGCTCGATGCCGTTGCGCATCTCCTCGATGCCCCGGGCGATGTAGGCGTTGTCCGTAGCCCCCGAAACCGAGCGCAGGCTCTGCAGGGGCGGGACACCGGAGCGCATGGCCATGGAGAAGGTCCGGGCGAAGCGCGCCAGCAGGGCCTGCAGCAGGATCTTGCCGACGATGGGCAGGCGCAGCTTGAGCCGATCCCAGCGCAGCCGCCCGGCCTCGCTGCGCACGTAGGCGCGCACACCGAGCAACGCCGCCGCCAGGGCGCCGAGCATGTAGGGCCAGTACGCGACGAAGAAGTCCGAGGTATTGATCAGGATGACCGTGAAGATGGGGAGATCGGCACCGAGCTGCTCGAAGATATCGGCGAAGGCGGGGATGACGAAGATATTGATCACGGCGATGCCGATGGTGATGGCCACCATGACGAAGCTCGGGTAGCGCAGGGCCTGGCGGATGGTCTGCCGGGTCTGGCGCTCCTGGTCCAGGTTACCGGCCACGCGGCCGAGGGCCGCCTCGAGCTGGCCGGTCTCCTCGCCCACCTCGACCATGGCGATGAGCAGCCGCGGGAAGACGTTCGGGTGGTGGCCCATGGCCTCGCTGAGCCCCTCGCCACGCTCCAGGCCGGTGGCGCTCTGATCCAGGGCACGGGCCAGCCGCGGGTTCTTGGCGTTCTCGCTGAGCCCGCGCAGGGTCCGGATAATGGAGACGCCGGCGCGCAGCAGCGTCTCCAGCTGCCGCGTGAACATCACCAGGTCGTCGAGTGTGACCTTGGGCTCGAGGTACCGGCGCAGCAGCTCGGTGAGGTCCCGGTCGGCGAGGCCGCGCTGCTCGTCGCCCGCCTCGACGGTGAGCGGGGTCGCGCCCTGGTTCAGGATCTGCTCAACGGCGGCGTCGTAGGTGTTGGCCTCGACGACGCCATCGAACGCCTGGCCGCTCGCGTCCCGGGCCCGATAGCGGTAGTTGGGCATGGCACCACCTTGCTATTGCGCGCGCTCGGAGGGTTCCTCGGGCTCGGCGAGCCCGTCGTCGTCCTCCTCGCTGTTGCCTTCGACCTGCTCGGTATCGTCCGCCCCCACCGCGGGCTCCGGCGAGGCGCTCGCCGCCTCGTCCGCTTGCGGGGTCGAGGCCTCCAGGCTCTCATCGGGCTCGCCGAGGACGCGGAAGACCTCCGCCAGCGTGGTGATCCCCTCGCGGGCGTAGCGCAGCGCCACCTGGCTCATGGGCTCGTAGCTCGGCTCGGCGTGGCAGGCGGCGATGAAGCCGGACTGATCGCCCCGCCCCAGGGCGCTGACCATCTCGGCGTTGAGCTCGAGGAGCTCGAAGACGCCGATCCGGCCGCTGTAGCCCGTCTGGCTGCAGCTAGCGCAGCCGCGCCCGCGGTAGAGCTGCAGGCTGTCCAGATCCTCCTTGAGCACCGAGCCGAACCACGCCCGCTCGTGCTCATCGGGGGTGTACGCCTCGCGGCAGTACGGGCAGATGCGGCGCAGCAGGCGCTGGGCGATGACGGCGCGCAGCGCCGCGGCGAGCATGTACGGCTTCACGCCCATGTCGATGAGGCGGTTGGCGCTGGAGACGGCGTCGTTGGTGTGCAGCGTGGAGAAGACGAGGTGGCCGGTGATGGCGGCGCGCATGCCCATGTCGGCCGTCTCCTCGTCGCGCATCTCGCCGACCATGACGATGTCGGGGTCCTGGCGCAGCGCCGTGCGCAGGATCCGGGCGAAGGTCAGGCCGATATCCTCGTGGATCTGGATCTGGTTGACCCGCGACAGGCGGTACTCCACCGGATCCTCGGCGGTGATGATCTTCACCTCGGAGCTGTTGAGCTCGGAGAGCGCTCCGTAGAGAGTGGTGGACTTGCCCGAGCCGGTGGGACCGGTAACGAGGACCATGCCGTACGGCATGTGGATGAGCTTGCGGAAGCGCTGGAGCATCTCCGCCGGCATGCCCGTGCCGTCGAGGTTGGTCACCCCCTCGGTCTGGTCGAGCAGGCGCATGACGATGCCCTCGCCGGCCTGCAGGGGCAGGGTAGAGAGGCGGACGTCGATGCTGCGCTCCTGCACCCGCGCCTGGAAGCGCCCGTCCTGGGGCAGGCGGCGCTCGGTGATATTCAGCCCGGCCATGATCTTGAGCAGCGAGACCATGGCCGAGTGGATGCTGCGCTGACGGATGATCTGCTCCTGGAGGATGCCGTCCCGGCGGAAGCGGATGCGCAGCGCCTTCTCCTCCGGCTCGATATGGATATCCGAGGCGCCGACCTGCACGGCGTCCTCGAACAGCGACTGCAGCAGGCGCACCACGGGAGCATTGGCCCCTCCCTCGCCCACCGGCAGGGTAGAGATATCGATGTCATCCTCAGTGTCGATCTCCTGGCCGATCTCCTCGGCGATGCTTTGGATCTCCTCGCTGCGGCGGTAGGTGAGGTTGATCAGCTCGCGGAGGACGGCCTCGCGGGCCACCGCCACCCGCACGGGCTTGGGCAGCAGGCGGTTGATCTCGTCGTAGGCGATGAGATCGCTCGGGTCCGCCATGGCCACCAGGTAGTCGTCTTTCGTCTCCTCGAGCACCAGGGCCTGGAAGCGGCGGGCGTAGTTCTCGGGCAGCTTCTCGGCCACGTCGGGATCGACGTCGTAATCGTTGGGGTCCACCCACGGGACCTGGAGCTGCTCGGAGAGCTCCCGGAGGATGGCGTCCTCGGTGACGTAGCCGAGCTCGACGAGCTGCTGGCCCAGCTTGTAGCCGGTATCCTTCTGGGTCTGCAGGGCGGTCTGCATCTGCTCGTCGGTGATCAGCCCCCGCTCGAGCAGCAGGTCACCGAGCCGGATCTTCTTGCGCAGCATGGTCACGAACCTCCGGGCGGAACCGTCACTCCGCCTCCTGCTCCAGGGCCTCGATGCGGGCCTCGGCGTAGCTGGTGAGCGCCTCGGACAGGCCGCCCGCCGCCCGCGCCGCGCGCCAGGCCGCCAGGGCCGCCTGGTCGTCGCCGGCGCGCTCGGCGGCGAGGGCCTGCCCCATCCGCCAGCGCCCCGCCGCCTGCGGCTGCGCGGCCGACAGCTCGCGGTAGAGCTCGATGGCCTGCGCGTACTGCCCGGCGCCGCGGTAGACGCCCGCTAGCTGTGCGGTGAGCTGGGCCGATGCCGCGTCGCCGGCCCTGTCGCGCGCCTGCTGGAGGGCCGCGGCGGCGGTGCCCCAGTCCTCGGCCTCCGCGGCCAGCGCCGCATAGAGCCGCGCCATCCGGACGTGCCCGGGGGCACGCTCCAGGCCGGCGCGCAGGATCTCGCGCGCGTACCCGCGCCGGCCACTGGCCACCATGATGCGCGCATACTGGTAGCGCGCCGTATGCAGTCCCGGATCCAGGCCCACGGCCTGGCGCAGGCGCTGGGCCGCATCGCCCACCTCGCCGGCCTGGAGGTGGCTCTGGGCCTGGGCCATGAGGGCCCGGGCCCGCTCCACCGGGTCAGTACGGCTCGCGCTGCGCTGGAGCTCGCCGCCGGCCGGGGCCTCCGGTGCCGTGCGGCTCGTCCCCGCCGGGCCGTCGCCCTGCGCCAGGCCGGGCGAGGCCGCGCCCGCGCCGAGGGCGATGAGCGCCGCCACCGCCACGGCCCGCAGGCGGCGGGGCGGCCGCCCGGCGGCTCGGTGCGGAGGGCGGGCGCTCCGGCTACGTGGCGCCACGGCCGCCTCAGCCCTGCTCGTAGAGCTCATCGATGCGCTCGAGCTGCTCATCGACCTCCTCCTGCCAGGTGCCCTCCTGGACCACCCGCGGCCGCAGGAGGATGGCCAGCTCGACCTGGTTCGTCTCCTGGCGCTCGTTGCTGAAGAGCCAGCCGAGCAGCGGGATCCGGCCGAGCAGGGGGACGCGCTGGATCACCTGCTCGCTTCGCTCCTCGATCAGGCCGCCGATGACGATGATCTCGTCGTCGCGGGCCCGGACGATGGAGTCAGTTTGCCGGATATTGCTCTTGGCCAGGTAGAAATCGACGGCACCGCCCGGTTGCTGGACCTGGCGCGGCGCCCGGGTCACCTTGGTCACCGAGGGCTGGACGTGCAGGGTGATCCGCCCATCCTCATTGATGCTCGGCGTCACGTCCAGGGCGATCCCGGAGAAGAAGGGCTCGAACGTGGGGTCGACCTCGGTCAAGGTCTGTTGGTCCTGGAGCTGGGTGTCGACACTCACGTCGGTCTGGAAGTAGGCGTCGGTGCCCACCTTGATCAGCGCCTTCTGGTTGTTCAGCGTCGACACGCGGGGCGCCGAGAGGACCTGGACATCGCCCTGGCGCTCCAGGGCGTTCAGCGTGGCATTGAAGGATCCGTCGCTGATCACGCCCAGGCCGAAGGTGTCCGCGCTATCCAGGCTGACCCCGCTGCCGGGGTCGAGCTCCGTGCGCAGCCCCCGGCCGCTCTCGGTGCCGATGGCCTGCCACTGGATGCCCGCCTTGAAATCGTCGTTGAGCTCCACCTCGACGATCCGCGCCTCCAGGATCACCTGGCGGTTCAGGTTGCGCTGCAGCCGGTCCATGAACTGCTCGACCCGCGCCAGCGCCGAGGGGGTGGCGCGCACGGCTACCGTGCCCGCCGCCGGGCTGGCCACCACCGAGGCGCCCCCTGCGGTCTCCGCCTCCGCACCGGCGGCACCGTCGGCGCCAACAATGCGGCGCACGATCCCCTCGATATCGGACCAGAGCTGGGACTGCGACTCGGTGCTCAGCCGGCTGCCGGTCGTCCCGCCCCCACCTCCACCTCCACCACCACCCTCGTTGGCGGTCACGCCACCCGCCGAGATGCGGGTACCGGACTCGCCGGTGCGGTCGATATCCAGGTAGTCCAGGTCGAAGAGCCGCGACTCCAGCCGCTCCAGCGGCAGGATCTGGTAGGCGACGTCCGTACGCTGGTACTCGTAGCCGTAGGTGTCCCGGACGGTGGCCATGACCTCGGGCACGGTGACGTCATCCAGGCTCAGGGAGATCTTGCCCTCGACGTCCGGGTGCACCACCACGTTGTAGGGGGTGCCCTCCACCAGGCCGTGGAAGAAATCCGAGGCCGGCACCGCGTCCGCGGAGATGTCGAAGCGCGGCTGCTCGGCGTCGAGGGCCAGGGGGTCGATGGGGGGCGCGGCGGAGAGCGCCTCCTCGAGCGCCGCCGGGGGCTCCAGCGGCTCCGCCTGCGGCCCGTCCTGCCCGTCGCCCTCGGTGGGCGCCCTCTGGCCACCGGTGACCTGCTCCCGGGCCTGCTCGGCACGCTGCTCGTCGGTCTGACGGTCCACGGCGGCGCAGGCGCTCAGCAGCAGGGCCATCGCGGCTGCCAGGCCGACGTCTAGGAAGCGTCCCCTTGCTGTCATTGCCCCTTCACTCTCGGTGGCTCCTCGGGTCGCCGCCGCGTCTTCTCCACCCCGTGGCGGACGACGGGCACGTACTCGGTGCTGTCCTCGTGCTGCAGGTCGATGCCGTAGCGCCGGATGCGGCTGATGCGCGCCGCCGCCCACGAATCGCCCACCACGCGCTGCTCGCCGTTGATGAGCGCCCGCCGCTCGCCGCGGTACGAGGTGGCGCTGCGGTGCAGGACCATCTGCAGGCCGGCGGCGGCCCCCTGCGCGGCGTCCGCCTCGGTCTCGGGCGTGAGCGCCGAGGGCGGCGCAGTGGGGTCGTAGGGCGCCTCGGCCGCCGCGGGACCCGCGCCGAGCAGCCCGAGCAGCGCCAGGGCCGCTACCGCGCGGCGGCTAGAGCCCCAGCCAGGCCTCGTGGCTGCTGATGGTGTAGAACCGGATCTGGATCTGCGCTTGCGGATGCTCGGTGACCTCATAGTCCAGCTCCTCCCAGGCCAGCTCCCAGGGCCGGCCCTCGACGGCCTCCAGGAACCGCACGGTGGATGGGTAGTCCGCCTCGAGCTCTAGCCGCACCGGATGGCGGTAGATCTCGAGACCCTCTTCGGCCCCGGCGGCACCCTCCGCGTCCGCGCTCTGCCCATTGCTGCCGTCGGGCTCCGCGTCCTGCCCGTTGCCGCCATCGGTCTCGGCACTCTGCGCACCACCGCTCGCTATCAGCAGCTCGGCGGGCAGCCGCTCGAACGCTACCACGCGCACGCCGTCGCGCTCGGTCAGCAGCGCCCTGAGCACCTTGCGCATCCGCCCCGGGTCGATGAAATCCGGGATCTCCGCCGAGAGCCCCGTCCGCAGCCGCTCGAGCTCGGCCTCGAGCTCCGCGATCCGCTCGCGGATGGCCTCCTCCGGATCCGACTCGAGCTCCTCGGTGAGCTCATCGCGCTCGACACGGAGCCCGGGGATCTCCGCCTCGACCCGCTCGATCTCGGCGGCCGCCTGCTGGATGGCCTGCTGCTGCGGCTGGAAGAGCTGGTAATACCATAGCGCTGCCAGCACCGCCAGGACGACCACGGCCAGGAGGACCCGCTCCCGAGGCTGGCGCTGCCACAGGGCACGATTGACAGGCGCCAGGAAGTTGTAGAAGCGCAAGCTCGCCACAGCTAGTCCTGCGCCTCCTCGCCGGCGTCCAGGACGGCCGGGGCCGGGCCGTCTCGCCACGCCCGCTCCGGCGCCTCGCCGTCGAGCCCGGGGACCTTCGGCAGGTTAGCGCGGAAGTAGTATCGCCCCGCCCCTTGACCGCCAGCGTCCGGGGCCGAGCCGTCCGAGCCGGTCCCCCCCTCAAGGCGGATCTCCAGCTCGCCGAAGCTCGCCCCCCGGAAGACCGCCGTCTCGGCCAGCTGCTCGATGAAGCGGACAACGTCGCCGGCCTCCAGCGCGTAGCCCTCGAGGCTGCCGCCGCTCGCCACCCCCAATTCCAGGCTGGTGAGCCAGACCGGCTCCAGCTCCTCGCTGGCGAGGGCGCTCATGGGCCGGGCGAACCCCGCCAGCGCCTGGTCTTTCACGGCCTCGATCCGCCCCTGGAGCTCCCGCATCTGCTGGACCTGGCGCTCGAGCCGGTCGCGCCGGGCCGCGAGCGCCTCGGACGGCGTTCGCTCGTCGAGCTTCGAATGCAGGGCGCTCACCTCCTCCTGCAGGCCGTCGCGCTCCGCCTCGAGCGCCTCGAGCTCCGCCTCGAGGCCACCCAGGCGCTGGCCCTGCACGAGGGAGACCGCGCCCAGGAGGGCGACCCCGGCGACCACGTAGCCGGCCATGGCGATGGGCGCATCGTAGCGCAGGTGGCGCTCCGGCGGGTGGTAGAGGGAGGCCGGATGGCCGAAGCAGCCCGGCATGGCGCCGGCCAGGGCTAGCATGCACCGCGTCTGGGTCTCGGTGTCCGGCGCGGTGGCGCCCTCGGGCAGCTCCAGGAGCTGCGTCGCATCCAGGGCCGCGATAGGCACCCGCACGTTCTCGGCGAGGCTGTCGAGCATCTGCCGGGTCTCGACAGGCGCGGGCAGCAGCAAGACACGGGAGACGGGCTGTGTTGCCAGCTGGCTATCGTGGTAGTCCACCGTCCGCTGGATCTCCGAGGCGAGCTTGGTCACGCCCTCCTCGCTCTGGAGCATCTCCAGGCTCACCCCGTGCGCCCGGGCGAGGTAGAGATCGTCGCCCCGGCTGACGGTCATCGCCCCGGGGCCGCTGCCGAGCAGTACCAGGGCCACCCCGGACTCCGCGCCCGGGCTCTGGGTGGCGAGCTCGTGCATGGCGGTCTCCCGGGAGACGACGGCGCTCGGCCGCAACTTGGCCGTCTCGACGTGCTGCACCAGCTCCTCGACCCGGCTCCGGCGTGCGACAGACGCCAGGACGAGGCTCTGCTCCGCCCGGCGGCGGTCCGAGCGCTGCCGGTGCCCGGCAGCGGCGGCCTCGCCCATGGGCATGCTCAGCGTATCCTTGAGCCGGAACGGCAAGGCGGCGCTGAGCTCCGCGTCGGAGACGCCAGGGATATCCACCTGCTGGGTCTCGTAGTCGTCGCCGTCGAGGACGATGTTCGCCGGGCTCCCGCCGAGGCTGTGGGCCTCTACGAGCTCCCGGAGGGTCTCCGCCTGACCCCGGCGCCCGAGATCCCGGTAATCGCAGGTGAGCAGCTGATCCCCGTCGGACGAGGTGGCGGCCAGGGCTACGTAGTCCGCGCCCAGGAAGACCCCGACCCGCGCCTGCGCGGCCTGGCGCGCGCGCAGCCGGGGGAGCCGGCCCATCAGCTCGGCAAACCAGGATCCGCTCATCGTCCATCCATCAGCACAGGGGGCCGCTCCTCAGCCCGGCGGCCGCCGCCACGGACCCCACTAGTCTGATGATGATGGCACCTACCGCTCCCACGGTCCAATAACACCCCGGCTGCCCGGGGCGAGGGACCGCTGTCGAGCCGGCCCCCGGCGCTCAGCGCCGCGGCGGGGCCGCGCCGGCCTCGCCGTCGATGGCCGGCTCGTCGCCGTCGGCCAGATGCATGGCCATGCGCGGCGCGTACCACAGCGACGGCAGGAGGATGAGCGAGACCGGCACGGCGGTGACCACGATGAACGACTGCAGGGCGCTGATGCTGCCCTCGCCCATGAGCATGAGGATCATCGCCATCACGCCCAGGACCAGGCCCCAGGAGACCCGCAGCCAGGTGGGCGGCTCGTCGCCCTCGCTCATGGTCAGCGAGATGGTGTAGGTCATCGAGTCCGAGGTGGTGGCCACGAAGATGGTGGTCAGAACCAGGAACAGCACCGCGATGACGGAGCCCATGGGCAGCTGCTGCGCGATGGCCATCATCGCCGCCGGCAGGCCGGCGTCGTTGTACGGCCCGGAGACGGCCCCGGCATCGGCCAGCTCGAGGGCGATCCCGGAGCCGCCGACGATGGCGAACCAGAAGCAGGTGGCCACCGGCGCGAGCACCGACATGGCCAGCACGATCTGCCGGATGGTGCGGCCGCGGGAGATGCGCGCCACGAAGATCGCCATGAGCGGTCCGTAGCCGATGAACCACCCCCAGAAGAAGACCGTCCACCAGTCCAGCCAGGCCTTATCCTCGCGGAAGGTGGCCATGGGCAGGAGGTTGTCGACGTAGGTACCCATGCCCTGGACGAAGCCGTCGACGATGAACGCCGTGGGGCCGAGGACCAGGATGAAGGCGGCCAGGAACAGCGCCAGCACGACGTTGAAGCGGCTGAGCATCCGGATGCCGCGGTCCAGCCCGGTGATCGCCGAGAAGAGGTAGATGGGGATCACCCCGAGCAGCACCGCCGCCGGCAGCCAGGTGGTATCGGGGATGCCGAAGAGCTCGGTGAGCCCGTAGGCGACCTGGAAGCCGAGGAAGCCCAGCGGCCCCACCGTGCCGGCCACCACCGCGATGATGCAGAAGGTGTCGACGAGCGCGCCGGGCAGGCCGTGCATGACGCGCTCGCCGAGGACCGGATAGACCAGCGTGCGCGGCTTCAGGGGCCAGCCGCGGTGGTAGTGCAGCTGCATGAGCATGCCGCCGGTGAGCGCGCCGAGGATGGACCAGGCCAGGAATCCCCAGTGCATGAAGCTCTGCGCCAGCGCCGGCACCGCGGCGCCCGCCTCGCCGCCCTCGATGCCCAGCTTGGCGGCGAACAGCGGCGGCGTGTCCACGAAGTGGGCGATGGGCTCGGCGGCCGCCCAGAAGACGCCGCCGCCGGCGAGCAGCGTGGCCATGATCATGGCCAGCCAGGAGAAGTTGCCGTAGTCCGGCGTGCTGCTGCCCACCCGCAGGCGGCCGAGGGGGCTGAAGGCCATCACCAGGGCGACGAGGAAGGTCGCCAGCATCAGCAGCTGCCAGTAGGCGCCGAAGTACTGCGTGGCGTAGTCGAAGCTGGTGTCGACGATCCGGCTCAGCGCGTCCAGGTCCAGCATTGCCAGGCCGATGAAGACGAGGACGAAGCTGCCGGAGAGCACCATCACGGCGCGCTCGTTGCCGCGGACCTGGCGCTCGGGCACGTGCTGGCGGTCAGCCGGCTGGGGGGTATCGGCCATGGGGGCTCGGGCTCCGTTGCATCGCACCAAGGGCCACGGCTGCCGGCCCGCACGGATGGGAGGGCACGGCTCGGGCGCCGTCCAGGCCCCGGCCTCGTACACCCGCCGGGGCGCAGGCTCGGGAGACGCCCTCGCGGGGCAGCCGCTCGGAAAAGAGCGTTGGACCTTACGCCTCTGGCCGGGCGCGTTCAAGCCAGCGCGTGGGTCGGGTAAGCCGCCGCAGACGCCGGGACAGGTACGTGGCAGGCACCGGAGATACCCCGCGATAACCTGCCCGGGCGCCCGGCGGCGGGCGATAGGAACCGAAGCCCATGCGGTAGGCAGCAGTGCCCTGCCCGGGCGCCCGGTGGCGGGCGGTGTCAGCGGCTGAAGCGGTAGGCGCTGTGGCAGGCCACGCAGGTCTGCTGGATGCGCGTGAGCTGCTGCTGGGTGTGCTCCGGGTCGCCGACCGCCTCGGCGTCGCGGGCAATCTCCTGGTAGGCCTGGTGCTGGCTGTGGATCATATCCTGGTACGCTGCCGGCAGGAGGGCCTGCATGCGGCCCTGGCGCGGCGGGCCGCCGCCGGAGCCGCGACGACCCTGCCCGGCACCCGCGGCCGGGCCTTCTCCAGGGTTGCGCCCAGCGCCGGGCCCCCACCTCGAGGCGGACCCGGCGCCCTGGCCCGGACCACGGCGCGCCCTGGTAGCCCGGGCAGGCACCTCGCCGCGCAGGTCGGGGTCGCGGTGGGGCGGGGGCACCGCGCTCAGCGCCGCCCGGCGCACCGCCTCCATATCGCCCGCCAGCGTGGCGCGGAGGATGGCGTTGTTCACCTCCAGGTACATGCGCATGCGCGCCAGGCAGTGCGCGCGGTCCGCGGGCTCCAGCTCGATGACCTGGCGCTCGTCGGCACCGCTGGCCGGGACTACGGATCCGGCCAGCAGGGCGGCCGCAGCGCCGGCCAGGAGGCCGGGCAGCCACCGGCGGGAACGGTGTCGCATCGTCGGCTCCTCATATTGCCTCATCTCCTAGCGTAACGCGCCGCGTGGCGGGGCTGCACGCGCCGCTGCAGCGACGCGACCGCCGGCGCCGGGTGAGCCGGACCAGATGAGGCGGATTCACACACCGCCGCGTGCAGTGCCACACTCTCCGCAGGGCGCGGACCGAGCCGCGCCGACAGGTATTGACCCCAAGCAACGAGGGAACGAGCACCATGCGCAAGTGGATCGCTACCAGTGTCGCCGTCACGGCCACCTGCCTGATGGCCGGCACTGCTGCCGCCCAGTCCGACGAGGACAAGATCGAGTACCGGGAGGCGGTGTTCACCGTCATCGGCGGCAACTTCGGCCCCATGGGCAAGATGGTCGAGGGCAAGATCGACTACGACGCCGAGCGCTTCGCCCGTAACGCCGACCGGGTGGCCTATATGAGCCAGATGGCCCTGGAGGGCTTCCGGGGCGGCCCCCATGAGGGCGATACCCACGCCAAGGACGCCATCTGGGAGCAGTGGGACCAGTTCGAGCAGGGGATGCAGAAGCTCCAGGACGCCTCGGGCGAGCTGGCCGAGGCCACCGCCGGCGGCGACGCTGCCCTCGGCGACGTGCAGGGCAAGTTCATGGACGTGGCCCGCGCCTGCAAGAACTGCCACGACAACTTCCGGGCGGACTAGCCCCGGCGCCGCAGCCGTGGTGCGGTCCCCCCGGGGGCCGCGCCCGCCTGCGACGGGGCCTGGCACCTCCGATAAGCAGCCCCGATAGCCTACCCTGCCCCGGCGGCGCAGCCGCTCCGCCTACGCCGACTTCCAGCCGCTACTGGCCGAGCAAGGTGAGCGTCACCTTGCGCACGTGCCCGCCGCTGCGGTGCTCCCACAAGTAAATGCCCTGCCAGGTCCCCAGCGCCGGACGCCCGCCGGTGATGGGCACCGTAACCCCGCTACCCGTCAGGACGCTGCGGATGTGGGCGGGCATGTCGTCCGGCCCCTCCATGTCGTGGTCGTAGCTCGGGTCGCCGTCCGGCACGGTGCGGGCCATGTAGCCCTCCAGGTCACTGCGCACGGTGGGATCGGCGTTCTCGGTGATGATCAGCGAGGCGCTGGTGTGGTGGCAGAAGGCGTGCACCAGACCGGTACCGAGGCCGTGCTCGCGCACCGCCTCGGCGACCTGGCGGCTGATCTCCTGGGTACCGCGGCCGCGGGTGTTGAGGGTCAGGATCGTCTGCTGGATCTGCATGGCTCAGGGCGCGGTGAGGATCGCCCCCGCCAGCAGCGCTGCGGCCGCGGCGGCGAGCAGGGCCGCCCGGGACAGGGGGGCGATCCAGGGCGCGCGCCAGCCGTCGTACTTGCGCCCGGTGACCATGGCCCGCACCAGCCGCTCCCCGCGCACCAGGCGGTAGACGGCGATGGCCAGCACGTGCAGCGCCACCAGGACCGTGATCACGTTGAACAGGCTCGTGTGCAGGCTGCTCAGGCGCCCCTGCAGATCGCTGCTTACCCAGCCGGCCAGCGGGCCGGTGAGGAGGATGTCGTCGGTGGCGAACAGGCCGGACACCCCCTGCACCAGCAGCGCCAGCAGCAGCACCACCACCGCCCAGCCGCCGATCGGGTTGTGGCCGCGGCTCGGCGACGCATGCCACCAGCCCCGCAGATAGCGCGCCACGGCGCGCGGCCCGACCAGGAAGTCGCTGAAGCGGGCGGTCTCGCTGCCCCAGAGCCCCCACAGCAGCCGGAAGAGGATCAGGGTCAGCAGGGCGTAGCCGCTCCAGCGGTGGACATCCCAGCCCGAGAGCCCCTGCTCGGCGCTGTACCAGGAGACCGCCACCGCCACGACCAGACCCCAGTGGACCAGGCGTACCGGTAGATCCCAGACGTAGACGCTGCGCTCCGTTCCGCTCATCGAGACCTCCTGCGCCGCCCCCGCGGCAGGCGTGCCGGGAGGGCCGGCCTGTTGGTGAATTGCCCCCACCCGCTCGGCGGACCGTACGCTGCCTCCTGGGTAGGACACCCCGCAACCCGGCGTGGTAAGATTGGGGGTGAATCCTGCTATTCTGCGGGCCGATCCGATGGCTGCGAGGGGAGTACGGTGTCGCGCTCGGACAATCAATCACAACACCAGGCCCGCCTGTCCGACCAGGAGCTCATCGCAGCACAAGGCGCCGTAACCTACGATTGGCTACGCGCCCTGGATGCCATCAGCGAGCCGGTCTTCATCCACGACCGCGAGTGCCGCATCCTGGCCGCCAACCGCGCCTACGCCGATCTCGCGGAGATGGGGCCGGAGGCGTTCAGCGGCCGCCTCTACTGGGAGGTCTTCCCCCGCCGGCAGGGCCCGCTGCCGGAATGCGCGGACGCCATGGCCGAGAATGGCCCCGAGGGCGAGGACGGCCCGCACCGCACCGAGTCCGGTGAGCTCCTCGAAGAGTTCACCCTGGCGGACGGGCGGACCTTCCGCTCCCGGTCGTTCTCCATCCCCGATGAGACGGGCGAATACAAGGAGTCCGTCCACATCCTGGCGGATGTCACGGCCCAGCGCCGCCACGAGGCAGAGCTCGCCACCGCGGAGGCGCGCGCCCGCGAGCGCCAGCACCAGCTCGACCAGGTCCTGAACAACACCGCCGAGGGCATCCTGGTCGTCGACCCCCAGGGAGACATTGTCTACGCCAACAACACGGCGCGGCAAATCACCGACCGCGACCTCCCCGAGCTGATGGGCGCCTCCTTCGGCTTCCCCGTCGCCTCCGAGAACCCGCAGGAGATCGAGCTCCTCAGCCAGGACCAGGAGACGCGCATCGTGGAGATGCGCTCGCGGAGCATGCGCTGGGAGGGCGAGTCCGCGTACGTGCTCAACCTCCACGATGTCACGGATCGCAAGCAAATCGAGCAGAAGCTGCGGCAATCGGCCATCGTCTTCGAGGAGGCGCGCGAGGGGATTATCGTCACCGACGCCGACGCCAACATCACCGCCGTCAACCGGGCGTTCACCGAGATCACGGGCTACAGCGAGGCGGAGGCCCTAGGCCGCAACCCGCGGTTCCTGGCCTCCGGCTTCCACAGCCAGGCCTTCTACGCGGCCATGTGGCAGGCCATCGAGAAGCGCGGCTACTGGACCGGCGAGATCTGGAACCGGCGCCGCGATGGCACCACCTACGCCCAGCTGGCGACCATCCGCGAGCTTCGCAACGAGACCGGGCAACGGACCCACTACATCGGGGTCTTCTCGGACATGTCGCGGATCAAGGAGTACCAGAGCCAGATCGAGCAGGTCATGCACAACGACCCGCTCACCGAGCTGCCCAACCGGCTGCTGTTCCACGACCGCCTTGAGCAGGCCCTGCGGCAGGCCGATCAGGAGGTGGTGGCCGTGCTGGTCATGGACCTGAACGACTTCCGCGCCATCAACGACAGCCTCGGCCACGCCGTCGGCGACCGGACCCTGCACACCATCGGGGAGCGGCTCAGCGCCGCGGTGGATAGCACCGCCACCGTGGCCCGGCTCAGCGGCGACGAGTTCGGCGTGCTGCTGCCCCAGCTCGACAGCGCCGAGGACGCCGCCGGCGCCGCCGAGCGGCTCATCCAGGCCGCCCAGGCCGAGCTGGAGATCGAGGGCCACCAGATCCCCATCCTCTTGCGCCTGGGGCTCAGCACCTACCCGGACCAGGCCGGCACGGCCAACCTGCTGCTCGAGCAGGCCGATGCCGCCATGTACGAGGCCAAAGACGAGGGGATCGGCTACCGCTTCTTCAGCGAGGAGCTCACCGAGCGCGCCCGCGAGCGCATCCAGCTCGGCGCCGAGCTGCGCCAGGCCCTCAACAACGGCGACCTGGCCATCCACTACCAGCCCCAGGTGGACCTGCGCACCGGCGCCTGGCAGGGGATGGAGGCGCTGCTGCGCTGGCCGCACCCCACCCGCGGCTGGATCACGCCGGCGCGCTTCATCCCGATAGCCGAGCGCAGCGGGCTGATGATGCAGCTCGGCACCTGGGTCCTGGACAACGCCTGCGCGGCGTACCAGGCGTACCTGGCCGAGGGCCAGGACCTGGGGCTGCTGGCGGTGAACATCACGGCCCCCGAGCTGGCGGATCCGGCATTCGTCGACCGGGTCGTGGAGACCCTGACGCGCACCGGCCTCCCGGCGGAGCGGCTGGAGCTCGAGATCACCGAGAGCCTCCTGGTAGATACCGACACCGAGATCATCAACCGCCTGGAGGCCCTGCGCGGCCACGGGGTGCGCGTGGCAGTGGACGATTTCGGCACCGGCTACTCGGCGCTGAGCTACCTCAAGGACTTGCCCGTCGACCGGCTCAAGATCGACCGCTCCTTCGTCGACGGGGTGGGGCAGGAGCCGCGGAACACGACCATCACCCGGGCCATCCTGGCCCTCGGCCACAGCCTGGGGCTCGAGGTCATCGCCGAGGGGGTCGAGCTCGAGGTGCAACGCGGGGAGCTGGAGCGGGCCGGCTACGAGCAGGGCCAGGGCTTCCTCTTCGCCCGTCCGGCTCCGCTCTCGGCCCTGGCGCAGGGCCGCCAGTCACCGGGCTGAGCAGGGACACCAGCGCCGGCCTGCAGCTACGCCTTATGCCGCGCATAAGCGCTTGAGTGATCCAGGGAAGATGCGCCAGGCTCGCGCCCATGGACAGGCTGCCCGTCAACATCCGCCGCTACCGCGCCGCCATCTTCGACATGGACGGCGTCGTCACCCAGACCGCCACCATCCACGCGCGCGCCTGGAAGGAGACGTTCGACGCCTTCCTGGCCGCCCGCGCCCAGGCGAGCGGCGAGCCGTTCATCCCCTTCGACGCCGAGGCCGACTACCTGGCCCATGTCGACGGCCTGCCCCGGCAGGACGGGGTACGGTCCTTCCTCGCCACGCGCGGGATCGAGCTCCCGGAGGGCGCGGAGGACGACCCGCCGGAGCGGGATAGCGTCCACGGCCTCGGCAGCCGCAAGGATGCGCTGGTCCAGGAGATCCTCGAGCGCGACGGGGTCGACGTCTTCCCGGACTGGCTGGCGTGCGTCCGGGCCTGGCGCGGGGACGGGCTCCGGACCGCCGTTGTCTCCTCGAGCCGCAACTGCCAGCGGGTCATCGCCGCCGCCGGCATCGAGGCGCTCTTCGACACCCGCGTCGACGGCGAGACCGCCCGCGAGCTGGGCCTGCGCGGCAAGCCGGCCCCGGACCTGTTCCTGGCCGCCGCCGAGCGGCTGGGCGTGTCCCCCGAGCAGAGCGTGGTCTTCGAGGACGCGGTCTCCGGCGTCGAGGCCGGCGCTGCCGCCCCCTTTGGCCTCGTCGTCGGGGTCGCCCGCCACGGTGACCACGAGGGCCTGAGCGCGCACGGCGCCGATGTTACCGTGGCGCGCCTGACCGAGCTGGGCTGAGCGCCAGGAGGCCCGAGCCGATGCGCCCCCCGCAATACCTCTTCGACACCCAGGCCCTCGAGGCGCTGCTAGCGCGCCTGGAGCGGCACACCACGCCGCTGTTCCTCGACTACGACGGCACCCTCGCGCCCATCGTCGATGACCCGGAGCAGGCGCGCATGGCGCCGGCCATGCGCACGGCGCTGGAGCGGCTGGCCGCCCGGCACACGGTGGCCGTGGTCAGCGGCCGCGACCTGGCGGCCCTGCAGCAGTTCGTGGGCCTGGACAACGTCTACTACGCCGGCAGCCACGGCTTCGAGATCACCGGGCCGGGCGGCGTCCACGAGGCCAACGCGGAGGCCGAGGCCTGTATCGAGGCGCTCGGCGCCGCGGCCCAGGATCTGGAGGCGGAGCTGGCCGACATCCCCGGCGCCGCCCTGGAGCGCAAGCGCTACGCCGTGGCGGCGCACTACCGCAACACCCCGGAGGCGGCCGTACCCCGGGTCACGGCGGCCGTCGAGGCCGTCACCAGCCGCTACCCGGAGCTGCGCTACGGCGCCGGCAAGATGGTCTACGAGCTGCAGCCGGACGTGGACTGGGACAAGGGCCGTGCGGTGCTGTGGCTGCTCGACGCCCTGGCCCTGAGCCGCGGCGACGCCCTGCCCCTGTATATCGGTGACGACTGGACCGACGAGCACGCCTTCCGCGCCCTGGAGGGCCGCGGCATCGGGATCTTCGTCGGCGAGCCAGGGCGCGCCACCGAGGCGGACTACCGCGTGGCCGATATCGACGAGGTCCGGCAGCTCTTCGAGCTGATCCTGGAGGGTGCCCACTGATGACGCTCCCCGAGACCGAGAGCTGGCGGCTGACCTACCGGGGCTGGGACCCGGAGCAGCAGCAGCACCGCGAGGCGATCTGCACCCTGGGCAACGGCCGCTTCGCCACCCGCGGCGCCTTCGAGGGGGCCGTCGCCGGCGACACCCACTACCCCGGCACCTACATGGCCGGCGGCTACAACCGCCGCACCAGCGTTGTCGCCGGCCGTGAGGTCGAGAACGAGGACCTGGTCAACCTGCCCAACTGGCTCTGCCTCAACTTCCGCCCGCTCGAGGGCGACTGGCTGGACCTCGACGCCGTGACGTGGCTGGCCTACCGCCAGAGCCTGGACATCCGCCAGGGAGTCCTGACCTACGCCCTGCACTTCCGCGATGCCGACGGCCGGGAGACGCGGCTGACCAGCCGGCGGATCGTGCATATGGCCGATAGCCACCTCGCCGCCATCCAGTGGCAGCTGGAGCCGGTGAACTGGTCCGGCACGGTGGCCATCCGCTCCGGCATCGACGGCGGCGTGGAGAACCGGGGCGTGCCCCGCTACCGGGACCTCGAGACGCGGCACCTGGACGGCCTCGCCGCCGAGCCGTGCGGCGACGACACCGTCCTCCTGCGCAGTGCCACCAGCCAGTCGCGCATCGACCTGGCCCACGCCGCCCGCACCCGGGCCTGGCGGGCCGACGGCGCCGGCGAGCAGGCGCGCGAGCCCGTCCGCGACGGCGGCTACATCGGCCACGAGTGCTACCTGGCGGCGCAGGCCGGGCAGCCGATCACCGTCGAGAAGGTGGCCGCCTTCTACAGCGGCCGCGACCGCCCCGTCTGCGAGCCCGGGCTCGATGCCCGGGCGGCGGTCGAGCGGGCGCCCGGCTTCGACGAGCTGCTGCGCACCCACGCCAAGGCCTGGGCGCGCTACTGGCGCGGCTGGGACATAGGCCTGCATACGGACGACAACGGAGATACCGAGGAGCAGACGGTCCTGCGCCTGCACATCTTCCACCTGCTGCAGACCACCTCCCTGCACACCACGGAGATGGACGTGGGCGTACCGGCGCGGGGGCTGCACGGCGAGGCGTACCGGGGCCACATCTTCTGGGACGAGCTCTTCATCCTGCCCCTGCTCAACTGCCACTCCCCGGAGATCACCCGGGGGCTGCTGATGTACCGCTACCGCCGCCTGCGCGAGGCGCGCCGGGCCGCCGCGGACGCCGGCCTGCGCGGCGCCATGTTCCCCTGGCAGAGCGGCAGCAGCGGGCGCGAGGAGACCCAGAGCCTGCACCTCAACCCCCAGTCCGGGCGCTGGCTGCCGGACGAGAGCAGCCGGCAGCGCCACGTCAACGCCGCCATCGTCTACAACACCTGGCGCTACTACGAGATCACCGGCGATAGCGACTTCCTGGCCTTCGCCGGCGCCGAGATGATCCTGAGCATCGCCCGCTTCTGGGCGAGCCTCGCTACGTACAACACGGAACGGGGCCGCTACGAGATCCGCGGCGTCGTCGGTCCGGACGAGTTCCACACCCGCCACCCGGACAGCGACGAGCCGGGGCTGGCCAACAACGCCTACACCAACGCCATGGCCGCCTGGTGCCTGCAGACCGCCGAGCGCACGCTCGGGGAGCTGTGCCCGACGCCGCGCGACGAGCTGCTCGACCGGCTGGAGATCGACGACGCCGAGATCCGCCGCTGGGGCGAGATCCGCCGGCGGATGTTCATCCCCTTCCACGGCGACGGCATCATCAGCCAGTTCGAGGGCTACGAGGCGCTGCAGGAGCTGGACTGGTCGGCCTACCGCGAGCGCTACGGCAACATCCAGCGCCTGGACCGGATCCTCGAGGCCGAGGGGGACGACGTCAATCGCTACAAGGCGAGCAAGCAGGCCGACCTGCTCATGCTCTTCTACCTCTTCTCCCGCGAGCAGCTCGAGGCCCTGTTCGCCACCATGGGCTACGAGCTCGACGCGCAGGCCCTGCCGCGCAACACCGCCTACTACGAGGCGCGCACCTCCCACGGCTCGACGCTGAGCCACATCGTCCACTCCTGGGTCCTCGCCCGCTCGGACCGGCAGCGCTCCTGGGACCTGTTCGGCAACGCCCTGCTCAGCGATCTCGGCGACATCCAGGGCGGCACCACGCGGGAGGGGATCCACCTCGGCGCCATGGCCGGCACCGTGGACCTGGTCCTGCGCGGCTACACCGGCCTGGAGCCGCGCGACGGGGTGCTCTGGCTGGACCCGATGCTCCCCGACGGCCTGCGCGAGGTGGCGCACCAGATCCACTACCGCGGCCACTGGATCCACCTGCTGGTCAACCACACCAAGGTGACCCTGCACCTGGAGGAGGGCCCCTGCCCGCCGGTGCGGATCGGCTACGGCGACACCGTCCACGACCTGGAGCCGGGGAGCCGGCTCGAGCTCCCCTACGGGCGCTGAGCCGCCGGCGGCTCGGCGCCGCTACGCGAGCTCGCGGCGGAACGGCGGCAGGGCGTCGAGCAGGTCCTTGCCGTAGGGCTTGGTCGCCACCCGGCGGTCGAGGATGGTGATCCGGCCGCGGTCGTCCTCGGAGCGTACCAGGCGGCCGCAGGCCTGGGTCAGGCGCAGCGAGGCCTGCGGCAGGCCCAGCTCGAGGAAGGGCCGGCGCTGCTGGTCCTCGAGCCACTCGCTGAGGGTGGCCGCCACCGGCTCGGTGGGCACACCGAAGGGGATCCGCTCGATGAGCACGTGGTCGCAGTAGCGCCCGGGCAGGTCCACCCCCTCCGCCAGGCTCGCCAGGCCGAAGAGGATGCTCCCGCGCCCCGCGTCCACGGCCTGCCGGTGGCGCTCGAGCATCGCCTCGCGGGCGCGCTCGCCCTGGCACTGCAGCCGCTCGCGCAGCGCCTCCGGCAACGCCTGCGCCACCCGCTCCATGCGGTCGCGGCTGGTGAACAGCGCCAGCGCCGCCTCGCCGGGGTCGAGGATCTGTGGCAGCAGCTCGCAGACCTCCGCCAGGTGCGCCTCGGCGTCGCGCGGATCGGTGCGCATGGCGGGCACGCGCAGCCGCGAGCGGCCGTAGTCGAAGGGCGACGGCAGCCGGCCGAGGCGCAGGCGCTCGTCGCCGGGCAGGCCCAGCTCGCCGCGCAGGTGGTCGAAGCGGCCCAGGGCCGTGAGCGTGGCGCTCGTGATCACCGCCCCGGCGCAGCGCTGCCACAGCCGCTCGGCCAGCGCGTCGGCCACGGAGACCGGCGATACCGCCACCAGGTGGTCGGTGCCGCCGGCCTCACCCGCCTGGCGCTGGATCCAGCGCGCCACCGGGGACGCCCCTGCCGCCTCCTGGGCGCCGAGGGTCCGCCAGGTGGTGGCGAGATTCTGCGCCCGCTCGCGCAGGAAGCCGAGCCGCGGCAGGTGGCGCTCGATCTCGCTGGTGTCGCCGCGCTGCGCCTCCAGGGCGCGGTCCGCCCGCTCGGCGAAGGCCTCCAGCTCGCCGCAGAGCTGCTCCGCCGGCCCGGCGACCTGCGCCGCCACGGTGCGCACCGCCTCCGGGGCGTGGCCGGCGCGGAAGCGCCAGCGCTCGCCGTCGGGCCCGGGCTGGTAGTTGTGCTGCAGGAAGGCGTCCGCCTCGCGCAGGGCGCTGCCCACCTCCGCGAGGCGCTCCTGGATCCGCTGCGCCGCGGCGTCGGGCGGCTCGCCCTCCGCCTCGGGCAGCACGGCCGCCAGCTCCACCGCCACCCCCTCGCCCTCCTCCAGCCAGGACAGGGCGCCCTGGACGCGGCTGCTGGTAGCGAAGCGCTGCACGGCCTTAGCCGCCAGGTGGTGGCCCTCGTCGATGACGTAGAGGGCCTGGTCCGGGCGTGGCAGCAGCACCCCGCCCTGCCCCTCCCCGAGCTGCAGGTCGGCGAGGAGCAGGTCGTGGTTGGTCACCACCACCTCGGCGCGCGCCACGCGGTCGCGGGCGGCGTAGACGGGGCACTCCTGGAAGTAGGCGCAGCGCCGGCCCGAGCAGGACAGGCTGGTGGAGGTGATCACGGGCCGCAGATCGTCGGCGACCCCGTCCGGCCACGCGTCCAGGTCGCCGCTCCAGCGCCCCGCCGCCAGCGCCTCCGCCATGGCCTGCAGCCGCTCCGGCTCCCCGGCCCGCGGGGCGCGCGGCCAGTGGGCCGAGCCGAGGACGTCCCCGCCCAGCGCCTGCTGCGCGCCGGCCTCCGCGGGCTGGCCGAGGAGCTCGTGGAGATCCCGCGGGCAGAGGTAGCGGCCGCGGCCCTTGGCCACCGTGGCGTCCACCGCCAGGCCGGCGTGCTCGGCCAGCTTGGGCAGGTCCTGGCGCAGGATCTGCTCCTGCAGGGTGACGGTGGCGGTGGCGATGACCAGCGGCAGGCCCCGGGCCCGGGCCACCGGCACCCCGCCGAGGAGGTAGCCGAGGCTCTTGCCCGTGCCGGTGGGCGCCTCGATGGCGAGCAGCCGGTGCGCCTGCGCCCCGTCGAGGGCCTTGCCGACCTCCCAGATCATGCGCTTCTGCGCCTCGCGCTCGCGGAAGCCGGGCATGCTGGCGCGCACGCGGCGGTAGGCGTCGGCGATGTGCTCGGTGGTAGCGGGGTCGGGCATGTGCCCAGTCTACCTGCGCGGCAGCGGGAAGGGAGCGGGGCGAGGCGGACTGGCGGCCGGTCCGCTAGCCGCCGTCCTCGACCGGCTGCCCGTCGGTGCCGCCGTGCACGGTGCCGACCCGGTGCACCGCAGGCTCGAGCGCCGGCGGGGCCGGGAACAGCCGCAGGCAGGCCGCGGCCGCCACGCCTACCGCCGCGAAGGTCGTGAAGGCGGCTCCGTAGCCGGCCCACTCCACCAGGCTCCCCGCCACCGGCGAGCCCAGCGCCTGGCCCACGGCGATGGCCATGAAGGGCAGCACCGCCCCCAGGGACGGCCGATCCACCAGCAGCCGGATGCCGACGACGAGGTAGAGCCCGGTGAGGGTCATGTAGACCAGGCCGAAGAGCGCCGCCGAGGCCAGCGCCAGGGGGAGCTGGTCCGGCGCGGCGACGAGGCCGAGCAGCGCCAGGGCCAACCCGAGCAGCGCCGCCGCCTGCACGCGGGCGATACCGAGGCGGTCCCCCCAGTCCGCGGCGAAGGCCGCGGTGAGGCCGACCAGCCCCACCGCCAGCCACAGCAGGCCGGTGAGCCGGGGCGCCACGCCGCCGACCTGGACCACCAGGTCCGGGGCGAAGACCCAGTACGCCGAGCTCACCCAGCCCATCACCAGGGCGAAGAGGCAGAGGCTGATCATGCGGCCGGAGAGCACGCCGCGCACCGCGCCGCTCCTGGGCGGGTGTGCCGTGGCGGCAGCCGCTGCCGGGAGGTAGCGCCACGCGGCGAGCATGGCGATCCCTGTCACCACGGCGAAGGCGGCGTAGGCCTCGCGCCAGGCGCCGGCGAGCAGCAGCACCGCCGGCACGGCCAGGGCCACGCCGACGCTGGTCCCGGCGTTCATCACGGCGTTGACCCGGCCGTGCAGGGCCGGGCGGATGGCCACCTGAGCGCCGGTGCTCAGCGCCGGCATCATCGTCCCCGTGCACAGCCCGCAGGCGAAGACGCCAGCGCCGAGGGTCAGGGCGCTGTCCGCCCGGCTGATCAGGGTCAGGCCGAGGAGCGCGAAGGCTGCCGAGAGCACCGCCGCGCCGCGTGCGCCGAGGCGCTCGGCGAGCCACGACGCCGCGACGCTGGCGAGGACGAAGCTGACAAACGGCTGCGCGCCGATGATCCCCATCACGCCCTGCGACAGGCCCAGATCGTCGCGGATCGGGGGCACGAAGAGCCCGAAGGCGAAGCGGGCCAGGCCGTAGGCGATGGCGATGAGCGCGGCGCCGAGGAGGGCGAAGGCGGTAGCGGATAGGTATCTCACGCGCGCTAGCTTGGCGGAAACCGCGGCATTCTGCAACACCCCGGCGCGGGGACGCGCAGCCCCGGAGCATCGACCCGCTGTCTTATTAAGGCTTCTTCATGGCCGAGCGCTTGTATCCCGCGCTGCGGAGGTGCCATATTGCGGCCGCAAAAAATCTTGATAAAGATCAAAAAACGCTCCGGGCCGCTGACGGAGGCGCCGGCGGGAGATGCGCCCTATGCAATAAACGATTCACCCCGACCAGCCCGGGCCCAGCCCACCTCCCCAAGAAGAAAATCAACAACAGCCGGTAAGGAGGCCTTATGGGTGGCGACAAGTGGAGCGCACCGGTCCCCGAGAACGAAGAGCGCCGCCTTGCAGAGCTCTACACCTACGAGCTCCTGGACACCCCTGCCGAGGCGGCCTTCGACCGGCTAACGCACGCCCTGTGCCACGCCCTGGACGTCCCCATCGCCACGATCACCCTCGTCGACCGCAACCGCCAGTGGGTCAAGTCGGCGCGCGGTCTCGACCTCGCCGAGGCGGCGCCTCAACCGCCCTTCTGCGGTCACGTCGTCTACCACAACGCGCCGCTGCTCATCGAGGATACCCGTCGGGACGAGCGCTTCCGCGAGCACCCCCTCGTCACAGGCCCGCCCTACCTACGCTTCTACGCCGGCATGCCGCTCACCAGCGCCAACGGCCTCCCCCTCGGCGCGGTCTGCGCCCTGGATACCCGGCCGCGACGGCTCACGGCGGAGGGGCTCGCCTGCCACGAGGACATCGCACACGCCGTCTCGGAGCTCGCCGAGATCCGCCGCCTGGAGGGGTTCCTGGAGCGTGAGCGCAGGCTCTTCGCGGCCGGCCCGACCGTGATCTTCCGCTGGGGCGCCGAGCCGGGGTGGCCGATGCAGTACGCCTCGGCCAGCCTCGCCGAGGTCTTCGGCTACCAGCCCGAGGCCCTGCTCGGCACCGCCTTCACCGAGCTGGTCCACCCCACGGATCGCCCCCGCGTCGAGCAGGAGCTGGCGACCGATATCGAGCGCGGTGCTACGCGCTACAAGCCCGAGCCGTACCGGCTCCGCCACGCCGACGGGAGCTATCGCTGGGTCCAGGACGTGCGGCTCATCGAATGGGATGAGTCGGGCCAATGGCTAGGCCTCTACGGCTACCTCAACGACATTACCGAGCGCGTCGAGCTCGAGGCGCAGCTCGATCAGCACCGCTTCTACGACACACGGACGGGGCTCCCCAACCGAGCCCTGTTCGAGGAGCGGCTCGACCGGGCGGTTCGCGAGCACCACACCCGGCAGGGGGGGCTCGCCGTGATCGCCCTGGACCTGGCGGACTTCCACGCCATCAACGATAGCCTCGGCCACGCCGGGGGTGACGCGGTCCTCCAGGCGGTGGGCGAGCGCCTGAGCCGCCTGGTCGGGCCCACTGACACCGTGGCGCGGCTCAGCGGCGATGAGTTCGGCCTCCTCGTGCACCGGCTCGACGGTGTCGAGGCGGCGATCCACCTCGCCGAGCGGATCGTCGAGACCGTCGCCGCCCCGTACAAGACCACGGGGGTCGATATCCCGATCAACGTCCGTACCGGCCTCCGGCTGTGCCCCGACGGCCCCTGCTCGACGAAGACGCTGCTCGAGCAGGCCGATGCCGCCTTGAACCAGGCCAAGAGCGAAGGCGCCTCCTACCGCTTCTTCAGCGAGGAGCTGACGGGGCAGGCCCGGCAACGGCTCGAGCTGGTCGCCGACCTGCGCCAGGCCCTGGCTGAGGAGGAGCAGCTCGCGGTGCACTACCAGCCGCAAATCGATCTCTACACCGGTCATTGGGCCGGCGTCGAGGCCCTGGTGCGCTGGCGCCATCCGCAACGCGGCTGGATCTCGCCGGCGACGTTCATCCCGGCCGCCGAGCGGGCCGGCCTGATCGAGTGGCTCGGCCACTGGGTGCTTGAGCAGGCCTGCGCCCAGGGCCGGGCCTGGCTCGCCCAGGGCGTCGCCTTCGGCCGGGTGGCCGTCAATGTCGCGGTCCCGCAGCTCCACGACGACCGGTTCGTCGAGCAGGTGCTGAGCACCTTGACGAAGACCCAATTGCCCGCCAACTACCTGGAGATCGAGCTCACCGAGAGCCTGATGGTCGCGCCGAACGGCCCCGTCATCGAGCGCCTCGAGACCCTGCGCCGATACGGGGTGCGAGTGACCGTGGACGACTTCGGCACGGGCTACTCGGCACTGAGCTACCTCAAGGACCTGCCCATCGACCGGATCAAGATCGATCGGTCCTTCGTCCAGGGGCTACCGAAAGAGTGCCGCATGCTGGCGGTCACGCGCGCCATCCTGGCCCTGGGGCACAGCCTCCAGCACACGATCATCGCCGAGGGGATCGAGGACGAGCACGAGCGTACGGCGCTGCTGGCCGAAGGGTGCCGCTACGGCCAGGGCTACCTCCTCGCGCAGCCTGCCCCGCCCGGCGCCCTGCCCAGCGGGCCCCGAGGCCGGAGCGGGGGCCATCCCAGGCCCCGGCGTTGGCGGGCCGCCCAGCCCAGCGGGTTCCCCCTCCCCGAGCGAGCCAGCTAGGCGGCAGGGCCCCCTCGGCAACAGCCCCACGATGCCGGGGGCGGGCGCACGACCCGCCCCCGCGGTGGAGAGACTACCGGCGGAAGCGGTTGATGGCCTCGCGGAAGGATCGCGTAAGGGCCTCCAGGGCCGTCTCGGAGCCACGGCGGACGTCGCGGAAGGCCTCCTCGCTAGCGTCCTGCATCTCGCGCAGGCGCTGCTTGCCCTCCTCGTACTTCTCCTCCAGCTCGTTGAGCTGCTCCTCGTAGCGCTCCTGCGCCTCCTCGCCGGCCTCCTGGGCCTGCGCCCGCAGCTTGTCCATCTCGGCCTGCCACTCGTCGAGCCGAGCCTTCATGGCCTCGATCTGGTCGTCGCGCTCACTCATAGCCCATTCCTCCTGCTGATGGTCGCTGCAAGGCCCCTCGGGCCCCGGCTCGCTGGCCGGCTCCAGGGGCACCTGGCGGGCGTAACCGTCGGGCAACACGCGCAAGCCTCGTGCCCGCCCCTCGCAGCCTGCTGAGCCCGCCTGAGTCAGTGCATCACGCCGGGGACAGCGCATCCTACCGGGGCGCGACGAGTCTTCGCGCTGCCCGCAGCCGAGGCGACGGCCTGTCGCCGCTGCTAGGCTAGGCAGGGGATACAGCCTAGCTAGAGCCGCACGGAACGCCATGCCCCGAAGATCGCTGGGCACCCTCCTCCTCGCGGCCGCCCTCGCAGGCCCCGGCGCCGAGGCCGTGGAGGTTACCGACGAGCACTTCGCCGCCGAGGGGCGCGAGTACACCATGCGGCTGACCCTGCGCCTGCAGGCCCGGCGGCAGGCCGTATGGACGGCGCTGACCGACTACGAGGGGCTGGCGCAGCTGTCGCCGGGCATCGAGCGCAGCCGGGTCCTGCAGCGTGACGGCCACCACGCCGAGGTCGAGACGGTAACCGAGGGGTGCGTACTCTTCTTCTGCCGGCGTATCACCCGGGTCGAGCGCCTGGAGGAGGAGCCCTACGAGCGGATCACCGCCACCGTCGACCCGGCGCGCAGCGACCTGGCCTCAGGGACCACCCGCTGGCGGCTCAAGGCCCTCGAGGACGGCACGCAGGTTACCGTGGTGACGGAGATGGAGCCGGACTTCCGACTCCCGCCCCTCCTCGGGGCGCGGCTGATCCGGCGGAGCTTCAGGCGGGACATGGTCGAGCTGATGGAGGCCATCGAGGGCCGCTGACGCACCCGGCAGCGGCGACCACTGCGCCGCAGATGCCGGGCCAGGTCCAGAACGACGCCTCCTCTCTTCTCAGCCGCGATCGCGCTTCATGCGCTCCGCGGCCCGCTGCCGGGCCGCCCGGCTGCTCAGCTTGCCGCCTGCCCGCTTCTGCTCCAGGGCCTCGAGCCGCTCGGCCTGCTCCCGGTTGCCGTGGCAGGCGCGGGTCAGGGCGTCGGCGCCGCGGGCTCGCCCCGGCATCCCGCCCTGGCCCGAGCGCTTCCCCCGGCCGAGGAGCACGGCTGCCAGGAGGCCCGCGCCGAGGATCAGCACCGCGATCAGCCCGCTGCTCATGCGTCCGCCTGCCGCAGCTCGACCGCCGGGCCGCCGCCGTCGAGCGGCCAGCGTACGGCCACCTCGATGGGCGCGCAGCAGACCGGGCAGTCCTCGACGTAGGCGGCGTCGGCCCCGTCGGTATCGACCCGGAGGGTGAAGGGCTCGCCGCAGTGCGGGCAGGCCGTCCGCACCTCGGGGGTAAAGCCTGGCATCGTCGTAAGACTCCTCCCGGCACCATCGATACGATCGGCTCACTCAGCCTCCGGCAGGCGGGCTGCCAACGTCAAGGCACCCCGGCACCCATCCGGCGGTGGGCGCGCACCCGCTTGCGAGCGCGGTGGCGCCTGCGCCGCGGCCACCCGGGGCCCGGGCGCCAGCAGCACCCACCCGAGGCGGCTATTCCGCACTCCGCACCGGGATGAGCACCTCGTTGCGGCGCATGAATCCGGGCGTCAGCGGATCGTCGTAGTAGGCGTAGACGGGCGCGCCGTCGGCCTCCAGGCCCTGGCCCGCCAGCCAGTCGCGCAGCCGCTGCTCGTGCGCCGCGATGTCCTGGTTATCGGCACGCCCGGAGAAGCGGACCACCGCCATCCGCTGCGCCTCGATCTCGCGCAGGGTGATGTCGTCGCTCGCCGGCTGCGGCAGCTCCGCGAGGGTGTAGCCCTCCGGCATGATGAAGCGCACCCGCCACGACTGCTCACCGGCGGGGATCTGGGTGACCGGGGCGGTCATGGCGATCTTATCCCCCTGCCGCTCGCTGGCGAAGATGTAGCCGGCCAGCGGGCGGAAGCCGGCGCTAACGGCCTGGTCCCGGCTGCCGCTGCGAACCACCTCGGCGACCCGGAGCGCGGGGTAGTCGCGCACCTCCATGTCGCCATCCTTGGTCACCACGGTGTGCTCCGGCGTCTCGACGCCGCGGACCACGAGCCACCAGGCGACCACGGCCCCCACCAGGAGCAACGCGATAGCGCCCACCACGCCGTAGACGATCTTCATAGACGATCCTCCTTGCTAACCCTGCGCGGTAGTAGGTGACCGCGCTCCCTGCCCCTCAGCATAACGCGCCGGACGCGCTCGTGCCGGCCGCTGCCGAGGCCGCCGGGAGCCACGCCGCCACGCCCGCCGCGCACCCGGACGCCCGCACGGGCCGAAGGCCAGGCCGGCAGCCGTCGCCCACAGCACGGTACGGGCCCGGCGCCGTCTCGGTCCCCCGCACGGCCGCGTCGGTGCCAGACGCTGCTAATCGCCGCTCGCGCACAGGCGCTCGATGAGGCGCTCCGGGTCGGGCTCCAGGAGCAGGAGGCCGCGGTGCTCGCTGCGCATGAACCCCTCCCCGACGGCGCGCTCGAGGAACGCCTCCAGCCAGTCGAAGTAGCCGCAGACGTTGAGCGCGCCGCACGGCTTGCTGTGCATGCCGAGCTGGGACCAGGTGAGGACCTCGAAGAGCTCCTCGACCGTCCCCAGGCCGCCGGGCAAGGCCACGAAGGCGTCCGCCAGATCCGCCATGAGGGCCTTGCGCTCGTGCATCGATCCGACCACATGCATCCCGGGCGCGCTCGCGTCGGCCCGCTCGCGCTCGACCAGGTGCCGCGGGATGATGCCGGTGGCCTCGCCGCCGGCGCTGGTAACCGCGGCGGCGACGCGGCCCATCATGCCTGTCCCCCCGCCGCCGTAGACCAGGCCGATCCCCGCCGCGGCCAGGGCAGCGCCGAAGCGCTCGGCCGCCTCGCCGTAGGCCTCGCGCCGCCCGGCGCTGGAGCCGCAGTAGACACAGACCCGCTGAACTCGATGCCTCGACACCTGTGCTCTCTCCTCTTCACCGTTGTCGCGCCCCAGAGGCCCGGGACGGGCCCACGGCCACGCCGCGGCGGGCGGGCATACGGCCCCGGCCCGGGGTATACGGCGCGGCCGATCCGGCATCATGACAGCCCGCCACGGCCAAGGCCAGGCCACGGGGCGAGTGCGGCGCTAGAGCAGCCCGAGCTTGCGCCAGACCGGCACGCGCTCACGCAGGATGGCCCGGGCGCGCCGGCGCAGCTCCCGGAGATTGGCCCGCTCGGAGGTCAGGGTCTCGCCGTCGCGGACCATGCGCCGGCCCACAGCCCGGAAGCGCGACCAGACCGCACGGGCGAGCCGATCGGCGGTCTCCGGGCCCGCCTCGCGCAGGGCGTCGAGGGCGACGATCTCGATATCCGAGGCGGCGATGCCGTTGCCTGCAGCCGGCGCCGGCAGGTAGCCGTGCAGCTCGTCCTGGAGGATGCGCCGCGCGAGCTCGGCGCCGAGCCGGTGCGCCGGCGCCGGATCCGCCGTCGGCTGGGCGGGGTGGACCTGGCCGGTGGCGGTCAGCACGGCACAGGCCTGGATGCACGCGGCCGGCTCGACGCCGGTGGCCTCGGTGAGCTCGCCCAGGGTGGCCCGGCCGCGGGCGAGGCGATCCATGAGCGGTCGATAGACCTGGGTCCGCCCTGCCATCTCGCCGAGGTGGGTCGTGAAGTTGGCGGTCATCGCCGAGCGGGCGCGCAGCGGCACCAGGGCCGTATCGAGCAGCGCGGCGTCCTGCTGCGCACCGGTGCCGGGACGGCTGCCCTTGACGAAGATATCCCGCCGGAACTGCCGGTTGACGGCGTAGTCCCGGATCAGCTCGCGGAACGCCGGATCCGCGCTCTCCGCCAGCGCCTGCCGCGCCGGCTCGGGGAGGCTGAGGGCGTCGTAGTTCTCGATCAGGTCCGCGGAGCCGACGTAGGCCAGCTTGGCCGCCGCCAGCTCGTCGGCCACATCGCTGGCGTACAGCGGCTGCGCGGCGGTGTTCAGGTACTCGTGGGCCAGATAGGCGGCCTCGGAGGCGGGCTCGCCCATACCGTCGAGCTTCGAGGTAGCGGCCGGGTGCCGGTCGAAGTACGCCAGCCCGGCCTCGCGCAGCCGCTGCACGAACCCCAGCCCGGCCTCGATCTGGCGATCGCTGCGGTCCGGATGGCGGGCGGCATGCTCGCGGAGCAGCCGCTGCAGCGGCTGCAGGCCAGCCCAGCCGGGCATGGCGTTGTAGCTGACGTAGACCAGGCCGCCGGGCTTGAGCCAGCGCGCCAGGAAGCGCACGACGGCCTGGCGGTTCGCCTCGCTGATCCAGGCGTAGATGCCGTGGAGGGTGACGTAGTCGAATGCCGGGAGGGCCCCGTCCGGCCAGGCAGCGGCCTCGTCGAAGCCGGCCTCGTGGAAGGCGACGTTGGCCAGCCCGGCGGCCTCGGCCAGATCGCGGGCATTGGCGATGTGCGCGGGAAGGAGGTCGATGCCCACGAACCGGGCGTGGGGATTGGCGGCGGCGAGGATCGCCGTACCGACCCCCTGGCCGCAGCCGAGCTCGGCGTAGGTGAACGGCCGGGCGGGATCCGGCGCCGGCTCGCCCTGGAGCCGGGCCGCGAAGCTCAGGTACGTCGGGCCGAGCTCGCGGTAGAAGCCGCTGATGTAGCCGATATCCGCGACATAGCCGCCGGTCCAGTCCATCGCCCATCCTTCAAGGCCGAGCCGCGTAGGCGTCCGGGGTCGCGAGGCAGCGGCCGCCGCCCGGGGCCGTCGTGCGCGCTCGCCCTGCCATCGCGGCCGACTATCCCGCCATCCCCGTCGCCGTCTCTGCAACCGCCCGCGCCCAGGCACGCCCCGTCGACGGTGATCAATGCGCGCTGCCGGCCTGATCGGCCCGCCTCGCCGCACGGGCGACGGCCGCTTGCAAGGCCGCGCGGCTAGCCGCCATCCTCGGAGCGCGTGGCACCGCACGTAGCGGGGTCGCAGGGGCCCCAGAGCCAGCTGGCCCCCTGAGGGGCCCAGACAACTAACACCAACGCAGGAGCGAACCCATGGGGGATCACGTCTACAAGATCGTCGAGCTGACCGGCTCCTCCAGCCACAGCATCGAGGACGCCATCAACAGCGCCGTCAACCGGGCCAGCCAGAGCCTGCGCCACCTCCGCTGGTTCCAGGTCACCGATACCCGGGGCCACATCGAGAACGGCCAGGTCACCCACTGGCAGGTCTCGATCAAGATCGGCTTCACCATGGAGGATGGGGGGTGAGGCGCGCCAGGACCCGCCCGTAGCCCACCCGCTCCTGCTCGAGGCGGATCCGCTCGCCGAGCCGATCGTAACGCAGGTCGTCGAACAGGGCCGCCTCGGCCTCGGTGAGCCGCGGCAGCGCGTCCAGGGAGCGGTGCTCCGCCGGCTCCTCGGTCCACAGGGCCTGGTGCGCCTCCAGTGTGGCGCGGTCCATGAGCAGGGACTCGGCGTGCGGCAGCGCCCGGCGCAGGCGGTCCAGGATCGCGAAGCCGTGCGTGTCGATATCCCCCCAGTAGACCACGCGGACGCGGTGGAGCCACGCCACCTCCGCCAGGCGCTCCAGGCCGTAGCCTAGCCCGAAGACGACCAGGGCACGAGGGTAATCGGGGAAGGCCAGGCCATTGGTCTTATTCTCGGTGATAAAGACGGTCGCTACCGCCGGCGTCAGCGCCCGGAACTGCTCGGCAGGCACCGAGAGATCGGTAAGCCCGGCGATGGCGCAGTCCGGATCGAGGATGCGGAAGCGCACCAGCGGGGGCTCCCGGCGCAGGCCGTAGCGCTCGGTGAAGCGGCGGGCGCCCGTGGCCTGCCAGTCCACCGCCTCGGCCGGCAGCACGGCGTCGAGCAGCTCCGCGAGCAGCCTCCGGCGCGCCTCGATGAACTTGGTGTCGACGCCGGGGATGTCGAGCTGGCGCAGGTAGACCCCGGGGCGGGGGTACGCACGGAAGTAGGCCAGCACGGCCAAGACGCGCTCCCACTCGTCGGCGTATGCCAGCAGGGTCAGGGGGCGGCGGGCCAGCCAGCCGTCGAGCTCGGGGAAGCGGGCCCGGGTAGCGCGGCAGAGCTGGTCGAAGCGCGCCGCCTCCCCGGTCTTGCCGATCAGGCGCAGGGCGTCGGCCTCGGTGGGCACCACGGCGCCGGCCGGGAGGGCATTGCGGCCGTGGACGCGGTGGTTGACCGTCCGCCACTCGAGCTCGAAGCCGTAGCCGCGCTGGGCCCGATCGGCGGCAGCCAGGGCCTGCGCCCAGCGCCGGACGCCGTCGAAGTCCTCGGCCAGCTCCCGCGAGCCGGGGCGCTGGAGGCGCAGCTGGAGCGGAAAGAGCGGCTCGCCGGTCACGCGCGCCGCCAGGAGCTCACCGCGGTCCCAGCGCCGCTGGACCTGCGCGCGCAGGTCGGCTGGCGCCGTCCAGCTCATCCGTGGGCCGCGGCGCGGCGCGCCGCCTTCTCCTCGTGGTAGGCCTCGATGGTGAGGTGACGCAGCAGCGAGTAGCGATCACCCTCGCCGTGGACGAAGCCGACGCTGGCGACGAACGGCTCGATGACGTGGATCTTCTGAAGCGGCGTGACGATGAGCAGCTGCAGGCCGAGGCGCTGGAACAGCTCCAGGCCGAAGCGGGCGGACTCGTAGGAGCCGCGGCCGAAGGCCTCGTCGATGACCACGAAGCGGAAGGAGCGCGAGCGGCTGCGGCCGGCCCCCTCCAGGCCGAACTGGTAGGCCAGGCTCGCCGCCAGCACGGTGTAGGCGAGCTTCTCCTTCTGCCCGCCGGACTTGCCGGCGGAGTCGGAGTAGTGCTCGTACTCCGCGCCGTCCTCCCGCCAGCGCTCGGAGGCGGAGAAGGTGAACCAGTTGCGGACGTCGGTGACCTTGCGCGTCCAGCGCCGGTCCAGCTCGGCGGTCCCCTCCCGGCCCTGGAAGCGCTCGATGATCGCCTTGACCTGCAGGAACTTGCGCTCGTTGTACTGCTCGTCCTCGGAGCCGGTGACGGTATCCTCGGTACAGGCCCGGAGCTGCTCGCGGAAGTCTCGGACCTCGGTGTCGGTGGTACTCTCGGCGACCAGCTCGATGTAGCGCCCGGGGTTGTAGTCGATCCCGTACAGGGAGCGGTTGATGGTGTCGATGCGCTCGCGGATCTCGGCGCGCTCCTTGTTGAGCTGCGCGTTGAAGTTGGCGATCTCGCGGATGGTGTTCTCGTTGAGCAGCTCCTTGAAGCGCGCCTCGAAGCGCGGCAGGTCGTCGCCCTGGAGCGCCTCGAGCATGCGCCGGTACTCCGCGGCAGCCTCCACGCTGGCGTCCACCTCCTGGGTCGCCTGCGGGTAGCGGCTATTGTAGTCGCTCATGCGCCGCGTGATGGTCTGCGCCAACCGGCCCGCCTGCTTGTCGCGGTTATCGATGGTGTCCGTGAGCCACTTACGGTAGTCCTGCTCGCGGTTGTCGCAGGCCTCCACGGTCAACTGCGGCTCGCCGAGGGCCTGGCTGAACCATGCGTCCAGGCGCGGGAAGGCGGCCACGAGCTCCTCCCCGGCCGCCTCGCGCGTGGCACGGGCCTGCTCGCGCGCCTCGGCGGCGCGCTCGCGCTTCTCCTGGGTCCGGGCGTGCTCCGAGCGGGCGTTGGCACGCGCCTCGTCGGTCTGCTTCAGGGTCGCATCCAGCTCGGCGAGCTCCGCCTCCAGGGCGCGCAGGGTGTCCGACTCCGCCTCCAGCCGGCGCCGCTGCGCGTCGAGCTCCTCGATCTCCTGCGCCGGGGACTGCCAGTCCAGCTCGGCGAAGTCGGCGTAGTGCTCTAGGCGGGTGACGTTGTCCCGGTGCGCCTGCCAGCGCCGCTGCTCGGCCTCGACGGCGCTCAGCCGGTCGGCGCCCTCCTGGATGCGCCGCTCCAGGTCGCTGCACTGCGCCTCCAGGGCGGCGATCTTGGCCTCATTGGACCAGCCGAGGACGAAGCGCGAGCGGTCGTCGATGCGGTGGCGGTCGTCCTTCTCGTGCCGGTCGCCGCCGGCCTTGATCTGGCCCGCCGGGGTGACGGCGCGCTCCTCGCGGCGGAAGGTCTCCAGGTCGCGGGTGCAGGCGTAGTCGAAGCGCCGGCCCAGCTCCTGCTCCAGCCAGCTGTAGAAGGCGGAATCCGGGCGGATGGCCACCTTACGGACCAGGGAATCCGAGTGGAGCCGAGGCGGCTCGCTGGTACGCGGCTCGCGGACGCGGTAGTAGACCAGCCGGCCGCGGAGGTGGCTGCGGTCCACCCACCCGGCCACGGCGCCGTAGCGCGCCTCCGGCACCAGCAGGGAGAGACCGAAGTTGTGGAGCAGACGCTCGATGGCGCCCTCCCAGTCCGACTCGCCCTCACGGACCTGGAGCAGCTCGCCGGCGAAGGGGAGCTCGTCTTCCGCCAGCGCCAGCTCCTCGCACAGCCGCTGGCGCAGCTCCAGCATGCGCGCCGGGACATTGGAGCGGCGCTCGCGCAGGGAGGTGAGCTCCTCGGCCACGTTGGCATGCTCGGCGCGCAGGTCACGCAGGGCCACCTGCGCCTCGGTGTGCTCGTTCTGCAGCCGGGCCAGGGCCTCCTCGGCGGCCGCCCGCTCCCCGGCAGCCGCCTCCTGATTGGCGCGGAAGACCTCCGCGGTATCGGCAGGGGGCAGCCCCAGGGCGCGGGCGAGCTCGTTGTACGTCTGCGCGCTGGCGCTGCGCCGCTCCTTGTCCTCGCCCTTGCGGGTGATCTCCGCCTTGAGCCGCTCCAGGCGGTCGCCGCCGTTGTCGGCGATGGCCTGCTTGAGCTCGTCGCGCCGGGCCTGCTGCTCGCGGTAGGTGCGGTCCAGCTGCTCGACCTTGTCGGCCTGGCGGGCGATGTCGGTGTCCAGGTTGGCCAGGCGCTTGTCCAGCAGGCCGCCCTTGATCCCGGCGAAGTAGGCGGCCAGGGCCTCCCGGGCGGCCCGCAGCCCGGCGACCTCCTCGGTGACCTCGGCGTAGCGATCGCAGTCCGCCACCAGCGGCTCCAGGGCCTCGATCTGCTCGCGGGCTGTGCGCACCGCGTCGTGGGCGCGGTTGAGGTCCTCGAAGTGCTGGATAAGCGCCTGGATGCGCTCCTCCACCGGGAAGGCCTCGAGCATGTGGGCGCGGACGAACTCCGTGAGGTTGCCCACCGACTTCATGGAGACCGTCTGATGGAACAGCTCCAGGGCCTGCTCGCTGTCGATGCCGAGCCGCCGGCGGAAGGCGCCCTCGTAGTGGGTGAAGGCGTCGAACAGCTCGAGGTGCGCCGTGCCGCGCAGGCGCTTGCGGAGGTCGTTGATGTCACTGCCGAAGCCGGCGAAATCACGGGCGATGGCCAGGTCCTGGTCGGCCACGACGTAGAGGCGCTCGGGGCTGCCTTGGGGATCGCGCAGCCACAGGACCTGGGCCAGGGTCACGGTGTGGGCCATGCCGGGGTTGTGGAAGACCGCCAGCAGCACCGTGTAGCTACCGGGCCCACGCAGCGCCACTGAGCGGCTGCTCACCCCCGCCTCGCCGCGCTCGGTCTTGTAGTGGCCCAGGACGTAGGAGCGCAGGCTGCGCTCCCGGGCCTCGGCGCCGGCCGCCTTGTTGTAGGCCACCCGCCTGGGCGGCACCAGCAGGGTGGTCACGGCGTCCACCAGGGTGGACTTGCCGGAGCCGATGTCCCCGGTGAGCAGGGCGTTGGCCCCCTCCGGGCGGAGGGTGTAGACCTTCTCGTGGAAGGTGCCCCAGTTGAGCACCTCCAGCCGGCTCAGGCGGAAGCCGCCGCCCTCGGGCGTCTCGGAGAAGTCGAAGAGATCCGTGCCCATGGCCTACTCCGCCTCTCCCTCCAGGTGCTGCCGGTAGGCGGCCAGGCGCTCCTCGAAGGTACCCAGCCACTGCGCATCGACGAAGGCCTTGAGGATGCGCCGCACCTCGAAGGCGTCCTCCTCGTGCTTGAGGCGCCGCAGGAAGCCGAGCTCCTCCACCCGCCGGATGTGGCTGTCGATGCGCTCCATGAGCCGAGCCTCATTGGCCGTATCCGGCATGAAGACGCGCACCAGGTCGACGATCTCCTCGCGGCTGAGCACCAGGCGCGGCTCGCCAGCGGTGGCGTCGTGCTCGGCGAGGCGCTTGCGCAGCAGAGCCAGCAGCAGGGAGACGGGGAAGGACAGCTGGCGGCGCCGGACCAGCCGCGGCAGCTCCGGCTCCCCCGCCTCCGGCTCGCGCTGCCGGAGGTAGGCGTAGCCCTCGGCCTCGTCGAGCACCAGCTCTAGGCCGAGCACGGCGACGTAGTCCCGCACCCGGCCCTGGCGATCGAGCAGGGACTGCCACACCTCGGGCTTGGCGTCCTGGTGGAGGACCCCCTGGAACAGGGGGATGAGCACCCGGGCGAGGTCGGCCTCTTGCGCTTCAGGATCCGTCAATCGGCGTCGCTTTGCTGGACGTGGATCAATTTTCTATTTTACGCCCCATAGGGGTCACAGGGGTAGCGGGCGGCACGCTCAGCGACTGAAGATGACCCGGGGAAGGCGGGCCTGCCGGGCACGGCCCACCTCATCCCGCCAGGCCACGGTCTCCACGGCCGTCTCGTCCATGACGGCGCGCTCATCCTCCGCGGCGAGGCTCAGGTAGGCCACCAGCTCCGCCAGGCCCTGCTCCAGCGGGTACTCGGCGAGCAGCTCGCTCAGGGGGATCTGGTCGCGGGTCTGGAGGGCACGGCGGATGCGCCCGGCGAGCTCGAGCTTGTCCACGTAGACCTGCTCGAACAGGGCAGCGGGATCTACCTCGCCCTCTCCCTCCTCGACCACCTGTTGCTCGATGCGCGGCCGGAAGGGCGGCACGAACAAGCGCCGCTCCATGGGCAGATCCACCCCCGGGGCCGGCTCATCGATGGCCATGAAGTCGCCGCTCGGCGGCCGGTCGCGCACGGCCAGGGCGTGCTGCTCGACCTCGTGGATGAGGTCCATGATCCGGCGGTTCTCCAGCCACGCCTGGTCGTCGAGGAACTTGCGCAGCTGCGCGGAGAGCCGGGCCACGGTGCGCTGGGTCTCCTCGCCGGCATCCAGCCAGTCGTAGTGGATGCGCGCCAGGCGCCGGTCCGGCGCCAGCTGCTGAACCGGCTCCAGCGCCAGGATGCCCTCCAGCAGCTGGCTCAGCTCCTCCTGGCGCGCTGGCGACATGAGGAAGTCCCAGAAGGCGCGGAAGCTCTTGCCCTGGTCCGAGTCGGCGATGGCGTCGGCCTCGCCGAAGACCTCCGTGAGCAGCTCGCCCTTGCCGCCGCCCCAGGTGGTGATGCGCTCGCGCACCTGCCGGTCGAGCTCGCGGAAATTCCGCTCCACCTGCCGGAAATCGGCGAGCAGGCCACGGGCAGTGCGCTCCACCTGGTCGAAGCGCTCCTTGAGCTGGGTCTCGTCCATCAAGGCCATGCGGCCCTCGCGGATGGCGGCGATCTCGGCGTCGATCTCACCGCGGCGGCGCTCCAGCTCCCGGATGCGCGCCTCGGGGTCGGTCTCGGCGCCGTGGGCCATCTCCCGGAGCAGCTCGAAGACAGTCATCAGCCGGGACTCCGCGCCCACGAACTGCCGCTCCTGGAGCTCGTCCAGCCAGCCCAGGGCCGTCTCCGTGGCCGGCGTCAGGTCGAAGTGGGGCTCGTCGGTGCCCGGCGGGTAGAACTTGCGCAGCCAGCCGCGCTCGTCCGCCGCCCAGTCATTGAGGTAGGCCCCCGCTGCCCGGGGATAGGCGTCCTCACCCAGTGCCTCGCGCAGGGCGCGCAGGTCGTCCTCGAGGGCGTTGGTCAGCTCGCCCTGGGGCCGGGCACGGCAATTGGGCTCGACGAAGGCACGGTACAGGAAGCTAAGGACGAGCGGCGCACTGTCGGCGGCGAGCAGCCGCCAGGCGGGGTGGTGGCGACGGAGGGCCTCGATACGGTGGTAGTCCATGGCCCCTACCATACGGCAGGGTCGCGGCCGAGGGCGAGCCGGGCGCGCCCCGCGGGGCAGTACTGCGGCTTCAGCTACGCCGCGGCCCGCCGACCGCGGCGCCCCGACCCCGCGGCCCCAGGCCAGCGCGGCCTCAACGGCCCTCGAGGACCCTGCAGGCGTCCGCGCCCCGACGCCGCCGAAAAGCCTCAAGGCCTACCGGTAGCGCAGGTGCTCGCGGGTGAGCTGGTCCAACCGGGTGATGCCCATGAGCTTCATGTCGCGCACCACCTCGCTGTAGAGGTTGCCCAGGGCCTTCTCGACGCCAGCCTGCCCGCCGGCGGCCAGGGCGTAGAGGTACATGTGGCCCCCGGCGCAGGCCGTGGCGCCGGCGGCCAGGGCCTTGAGGATGTGCGTGCCGCGCCGGATGCCGCCGTCGCAGATGATGTCGATCTCGCCGCCAACGGCATCGGCGATCTCGGCGATCTGGTCGAAGGGGGCGCGGGCGCCGTCGAGCTGCCGGCCGGCGTGGTTGGAGACCATGATCGCCGAGCAGCCGATATCCACCGCGCGGCGGGCGTCCTCGGGGCTGACGATGCCCTTGAGACAGAAGGGTCCACCCCACTGCTCGCGCAGCTGCTCCGCGTCCCGCCACGTCATGCCCTGGTCGAGCATCTTGGCGAAGTAGTCGCCCACGGAGATGGCGACCTGGCTCCCCTCCTGCAGATGGCCGCTGAGCTGCGGCAGGCTGAACGCCTCGCTGGTGTAGTAGTTGAACGCCCACCGCGGGTGCCAGGCGAAGCTGGCCAGGCTGCGCAGGGTCAGCTTGGGCGGCGAGGTGAAGCCGGTGCGCAGGTCGCGCTCCCGGTTGCCGCCGGTGATGGTGTCCACCGTCAGCGTCAGGGCGTCGAAGCCCGCCGCCTGGCAGCGCTCGATCATCGCCCGGTTCAGCCCGCGGTCCTTGTGGAAGTAGAACTGGAACATCTTCGGCGTGGAGATCTGCTCGCCGATCTCCTCGAGGCTGACCGTCGCCAGGGAGGAGATGCCGAAGAAGGTGCCGTACCGCTCGGCCGCCGCGCCGACGGCCCGCTCACCGCGGTAGTGGAAGAGCCGCTGCAGGGCCGTGGGCGAGCAGAAGATGGGCATGGCCAGGCGCTGGCCCATCACGGTGACCGACGGGTCCACCTCCGCGACCCCGCTCAGCACGTTGGGTACCAGATCGCACGCCTCGAAGGCCGCGGTGTTGCGCGCGTAGGTAACCTCGTCCTCGGCAGCGCCGTCGATGTAGTGGAAGATCGGCCCCGGCAGCCGCCGCCGGGCCAGCGCACGGAAGTCCGCCACGTTCCGGCAGTCGTCGATCCCCTCGAACACGAGCGCTCCTCCTTCGCCGCCCCCGGCGGCCACAACGTCGGGATACGCGCCCGAACGTACCAGGTCAGCGCGGTGCGGGGATAATCCGTGCGGCTCACTCACGCCCCGTACAGACGCGCCTGGCTCTGGCCGCAGGCAGCCTGGGCCTGACCCGCCTCGGTGGATACCTCGGCGGTCGAGGGCTCGGCAGCACCCGGACGAGCCGTAACCACCCCCGTACGCTACGGCGTACCGCCTGAAGACCCTGGCGCTCGTTGGGCAGGGCACTACGGGGACCAGCCTGCGCCGATCCGTGCTGGCCGCGGCGCGTACCTGACCGGCGCTCGATGCGCTAGACTAAGGATGCGTATTGATGATTATCAAACAGGAGGGAGCCATGCAGCGCAATACGATCCCGGCCGTCGTGGTAGCGGTCCTCGGAGTAGCGGCGGCCGGCGCCCAGGCGGACACGCAGCGGCCCACGGCCACGGCCGAGCTCATCGATACCGAGGGGGAAGCGATCGGCACCGCCGAGCTCACGCAGGGGCCGGACGGGGTACTGCTCCGCTTCGACCTCGAGGATCTGCCCGGCGGCGGCCGCTACCACGCCTTCCACATCCACCGCTACGGCGACTGCAGCGACCCCGGTGAAGGCTTCCAGGCCTCGGGCGGCCACCTCAACCCGCAGGGACGTGCCCACGGGCTGCTGAACCCGGACGGACCGGACGCCGGCGACTTCGCCAATCTCTACGCCGATGGCGACGGCACGGTGGACGCCGAGTTCTTTACCCCGCACGCCAGCCTCGACGGCACCACCGGGGCGCGGATCCTGGACGACGACGGGGCGGCGCTAGTCATCCACGCCCGGCCGGACGACCACGTTAGCCAGCCTATCGGCGGCGCCGGGGCGCGGATCGCCTGCGGCGTCATCGAGGGCAGCTCAGGCCAAACCGGCGAGTAGGCCGAGCGGCGGGTGCCCGCCACCTCGAGACCACGCGCCGGAGGGCGCCCGCGTATCAGACTCTTCTGATTCCAATTGTGGAATGCACCTTTAGCGGCTGGCGGTCAGATCCCCTAGAGTTGCACATGCATCCGGCAGGGAGGCCGCCACCCCGCGAAGCCGCTGCCCCTGCCAGGGAAGGAGCCCAAGACGGCCAGGGAAGGCCAGAGCCGGACAGGGAACGGCATACCGGCGAGGGGCTGACACGGAGCGTCAAGCGCGGCCGACCCGGATGTGCGGCTTCGGGGACGCGGAGCAGGGAAGCTCCCGCCCCCGAGGCCACCCATTCGTATCCAGCCAACCGGTTCCTATCCAGCCAGCCCCAAGGGGGCCGGAGCGGCTCGGCACCGCTTCTCGGCGGGCTCGACCCCGGCCTCACACGCCATGGGACAGCCAGGCGTCACCTTGCAGGCGGCTCATCAAGCGGCGTAGAACGCCTCGAAGACCTGGCGCCACTGGGAGCGCGCCTCGCCCTCGAAGGCGAGACCGATGGAGGTACCGCCGTCGGCCGCGAGCTGGGTGTGCACCACCCGGCCGGTCACGGTGATCGCCACCCGCTCGCCCTGGATCTCGTCCTCCAGGAGCGCGCGCACCGGGAGGTCCTCACCCAGTGCCGGGTTGATCGGCGCATTGACCCGCAAGCCGGCGTGGCTGATGTCCTCGACAAGGCACGACAGCCACGGCTCCTCGGCACGGCGGGGCCCCACATCCAGGCCGACCACGCGGCGCGTGGCGCTCGTCGCGCTGAGGGCGACGGTGCAGCGCGCCGCCTGGCGGCGCCCACTGTCCGCGAGCGTGCTCGCCGCCTCCCGGCCGATGATCTGATTGCGCCCGTTGAGCTTACCGGCATAGAGCCGTCGGTCCGCGATCTCCAGCAGCCGCTCCGCGCTGTCGGCGTCTGCGGGCGCGCTCGCCACCCCGCCGGTGACACTGACCCGGAGCGGGCCATCCTCGGTACCAGCCGCAAAGCCCGCCTCGGCGATCACCGCCCGGACCTTGTTGACCGCGATTGCCGCCTCCTTGCCGGAGGTGTGGGGCAGCAGCAGCACGAACTCCTCGCCGCCGTAGCGGTATACGCTGTCCGCGCCGCGCAGGGCGCCCCGGATGCGCTCCGCAATGGCGCACAGGGCCCGGTCCCCCACGGCGTGCCCGTGGGTGTCGTTGACGGCCTTGAAGTGGTCGATATCGAGGAAGGCCAGGGAGAACACGGTGCCGTAGCGCTTCTGCTGCTGCAGCTCGTGCTCGATCCGCTCCTTGAGGTAGATCCGGTTGTACAGCCCCGTGAGCTCATCGTGGATCACCCCCCGCCGGAGCTTGTCGAAGGCCCAGGCCCGGTCGAGGGCACGCCCCAGATCCGCGGCGATCTCCCGGATCAGCTCGTGCTCGTAGGGCGAGAACACCGAGCCGGCGGCGCGATGGCAGTGGGCCACACCGAGCACCTCGCCGCGGTCACTGACGACGGGCACGCAGAGCCGCTCGCCCTGGGGGATGTCGCCTCCCTCCACCACCTCTCCCCTCGGCGCCCCCGCCAGCAATCGCCCGTCCACCGAGCAGGACGCGCCCGTGGCCAGGACCTGGCCGGTAACCCCCTCACCCGCCGCCATCTGTCCGGCGCCGTCGTAGCACGCCGCGACCGCCTCGTCGGCGTAGGCCAGCTCGAGCTCGTCGCCGCCGGAACGGACGACATAGAGCGCAAAGCCGGACAGATCCAGGAGGTCGCCGGCCATCCGGCTGCCGAGCCGGATGACCTCACGGGTGCTCAGGGTGCTGTTGAGCCTGCGATTGAATGTCGAGAGCACGAAGAGCCGGCTCAGTTGCTGCCATATGGCCTCACTGCCATCCGCCATTACCGCTCCCTGGGTCGGCTTATCCGGGCCACCGACCCCGAAGGCCCCGGCATCCCTCACCAGGCGCGCGCGGCAGCCCAAACGCGCCCGGTACGGTCGTCGCTTCCCTAGTAGATACCTGTTATCTAGTAGGCTACATGCCACATAACCTGGACCCAATAGGGACCTGTATCGATACTGATCGGGGAAGGACGTGGCCAGCAGCGCCGCAGCCAGGCGCGGACTGCCTTTACAGACCGAGCAACCCGGCTCACATTGCAGGCTCAGGGGAGGGTCCTTCGTCGCCCCTCCCCGCTACAGCCTGAGGGACAGGAGCCATTCCAGGGTGGATCTCTTGCCCGAGCCAGCCGATAGGATCACCGGATGACGGACGCGGCCCCGCCCCCGAGCCCCGAGCCTGGGAAGGATCCAGCCCGGATGAGCGAGACCGAGCTGCGGGCCTT
>Ga0207714_1000153_pt1 | contig 44665 bp, 46 predicted proteins | sample PonA232FremontCA_2_FD_187270 | JGI IMG/M metagenome (GOLD analysis project Ga0207714, IMG submission 187270) | Marine sediment microbial community from Fremont, CA, USA - Pond A23 Sediment 2 (SPAdes) | ecosystem: Environmental > Aquatic > Marine > Unclassified | place: USA: Fremont, California... | reverse complement strand
CAATGTGGGAATCCCGTTCGAGCGAATCATGCTCGCCGGGTTCTCCCAGGGCGCCTGTCTCGTGAGCGAATACGTGGCCTCCAATCCCCGTCGGTACGGAGGTCTTGCCGTTCTGAGCGGTGGACTCCTGGGCGAGGTCGTCGAACCGGGGGATTACGACGGCGACCTGGCGGGGACCCCTGTTTTCCTCGGCTGCAGCGACGTCGATCCACACATCCCAGCAGAGCGGGTTCGAGCGACCGAGGCTGTGTTCGAATCCCTGAACGCAGGGGTGGACAGGCGACTCTACGAAGGAATGGCCCATACGGTAAACGGGGACGAACTGGACGCCGTGGGCTCTTTGGTCGAACGGCTCGTCGACTAAATCGGCCGAAAAGATCAGCGGCCCGCGCCGTTAGAAGTCGCCGGCGACGATCTCACCGACTCGATCCCGATCGAACAAGTCCCGGTCCGCGTCGTAAATCTGCGCAGCCGCGCGCTCGGTCACCACGAGGTTCGTGATCGGGCCCTGGTACAGCGGTCCGCCCCGATAGACGTCCCCCGATTTTACGGCGGTGAGATCGCTCGCGACGGAGTGGTCCTCCATGTAGGCCACCACGGTGTCCTGGAACTCCTCGGCGGTCCGATGCTCGTTCCCGCGCAGGAGCAACACGTCGGGGTCGATATCCAGCAGGAGTTCGTAGTCGACCGACCCACGGTTCGCGTGGAAGTCCCGCACGTCGGTGTTCGCGAAGGCGTCTTTGACGCCGAGGTCCCGCCACTGCTTGAAACTGGTTCCCTCGTCGATCAGGTACGGAGAGAAGGAATCCGGCTCGTCGGGCGCGCCGGGCCACATGATTGCCACCGAGGGGCGCTCGCCCTCCGCCGGTCTGACTTCGGCGACGGACTCCTGGAAGGATTCGTGGACTGACTCCATCGCCTCGTACCGCTCGCGTTCGTCGAAGACTTCCGCCAACTTCTCGAAGGCCTCGTACAGGGAGAGATAGGGATAGTCGTGCCACTCGTAGCCTCGCGAGAAGATGCTGTTGGCGAAAAACGGCGTCCCGGTCGCTTCGATCTGATCGATGTCCGTTTGCTCCCAATTTTTCGTCCGACCCAGAATGAAGTTCGGGTCCATCACGAAGAGCTCGACTTCCTCGCCGAGTTGCAAGAAGGCCTCCGGATCGAGTTCGCTCTGCCAGAGCGAGGTCATATCGCTTGTGTCCACGGAGACCCCCGGGATCTCGTCGTAGTACTGCGTGTGATACCGGGAGGCGAGATAGAGGGCTTCCGGTGGGTCCTGCCCGAGCGCGATCCCCATGTCGGCCCAGCTGCCGTTGTTCGCGGCCCAGGTGGTCGGTACCGAATCGAAGGTCACCTCGCCGACCGGTTCCATCGTGACCGAATAGGAATCCGTGGTCGTTCCCTCCTCGGTCGTTTCGGTTTCCTCGGTGGTCGTCGGGGCCGCCGTCGTCGGCGTTCCGCCCTCGTTGCCGGTACACCCGGCGAGCAGACCCGCGCCAAGCACCGCGCTGCCTGCCTTGAGGAAGGTTCGTCGTGTCGCACTATCAGGTCGGTCGGAGCTACGCTGCATATTTTTAGGTAATCCTAAAAACTTGTAAGTCTTAAGAATCTCCGTCGCCGCCTCACTCGTGACGGGGCCGTAGCGGGGTTACTCGGAGGCCCGCGTCGGTGGTTTCGACACTCGCTTCGATCCGGAAGACCTCCGCAAGGAGTGACTCCGTGATCACCTCGGAGGGCGCTCCGTTGGCCTGTATTTCGCCATCGCGAAGCGCCAGAATGTGGTCAGCATACCGGGCCGCCTGTTCGATATCGTGGAGGACTAGCACGACTGTCATCGCGCTTTCGTCCCGCAACTTTTCCACGATTTCCATCACTTCCAGCTGATGGTGGGGGTCGAGGAAGGTCGTCGGCTCGTCCAGCAACAGAATGTCAGTCTCCTGTGCGAGGGCCATTGCGATCCACGCGAGTTGCTGCTGACCGCCGCTCAGGCTGCCGACTGGCCGGTCGCGGATGTGAGAAATCCCAGCTACGGAAATCGCCTCCTCGATTGCCGCCCGATCCGCCTGAGAGAGTGATTCGAAGACGCCACGATGGGGGTAACGGCCGTGGGCCACCAGGCGTTCGACCGTGAGACTCTCCGGGGACGTATGCTCCTGTGACAGCAAGCCGAGTTTTCTGGCGAACGCCTTCGGTTCGAGGTCCTGAGCGTTCTTGCCGTCGATGTGGACGGTCCCGGCGTCCGGCTCCAGTTGGTCGGCCAGCCCTTTGAGCAGCGTCGACTTGCCGCTCCCGTTGGGTCCAATGAGCGCAGTCACCTGCCCCGGCGGGAACCGGATCGTCGCGCCGTCGATGACCGGTTCAGCGTCGGTGCCGTAGCTGAGAACCAGATCGCGCCCCTCGAAGTCCGCAGCGTTCGAGTTCTGATCACTGGTCGAGTCTTCGGTTTCCGCGTCTCCCGATCGAATCGGTTCTCCAGAACTCTCCGGTGCCGTGAGATGGTCCACCATTAGAGCTCACCCATTTCTTGCTGTTTGCGCATGAGATAGAGGAAGTACGGGCCCCCGATCAGGCCGGTCACGATACCCACTGGGATCTGTCCCATCGACCCGGCAAGGAGCGAGAGGCCCAGGCGGGCGCCAGTGTCCGCTGCGATCATGAGCGCCGCGCCAACGAAAACACTCCCAACCAGTAGTCGACGGTAATCACTCCCCACGCTGAGCCGGACGATATGTGGGACGACCAGGCCGAAAAAGCCGATCACGCCGGCCGCCACGATCGAGACGCTGGCCGCGAGAATGGCGATCGCCGCGAGGAAAAATCGCGTGCGTTCGACTCGCATCCCCAGCGAACGGGCGGTCTCCTCGCCCAACAGCAGAACGTTGAGCTGTCTAGCCCCGGCCAGTGCCAGGACGAGAACGAACATCGATGGTAGGAAGATCAGTCGAAGCTCCGTCCAGCCGGTCCCCGTCAACGAGCCCGTGATCCAGGAGAGAGCCGACTGCACCGTCCCGAGGTCCTCCGCGAAGAAGAAAAGCCCCCGCTGGAGGGATTGAAACACCATGTTCACGATGACCCCCGCCAGAACCAGCCGGACGGGGCTCGTCCCGTCCTGCCAGGCGATGAGATACACCAGGATGAACGCCACGGTCCCGCCGATCGCGGCCAGAATCGGGACCAGCGGCGCGAGCGCGCTGTACACGACCAGTGTGAGGAGCACGACGAATCCGGCCCCGGAACTCACTCCAAGAACGAACGGGCTGGCGAGTTCGTTCCGGGTGACCCCCTGAAAGATCGCCCCCGAGACCGCAAGTGTGCTCCCGACCACTGCGGCGATGAACACCCGTGGCAATCGCATCGTCCACACGACGAGGGTCTCCCGGCTCACTGCCGGGAGCGAACTTTCGAGGATCACGGCGTCCCAGGACCCCGGAGTGAGCAGTGCGCCGGGATTCAACTGGCCGCCAAAGAGGAAGTACTGCCAGACGCCCAAGTCCAGGAGAATTTTGGGGTCGGTAAGCCCCCGCCAGACCTCGCCGAAAGTCATCGAATACGTCCCGAACCGGACCTGAACGAATCCCGCAACGACGGCGAGTACCGTGCTCCCGATAGCGAGCCAGAGCAACCGTGCCGTTATCACGGCTCGCCACCCCGAGTCCAGACCCTGATCGAGACCGCTCGTCTTCGTCGCCATTACACCCACCTTGCTTCCGAGTCGCCGAGGGAAGGGTGTTCACTCTCCACGGGACGACAGTGGCGACGCCAGCGGTTCGTCCGGAGCGGACTCTGTGAAACGATTCTCGACGGCACCCGGCCCATATGTTTTAGGCATCCCTAAAGCTGGATAACCGTTACGACTTTTCCCAAGCCCCAGCGACCGGGCGGACCCAGCAAAATCCGCCGACAGCGTCGGGGCCGAGCCGTGCCCCTTTTCCGTGCGCTCGCGAAGTAACTGGTATGGAATCAGTTATGTCAACCATCTATTACGCCGAAAGGGCGACGACGTAAAATGTATCGTACCGGACATTACGGCGCGGCCTTGCTCGTCTACGCACCCCTGGGCTTTTTGCTCCTGGCTGCAGGCTACGAGAGCCTGGCCCTGACAGGCGTGGTAATCGTCATGGGCGGGTCGATGATCCCCGACTGGGATCACAAACTCCCATTTTTGACCCACCGAGGATTCACGCATACCGTCTGGTTTGCGCTTCTCTTCGGGCTCGCAATGGGCGGCGGTGGCTGGCTTCTCGGGCAAGAGCTGGGATCCCAGGCTCACATCGGGCTCGGGACGTTTGGCTTTGTAACGGGCACCCTCACCATCGCCGCACACATCCTCGCGGACGCACTGACCCCGATGGGTGTCAGACCGTTCGCACCGCTTGGCTCCGGGACGTGTTCGTTCGAGGTGACCCGGGCGGCAAATCCGATCGGGAACGGCCTTCTGTTCGTGTTAGGCGTCCTCGTCGCCGGTGGCGCTTTCGTGGCCGGCCGGGAGTTCACGATCACCGTCCTTTGAAGAGGGCGGTCAGTCCTTGGGCGGTTGCGGGGACGAGATGTCAGCGTCCACGTCCAGTTCTCCTGGATCGACCGGCTCGATGCCCGGTATCGACTCGACCTTCCGCAGTTCGTCGGGCCGACCGACGAGATAGAGCCGGTCCCCGCCATCGAGCACCCGGGACCAGTCAGGGATCGGATCGACCGTTCCGTCGGCCGATCGGATCGCGAGGGTAATGACTTCCAGGGCCGCGATCGAGCTGCCCACCAGCGGGCACTCCTCGTCGATTCGCAGGATCCGCATCGTCGCTTCCTCCCACCCCAGCCGGGCGGCAAACTCCCGGTCGAGCCGGGGTCCAACGGGGAGGGTGACCAGCCGATAGGTGATCGCCGGGTCGAGGTCCGCGACGACTTCGGCCTCGGCCGTTATCGTCACGATATCTTCGTTTCGAGCCCTGAGTTCGGCCGTTCCGACTTTCGTCGGGCCATCGCCCCCGGTTTTCCAGAGCTGCACGGTGTCACCGGCCGTCGCGCTAAAGGGCGGATCGGCTCGCAGCGCCATGGCGGCTTCGTTCGGCGGCACGGTGTGACCGATTCCGACCGGGCGCTTGGCGACGCCGATGTAGGAGACCGAGCCGTCCGTCGAGAGTTCGAGGTCGACGTACCCGACGTCGAATCGCTCTTTCAGGCGGGTAGTCACCTGGGCTTCGAGTTCGTCGACGGTCAGGCCCCGCGGGAAGTCGAACGTCCGTTCGGCCAGCGCGGTCTTGGTTTCGGCCGGGACGGGTTCGTAGCCCTCTATGTCCTCGATTTCCGCGGGGAAGGTGACCGAGATGTGCCGACCAACCCCACGAACTATCGGACTGACGTCTCGCTTCAGTCGGCGCCAGGAGACCCACTCTGCTCTCGCCGCCCGGTCACCGACTCGGTGGCCCCCGTATGAAGCCACCCCTGCAGCGACGAACACCCCCAGATTGAGCAGCGCCTCCCCAGCAGAGGGGGTGCCAGCGCCGCCCTGGACGAACTGTACGAAGAGCGAGCGGGTGTTGAGATACAGCGCCACCGAACCCAGCCCGAGAATGAGGGTCGCGCCGTCCGGAAGCGGGTGGTCCACGCGGAGGCGGTAGAGGAACGCTGCGGTGCCAGTGACGACGGCCGCGAGGACCACGAGACCGACGACGTGCAGCACCGGTTGGAGTGCAAGCGAAACCGTCAGTCCGGCGACGATGGTCATTGGTGTCCCTCCGCAAACGTTTCGAGATCAGCGGGACGGCCCACGACGACGAGGGAGTCCCCACTCTCAAATCGCCGGTCAGGCCCGGGTGCCAGAACTCGCTCGGACGAACGGTCGATGGCCAGAACGGCGACCCCGTAGGTCTCCCGAAACCCGGCTTCCCCCACTGTCTGCCCGACTGCGGGGCTCTCATCTCCGAGCGTGACCTCCCGAAACCTGAGCCCCTGGTCTTTGAGCAGCGCGACGGCCTCAAACTCGCGATTCGTTCCTCGTGGTTGCACCACCACGCGGGCGAAGTCGATTTCGAGTACCTCGGGGATCGAGGCCGCCTCCACTGCGATAGTGACCCGGCCCTCCCCACCGGCCGTGGTCCCCCCGGCGCTTTGCTGTCGCTCCGCTTCGGTCTCCTCGGGCTGCTGCGGTTCTTCCGGGGCGGACTCCCCGGTGACGTCCGACTGCGCGCTGACGACGGTCCCGGTCACCGATATCCCCTCGCCCGAAACCGTCACTTCGTCACCGCGGCCGAGTCCCGTCGGCACCAGCGTTCGGACACTGATCGCCCGGCGGCCTGGCGGAACCCGGCGAGAGAGTCCGCCCGGACTCGGCGCCGCGGCGATCTCCGCCCGACCCTGTGCGTCAATCGACACCGTGACCGCCGCCAGGTCGAAATCCGAAACGAGCTGGCTTTCGAGCCGGTGTTCCAGCTCCGACCGGGAGAGATCCGCCGAAAACTTCCAGGAGCCCCCGTCGATCGCGGTCCTGAGGTCGGCGGGCAGGGGTGGATAGCCTTCGAGGTCTTTGACCTGCCCGATCGGTTTGATCGTCAGCTGTCCGAAGGTGTCGATCCGTTCGACGAGATCACTCGAGAGCCGGCTCTCCCGAAGGGACCGCAGCGTCAACCGGCGAGGGGTCGCCGCCGCGAGTTTGTCACCCTGACTGTGCGCCCACAGGCTCGCCATGAGGATGACCGCCGTGGCGGTGATCCCGGTCCAGTTGTTCGCGAGCTGTGGATCGACGAACCCCATGAGTCCACCCGAGACCCCAGCAAGCGCGCCACCCAGGACAACGACCGCAAACGCGGGGACAGTGACTTCAGTGAAGTACCGGAACCCAAAGCCGATCGCAAAGGCGATAAAGGCCGGAAACAGCGACGCCAGCAGGCCGAGATAGACCCCGAAAATTACCTCCGAGATCGATTCGGCGACCATACACCCTCCCACCAATCCAGGGCCTATATAGCTGGGCTTCGGCAGGGGTTTACGCCGATTCGAACGAGGATTCGACCAGCATTTTCGCGCCGAGGGCGATCGGACTAATGACCGAATCGGCGCCCGCTCGCTCTAATTTGTGCACGTTCTCGCGATTCGTTGCGGCCGCCACGATCCGAACGTCGGGATTGAGTTCGCGGGCGGTCAACACCGCAAGCGCGTCCTCGCCGTCGTCCTCGGTGGCGACCAGGACTGTTTTCGCGTGTTCGATCCCGGCCGCTCGCAACGGGGCCTCGTCGCTCGGATTGCCTGAGAGGACGTCGATCCCCTGGTCGGACAGGACTGGAATGCGCTCCTGGTCGTCGGTCACCAACACGAAGTCGGCGTCCGCGGAGAGTTCCTCCAGGATGGCCGCGGTGAGCTCTCCCCAACCCAGGATGAGAACGTGATCCTCGCGGAGCTCGTAGTTTCGATCGCTCATGCGTCCAAGGGCTTTCGCGAATCGGGCTTCGAGCAGCGGCCCCAAGAGTGTACCGAGGGCCAGGGCAAAACTCGCGGCCCCGAGCACGACGACGCTCATGCTGAACAGGCGGGCCCCCTGGCTCGTCGCGACCGCGTCGCCGTAGCCAACCGTCGATGCCGTCACCAGGGTGTAATAGAGGGCATCGACCATCGTGGTCACACCCCCAAAGTCCTCCCGCAGCGCGTACGCGCCAACCGTCCCGTAGATTAGCACCCCCACGATCGCCACAAAGGCGGCTTGCTGAGAGGTGCTCAAGGAGAGGTGTCGGCTGAATCGGTCTCGGGTGTACAGCACGTTCGGCAGCGCGAGCACCGACAGGAGGACCAGCGGTGCGGAGAGGGGGCTCGACTGCAACAGCCCCTGCAGCGCGGTCAAGGGCAGGAGGGCGACGGTCAATAGCCAGGCGCTGTGGAGTCCCCGACGGAGCCCGAGGGCGCTGGTGAGCATCAAAAAGCCGGTGAAGACCCCCGTGAATCCCGCAGTCCGCTGGATGCCGACCGGAATGAACTCCGCGAGCGGGCCCACGACGCTCTGGGCGCTGATGTTCGCCAGGCCGGTGGCGATCGACAGCACGGCGACCGCCATGACGATCCACACCGTGAATCGCGGCGCTAACGAGCCCCGCTCGAAAGCCAGCACGTCCTTGAGGCGAAGTGACGGTGGCATGGGAATCGGGGGCCGGCCTCCTGGTCTTGCGGTGACACCTGGCCGTACTCGCCCATCGGCCGGTGGGGAAATAAATTGATGGTCGGGAGGGGAAGTTTGAATACAGCAACCGGCACGTCATTCGCACACTGCTCTAGAAGACTGGAGGGCTTTTTGCGGTCTAAGGGCGCTCGAAATCGGGGATTTAGACCGGCCATCGCTTCGGACTGCGGAGGCTTGTATAGGCAACATAACCTGAATTATTGGGGACTGGAACTCAGAAGTAGATAGACGGTCAAAACTTGCGAACGAAAGAGATCGAGCCACAGTTCACTCAAATTATTGCTGAGGACCACTGCCAGTGGTGTCAACAAAATCAGATTCCACATGAGCCGAACTCATTGACTGTTGGTCCAGGATTTGAAGAAGCCAATTCAGTCAATCACACAAGGCTTCAGAACGACGAACGCCGTCTACAACGGCAGAATAAAGCTGCGTGTTGATTAGTGAAGAACACCAAAAACCACACATGGCCAAACGATTCGTACGTGCGCATCCCGGAAATCGAATGGCAGAACTCCGCAAACAGCTCGACAGCGGTGAGATCGAAACGATGGACCCATTCGGTCGCGCAATGGTACGAGCATTAGAGAAGGCTCGGTTCGATCCGGAGACTGGTGAAGCTGTCTGGATAGAAGAGGACTACTGCTCGCCCCCGCTTGCGATGGAACGCGATGAAGTCCTGGATGAGTACTTCGATGAGATCAGGATCGTCGAGGAAGACGTCGACGAGGCTGCAGGCTGGCAGCGGATTGACGATCTGCCCGGACTGTGGGAGCAGGTACTCGACGAAGCAGAGTAGCGGGTTCGGTTAGACTAGAGTAATAATAGGGATCATATAGGATGCGGGCGACTGAGACTGAATTTCTCCGTCCGGCTAAGTAAGTCTGCTATCAAGCACGTGCTCAAGGAATCCCGTAATGCGGATATCAGAACCCATGCACCAAACTTTTGATTGAAGAGATTCCCGTCGGTGGCTGTCGTTTTGGCTTTAGGGATAAGATTTGAAGCCTAGGCCGGGATTTGAACCCGGGCTCTCGTCCTTACCAAGGACGCGCTTTACCGCTAAGCTACCCAGGCAGGCAGTCGATAAGAGGACCCCGTTCCCATTTGGGGGTTTCGATTAGCGTCGATCAGGGGTCGGTCGCCGAAGGGGTCCGAACCGGCTCCTCGCTCGTGGCTTGGGTGCCCACACGGTGCATCGCCTCCTCGATACCGTCGGGCAGCCCTTCCGGAGCGGAGGGCAGCGGCGGTTCGCCGTGGGATCGAGCGAGGCCGACGACGTATTGGCGAAGCGAGAGCGGGGTTTCGCTGCCGGTCGCGGTTGCGCCAGCAATGACCGCCAGTTCGAAGACGTTTGCCTCCAGGGTCCGGGCGGTCGTCGCGCCGCTTCGAAGTTCGGTCTGCTCGGTTCCGAACTCCCTGACAGTCTCGACGGCCTTGTCCGCGGCTTCGGTGTGCGAAAGGAGGTGAAACCCCCGGGCGACGAGCACGTCCGCCGCCAATATATCGAGGTCGTCCTCGATCTCCCCGTCCGTGTCCTCCCAGGGCTCTGCGTGCACGAGCGCCCGGGTCAGTCGAAGGCCGTCGTAGATGAGTTGGACCCCGGCAGCGCGGTTCGAAACGTTGCGTTTCTCGGCCTCGCCGCTGACGACCGAGGCGCTCAAAAGGGCAAGGACTCCCGGAATCATCGAGGCCTTGAGCAGATGGGCCTCCATTACCTCCCTGAGGCGGTCCGGGGTGATGTCGCTGATCGCCTTCGTCACCGCACTGCGTGCCTGGACGACCTCGTCCATCGTACCCGATTTATGGTGGGGAACGGCAAAGACCTTTGGAAAGCACCAAACTGGGCGACTTCCCCGGGGTTTCAGCCCCTTTTCGAGCCGAAAATCCGCCATCGGTTACAGGAGCTTCGCCGGCGTCCGCGGTGGGTGGCGTTTGTGCTCGCTTCGTTCCACCATCCCAGCCACCATTTCGACAGTCGCTCGCTCTACGTCGAGGAGTCGGGCCGTCGCACCCGGTGATAGTTCCCCATCGACGTGCAACGCGAGGATGCCGTCGAGCGTGTCGTAATCGACCCCCATCTCCGCCTCGTCGGACTGGCCGGCCCAGAGCCCGGCGGTCGGGGTCTTGGTCACCAACTCCTCGGTCACCCCGAGATGGCGGGCGACCTGTCGCACCTGCTGTTTGTAGAGCCGGCCGATCGGCTGGCAATCCACCGCCCCGTCCCCGAACTTCGTGAAGTAGCCGACCAGGGCCTCGGTCCGGTTGCCCGTCCCGATGACCAGCCCGTCCTCGTAGTTCGCGAGGAGGTAGTTGAGCACGGCTCGGACCCGGGCCCGGGTGTTGCCGACCGCGAGCTGGTCCTCCTCGGCCTCCGGAATTGCCCCGACCAGCGCCTCGACGAACGGTTGAATCTCGATGACGTCGTACTCGATACCCAAGTCGTGGGCGACCCGCTCTGCGTCGCTCATGTTTTCGTCCTGGCTCACCTGGCCCGGCAGGACCAGCGCGTGAACCGCCTCGACGCCCAGGGCCTCGACGAGCAGGTGGGCGGTCGTCGTGCTGTCGATGCCGCCGGAAAGCCCCAAGATTACCCGTTCGGCGTTGGCGTCCGCGACGGTGTCAGTAATGAAGTCGGTGATCGAATCGACGACGCGGTCGAGTTCGTCTGGGGCAAAACGGAGGTCGATAGGGTCGATGGAATCAGGGCCGGGCATGTCTGCCGCTTCGGGCGGCAGGTCAAAAAGCCATTCCCGCGGGCAAACGTGACGTTTTTGTGCGCTGCTCGGGAAGTGGGTTTGAGCGCTGGTGGTCTAGTGGTAGGACATGAGCTTCCCAAGCTCATAGCCCGGGTTCAATTCCCGGCCAGCGCAATCCCACTTTTTCCGAGCGGCTGCTGAATTGGATCCGACTCCTGTTCGAGATCTGAATCGCACGAGCGGAGCGATGTGAGACGCGAGCGAAGCGAGTGTCTTGGAAATGTAAGCGGTGAAACCGCTAACAGCGAGTCTCAACTGTGGTTTCGATTCCCAGCCCCACGCACCGTCGAGTTCAGATCGCCCAAGATGGCAGCGTGGAAACGTCGATGCCCCAGGCGATAGGCAACCAGAACATGGCAATCACGATAACGAAGATGAGGCCGAGCAGCTTCAGGCCCAACCCGACGCGGACCATCTCGGGGACCGTAATGTAGCCCGACCCGAACACGACGGAGTTCGGGGGTGTCGAGACGGGTAGCATGAAGACGAACGAGGCCGCCGTCGCGCCGGCGATCATGAGCGCGTACGGATGCACGTCGAGGCCGATCGCCAACCCGGCCAGGATCGGCATCATCATCGTGGCGGTGGCCGTGTTCGACGCCACTTCGCTGATAAACGACGTGATGATCACGACCGCAGCCAGCAACACCAAGACCGGGACGCCCTCGAGGATCGTGAGTCCGTGGCCGATCCACGCGGCCAGGCCAGTCTCGCTGAACGCGTTCGCCATCGACAGACCGCCGCCGAAAAGGAGGACGACTCCCCAGGGGATCTTGAGCCCGGTCGTCCAGTCGAGCAGGAAGGGTTTCGAGCCGTCCTCCCGTTCGGTTCCGGACGGGGTCAGGAAAAGCACCAGTGCGGCCGCGATCGCGATGGTGCTATCCCCGAGGGCGGGCACAAACTCGTTGAGCAACGGCTTGCGGACGAGCCAGGCGAGGGCCGTCGCCGTAAACACGACAAAAATTCGTCGTTCCGGGGAACTGAGGGAGCCGAGATCTTTGAGTTGCTCGTCGATGACTTCGAGCCCGCCCGGAATCTCCTCAATGCGAGGGGGGAGTGCGATTCGGGTTATGTAAAGCCAGGCGATGATGACGCCGAAAACAGCGATTGGAAGCCCATACAACATCCACTGGGCAAACCCGATGTCGCGGCCGAAGAGGTCCCCGACGATGCCCGCGAAGACGATGTTTGGTGGCGTCCCGATGAGGGTGCCGACACCGCCGAGCGTGGCCGAATAGGCGATGGCGAGCATCAGCGCCGAACCGAAGTTAAACTCGCCCTGAGCCGTCGGAACTTCGAGGCTGCTCTCGCCGACGAGGTCCGCGACCTGCAGCGTGACCGCGAGACCGATGGGGGTTACCATCACGGTGGTCGCCGTATTGGAGATCCACATCGAGAGAAACGCCGTCGCCACCATGAATCCGAGAACGATTCGTTTCGGACTCGAGCCGATCGATTCGATCGTCAGGAGGGCGATTCGCCGGTGGAGCTCCCACCGCTGGAACGAAACGGCGAGGAAGAATCCGCCCATGAAAAGAAAGATGAGGTCGTTCGCGTAGGGTTTGGCGGCGACGCCCGGATCCAGTCCAGCCGCAATTGGGAACAACACGAGCGGTAGCAGGGAGGTCGCCGGGATGGGAATCGACTCGGTCAGCCACCAGGTGACGATCCAAACGGAACTCGCGCCGACCGCCTTGCCGGCGGCTGACAATCCCGCAGGGGCGGGCAAGAGCATGATCGCGCCGAACAGGAGCGGTCCCAGCACGAGCCCGACGCGTTGTTTCGGTCCATAGCCGTCATCGACGTCGAAGGGGGAGCCGTCGCCGCCCCCTGTCGTGCCACCGCCTGAAGCACCCGTCTCAGCCCCGGACTCCGCCGGGCTGTCGGACCCGCCTTCGTCCCCACTCCCGTCAGCCATCAGGCGAAGTGCCCGGTGGCGTTCGTCCGGTTCGATTTCCGGGGAAAGTTCGATCACCGCCCTGAGATCCATTCTGAGCAGGCCCCGCGTTCGGCGGTCGATGGCCCAGGCGTATCGCCAGACCGCCGCCACACGGGACGCGAGATTCATTTTCCATCCAAATATTTATCTACCTGACATTTAAGCGCTTGCAGAATCGAGTTCGGCCGCCCCAAATGGGGAAAACCGCTAACTCGCGAGTGTTTCGGTGTCCCACAACACAAACAAGGACCGGTCCCCAACACCGGATGATGTTTATCGGCCACGCCTTCCTGGCTCTCGCTCTCGGACTCCTCGTCGGTCGTCTCGCAGGGTTCTCGGATCGTTCGGTCCTGGTGCTGGGGCTCGTGGCCGCCGGGAGTGCCGTCCTTCCGGACCTGGACCTCCTGGTGTCGCTTGGATCCGTGGCTGGAGTCCTCACCGATTCGATGATCGGTTCCTGGGAGGGCTACTGGAGCGTTTCGAACCAGATTCATCGCGACGTCTCACACACCCTGATCGGGGGGACCGGGACAGCCCTCGCGCTCGCCGGAGCCGCGGTCTGGGTTCGGGCGTTCGCAGCCGGTCAACGTGGGCGAATGGGGGGCGGGATCGGGATCGGTCTGCTAGGGATCTTCCTCCCGCTCCTGCTCCTCGGATCCTCGGTCGATGCCGTCGGCTGGATCGGGTTCAGTTTCGTCCTCATCGGCGCCATCGTGTTTGGAGCGTTCGTCGCGAGTCGGACCGACCTGGGAACAAACGCCATCCTCGGCGGTGCGTTGCTCGGCCAGTGGTTGCACCCGTTCACGGACATCTTCCTCGGCCAGCCGCCGGCGATGTTCTATCCCTTCGAGAGTCAAATCCTGGCCGAGAGTGTTGTCCTCGCGAGCGATCCCACGATCTCCTTGCTCGGCGTGACGATGGCCGAACTGACCGCGGTGTGGATCGGAGTGATCGCCATCAGCCGAGTTCAGGGCTACAAGGTACGGGCGCTAATCAACCGGTTTGCCGCCATCGGCGTGGCGTTCCCGTTGGTAATGCTCGCGCTGCCACGACCAACCATGGCCGACGCCCACTGGCTCGGATTTCCCCTGGCACCCTTTGGACTTGCCGGACTGGCACCACTCTTGACGGAGGGCCGATCCCAGCCGGACTGGATCCTCCGAAGTGTCACGACGGGACTGGCTTCCATCACCCTCGCGACAGTAAGCTATGGCCTGGCGCTTTTGGTCGGCATAACATAAGGCCCATTATACGACGGATTGTCCACCCCGTATGCCCTCCACCCCGCATCTCTCCTCGAAACTACTCGTTCTGGTGCTCTCGGTATTCCTTACGGGTGTCGCCACCTGGCTCACGCTCGCGCTGCCCGAAACGCCCTCGAATCCGCTCTCCTGGCCACGGATCTTTCTCGGCAAACTCGCGGCCGGAATCCGACATAACGGGCGAGAACGGCTCTATTGGAGCGTGCTCCTCGTTTACTCCGGACTCGTATCGGCGCTCCACTTTGGGGGTCTGCACTTCGACGTCTACCTCGCGATCGAACAGTGGGATTTCCTCACCCACGTCCTGGGCGGGCTCGGCGTCGCCATGATCTTCTATCTCACCTTTCATCTCGATCGGCCCGAGCGCCGACTGCGGTGGATCGTTCCCGCCGTGCTCGCCGTCGGTGCCGGCTTCGAGGTCTACGAGTTCGTGTTCAAGAACTTCTGGTACAACTGGTCGTTGCGATACTACCTCGTGGACACCCTCCTCGACCTCGGAACCAACGTCCTCGGGAGCCTGATCGCGGTCGGAACGCTCAAAAATCTGCGGTAAGGCGACTCACCGGTCGAAGTACGCCGCGATGAGCTTCCGCTCGGCCGCCCGGAGGTGCTGATGGAAGGTCGAGGGATGGATGTCCATCGCCCCGGCGAGCGTCTCGCCCTCGACGCCGCGCGGCCAATCGAAGAAGCCGCTGACGTGGGCTTTCTGCAGCGCTTCGAGCTGCCGGTCCGTGAGGTCGTTAGTGACTGACTCCCGGAAATCGTCGGCCGTTCGGGTGTCGGCCGCCCGTTCGTGAAAGGCCAACAACTCGACTCCCTCGTAGGCGTCTCGGAAGCGTCCCACGACCATGTTTGCCATGTGCTCCGAGGCGGCCCCGAACCGGAGCCGAACGCTCGTCGGGGTTGCCGAGAGTTCCTCGAGCCGGACCGCGTCCTCGAGCAGCGTCTTTGCCAACGGTCCCTCCGGGAGACGCCACTCAACGACAGTGTCCTCTGCTCCGCCGAGCAATTTGAGATCCCCCGTTCGCTTCACGACGTCGGCAACCGCCGCTGCGGGGACTGAACCCAGCGACAGGAGCAGCGTCGGGCCGTCTCCGGAGACCGCGATTTGCCCTTCGGCCGTTATCTCACTCCCCAGGGCCTCGGCAATCTCGACCAGCGGCATCGAAACGTCTGCGACCTCGATCCGGGTCTCGATGACCGTTTCGGCGCCCGAGAGGCTGACCCGCTCCAGGGCGTTGATCGCCGCACCGGTGGACTGGCCGACCGATTCGAGCACCACGGTCTCGCGCTCGTCGAAGAGGTCGGGTTCGGCCGTCCCCACCACCAGCACGCCGTAGACGGTATCCCGGTACTGCAAGGGGATCAGGGCCGTCGCCGGCGGATCGACGTCCTCGGTGAAATAGGGCGCCCCTTCGCTGATGAACTGCACCGAACCGGTCGCGACGACCCGATCTAACGCAGCCGAGGTGTCGGCCGATATCCCCTCTCCGGGGCGGGTTTCGCCAGCGACCGGTCTAAGCAGGCCAGTCGATGGGTTGTACCGGCCAAGCCAGGCCGCCTCCATGTCCGGTTGGGCGGCAAACCGCTCGGCGACCGCCTCTTCAAGGGCCTCCCGGGAGTCAGAACCAATGATCGCCTCCGCGATCCCCGGCACGAGAGAGGCGACCCGCGAGAGCACGTGATCGAGGGTCTTCCGCTCGGCTTCCAGGGCGATTTCGGCCTCCTTCCGATCGGTCACGTCGGCCTGATAGCCGACGAAAAAACGAGGCGAAGGCTCGTCCTCGCGGACTGGTCCTATCTCGACCCGGTTCCAGAAGAGTTCGCCGTTTTTCGTGTAGTTCTTCAGTTCGACGGCCACTTCCTTTTCCTCCGTTATCGCATCGCCCATCTCCGCCACCCGGTCCATGTCGGTGTCCTGGCCCTGGAGGAAGCGACAGTTGGTCCCGATGATCTCCGAGCGGTCGTAGCCGGTGATCTCACAGAAGGAATCGTTGACGTAAATTAGCGGGTTGTCCGGCAACTCGGTGTCCGAGATGGTAATCCCGACCGGCGCCCCGTCCATGGCGTCTTCTTTCAGTTTGAGTTCCTCCTCGACGGGCAGCCCTTCGATCTCCCGGTCGGGGCTCGGGTCCGCCATTCAGGACACCCCCCTTCCGCAGCCGCCGGACGAACGATCCCCCTGCCGCTTTGCTGTCCCTGTCACCATTACCCGGGCCTACACGCGGGGATGAAATAAACCATGGAGCCGGTAGGGTTTTCATCGCGGCTGTGAATGTCTATCCATGGGGGTCCAGATCGTCGACTGTCCGGTCTGTGGCGCGGACGTTCGGATCGGCATTCCACAGGGAAGTAGCGTGGAACGCGTTCACGAGACGGCCGAACGGTCCTCGGCCGAGGGGACGAAGGTTCGTCCCCTTTCCTGTCCGGACGACCATGACTTTGCAGTCGAATTTACGATCGGTTAGGGGCTCAAAAGTTGGGGGCCAAAGAGCATCAAGAGAAGCGCCAGAAGCATTGTCAGCCCCACGGAGATGGTGATGGCTTTCACGGCGGTCTGCTGATCGGAAATTGGAAGCCGCGAGACGGTCCCCTCGGCCACCATTCGAAGGAGATGGCCCCCGTCGAGGGGGAACGCTGGAATGCAGTTGAAAACGCCCAGATTGAGATTGATCCAGCCGGTCCAAAAGAGGACGTTTGCGAGCAGGAAGACCCCCGCGCCGAGCGGTTCGAGCGGTCCCTGAATCGTGAAAAAGTTCATATTCGAGCCCACGAACCCGGCGAAGTTGTACTCCAGACCGCTCAATCCCACACTCCCCACCAGTGGCAAGAGCAGACTCACACCGATGGCTCGGAGGAAGCCCCCGATACCGCTACCCGTGGCGTCACCGCCGATCATCTCCAGGTAGGTCTGTGTCGGGTAGAGTTTCGCCCCGAAGTCCGAGACGACGAGGCCGCTGGTCCCGCGGTACACCTGCACGCCCATGTAACTCGTCCCGTCCTGGGAGCCCAGTTCCACGCTGTAGCGTTCTTTCCCGCCGTCGACGACGGCCTGCACTGTCACCGTTTCGCCGGGTTCGTAGCTATCCAAGACCTCGTTGACGTCCGAGTGGGTTTGCACCCTGTTGTCGTCGATATGGGTGAGTACCAGTGGCGTTTCGAGTGGCATGCCGGCCGCTGCAGCCGGTTCCTCGGGAACCGCGACGACGAGGGCACCGACAGGTCCGGTGACTGCTTTTCCATCAGCGGTGCCGAGGGTGGCGATCGTGGTGTTCCGGAGGGCCGCGTTCAGGCCCGCCTCGGTGCTGACTGGGGTGCCGTTCACGCTTCGGATCGTCGTATTCGTCCCCAATTCGGCGAACGGCGACCCGTCAACCACCCCCGTTACGAGAACCGAACGGTTGACCCGCGTTTCGGTGCCATCGGCCAACGTTACCGCCACCGATCCGGAACTGCCGGCTTCGAGAGTGTCGAGAAAATCGCTATTGTTCTGGACCGGTTGGCCGCCGACCGCCGTGATCCGGTCTCCCCCGTCGATGCCCTGCTGGGCGGCCGCCGATCCTGGAAACACGCCGCCAACCGCGGCCCCTGGTGCGACCGCGATCGAGGCGGTGATCGGTCCGAAGAGGAGCGCGAACGCGATCGCCGTCAGGACGAAGTTGTTCGTCACGCCCGCGGCGAACATCCGAGCGCGGCTCCCGCGGTCGACGGACATAACACTCTCCTCCTCGGGTTCGACGAAGGCCCCGATCGGCAGGACGGCCAGCAGCACGACTCCCATCGACTCGACCTCGATGTCTTCGACCCGGGAGAGAATCCCGTGCCCGCCCTCGTGCACGAGCATGCCCAGAAAGAGGCCGAAGAGGATCTCCGGGGCGACCACGAGGGGGAGGAAATCGTTCACGCCCGGAATGACGAGGAAGTTTTGTGGTTGGTTGATCGCCGTGGGTTGGGGCGGATTTTGGAGGACCTGGACGGCGTTGAAGACAAGGATCAAGAAGGCCCCGACGAGGATGACCAGCGCAAAGCCCAGTCCCATGTTCGCCCAGACCCGCCAGAGGCGGCGCGGAGCGGCAAGCCGGTCCAGAAGCTCCCGCCCCCGCTTCGTGTGAATGGTCAGTATCGGACCCGTGGTCCCGACGTAATCGGGGAGCCTGTCGCGGGCGTCCAACAGGGAGACGGCGAGCCAGTAGGCCAGGAGCCCACCGAGCACCCAGGACCAAGCGTTCATGATAGACAGAGGGGGCCGCGATATGGATAGGCGTTCGGGTTGGGTCGTTCCGTCGGCCGATTTCTCCCACTGTGGGAAACGGTTTCCAGCGACGGCTGCCTCCCGTGAAACCGAGAATTACCGCTCGCGACGCAGGCGGGCGAGCACGAACGGCTCGTCGAGTTTGCCCAGGAAGGTGCCGAGTTGCGGTCCCTCGGACTTGCCGAAGAAAAGCTGGTAGCCGGTCGCGAAGAAGTCACTCACCTCGAGATCGTGGCGACGGGCCGTCTCGTAGATCTCGCCCTGGATTTCGTCGGGACTGGCGCCGGCCTCGATGAACTCCGCCAGTTCGTCCAGCGCGGTCGCGGTCGTGGCATCGATATCGACGTCGGGCATCGATTCGCGCTTCAGGTCGTAGTTGAAGGCGTTGTCGGTGCGGCGAGCCCACTCGCGAGCCCGCTCGACCCTGGCGAGGGCCGCTTCGACCGCCCAGGCAGGCGCGTCGTCCGGAATATGACCCTCTCGGCGGGCGATCTCCTCGCGAAGGTCGGGATCCTCGGTCATCCCGAGCACCGCCGCGAAGCTGAACGGAATTCGAACACGGTCTTCCCGTACCGCCTCGACGAGCAGCGGATACACCCGTTCGGCGTGTGCCTGCTCGTCCTCGTCGGCGTCGGTCTCTCCGAAGTAGGTGGCTTCCAGCCGATCGAACTCCGCGACCAGCTGATCGGCGTTCTCGATCGAGAAGTCCCGGGCCTTTCGGGGGTCCTTGCTGAAGAAGTACCGGACAACCGGTGCCTCCAGGAACTCGAGGACCTCCGAGACGAGGATCACGTTGCCCGCGGAGGACGAAAAGGCCTCCCCGTCCAGGGTGAACCACTCGTAGACCATGGGTACCGGGGGTTCCTGGTCGAGGACGGTGCGGGCGATGTCGACGCCACTCGGCCACGAGCCTTCGGCGTGGTCCTTCCCGAACGGTTCGTGATCCACGCCCAGCAGCTGCCACTGCCCGGGCCACTCGAACCGCCAAGGGAGCTTCCCCTCCCGCAGCGTGGCCGTTCCCTCGTGGCCACAGCCCTCGATGGTCTGGTCACCGGCTTCCATGTCGGTACAGCGATACTCGACCGTGCCGGCCTCGAGGTCGACGGCGGTCACGGTCTCCGTGACCTTCCCGCACGCTTCACAGATCGGGTTGAACGGGACGTACTCCGAATCGACCTTGTCCTGGTAGGCCGAGAGGACCGACCGGGCCTGCTCGCGGCGCTCGAGGACGGTTCGAGTCACGGGTTCGAAGTCCCCCGCCTCGTAGCGCTCCGTGTTCGAGATCATCTCGACGGGGATGGCGAGCTGGTCGGCCGAGCGCTCGACGAGAGACGCGAAGTGGGCCCCGTAAGATTCACAGCAACCGAATGGGTCCGGGATGTCCGTGTAGGGCTTGCCCAGGTTCCTGCCAAGCGCCCCCGCATCGACGTCCCCCAACTCCACGATGTCGCCGTCGAGGGAGGCGAGCTTTCGCGGCAGCTTCCGGAGCGGATCACGATCGTCACTGGTGAACACTTGCCGAACTTCGTAGCCACGGTCCCGCAGCACCTCGGCGACGAAGTACCCCCGGACGATCTCGTTCATGTTTCCGAAGTGCGGGACTCCCGAAGGGGAGATACCGCCCTTGATGACGATCGGTTCGGTGGGGTCAGTTTCCAGGATCCGGTCGGCGATCACGTCGGCCCAGAAGGCCTGCCGAGAGTCGTCCTCGGCGAGCACGTAGGGGTCGTACTCCTCCCCGCGTTCGGTGCCGGACACGATCACTCACCCCAGGCTTCGAGTTGCGTGGGCCGCCCGTCCGGCGAGACGTCCGTTCCAGTGTGATCCCCCTGCAGTACCGCCGCCACGATACCCGAGGGGTCCGTGCCGTCCAGAACGATCGTGCGCATGCCGGACCGCTCGATGAGTTTGGCGGCCAGGAGATCGACCGGGGCCGAACTGCCGGCGACCAGTTCGGTGTCGACGATCACGTCGACGAGTTCCGCGGGCGTCATCGTCCGGATGTGCTCCGCGGCGTCGTCCTCGTCCGGATCGGCCGTGTACACGCCCGGAACACTCGTTGCGTAGACGAGCAGGTCGGCCTCGACGTACTCCGCCAACGCGGCCGAAACCGCGTCGGTCGTCTGTCCGGGCGTCACGCCCCCGAGAATCGGCACGTCGCCTCGACGCATCGCTTCGAGCCCGCCCTCGTAGCTCTCGATGGGGGTCGGCGCCGCGAGGTCCTCCAGCGCCGAGATGAGAAGCCTCGCGTTGAGCCGGGTGACCGAGATCCCGATGTCGTCCAGCGCGATCTCGTTTGCCCCCAGGTCGCGGGCGGCCTCGATGTAATCGCGGGCGACCGAGCCGCCACCGACGACGATGCCGAGTTCGACGTCCTCCTCGACCAGTTCCTCGATCGCCGCGGCGTGAGCTCGAATCGAGGCCGGATCGAGGTCCGGGGCGAGAACGCTGCCACCGATAGAAATCACTACTCTCATTGCCGCCAGCTAACCAGGTAGCGGTCTTAAGGATTGGTATCCAGCCGTCCAGCCCGCCGCGTACGACACCTACAAACCGCGCCCGCCCGTGCAAGGAGACATGCAACCGCTGGGTGTCGTGACGGGGTCGGACGTCGAGGCGGCCTCTGTCCTAGACCCGATCCTGGACCGACTGGAAGAACGCGGGACAGTCGGTGTCGTTAGAGAAGGTCGAGCCGACGCCGATCGAACCGTTTACGAGGTCGACGAAACGGGCTGGGCAGCCCAGGGAACGGGCCTTAGCCCGGAGGCAGCGCTCTCGAAACTCGCCGAGGACCATGACTTCGGCCTGCTGCTCGGGTTCCCAGAGGCCTCAGTGCCCCAGGTCGCCGTCGGAACGGACGCCGTCGCGGAGCCGGCTGTAGCAGCCGCTTCGGCTGCCGGCCTCGACCTTGCGGACGTGGAAGCGGCCATTGAAGCCGCCGAGCCGATTGAGAACCTCGACAGCCTCATCGCCCAGGTCAAGGCGTCCCCAAAGGAGGACCTCGCTGGCGCCATCGCGACGTTTACCGGTCGTGTGCGAGCGAAAGAGGGGCCGGACGACGAGGTCACCGAATCCCTGACCTTCGAGAAGTACGAGGGCGTGGCAGCAGAGCGAATGGCGGAGATCGAAGCTGAACTAGAGGACTGGGACGGCGTCCTCGAAGTCGCGATGCACCACCGCGTCGGCCGGATCGAGCGGGGCGAGGACATCGTCTTCGTCGTCGTCCTGGCGGGCCACCGGGAGGAAGCCTTCGAGGCGGTCGAGGCTGGGATCAACCGGCTCAAAGACGAGGTCCCGATCTTCAAAAAAGAGACGACAGAGGCGGAGGAATTTTGGCGACACGAGCGTCCGGTCTGACCAGTTCGGCAAGCGTGGCCCACCGCGCACGCGACCGTGTGACAGACAATACCGGGCCAACCGACGGATTTCGGCGCCCTCTCCCGCTGTGATAGGGAACTGTCATTACTGGGATTCAAAACCACTATTACGAGTTTAGAGAATTTAGTAAAAGGTCTCGAACGTTCTAATCGTTTTATGAAACGTCCTAAAACGTCCCCCTGCGCCTGAAAGTTGTCGAAAACGATCGAACGTTCACAGTCGTATAAGGAGGATGGGCCTATACGGATAATTGCATGAGCCCCTCCACGACCATGAAAGCCGAACCCAAGGAAAAGCGACTGCGATCGTTCCTGCGGGAGAAGGCCTCCGACGGCGAGATGTACTTCAAGAGCAAGTTCATCGCCGACGAAGTGGACCTCTCCCCGAAGGAAATCGGGGCGCTGATGGTGAAGCTGAAGGACAGCGCTACCGACCTCGAGATCGAAAAGTGGTCGTACACGAGTGCGACGACCTGGCGAGTAAGCCCAGCTTAAGTCAGCCCAGTTGGTCCCTCGGGTAGCCGACTGCTCTTTTCAGCATTCTCAGACCGCCAGCAGCAGCGCGACTTTTTAGAGGGCAGGGCATCGTTAGAAACAGCATGGATGACGCCGAATCGGGGGCAGGAGAAAACGCTGACCGCTCGCTGCAGTGGACCACGAACCATCGAGAGAACGCCTACGAGTGTCCGGGCTTCTCGATCGTCCACGAGGAAGTAACCTTACCTGACGGCACCGACACGGACTTTGACTACTTGCATGACGTGCCGAGTGTCGTCATCCTCCCGTTCACTCCCTCGGGAGACCTGGTCGTCATCGAGGAGTGGCGACAGGCCGTCAAACGGGTGACCAAAAGCTTCCCAGCAGGCGGCGTCGAACCGGGCGAAGGACTGAGTGAGGCGGCCCACCGGGAGTTGACCGAAGAAACCGGATACGAGGCCGAGTCGATCGCACCGCTGGAGACTTTCGAGCCTGCCACCGGCATCGCAGACGCCACCCACCACTACTTCCTTGCGACGGACTGCCGGCCGACCGGGACACAGGACCTGGACGAAGACGAGAGTCTCCAGGTAACGCTCAGCTCGCTGGGGGAGCTTTTCGCGGACCTGACCGCCGGGGAGCTACGGGACGGGCGAACCGCGCTGGGCCTGCTTTACTACGCCATCGAACAGATGGATCGGCTGGAACTGCAGCCACCCACATCGAACTGAGGACTGCAGAACACCTCGAACGGAGGACCGCAGAACACAACGAGTATGCCCACTCGCGGGTTAGCCGGGGCCAATGGCGGCTCACTTCGAGATTCGAACCCAGGACGCCGCCGGTCGGATCGGCGAACTCACGGTCCCCCGGGCCGGCGAAACCGTCGAGACGCCGGCGCTGCTCCCCGTCGTCAATCCTCACTACCGGACGATCGACGCGGACCGCTTCGAGGCGTTCGGCGTGGAGATGCTCATCACGAACGCCTATATCATCTACCAAGACGAGGCATTGCGCGAGCGGGCGAAAACCGAGGGGCTCCACGAGCTCGTCGGTTTCGACGGTCCGATCATGACCGATTCGGGCTCTTTCCAGCTCGCGGAGTACGGGGACATCTCCGTGACGACTGAGGAAATCCTCTCCTTCCAATCCGCAATCGGCTCTGACATCGCCACCCCCGTGGACATCCCGACACATCCGGACGCGGACCGAGACACCGTCGAATCGGATCTGGCCGAGACGGAGAAACGGCTCCAGATCGCGGAGTCCGTCGACACCGGCGAGATGCTGGTTACCGCTCCCGTCCAGGGCGGTACGTATACTGATCTGCGCGAGGCCGCCGGTGCAACGGCAAAAGCGACGGACCTGGACGTGTTCCCGATCGGGGCGGTCGTGCCGTTGATGAACAACTACCGGTACGCTGAGACGGTCGACCTGGTCATGGCCGCCAAACGCGGGCTCGGCCCGGCGGCGCCAGTGCACCTCTTCGGCGCCGGCCATCCGATGACGTTTGCGCTGGCGGCCGCGATGGGCTGTGACCTCTTCGATTCGGCCGCCTACGTGCTGTTCGCTCGCGAGGGTCGATATCTCACCGTTCGGGGTACCAAGCACCTGGAAGACCTACAGGAGTTCCCCTGCTCCTGTCCGGTGTGTTCGGCCCACGAACCGGCCGACCTCAGGGAAGCCGAAGAGGAAACCCGGACACGCCTTCTGGCCGAGCACAACCTCCACGTGTCGATGGCCGAGATCCGTCGGATCAAGGCGGCCATTCGGGAGGGATCTTTGCTGGAACTTGTCGAGGCACGAGCCCACGCCCATCCCGCCCTCCTCGACGGGTATCGAACGCTCATGGATCATGCGACCGAGCTCGAAACCCACGACCCGGCCTCGAAATCGACGTTCTTCTACCTCTCCGAGGACAGCGCCCGCAGACCGGAAGTGCGGCGACATCACGAGCGACTCGCCCGAGTCGAAGCGAGCGGCGAGATCCTTTTGACCGAAGGATCCGGAGGGGACGGTTTCGACGAGACGTGGCGACTCAAGCCGCCCTTCGGCCCCCTTCCGCCGGCCCTCTCGACGACGTATCCACTGACTGGTGAGGTCCCGGATCGCATGGACACCGCCGGGTATACGGCTGCCGCGAGGGGCGTGGCCCGGCTGGTGGCGGCAAATCCCGAAGCGTCGTTCACGGTGGCCCATTGGAACTGGCCGGATGCTGCGCTCGCGGAGCTGCCCTCGTCGGTGACCGTCGACGCGTTGGGGTCCCCTGAGCGATAACCGGGATGGGAAGATAGTTCCCCGACGGACACCCAGTATGGGCCATGACTGAGTACTTCGAGGTGCTTTCCAGGGACGGGCCCGCCCGCCTCGGCGAGCTCGGGCTCACGGAGCCCCGCCGGACCCCGGCGGCGATCGGCGACGTGGTACAGGACGCCGGGAGCCTCTGGTCGGCGGATCGGTCGGTGCCGACAGGGACTGCGGACGAACTTTCGATTCTTCCCCACCGGGCATTTCCGCCAGGCACGCCGGACGAGGTTCAGGAGTCCTTCGACGTGCAGGCCCCGGACATCGACGGCCCAAGTGCGGTCGTCATTACGGATCAAACGGTCGCCGATCGAGGGACTGACGCCTACGTCCTCTCCGGTGCTGGCTCGCTTTTGGGCCACGCGAGCGCCTTCGTCGAGACGCTGATCGAGATTCGTCGATCGATCCCTGACGACGCGGCCCTCTACCTCCCTGGCGTTGCGACGCCGGCCAACGTCGGACTGCTGGCCTACGCCGGCGTCGACCTCGTCGATACTGATCGGGCGGTTCTGGACGGGACTGAAGGGCACTACCTCGACTCGAAGGACGACGCGTTCCTCGAGGACCTCCAGGAGCTACCATGTGCCTGTTCGACCTGCCAGACGCCCCGAGAAGAGTTCTCGCGGGAGGACTGTGCCGACCACAACGTGGCAGCCCTCCAAGCCGAACTGGCGACGGTTCGCGAACGAATCCGGACCGGCAGGCTCAGGGAATACCTCGAAGGGCAGGCCCGCCATTTCCCATGGATGACTGCCGCCCTGCGACGGTTCGACCAAGAAAGAACCTACATCCAGGATCGAACCCCACTATTCCGGCAGTCCCAGCTCCTGGCGACGACCGAGGACTCGCTTTTCCGCCCCTCGGTCAAACGGTTTGCAGATCGGGTGGCAAACCGGTACACGAACCGGTTCGAGGACGTACCCCTGTTGCTCGTCCCGTGTTCGGCCGGAAAGCCCTACAGCGACTCCCAGAGCCACCGACGGTTCCAGGAGGCGGCCCGGTATCGAGCGCACAAGGTCTCACTGACGGCACCGCTGGGCGTCGTGCCCCAAGAACTCGAATTGACCTACCCGGCCCAGCACTACGACGCAGCCGTCACGGGGTCCTGGAGCGAGACGGAAAAAGGCGTGATCGCAGAGCGACTCGAAGCGTTGCTCGACGCGACGGACTACTCCCGAATCGTGGCCCACGTCCATCCCGGCGGCGAACGGGAAATAATCGAGCGGGCGGTGCAGGATCGGGAGATTCCCGTCGAATTCACGGTCGACGACCACCCGACCACCGGTGACTCGCTATCGTCGCTGTCTTCGGCCCTCGAAGGGGAGCGAACGATCCAGGTCGAGGAAAAGGAGCGATTGACGCTGCGCGCGATCGCGGATTACCAGTTCTGGGCTGGAGCGGGCGAAGCGCTCTTCCCCGAGTTCGAACTGCAAGGCCGGTATCCGCGCCTGCAGGTCCTCTCGGGAGATGGCGAGCAGTTAGCCGCCCTGGTGCCACAGTACGGGACGCTCGCGCTCACGCTTGCCGGTGCCAGGGAGTGGGTCGAAAGTGACGTGCCGACAAAGCGCGTTGAAATCGACGCGTTCCGGCCCCACGGCAGCGTTCTCGCCCCGGGAATCGTCACCGCCGACGAATCGATCCGGGTCGGAGACGAAGTGCTCGTCACGGGTCCCAAGGCCTTCGGAATCGGACGGGCGACGATGCACGGAACCGCAATGCGAGAAAGTACCAGAGGCGAAGCGGTCGACGTGCGCCACGTTACCGAGCCAGGCGAGCGATAGCGATACCTTTTCGACACTCGACAGTGTACCACCGGCTATGGCGCTCAATCTCGGGTACCTCGGGTTGGCGGCGGTCGGATGGGTCGTCCTCCTGGCGAGTCTCATGTTGGTCTTGCGGATTCGCCCCTGGCATTACCCGGTTCGCTACGTCGAGTTCGACTTCGGCGTCCGGGAGACCACCGAGAAACTGCTGAGTCGTGGCCCCTCCGGCAAGGAGCGAGAGGAGCAAGAGGTCCAAGACGACGAATCCGCCGAGGGGCTCTGGGATCGAGTGAAAATGGGACTTTACACCTATCCGTTGCGGCCCTCGAAGGTCAAGTAAAACCAACGGCGGGCAGCCCGACGGAACGAGTTTAGCCCCCGACCGGATTCTTTTGTGCGTGGGGCCCGGACTGTGCCTATGGACGAACTCTCGCTTGGCGTGCCACGGCAGATTTTGGAGTCGCTGCCCGACGACGGCGACGATGCCGCCCAGGACATGCAAACAGCCGTCGCTGCATGGGAAAAGCGGCTCAACGCGGTCATCGAGGAAGCACCGACCGACGCCGAGGCAGCAAGCACGATGGTAGACGCCATCGACCGACTGGAGAAGCGACAAGAGCAGTACGACGACTTCGTGGCCGAGCTTCGGGCCTGGGGGCAATCACCGATCTACGCCATCGCGTGGCGGAACCTCTACGCGGATCTGATAGCCCAGGTGTACGATCACGGATCGATCGCCGAGGAGATCGACCGCGAGCGTAACGCCCGCCTCGTGGACGACGGGATCAGGCTCCAGGGCGATGACGACTGATCCAATCGAGCTCGAACTGCGGTTTTTCGCCACCTTCCGCGAGGCCGTAGGGAGCAAGACGATCGCCAGGGAGTTCCCCGATTCGGTCACCGTGGGAGAGGTGCTGACCGCTCTCGAAGACGAGTTCGAGGGGCTCGAGGGTCAGTTGCTCGACGGCGACGAAATACAACCCCAACTCAACGTGCTCAAAAACGGCCGGGAGGTCCTGCACCTCGAAGGGCTGGAGGAGTCCCTCACCGACGGGGACCGGCTCTCGCTTTTCCCTCCGGTCGCGGGCGGATAGATGCGCGTCGAGCGGTCGTTCAGGGGTATCTCGATGCGGCTCGCGAAGAAGTATCTCGAATCGGTCGGGGCCGAAACCGTCGGCGAGGACTTCGTCGAAGGCGATGGCTGGCGAGCCGAGCTCGCCGCCGACACGGTCTCGATCGGGCGGTCGATCGAGCTGACAGAAATAACGGTGACCTTCGAAGGGGACCCAGCGGTCCTCGATGAAATCGTCGAGCGGTTCGCGAAAAAAGCGATCCGTGCCGGCGGGTAAGGGACCGAAATCGCTACCACGACGGGCGGCCAACGGAGCCTATGGACGGCCCGCACCTCGATGTCCTGTTTCAGGACGAGTTCTCCCAGTTCGTCGCCGACGGGCTCTCACCCGACGTCGTCGTCCATGCTTCGGACGACCGGATTGCGCTCGGGCTCCGGTCGGCCGACGAAACCGTCGACGTCTTCCTCGGCGACATTTCCCCAGAAGCCGCACGGTCCCTCGCCGACTCGCTGGAGAAAGCAGCAGCAATTTCAGAGAACGGCGGAGAAACACTCACTGTAGCGCCGATCGAGGCCGCGGACACGGAGTCCGCGGCTGAGGAGTAGGCCTATTCCCAGCCTTCGATGGACTCCTCGGTGTAATGATCCTCCTCCGGAAAGCTTCCGGATTCGACGTCCTCCCGGTAGGCTTCAATACCGTTCTCCATCTCGGATTGGACGTCAGCGTACTGCTTGGCGAAGGGCGGGACCCAATCGCCCATCCCGAGCACGTCGGTGATGATCAGGCCCTGACCGCTGGTGTCCGGTCCGGCTCCGATTCCGATGGTCGGAATGGAGAGTTCCTCGGTCACTCGTTTCGCGACGTTGCCGGGGATGTGTTCTAAAAGAACGGCGAACGCGCCAGCCTCCTCGTGGGCTTTGGCCAGCTCCATGATCTCCTCGGCCTCCTCGGCCTCGGTCGCCCGCTGGGTCAGGTCGCCGGTCGTGTTGACTTTCTGCGGGCTCAGGCCGAGATGGGCCATGACGGGGATGCCGTTTGCGACCAGGCGTTCGGTGAGTTCGATCGTGTGGTGGCCGCTCTCGTGTTTGATCGCCTGCGCGCCGGCTTCCTTGATCATCCGGCCGGCGGTCTCGATAGCATCGTCAGGGTCGGCCCCGTAGCTCATGAAGGGCATGTCGGCGATGACCAGGGCGTCTTCGGTGGCGCGGGTAACCGCTCCCGTGTGGCTGAGGATCTCGTCGACAGTGACCGGCAACGTCGAGTCATAGCCCAACATCGTGTTGCCGACGCTGTCGCCGACGAGAATCATGTCCACGCCCGCGTCGTCGACGGCGGCAGCCGTCGGTGCGTCGTAGGCAGTCAAGAAGGTCAGCGGGCGATCCGAGTCGTCGTGCGAACGAATGTCAGCGACGGTGGGCATATTACCCACCAATTAGTCAGGTCCCATAAGGGCCCTGTATTGGAGCGACACTTGGGATTAGTCGTCAGCCGAGGCGGCACCGGTCCCAGGCCCGGCCTCGATACCGAGTTCCTCGAGTTTCGTCTCGGGCACGACACCGTCATCCCAGTCCCGCACTTCGTAGTATTCCTCTTTGAGCCCCTCGAGGTCGACGAGTTCGCCTTCCGCGGCGCCCTGGCCCGGGATGCCGGCCCCGGAGTCCTCCAGGAAGCGGTCGGGCAAGGAGTCGTCCTCGCCGTCGAACCCGTTGAGGTTGTTGTAGTAGCGTTCGAGCGTGTAGATGCGCTCGCCGGCTTTGGTCAGTTCGTCCTCCGAAAGGTCCCGGCCGGTCATCCCGTTGTACTGGGCGGTGTACTCCTCGATGCCCTCCGCGAAGGCGCTGAATTTGCAGAGGTCAAAGGAGTCAGAGACCGCATGCAAGTCCTGGAACACGGTGAGGAGTTCGCCTTTCCCTTCGGGGTCCACCGGATCGACTTTCTCGGGAATGCCGAGCACCTCCGCAGCCGGCGTGTACCCCCGCAGGTGACACGCCCCGCGGTTCGAAGTCGCGTAGCCGATGGCCATCCCCTTCATGCCGCGAGGGTCGTAGGCCGGAATCGTCTGGTTCTTGACGTCGAGTCGAGTGTCCTCGGCGTCGAAGGCCTGGGCTGCTCCCTGGGCGCCCTCCGCGAGCGCGTCGGCGAGGTCGTCCTCGCGGCGGCCGATCCGCTCGATTAGCCCGATGATCTGGTCGGCATCGCCCCAGTCGATAGCGTCCTCGATGTAGCCCTTCTCGTCCATCTCCATGGCCATCGCGATGAGATTCCCTGTCTCGATGGCGTCGATCCCCATCTTGTTGCACCGGTCGATCATCACCGCCAGCTTCTCGACGTCGTCGTTCATGGAGTTTGGCCCGAAGGTAAAGGCCGGTTCGTACTCCAATGACTCCATGGTGAGTTCGATCTCCTCGCCGTCGACGGTGGTGCTAACCTCGACTTCCTTCTTGCAGGCCACCGGACAGGAGTGACAGGTGGGCTCGTCGACCAGGATATTCTCGCGTACGTACTCGCCGGAGACGTTTTCGGCTTCGACGTTCGGTTCTTCGGGCTCGGTCTCCCGCTCGGCCCGGGTCGAGGTGTACTTGCCGTTCCGGGTGGGCAGGGCGTCGATCTCCTCGGTGAGGTTCATCAGAACGTTGGTCCCGTACACCGAGAGGCCGCCCTCGTTGGGGGCAGTCACGTCGGATTCTCGGACCACGGTCATCGCTTCCCCGGTGCCCGTGTTGAACTTCTCCGGAGCCGCCGGCTCGAGGTAGTTCCGCTTTGCCTTGACGAGAACGGCTTTGAGATTCTTCGAGCCCATTACGCAGCCGGTCCCGCCGCGGCCGCTGGCCCGGTCGTCCTCGTTGATGATGCAGGCGTACTTCACACCCTCCTCCCCGCCGGGGCCGATGCCCATGTAGCTCAGATTCTTGCCGTACTCGCCCTCGACTTCCTCTTCCAGCGTTTCCCGTGCCTCGTGGGTCGTCATACCCCACACGTGGGACGCGTCCCGCAGTTCGACCTCACCGTCTTCGACGACGGCATACACTGGCTCATCGGCTTTTCCTTCGAAGACCAGGCCGTCGAGCCCGGCCCATTTGAGGCGGGCACCGCTCCAGCCACCGTGATGGGAATCGGTAACAGTCCCCGTGAGCGGAGACTTCGTCACGACGGCGATCCGGCCGGACATCACCGCCTGTGAGCCGGTCAGCGGCCCTGTCATGAACGTGAGGACGTTCTCCGGGCTCGCAGGATCTACGTCCGGACCGTTATCGAAGACGTATTTCACGCCGAGGCCCCTGGCCCCGATGTACTTCTTCGCGTCTTCCTCCGGTATGCTCTCGTATTGCACCCCACCCTCGCCGAGATCGACGCGTGCTACGCGGTCGTTGAAGCCGCCGAGTTCTGTCATTGGTAACCTCTCGTCATTATATACGGGCGGCGCCAGGGTAGTATTTGCCACAGGTATGTAACTATATTTAGTTACATTCACGGAGCGACGCCGATTTACGCCGCGACACCGTCCAAACAGTAATGGCCGATTCGACTCCGGACACCTACGACTACGGGGACGGCATGGAGGCCCTGAACCGGGCCACGGGACGGTTGCGGGCCCGCCACGAGGGTGGGGACCCGACCGAGCCGACCCGCACCTGGCTCGACGAGGACCTGACCCCGGACGGGCGACTGTCCTCGCTCACGATCATCCTCGATACCGGGGGCTGCCGTTGGGCGCGGGCCGGCGGGTGTACCATGTGTGGGTACGTTTCAGAATCGGAAAACGCGGAGGGCGTGAGCCACGAGGCGTTGATGAGCCAGATCGAAAGCGCCCTGGAGTACGAAGCCGCGAACGCGGAGCGCCCGGCCGAGATGGTGAAACTCTACTCTTCAGGGTCGATCCTCGACAACCGCGAGGTCGGTGCGGCGAGTCGAGCTGCCATCGCCGAAACGTTCGCGGACCGGCAACGGATCGTGCTCGAAAGCCTGCCGGATTTCGTCTCCGGTGACCGGCTGGCGCCGTTCGTCGAGGCGGGCCTGGAGACTGACGTCGCCATCGGGGTCGAGACCGCCTCGGACCGGATCCGGCGGGACGCCGTGAACAAATACTTCGACTTCGCGGACGTCGAAGCGGCTGCTGAAACGGCCCACGAGGCCGGTGCCGGCGTCAAGGGCTATCTGTTGCTCAAGCCGCCGTTCCTGACCGAATCGGAAGCGATCGAAGACGCCGTTTCCTCGGTCGAGCGGTTGGCCCCGCTTGCCCACACCGTTTCGATCAACCCGACGACCGTGATGGAAGACACGCTCGTCGAGGAGCTGTACTACGCCGACGGGTATCGGCCACCCTGGCTCTGGTCGGTGGCAGAAGTACTCGACAGGACGGCCGATACCGATCCGATCGTGGTTTCTGACCCGGTCGGGGCCGGGAGCGACCGCGGTCCACACAACTGCGGAGAGTGTGACGAAACCGTCGAGCGGGCCATCGAGGACTTCAACAAGCGCCAGGACCCCTCGGTCTTCGGGGAAGTGAGCTGTGAGTGTGAGTTGACCTGGGAGACGGTGCTGGATCGCGAGCGGAGCTTCTCGATGCCGCTTTAGGTCCGAGTTACCGGCGAATTGTACCGATAATTCATTACCCTTCACGCCGAAGTGTGGCTCACGCGAGTTACCACGACTCACGTGAGCCTATGTCAGAACCGATTCGGGACGCCTACGACTGTCCGGACGGCTGGTTCGAAGTACGGGACGACGAGGGACCCCACCGCTGGATCGCCTGCCGAGAGCCCGTCAGGGTGCGACAGTAGCCTGACGCAGGCCCGCGAGGATAACTCGGCCGTCAGTGGAACCGATATCGGCAAGTGCAGCCCGCTCGGGATGGGGCATGAGTACCGCCACGCCTTCGTTCTCGCCGAGAATCCCGGCCACGTTGTCCGTCGACCCATTGGGATTGGCTTCATTCGTCACCGTGCCGTCCGGCGTCGAGTAGCGGAAGAGAATCCGGTCCTCGGCCTCGAGATGGCGGAGTTCTGACTGGGTGATTTCGAATCGGCCGTCCGCGTGGGCGATCGGCAGTTCGAGGACCTCGCCAGTTTCGTAGGCCCGCGTCCACCGCGTGTCGGCGTTTTCCACCCGAACGTGAACGTGTTCGCACTGGAACCGCGCGCTCTCGTTAGTGGTGAACGCGCCCGGCGTCAACCCCGCTTCGCACCCGATCTGTGCGCCGTTGCAGATGCCGAGCACGGGCACACCGTCCTCGGCCCGGGCACGTATCGTTTCCATGATCGGTGCCCGTGCGGCCATCGCCCCCGCCCGAAGATAGTCGCCGTAAGAGAAGCCGCCTGGCAGCATCACCGCGGTGGTGTCCGCGGGGAGACCGTCCTCGTGCCAGACGATTTCGTGATCGATGTCCATGGCCCCGAGCGCCCGGGCGGCGTCGCGGTCGCAGTTCGAGCCGCCGAACCGGACGATAGCGACGGTCATCGGGACTGCACCGCGACCGAGTAGTCGTGGATCGTCGGGTTCGCGAGCAGTCGTTCGGCCATCGCGTTTGCCCGGTCGCGGGCCGCCTCGGCGTCTGCCGCGTCGAGGTCGATCTCGAACTGATCGGCCGAGCGAAGAGACTGTAGTTCGAACCCGAGACGTTCGAGGGCCTGTTGGGTCGTGTCCGCCTCCGGGTCACGGACACCCGTCTCGAGCCGAACGGTCACCGTCGCGGTGAAGGCGCTCATCGTGCGTGAATGGAAGAACGTGCGCAAAAACTCTTTTGGAAGTGGACTAACAACCCACGTATTTGCATATTCTCAGAGCTGGCGGAGATGGTCAAGGACTGGCTCCAGTTCCGGGGCGTCGAAGAGATCCCGCCCAATGAAGCGGTTTGCGCCGGCCTGGTACATGTTCGAAACGTGGCGAAGGACGTGTTCTGGCAGCGGCTTGGGCCCCATATCGACGGCTTCCCGCCAGTCCGGCGACAAACTGGCCAGGGCCTCTTTTTTCGCCTGCGTGACGGCCTCGACCCACTCGGGGTCCCGCGTGCGGTAGTACTGCCGGATAACTTCCTTCGAGAGGGTGACCCCGTCCTTGCTGAATCGGTTCTCGTCGAAGGTGCCAGTGACGTCGGCGACTTTGATAGTCCCGTCGTGGTACAGACACTCGATTTTGCCGTCCAGATGGGTCACCCCAACCGTCTCGGCTCGCTCGGTGACGACCTGGTTGACCTCCCGGGCACAGTCCTCCAGGTCAACAATGTCCGCCGGACCCGCGATCCGGTCGGCGGCCGGTTCGTCGAGGTATCGGTCCTGTTTTTCGAACTTGGTCGAGAACTCGATCACCGGTTCGGGTAGCGAGACCGTTTCGGCCGGCCAGGTGTCCTCCTCCAGGCCGACCGCCCCAGGATCGACGCGGTCCCGCAGGCTCGATCCTTGTGGGACGGCGTTTCGATAGACGATTTCGAGCGGAATCACTGTGGCTGCATGTCCGGCTTCGTGATAGTGCTCGTAATCGTAGCCGTCCGGCCCGTGCGGTAGCTCCGGGACCGTGGCTACGTCGATGGCCATCTCCGTCGGCGGTTCGGAGACGTCGGCGAGCGGCATCGTCTCGCCGTTCTCGATCACCCCCCGGTAGTGAGTTTGAACGCCTGCGTCGGCCAGCCGCTCGAACATGTCCGCTCCCATCGCACAGAGACTGGCTCCCTTGCCCGGAATGTCGTCTGGCATCCGCCCCCAGTCGAAGACCGAGTACGCGTCGGTGAAGCGAAACGCCCCGGTCCCCAGCGCTCCCTCGGCGGGTTCGGTCTCGACCCGGAGGTCTTTGACACTTCCCATACCCAAACCTCTCGCGCCTGCATCAAAGCGTTTCTCACCGCGCTCTCAGCGGGTCGCCGTGGCCCGACCGTCGGTGGTCTCGACGCGGAACCCAGCGGATTCGAGCCAGGCGACACTTTGCCCCTCTCCGTGCAACAGTACTTCGAGCAAATCTTCGGGTTCGTCGACGTCGGTCCCCAACCGGAACGAATCGATCTCGCCGACCGACAGCCTGGCGTCCCTGGCGATGCCCCGGTGGTCCCTGATCGAGACCCCGTGATAATCGACGGAAAAGGACCCGTCCCTGACGATCATCGCGTTGGTCCCGCCACCGATCCCGGGCGCGAAAACGACCTCCCCCTCCGTCTTGGCGAACCGTTCGAGAGTCTGTGGTGTGACAAGCGGCAGATCAGCCATGACGACCGCGACCGGCGTGCCCGCGTCGATCGCGGCGTCGACGGCGTCGTCGAGCGGTCGGTCGTCGACTTCGACAGGCGCCCCCACGCCCGCTTCGACGGGGCCTGTCGCGACGACGGTCGGTTCGAACCGGGTCGGTTCCATCGCGTCGATCACGTCCCGCAGCATGGTTCGGGCGAAGGCAGCCCGTTCGTCAGGTTCGAGCACGCCCGAGAGCCGCCGCTTGGGGGTGCGAACGTCGAAAGGAATGACGGCCCGCATCGGGTTAGCCCAGTTTGTCGTAGGTCTCTCGGTTCTGTAGGTACCAGTAGACCAGCCCGGCCAGGACCGCGAGGACCAGGACCACGCCGCCGATTATGAGCAGCGTGCTCGTCCGCTCGCTGGATTGCTGGGCCGCGGCCGCCTCGTCCTGGGCGTTTGCCGCCAGGTCCTGTGCGTTACCGAAGTTCCCCGCGTTGTAGGCCGAAACGGCGTTGTCGAGCAGCGACTGGGCGTCATCGGCGTTCACGCCAGCGTCTTCCGCGTCGCTGATTGCGCTGTTGGCGTCTTCGATAGCGGTTCGTGCGGCCTGGCTGTCCGCAGTATACGGCCGAAGCTCGCTTTCCTGGAGCGTGGTCTGGGAACCACCGTTCTGGGCTTCCGTGAAAGAGGCCAGGAGCATCTTCTGGGCCGGATCGTAGGACCAGTTGGACTGTTCGGGGACCGTTCCCTGGACCCGCACAGTCACCTCGGCCACGTCATCGCTCTTGGCGATCCCGTGGGAGAACGACTGCCCGGTGTACTCCTCGCGAGCGATCTGGGTCTCGCCCACGTCGTAGGTCGTCACCGTCCAGGTGACGGCCTCGAGTTCGGTCTCCCCGGCGAGGCTCCACTGATCGTAGTTCGTGTACAACTCCTCAAGAGTGTAGGTCACGTCGACTGTCGATCCCACTTCGGCTTCGGACGGGACGGCGTCGCCGCTGACCGAGACCGCCGCAGCGGGACCGGCCGCCACGACCGCGAGCAAAAGCGCCACGAGAGCCAGCTTAGAATAACGGCTCGAGTTCATCGTCTTCGTCTTCGACCAAGTCTTGTAAGGCCGCTTCGCTTTCTGCTCGGATGTCGTCCATGTTCTCCTGGGCTTCGACGGCTTTGCCCTGGAGTTCCTTGATCCGCGGCACGTTGGTAACCCCGGAGAGCAGCGTGACCGCCGCGACCTGCCCGGAGTCATCAACGGGGTAGTCCCCGCCACGGACTTCCATCGATCCGGTCTGCTCTTCGAGCCATTTGCGGCCGCGCTCGATGCCCTTCCGATTCAGATAGCTCGTCGGGCCGGCGACGACCAGGAGGGCTCGTTCGGACCCCTCGATCTCACACGGGAGGGTCAGCCGCCCGAGGGCGGCCTTTCGGACCAGGCTCGTGATCCGGTTTGTCGTGTTGGCCGTGTCCTCCGTCTCTGAGCCGCTACTGCCCCGAAGCTTCGAGAGGAAGCCGCCGGAGCTCTGGGGTTCGACCCCTTCAGAAGCGTAGCCGACCGTCGAAACGCCGCCACCAGCCAGCGTGTTGATGATCTCGCTGGAGTCGACGACACTTTCCCCGACGTCGGCCCCGCTTTCGACTTCGCCGGCGCCGAAGAGGATGCCAAAGCGGGTGACGATCTCCTCGTTAATCTCGTCGTACCCGCCCTGAATCGATTCCCCGGACTTGCGCCAGGCGTCGTTGTCGAAGACCAGGAGGTTGTCGACCTCGTTGACGAACGTCTGGAAGGACCGGGCCGCGTTCAGGGTATAGATGCCACCCTCGTCCTTGCCCGGTAGGACGCCGATACCGTAGACCGGTTCCGTGTAAATGCGCTTGAGATGCTTCGCGAGCACTGGCGCGCCGCCACTCCCGGTCCCCCCACCGAGGGCCGCGATGATCAGGAAGGCGTCGACTTCGTGGACCGGAATGTTGTCGATCGCCCCCTGAATCTCGTCGATGTCCTCCTCGGCGATCTCCGCGCCGAGTTCGTTGTCCGCCCCGACGCCGTGTCCTTTGACCCGGGATTGTCCGATGAGTACCCGGTTGTCATCCGGCACGTTCTCCAGGCCCATGAGGTCGGCCTTCGCGGTGTTGACCGCGATAGCGGAACGCACGATCCCCGAGCCCGTCCGTTTGTCGTATTCGAGGAATTTGTCGAGTATCTTGCCCCCCGCCTGGCCGATCCCGATCATTGCGAGTTTCATGCTGCGGTTGCTCTACGAAAAAACACGTGGTAGTGTCTCCATAAGGCTTTTGTTAAAAAACGCGTGTGACACCCGGCAGACACCGTATATTCGGGAGTTTCGGAATCGCCGGGACCCCCAGGATCGACCTCTGTTTCACTTCGAAGACAAGTACTCGCCCAGGGTGCACAAGTCCCCGTCTGTGACCCCGAACGCCGCCACGTCGTTGGTCGCCGTCGTGTTGTCAAACCGAAGCGAGCGATACTGATCGGTGCCGAAGGGCACGAACGGGAGTGGGTCGGCCAACCGCATCCCGATTTCTGCAAGCGGCATTGGAACCGGAAGAATCGTGAGGGACTTCCCCTCCGTTCGGTAGACCATCTCGGCGATGTCCCCGAGCGAGAGCACTTCTGGCCCGCCGATGTCGTAGGTCTCGCCACGGTGGGCCTGTTCTTCGACGGCATCTGCAAGCATTGGCGCCAGGTCCCCGATCCAGATGGGCTGGAACCGCGTCTTGCCACCACCGGGGAGGGCCGTGAGATAGGGAGTTGTTAACACTCGCGTAAAACGAACGAACTCCCCACCATCCCCGAAGATGACCGAGGGTCGGAGGATCGTCCACGCCAGATCGGCCTCCCGAACGGCCGTCTCGGCTCGCCCTTTCGCACGGATGTAAGCGGTTGCTCCCTCTGGGTCCGCGCCGAGGGCGCTCATCTGTACGATCGCATCCAGGTCAGCCGCCTCTGCGGCCTCGATCACGTTCCGGGTCCCCTGGTTGGTTACCCGATCGTGCATCTGGTCCCCGCCCTTGGGTTTGAAGAGCGGCGAGAGCGCGACAAGGTTGACGACGACGTCCTGGTCTGCCATTGGCTCGGCGAGGGTCTCCGGTTTCGTTACGTCCCCCGTTACGACAGACACCTCCTCCGGCAAATCATCCCCCGAACCGGACCGAGACAGGGCCGTCACATTGTGGCCCCTGTCGATAAGTTCCTGACAGAGATGCGTGCCGACGAAGCCTGTGCCGCCGGTTACGAGCACGTTCATAGCACAATATAGGACCGTCTCCGGCTTACGCGTTGGGACGGCGGACCGGGATTGCCGAAAGGACACAAAGGGTATGTAAACGGTCGTCCAAGCCCATGCCATGCTCGTGACGCTGGAGGGGTTGGACGGGAGCGGCAAGACCACGGTCTGGGAGCGGCTGGAAGCGGCCCGCGAGGAGGGCTACACCTTCACCCGCGAGCCCACCACCTCCTGGTACGGGGAGGCCGTCAGGCGCTCGATCGAGACCGATGGCGCCGATCCCCTCGCCGAGATGTTTCTCTTCACCGCGGATCACGCCGATCACCTACAGCGTGTGGTTCGCCCAGCGCTTTCCCGCGGGGACGTAGTCGTCTCCGATCGGTACTCCGATTCTCGCTACGCCTATCAGGGCGCCGCAATCGAGGATCGGATCGACGATCCGGTCGCCTTCGTCCAATCGGTCCACGAACCGTTTACCCGGCCGCCCGATCTGACGATCTATCTGGAAGTCGACCCAGAGACCGCCGTCGAGCGCAGCGGCGCGACCAACAAGCTCGAACAGCTCGCCTTTCTCGAATCCGTCGCCGAGAACTACGAGACGCTCATCGACGCCGACCCCGACCGGTTCGTGCGGGTCGACGCTACCCAACCGTTCGACGCCGTCCGCGAAGCGGTCGGATCGATCATCGACCGAGCCCAGGACATGGAATAGGCTGTTCCTAACACCGGGTGGTTTTGTCCGGGACGTTGCCGACTCTTGACTGGTGGTTAGTCACGCTGCCAAACCGCTGAGGATACTGTCCAAAGGGGATTGCTTGGCCAATACCGCGGAGTAGATCACTACGGCGCGTTGAGGCGGTCCTTCATTATTATTGGCCGTTGATATAATTTTTCCGATAAGTATAACCCAATCATCCACAAAATTTTGAGATAGGATCGTGAATGTCCACTAAAACAACAAGCCCCAGTCGATATGGGATGGAGCAGATCGCGACCGTAACCATCGATGTCGGACTTCTTGGCATCCACAAGACGAAAATCGAGGAGGCGATCAACCGCCATCCCGAACTGACGACCGAGCGACAGGGGAAAGGAGAGATTGGCATTCTCAAAGTGAAGTAAGCCCGGCACCCAGTTTTTCGAAGCCACAGCGATTTGAAGTGAGAGAGTTAGAGCGATTTCTCCCAACCCCCGCTGCTGGTGAATTGGGGAGGGAGCCGGCACGAGACTCGGTTGGCTCAACATCTTTACTCGCGGGGAAACTGGGACCAGTATGAGCGATGGATTGACGAGCGCGTTTCGCGAGCAACCGGCGTTCCGTGAAAAGCGGGACGGCGTCTTCTCCCTCGACGGGTTAGACTTCGACGGCCAGGTCACAGTCGACGGCGACGCTGCCCACCTGCATCTGGAGTTACCGACCATCGATACCGCCGTCGTCGGGGAGACGGTCGCGTCGGTCGTAGCGGAGGGCTGGTTCGAAACCTTCGAGCGGCGCGTCGAGGACGTCAGCACGGCAATCAAAGGGCCAGTTGGAGAGCCACGGGTCGAAAGTGAAGATGGAACAGTTCACGTCCGGATCGATATTGAGGGCGAGTCAATCGGCGGCAGTAATCTTGCAGAGACGACCCGCCACGCGGCAAACTACGTGGAAGGGACCTGGGTCGAAGGGATCATTCCGGGCTACGACTACGTTTCGCGGGTGCAGGCCATCAGAGAACGGGCCATGTCGACCGGCGAAGAGCCCTGATTAGCGGACGATCGTCACCGGGATCGGGGACCGGCGAACGACGGATTCTGCGACGCTTCCGAGCAGAATGCGAGTCATGCCGGATCGACCGTGACTGCCCATGATCACGTGATCGATGTCGTTGTCCTCGATGTAGGTGACGATCGTTCGGGCCGGGCGACCGACCTCCATGGCGGTCTCGGTGTCGACGCTCCCCAACTGCTCCTCGGCCTCGGCAAACAACGACTGGGCCTCTTCTTTGCGGTTCTCGTACCACTCCTCCGAGTAGCCCGGCATCGTCGCGGCAGCGCTGTAGCCAGCCTCCACGGGGTCGATGATGTGGAGCAACACGATTTGGTCCGGGTTGAGGTTCTCGGCCGCGTACTCCACGGCGCGTTCTGACTGTGCTGAGCCGTCGATCGGGACCAGGACCTTCATGTCTGAAACCTCGGCGCCTGCGGGGATATAATTAGTGGCTGGTGGGGAAAGCGAGGAGTCAGTCCCGTCCGTGTCGGGTCAGCGAATAGGGCAATCCTTTGACCTCAACCGGTTTGGAGTTGTCCGGGGAGTAAACGACCATGCTCCCGCGCTGCATGTCGGTGACCCTGGATTCGAGGGCTGTCGGGAGGTTCAGGCTCGTCACCGCGTCCTCGTCGCTCAGCGTGAGCGCAATCCGCGTGTTGAGCTGTTTGAACACCGGATCCGCGATGTCCTGTGGGTCCTGGGTGATGAGGAAAAGCCCCAGTCGCTCCTTGCGGCCCTGTTTTGCCGCTTCTGTGAACTTCCCGATGACCTGGCGGGCCTGGACGGTCTCGGCGTCCGCGAGGAAGTCGTGGGCCTCGTCCATGCCCACGATCAGCGGGGTCTCCTTGATCCGCTCGAACCGGGGGTCACTGGAGAGTTTCTGATCGATGAGCAGACTCGACAGCGCAAGGACCACCATTTCGGCAGCACGCGATGAGGAAAGGTGGTAGGTCGGCACGACCGAGAGCCGCCCCGGCCTGACGAACTCGTGAACCAGGTCGGTGATCGGCCTGGCGTCCTGGTCGAAGACACCCCGTGGAACGGCTGCAACGCGTCGTTTGACCGCGTTGAAGGTCTTCTCGTGGACCTGGCCGGTCTCGTCGAGTTCCTGGCGCAGGGTTGGATCCGCCAGGAACTCCTGGAACGCCTCGTAGGTCGGTTCCCCGCTTCGTTCCTCGAAAAACCGATCCAGCAGGCGGTCCAGGGCATTGTACTGGTTCTCGTTGAGTTTACCCCCTGCCAGGAGCCATTTGTTCGTTCGGACCATCGAGAAGGGGATCGTGAAGGCCTGTTGCTCGGCTCGGTGATGGCCGGCGGAGTAGCGTGCCGTCCCGACCTTCGGCACGAAGGCGACGGTGTCGTCGTGCCCGCCATAGGCGATACCCTGGGCCGCGAGGTCTTCGCGAGCCTCGTCCGGCAAATCCGGGTTGTCGTCGTGCATCTGGGCGTACTCGTCCTGGGGATCGAACTGGACCACGGCCGCCCGGGGGGAGCGACCGCTTCCCGGTTCGATCTCGTAGCGGCGATCCTCCGTGAGGTACTGTCGAAGCACGTTTTTCGCGGTGTGTGTCTTCCCCGAGCCGGTTCCGCCGGCGATCAACAGGTGGCGGAAGACGAGGGGATCAGCGCCGGTTGCTCCATCCTCCAGGCGATAATCGACGGTTGGCGGACTCGCCTGGGTTTTCACGCGTTCACCGCCCACGGCGAGGTGGCCGAGGAAGGCCCCGGAGTCGGGGAGGTCCAGCCCGGTTCGAATCTTCTCTAGGTCCCTCGCGTGTCTAATTACCGTCTCCGGCTTTGGAACTCGGTCGGGTGCCCGCCGCCTGAGTTCGCCGTCGTCGGGGTAGAGGACCGCAAGCGGGTCCAGATCGGCCATCAGCTTGTAATCCCGCTCGTCGATGCCGGAGGAGCGCATCGCCCGTCGGGCGTGGATCTCAGTGGCGTCGTCGCTCCGGAATGCTTGGGCGTACTCCAGCCCGGTCACCCGGCAGAAAAGCGTCTCGTCGTCGGGATACGGAGCGAGGAGGTAGGTCCCCAGTCTGACGTCGCTGCGGTTGCCGGCAGTGACGTAGGCCCGAAGGCGGTTCTCGTCGGCCGCTTCGGCCACTCGAAGCCCTTCCGAGACGGCGAGGGCTCCGACGCCGTCGTCGCTGCCACGGGTCTCGACCGCGGGGCGGTCGAAGTCCCGGGTTTCGGCGGAAGTCTCCTCCTCGCTCCCCTCGGAGCGCTCGGCTTCGAACTCCGAGAAAGATCCCAGATCGGTCATGCCTACTGGGAGTCGCGGAACCCACTAACCCCTTTCCCCCGGCCGGCCCCAGCGTTCGTGGTTGTAGTTCGTGTCCTCGGCGGTGTCGAAGGCGACTTCGAGCCGGCGAACGAGTTCCGCCTTGCCATCGGCCCCGATCTTGGCCAGTTCGTCGGCCTTCGCGATGGGAAGCGGTGGGCCTCGTTCGGCCGCGATGCCCCGGAGCACGTACTGTTCGACGGCCGTGCGGATGTCCTCGACAGCCGCAAAGCCGCCAGGCAGTTCGACTTTGAAGAGGAGGTCAGTTCTGGGGTCATACACCACGAAGAAGGCGACCTCGTACTCCGTCGCCGTTCGAGATCGGCTGACGCCCAAGTCCCCTTCCGGCCCCGCGAAGACTCCGTCAGCCCCCAGTCGGGAGCGGAACCAGCCGGTCCAGGACAGTTCGTCGGTCCGTCGCTCGAAGCGCCCGTTCGAGCGTTCGCGCTGTTCGAGCACTTGCGAGAAGAAGGCCGCGTCGCTCGCCCACGGACTCGGGCGGCCGGTCTCGGCAAGCGTCCGGACCAGGCCGCGTGATTGCGGACTCTTGACGAATCCGACAAGCGGAAGGCCCCGATCCAGGAAGGTCTCGACCAACTCGACGTAGTTTTCCAGAACCTCCGCCACGAGGTCGTTTTCGCCGGCGAGTTCCGCGATCGAGCCGTGACGGCCCCGCCAGTGGAGCAGCCCCTTCGGGTAGAGTGGGCCGTCGAGGAGCAGGACCTCGTCCACGCTGTCGGCGTGCTGGAGCGCGTGATGGCTCTCCGCGAGGTAGAGCGCCAGCCCGTGGACGATTCGCTCTTCGTCGCGGGCCAGGGCCTCGGTCTGGACGATTCGGCCGCGGCCGTGCTCTTCATCGAAAGGAACCCACCCGTCAGTGCCGTGATCGACGCTGGCGTCGTTCGAGTGGACCGGCATGATGTATGTCCTCGCTCGATGCAGTTCCAGATCGGAGGGCTCTGCGCTCATCGCCGCCTGTGCGAGGTCCAGCAGGAGCCCGTTCTTGAACGTCGTCGGGTTGATCGTCCCCGAATCGAGACCGTGGGCGGTGTCGAAGGGGGCGTCCTGGAGGGCCAGATCCTCAATCGGCGCGGCTTTGCGGCGCACCGAGTCGATCGGTTCCAGCACCGCTTTGCCGTCTTTCCGGAGCGGGTCGAGGTGATCTTTCCAGACGGTCTCGGCGAGGTCCCGATGAGCCTCCGGATCGGCGTCGTGGGCGATCCGATCGGCGAGGGCGGCGATCCCGTCGTAGTGGACGGGGTCGATGGTCATGGTCGCCCCGTTCTCGTTCGAGGGTAATCACGCCTCGGGTTTTTGGCTTGCATCGCGCTTGGGACGGATTTCGTGTCGGCTGGATCCGCTCCGGTTCGGGCTGGATTGGCCCCGGCTTCGTATTTAAACCTGGAGACGAGTCCTGGACTCGCGGGAGAGATATTATGTGACTGTCAGCCGAACAGTTTCGATGAGACCATGGCTACGATCCCCACGGACTTCCAGGACCTGTTCGAGAAAGCGACGTTCGCGCACATCGGGACGCTGCTGCCGAATGGGGCCCCACACGTCACGCCGGTATGGGTGGATTACGACGCGGATGCCAACCGCCTCCTGGTGAACACCGAGCGCGGGCGACAGAAAGAGAAGAACGTCCAGCATGACCCGCGCGTCGGTGTTAGCATGACGGATCCGGAGAATCCGTACCGGATGCTCTCGGTAGTTGGCGAGGTTGAAGAGATACGGACAGAGGGCGCTCGGGAGCACATCGACGAGTTAGCCAGGCGGTACATGGACGTCGAGGAGTATCCGAACCCGATCGAAACCGAACGGGTGATCCTCTCCATCAGACCCGATCAGGTCACGCACATGGGAGCGTAGCTCCCAGCAAGCGTCGAAGGCCCGGAGCCGGTGTTTTGTGGATGGATGGCATACAGTCACAAATGATCGCTCAAGTTTCGCCACCGGTATGGTTGAGAGACGTCCTGTCGGCGTACAGCCAGGTGCTGTCGGAACTGGTCTGGTTCGTCGTGGGATTCGGAATCGTGTATCTCCTCAGCCACGTCGTCCTCGTCCCGCTCGCGATCCGGGCCGTCAGATCGCGGAATCGAAACAACCCCACGATCGAGACGGCTGCGGAGACGTACCTGCGAGTCGTTTTGATCGGGTTCGCGATCCTCACGGGCATCATCACCGCCGGCTACGGACGGGTCCTCTCCGAGTCGGCGGTCATCATTGCGGCTATCACGTTCGCCCTCGGAATCGCCGGCCAGCAAGTGTTCGGCTCGCTTATCAGTGGAATCTTTCTCATCGGCGATCCGGACTTCAACGTCGGGGACTGGATCGAGTGGCCGGGTGGGGAGGGAACCGTCGAAGCCGTCGATTTTCGGGTCAGCCGCATCCGGACCCCGGACCACGAAACCATCTCGGTGCCCAACACGGAACTCACGAACAACCCGATTACCCGTCCCTACGGCCGGGACCGGTATCGGATTACAGAGCAGGTGTACGTCGCCTATTACGAGGACACCGAGCGGGCCTTGCTGGAGCTCCAACAGATAGCAGCCAACCGCGACCCGATTCTCGACGAGCCAGCACCGAACACCCGGATCCTGGAGCTCGGTGAGAACGCGATCACGCTGGAAGCGGAGTTCTGGGTCGGCGACCCCTCGAACAGCGAGATCGTGACGATTCGCTCTAACTTCCGCCGATCAGTGAAGCGACAGTTCGACGAGGACGGCATAACGCTGGCTCCACCCTCCGCACAGTTGCTTTCGGGGGAAGTGACTCTCGAAGGGCATGGTAGAGACACTGGATCAGAGCAGTGAGTGATATCGAGCATCGAATAGTTGGGATCAGCTTTTCGAGCCG